>Ga0335085_10003006_pt1 | contig 30170 bp, 31 predicted proteins | sample Lox_Sample_45_FD_206712 | JGI IMG/M metagenome (GOLD analysis project Ga0335085, IMG submission 206712) | Soil microbial communities from Loxahatchee National Wildlife Refuge, Florida, United States - Lox_Sample_4.5 | ecosystem: Environmental > Terrestrial > Soil > Wetlands | place: USA... | reverse complement strand
CCTCGCCCGGCTCGATCTCGAGCGAGACGCGATCGAGCGCCGGCGCCGCGTCCGGGTACGAGAACGTCAGCTCCTCGACGACGGCTAGAGCCATATCGCCCCCGCGACGACGAGCACGGCGAGCGCGACGGCGCCGACCTCGAGCGCGCTCCACGGCGGCGACGGCAGCCGCGTCCGGCCGCTGCGGCCGAAGCCGCGCGACTCCATCGCCTCGGCGAGGTTGATCCCGCGCTCGAGCGACCCGGCAAGGAGCGGCGAGAGCAGCGCGGCGTGCCCGCGCAGCCCCTCCGGCGCGAGCCCGCGCCCGTGCAGCGCCTCGACGAGGCCGCCGGCGTCGCGCTCGAACGTCGGCACGAGCCGCGTCGCGAGCGCCGCCGCCAGCACCGAGCGCCGCCCCGTCGACGCCGCGATCAGCCGGTCGTGGTCGAGCAGCAGCGCGTACGCGGCGAACGCGAGCCCGACCGCGGCGAGCCGGAGCGCGTTGAGCGCCGCGATCCGCAGCTCCTCGGTCGTGACGTCGAGCTGCCCGAGCACCGGCACGTTCGGGCCGCTCCAGAGGACGTGCCATCCGGTGGACTGGAGCAGCGGCGAGAGCAGGAACACGAACCCGGCGCTGAACAGCGTCCCCCAGAGATACGGCCGCGCGCGCCGCCCCGCGCGGAGGCACGCGCAGAGCAGCACGAGCGCGATCGCCCCGACCGGCCACAGCTGCTGCGCGAGCAGCGCCGCGACCGCGAGCGCGGCGAGGAGCGCGGCTGCGGCGGTCGGCCTCACGGGACCTCGTAGCGGTAGCGATACACCGACGGATCGCGCGCGAGCGCGGCCGGGTCGCCGGAGAAGTCCATCTCGACCGCGCCGCTCGGCAGCTGCCGCGCGGTGAACCGGTGCGGTCCGCCGACGAGGCGGAGGACGTTCGCGCCCGCGGGCGCGGACGACGCGACGCGACCGTGCACGACACGCGCGAGCGCGCGGGCGCCCGCCGACGCGGGCCCGACGACGACCGCCGGCCGCACCTTCCCGCCGTACCCGTGCAGGAACGGCTCCGGGAACGCGCCGACGACGGCGGGCACCGTCTCGCCGACCTTCCCCCAGTCGCGGTAGTCCCACCACTCGACGTCGCCGGGATGGAGCCGGTACTGGGTCGCGCCGCGGCCGGCCTCGATCCCGTTGACGAAGTAGAACCAGTCGCGCTGCGAGCCGATCGACCCCGAGACGCCGTCGATCGACTCGACGAAACGGCCGCCGTAGCGCGTCGAGATCTTCACCGAGCGCTCGAGCGCCTGCATCGCCGTCTCCCCCGCTGGGACCGTGCGCACGAGCAGCACGTGCGCACCCTCGTCGCGCGTAACCCAGAGCGTTGCCCTGCCCGAGCCCGCGCCGCCGCCGCAGCCGGCGAGCAGCGCGGCCGCAGCGGCGACGACGAGGCCCGAGCGGATCACGGCAGCCGGTTCGAGCGGATCGCGCCCGGTGCGGTCGCCCACACGAGCCCGTGCGGCCTCGCCGGGCAGATCCGCCCCGCGGGCGCGAGGACCGTCCGCCCGCCGAGGTGGTAGACGAGCCCGGCGGGCACCTTCGACGCGCCCGTGTCGTCCTGGCCGGTGGCGAGGTAGCAGCCCTTCGCCGTCGCCTTCAGCGTCAGCGTCGGCGGCCCGCCGTTCGGGCCGAAGGTCGCGTAGTACCACTCGACGACGTCCCCGTCCTTCAGCTGGAGCTGGTCGGCGGCGACCGGCGGCGAGACCCCGTTCACCTTGAAGGCCCAGCCCGAGTCGCCGGAGGCCGCGTAGAAGCCGATCTGGTCGACGTAGTTGCCGAACGACGAGGCCGTCACGTGCGCGTAGAACTCGCCCGCCTGGGCGGCGACCTGGAGCGCCTCGAGCGGCGTCGACGCGACCTCGGTCGGGTTCGTCGGCCCGAAGATCGTCAGCGTCTTGCCTTCGACGCGGATGTGGACGAGCGCAGCGGCGGCGCCGCCGGCGAGGACGAGCACGGCGACGAATGCCGAGGCGACGATGAGGGAACGGCGAAGCACGAATCCTCCTTCCGCGAGGGGTTCGGTTCTGGCGGCGGGCGGCAGGTCTTCTGACTCGGGGCTCCCTCCTCCGCCGCCTTCCCGGGCCTCGGCCCAGTGGCGTCGTGGCGGAGAAGCGTCTCCCCTTACAGCGGCGGGACCGTCCCGGCCTTGCACCGGAGTTCCCTCACCGCTCGCCGATTGCGGGCCGAGTCTACCATCGTCTCCGGTGGCCTCCTTCGCGCTCGATCTCGACGCCGTGCTCGTCGACACGCGCCCGCTGTGGCGCGACTGGATCGACGACGCGTCGCGGCGCGCCCGCGTCGAGCTCGACCTTCCCGAGGACCGTGAGGCCGCGGCGGCGATCCTCGACGAGCGGCTCGGAGACTGGCGTCCGCTGCTCGAGCGGTTCGCGGCCGACCGAGCGCCGGTGTACTTCCGTCCGCGCGGCGAGACGACGGCGCTGCTCCGCAGGCTCCAGGCCGCCGGCGCGCGCATGGGCGCATTCACGGACGCGCCGCGGGAGCTCGCGCACATCGCGCTCGCCCACGCGGGCGCGGCGCGCCGCGTCGACGCCGTCGGGACGCGCGACGAGGTGCTGCGTGCGCTCGGCGAGGGCGCGATCGTCGTCGCGAGCCGGGAGGAGCTGGCCCGGGCGGCGGCGGTCTAAGCTGTGGCCGTGGAGCGCGCCGACCTCTCCGACCGCCGCTTCGACGTCCTCCTCGAGCGGCTCGACCGCATCGGGGACGAGCTCGCGAAGATGAACAAGCGGCTCGACAACGACGAGAACTTCCTGCGCCTGACGCGGGAGCTCGCCACGCTGAACGAGTCACTGCAAGCGCTCGCGTACGCGGCGCTGGGGTCGCAGGCGCCGCAGGTACGCCGGCGCCGCACCAGCTAGGCAGCCAACAAGACGTCACGCTCACGTGACGGGGCCTGGCCCCAGACGTTCGGCCAGAGTCGGCTCCCCGAGCGGGATTCCGTCACCGAGCCGTAGGCCGGGGCCAGGCCCGAATACGTGGAAGTCACGACTTTCCGGCGGTCGACGGCTCAACCGAGGTGCCAGATGTCGAGCACGCCGCTCGTCGCGTGGTCGTTTGCGTTCCCCTCGGGGAGAACGACGCGGCCGTCGACGACGATCGGGCTGTTCCAGTGGCCGCCGCCGCACGCGAGCGTCGCCACGAGCTGCCCGGTCAGCGGCCTGTAGACGTTGAGGCCGCCGCCCGGGTCGTAGACCCAGAGCAGGCCGCCGGCGACGACCGGGCTCGTGCCGCCGGTGCCGTTCTTCCAGAGCTGCGTCAGGTGGCCGTTGCGGAACCGCCACGCGGCGGTGCCGCCGTTGTCCGCGGCGAACATCCAGGTTCCCGACGCGGTGCGCCAGACGGCGGGCGCCGTGAACAGATCCGTCCCCGACGGCGTCGACACGGTCTGGAGCTCGCCGTCCTTGTGCGGCGACGTGCCGCCCATCCGCTTGATGCTGAGCAGCCGGATGATCCCGTCCTTGCCGCCCTGCGCGAGGTAGCCGCCGCCGAGCAGCACCGGCGACGTCGAGCCGAGGTCGAGATCGCTCGAGTTCAGCTGATCGGTGTTCGCCGGCGTGTAGTTTCCGAGCACCTTCGTCGCGGTCGCGTTGAGCCGGATCACCGAATCGCCCCAGTTCGTCCGGCCGTTCCATGGCGCGTTCCCCGTCGCGACGTAGAGGTTGCCGTTCGAGGGGTCGATCACCGCGCCGGCGCGTCCCCAGATCGCGGAGTCGCTCGCGCCGCAGGTCGACGGGTCGATCAGCCCGCTGCGGTTCGAGCAGAGCGAGTTCCAGACGTGGAGGAGCGCGCCGGAGGCCGCGTCGATCACCACGACGTGGCCCTGGTACGGCGGCGCGTCGCCGATGTAGCCCCCGGTGGTGGCGATCACGTGGCCCTGCTGGAAGTTGAGGGATGCCGCGATCTTCTCGCGCGACGGAAGCCGCGTGATCGACGTCGTCCAGACGGCGTGGCCGTCGGCGACGGCGAGCTTCGAGATCGTCCCGCCCGGCGACGCCGCGTAGATGGACGCGCGGCCGGGGTCCGCGACCGGCGTCGAGGTCGTGATCTGCGCCGACCCGGCCCACGACGAGTAGCCCGGCGGCGTGAACCGCCAGAGGACGGCGCCCGTCGATGCGTCGATCGCCTCGGTCCTCCCGTACGTCGTCGTCACGAAGAGCGTGTCGTGCGCCGCGCCGCCGACCTGCACGCCGTGGAGGTAGATCGCGGACGCGTCGACGGTGCCGTCGAGCTGCACCTGCCTGCGGACGAGCGAGTGGACGTTCGCCGCCGTGATCCCGGTCGCGAACGGCGGCGCGCTCGTGCGCGACATCGTCCAGCCGAACCGCGTCCAGTCGTTGCCGGTCGCCGCAGGACGTCGCGGCGCGGCGCCGGCCGCCGTCGCCGCGACGAGCGCGGCGAGCACGAGCGCGGCTGCGGCCCGCCTCGACCTCATGAGAGATAGGACGCCCGACACGAGGGAAAGCTTGTCCTAGCGATGGAGCAGGACCTTGCGGAGCTCGTCCTCCTTGCCGGGCTCCAGGATCGCCAGGACCTGGTCGCCGGGCTCGAGCATCGTCGAGCCGACGGCGATCTCCGCCTTGCCGGCGCGCATCACCGAGATCAGGCGCGCGCCCTCCGGCAGGTCGAGCCCCTCGACGCGCTTGCCCGCCGACGGCGAGTCGCGGTCGATCTGCACCTCGACGATCTCGAGGTTCTCCTTGCGCAGCTCGAGCAGGTGGATGAGATCGTGCTCGGGCACCTCGTGCTCGACGAGCGCCATGATGCTCGACGTCGCGCAGATCGTCGGCGAGATCCCGAGCAGGTCGAAGTGCGCCTGGTTGCGCGGGTCGTTGACGCGGGCGATCGTCTTCGGGACGCCGTACTTCTCCTTGGCGAGCTGGCTGATGATGACGTTGTCCTCGTCGTCGCCGGTGAGCGCGAGCACGATGTCCGGCGGCCGGGCGATGCCGGCGCGCTCGAGGACGTGGATCTCCGTCGCGTCGCCGCGCTGCACCTGGTGCTCGAACTCCTCCTCGAGGCGCTCGAAGCGGTCGCGGCGCTCCTCGACGAGCGTCACCTCGTGACCCAGCCGGAGGAGCGAGCGCGCGACGTTCGCGCCGACCTTGCCGCCGCCGGCGACGACCACGTACATCAGGCGCTGGCCTTGGACGGGACCGGCAGCTCGCACGCGCGGACGGCCTCGGTCAGCGTGTCGATCGCCGTCTTCGTCGGGCAGACCGTGCGCATCCCGCGCGCCGAGTAGAAGTCGGCGCGGGCGGGGTCGAGCACGCGGACGACGACGCAGTCGATCCCGAAGCGCTTCTGCGCGACCTGGCCGATCACGAGGTTCGTGTTGTCGCCGTCGGTCGAAACGACGACGGCGTCGGTTTCCTCGATCCCGGCCTCGCGGAGAAGGTCGACGTCCATGCCGTGGCCGACGAGGAACAACCCGGGCCAGTGGTCGCCGAGTCGTGAGAGCGCGTCCTCGTTCTCGTCCACGACGGTGACCTCCCAGCCCTCCTGCTGGAGCTGGAGCGCGATGGACGAGCCGACGCGGCCGCAGCCGATGATCAGCGCCCTGAGCACGTGCAGAGCCTAGCGCCGCCGGAGGGTCATGCGCGGGCCTCCTCGAGGACGCCCTGCGGGAACGCGACGATCAGCACCTCGGCCGGCGCCTTGCGGAGGACGTAGTCGACCGTCGGCGAGAAGAAACGGGACTGCCGTCGCCAGCGGGGCGAGGAGCCGAGGACGATGAGGTCGGCGCCGCTGTCGGTGGCGGTCTTCACGATCGCCTCGCCGATCGAGCGGGCGCGGAGCGCGCGGCCGACGACCTCGACGCCGTGGTCGGCGCCGAGCGCCGCGGCCTCGGCGAGCGACGCCTGCGCCTGCTCCTCGACCTCCGGGAGCGGCGCGTCGAGCGGCAGCTCGAGCGGGACCAGGATCACGAACAGCGCCTCGACCGACGCGCGCCGCTCCTGCGCGAGCTTCACCGCGGTCGCGACCATCTCCTCGCCGATCTCGCCGAGCTTCATCGGCACGAGGATCCGCGAGAACTCCGCCTCGGGCAGCGCCTGCTCGTCGACCGCCGCGACGTGCTCGAGCAGCCCGGCTCCGCTCATGTGGCGGACGAGGAAGTAGACGACGAGGCCGGCGAGGAGCCACGCCGGGCCCCCGTAGCGCGCGCCGACGTGCGTGACCATCGCGGCGACGAACACGGCGCCGGTGAGGAACGCGCCGACGAGCGACGGCACCGGGACGACCGCGCCGCCGACGCGCACGCCGAGCGGGACGCGGAACGGCCGCCGCAGGTCCGGCTGCGAGATGCGGAGCTTCACGACCGCTAGCTGCGCCGCGGTGAACGCGAGCAGCACGCCGAAGCTGAACAGGCTCGCGAGGAAGGTGACGCCGTGCCGATGGTACGTCGCCCCGATCACCATCGCGATCGAGATCGCCGCGGCCGACAGGGTCGCGGCCGGGGAGACGAGTGTCCGCCGGTTCAGCCGGCCGAAGGGGCGCGGGAGCTGGCCGTGCTCGCCGAGCGAGTACGCGAGCCGGCCGAACCCGGAGATCGACGTCGTCGCCGCGGCGAGCAGCACGAGTGCACCCGTGAGCCCGACGTAGACGCGGAGCACATCTCCGAACCAGTGCGGCAGGTGCAGCTGGAGCGCGGAGACGATCCCCATGATCGGCGCGCGGAGCCACTGGACGCCGAGCGCCGTCGTCCCGTGGGACTCCGGGAACGCGGACAGCCCGACGAGCGCGATCAGCACGTAGATGACGACGACGGCCCCGATCCCGCTGAACAGGCTGCGCGGCAGGTCGCGGCCCGGGCGCCGCGCCTCCTCGGCGAGGTTGGCGACGGTTTCGAGACCGGTGTAGGCGAGCATCGCCAGCGGCAGCGCGAAGACGATGTCGTGCCACGACGGCACCGTGCCGAGCGAGAGCCCGCGCGTGAGCGCGCTGCTGGAGAAGAGCAGCCCGAACCCGAGCACGACGAGCAGCAGCTGCGTGACGAGATCGAGCAGCGGAACGACGATCCCGAATGTGTACAGCCGCGTTCGCCGCAGCAGACGCACGGCCGCGATCCCGGCGATGAGCAGGCACCCGACGATTGCGTCGCCCGGCTTCCGCGCGATCGAGTGGATGCCGAGCGCGGCGCCGAGGTAGTGCGGGAAGAACAGCGCCGACAGCGCGATCACGATCAGGTAGTCGAGGAACAGCACCCAGCCGGTGAGGAAGCCGGCGAGGTCGTTGAACGCGACGCGGACGAACGTCGCCGCGCCGCCGGTCTCGCGGATCGCCGCCGTCCCCTCGGCGTACGAGAGCGCGACGACGAGGAACAGCGCGCCGACGATGCCGAGGATGGCCGGCGTGAACCCGAGGGCGTGCAGCGCGATGATCCCGAGGGCGAAGTAGATCGACGACGCGACCTCCCCGTAGGCCACGGAGGCGAGCGCGGGAGCGTCGAGGACCCGCTCGAGGTGCGGAAGCTTGCGCGCCATGCCGGAAAGACCCTAGCGCCGGAGCAGGAGATACAGGCGGCCTGCTCCGAGCCCGACGAACAGGGCGCCGAAGAGGTAGCCGACACCGCCGCCCGCGGCGGCGGTTCGGACGAGGATGGCGACGCCGAGGACGAGGGCGACGACGCCGAAGAGGACGACGGTGCGCCGGTGGAAGGCGTTCACGCCGTCGACCGCCCGGCGGCGACCATCACGCGGCAGGGCGCGTGCTTCAGCACGAAGTCGACGGTGTCGCCGAAGATCGCCCGCGTCCCGGCCTTGAGCCGGACGCGGCGCGGCCCTCCCATGACGACGATCTCGGCCTGGCGCCGCTTCGCCTCGTCGACGACGGCCCGTCCCGCGTTGCGGGCGCGCACGATCCTCCCGATCACGCTCACGCCGTACGACTCGCCGATCGCCTTCGCCTCGTCGAGCTGTTCGTTCGCCGACTCCACCTCGTCCGGGAGGAACGTGTCGAGCGGGAGCCGCAGCGGCACCTCGATCACCGTCATCGCCACGATGGTGGCGCGCCGCTCGGCCGCGATGCGGCAGGCGACGTCCATCGCCTCCTCCGACGGGTAGCCGGCGGCGATCGGGACGAGGATCGCACGGTACTCGAGCGCCGCCGCCGGCCCGACCTGGATCGGCGCGCGGATCGTCTCGCTCATCGGCGCGTGGAGGATGCGGCGGCGGTAGACGACGTAGAAGACGAGCCCGATCGCGAGCCAGCCGATGCCCGCGTAGCGGATCGCCGGCGACTGCGTGACGATCACGAGCCAGGACAGCCCCGTCCCGAGCCCGCCGATGATCGCGAACAGCGGCCACTCGACGCCGCGCAGGCGGAGGTTGCCCTTCGACCGGTACGCAACCTCGTCGCGGCCGGCCTTCTTGACGCGGATCGCGACGAGCGACGCGTGCGCGATCGTGAACGAGAACGTCGCGCCGAAGGCGTAGATCGCGCCGAGGAACGCCGTCCTTCCCGAGAGCGTGAGCGCGACGGGGATCGCGCCGGCGAAGACGACGAGCGCGACCCACGGCGTCTTGAAGCGCGGGTGGATCCGGCGGAAGGCGAGCGGCAGCTGCCGGTAGCCCGACATCGCGTACGTGATCCGCGAGGCGCCGATCACGCCGGCGTTCGCGCCGATGAAGAGGATGGTCGCGGCGAGGATCCCGAGGTACACCCGGAGCACGTTCGTGATCCCGTGCCCGAGGGCGAGATTGTCGACGAGCCCGAGCACCGGGTCGTTCTGATAGCCGTGCTGGCCGTGCAGGTGCTCGGTGGGCGGCAGCGCGAGCAGCGTCGTGTACCCGTGCTCGGCGCTGTGCACGACGGGCATCGCCGACAGCGCGATCCACGGGAGCGTGAAGTAGATCGCGAACACGGCGACCGCGACGAACAGCACCGCGCGCGGGACGGTGCGCACGGGGTCGCGCGCCTCCTCCGACATGTTCGACACGGTCTCGATCCCCGTGTACGCGAGCATCGCCACCGGGATCGACAGCGCGAAGTTCGACCACGTCGGCGCGACGCCCCAGTGGATGTTCGCCGCGAGGATCGACGGCGACAGCACGAGGATCGCGCCGATCGCGACGAGCAGCAGCTGCGTCGCGAAGTCGGCGACTGCGAGGAAGATGTTGATCCGCGCCGACTCCTGGATGCCGATGATGTTGACGACGACGAGGACGACGATGACGGCGACTCCGACGACGACGTCCCACGGGTTCTGTCGCAGCGGCGCCCAGAACACGGAGAGGTAGTGCGGGACGAAGAACGCCGACACGGCGATCGTCGCGACGTAGTTGAGCATCTGCGCCCAGGCGGCGGTGAAGCTCACCGTCTCGTTGAACGCGTGCCGCGCGAAGCTCGACGAGCCGCCGGCCTCGGGGTAGCGCACCGTCCCCTCGGCGTACGTCGCCGCCGTGCACGCGAAGATGAACCCGGCGATGATGAAGACGAACGGCGTCAGCCCGAGCGCGTAGACCGCGACGACGCCGAGCGCGTAGTAGATCGAGGAGCCGACGTTCCCGTACGCGGTCGCGAACAGCGCGTTCGTGCCGAGGACGCGCTCGAGCTCGTGCTGCCGTCGCCGCCTGCTCACGCGGCGCCGAGTCTAGACCGCGGCCATGTGGGCCGTGCGGCCGGCGAGCGGGCCGGTGGCCACCATCACGCGGCACGGCGCGTCGCGCAGCACGGACATGACGTCGGACGGGAAGGCCCGGCTGAAGCCGCGCCGAGACTCGACCGGCGAGCCGACGACGATCAGCTCCGCGCGGTGGTCGCGCGCCGCCTCGGCGACCTCGAGCCCGAGCCCGCGGCCGCGCGTGACGACGAGCCGCCGTCTCGCAGCCACGCCGTAGGACTCGGCGATCGCCGCGGCCTCGTCGAGCCGCCGCCGGAGCTCCGCCTTCTCCTCCGTGAAATGCGCGTCCAGCGGCAGCTCCGGCTCGACGACGAGCGGCGCGACGAGGACGACGCGCGCGCCGCGGTCGGCGGCGAGGCGGCAGGCGAGATCGACGGCGTGCACGGTCTCCTCCCGGCCGAGCAGCACGACGACGATGCTGCGGTAGCGGACGGCGACGGTGCGCCGCGCGAACCGCCGGGCCCGGTGCCGCGTGCGGCGCGCGAGCTCGCGCGGATCGGTCCACGCGAGCCTCACCGGAGCAGCTGGTAGGGGACGCTGGCGAGGATCACGCCCGGCTCGAGCAGGAGCAGGCGCTTGATGTAGAGCGCGCGCTGGTTGTGGAGCAGGCGCCGCCAGCCGGGGACGATCAGCTCGGGCAGCAGCACGAGGACGGCGGTGCCCGGCTCGGCGGTCAGGCGGCGCAGGTAGCCGAGCAGCGGGCCGCCGATGTCGCGGTAGGGCGCCTCGTCGACCTCGAGCGTGAGCCGCGGCCCCTGGGCCGACCAGTCACGGCGGATCGTCCGCCCGTGCTCCCCGCTGAACGCGAAGTGCACGGCCTTCGTGTCGGCGATGCCGAGCGTCGTCGCATAGTTCACGGCACGCATCGACGCGGCGTCGACGCCGGCGACGAGCACGCGCGCCACGATCCGCTCGGGGAGCGGCGTCCGGCGGTCGGCGATCGTCGGCACGTCGGCCACGACGACGCCGGGCTCGGACAGGAGCCGGAACTTCAGCATGAGCTCGCTCCGGTTCCGCACCACCTCCCACAGCGAGCGCCGGCGGAACTCCTCCGGGACGACGACGGTGACGAAGTCGGACTCGCCGCGCGGGAGCCGCCACACCTGCTCGAGCATCGCGTCGCCGAGGCCGAGGCGCTCGTCGAGCACCTCGAGCTGCGGCGTCCCGTCGACCCGCCGGAACCAGCGCGGCCGGATCCCCGGGTCGGCGTCCGCGCGCGGGACGTGCACCGCACGGAAGTCGCCGCCGGAGATCGTGCGCGCGAACCACAGCGCCAGGTCCGTCGCGTCGTCGAGCGCCTCGACGACGAGGAGCGTCGAGTTGCTGGCGGCCGGCGCCGCGACGACCGCGGCCGCTCCCGCGGCGAGCCGCCGCTTGACCCTCTCGTAGTGGCGGCGGATGCCGTAGAAGCCGAGGATCATCAAGGGGATCGCGACGATCACCATCCACGCGCCCTCCTGGAACTTCGTCGCGACGACGACGACCATGACGACGAACGTCGCAGTCGCGCCGACCCCGTTGATCACCGCGCGCCGGCGCCACGCCGGACCATGCGTGCGGAACCAGTAGCGCACCATCCCGGCCTGCGACAGCGTGAACGCGGTGAAAACGCCGACGACGTAGAGGTGGATGAGGTTGACGACGTTCGCGTGATAGATCCAGACGAGGAAGGCCGCGGCGCCGGCGAGCACGACGACGCCGTTCGAGAACACGAGGCGATCGCCGAGGTTCGTGAACTGGCGTGCGATGAACCCGTCGTGGGCGAGCAGCGCCGACAGCCGCGGAAAGCCCTGGAACGACGTGTTCGCGGCGAGGATGAGCACCGCGAACGTGAAGATCTGGACGACCCAGTAGAACCAGCCCATCGCGCTCCCGGCCGGGAAGACGGCCCGCGCGACCTGCGACACGACGGAGACGGTCGTGCTCGGCCGCGCGTGTGTGCTCACCGCGAGGTACGAGACGCCGATGAAGATCGTGATCGCGACGACGCCGAGCACGCCGAGCGTCCTCGCCGCGTTCTTCGACTGCGGATGCCGGAAGGCGTTGACGCCGTTCGCAATCGACTCGACGCCGGTCAGCGCGCTCGCGCCGGACGCGAACGCCTTCAGCACGAGGAAGATCGACACCGCCGCGAGACCCGGTGCGATCGGATTCGGCGCCATCGCACGCGGACACCCGCTCACCGCGCATTTCGTCACGCCGGTGCCGACCGCGACGAGCATCGCGAGGATGAATCCGTACGTCGGCAGCGCGAACGTCAGTCCCGACTCGCGCACACCGCGGAGATTCACGATCGTGATCCCGGCGATCGCGATGAGCGACAGCTCGGTGTTGTACTGGTTGAGCGACGAGACGGCGGACGTGATCGCCAGGACGCCGCTCGACACCGACACGGCGACGGTGAGGACGTAGTCGACGAGCAGCGCGGCCGCCGCGATCAGGCTCCAGATCGTGCCGAGGTTCTCACGCGCGACGATGTAGGCGCCGCCCGACGTCTCGTAGGCGCGGACGGTCTGCCGGTACGAGGCGATGACGATCGCCATCAGCAGCGCGACGGCGATCGAGATCGGAAGCGCGATGTGGAGCGCGCTGAGCCCGGCGGTGAGGAGCACGACCATCGCCGCCTCGGTGGCGTACGCGACCGAGGAGATCGCGTCGGCGGCGAAGATGGGCAGGGCGAGCGAGATCGGGAGGAGCTCGTCCTCGGCCTGATGCGTCTGCATCGGTCGGCCGACGAGGAGGCGCCGGGCGCGGCGCGGCGGCTCGACGGGCTGGCCGGCCGGAATCTGCTCCGTGGCGCTCACGGCGCCAACGGTAGTGGACGCGCTGGTCGCGTGCCTCCTAGGCGGCGCGTCGCGTCGAGCGGATCCGCGGCGGCCCGGTCGGCGTCGGCTTGAGGACGAGCGTCTCCGTCGGCGCGTTGGCGAGGAGCCAGGCGAGCTCCTTCTCGGTGAAGCCGCCGCCGCCGTTGACCGGGGCCGGCGCGACGATCCGGTCGAAGCGCTCGACCTCCCAGAGGCGCCGCAGCGCGTGCGTCAGCGTCCGCCCCTTCTCGATGCGCGCGTCGACGGGAACGCCGGCGCGGAGTGCCGCGTGCTCGACCGCCTCGAGCAACGGCATCGCGAGCTTCACCTCGTCCTTCAGCGGCGATTCCTCGCCGTAGCGGAGCGGGACGATGAGCAGGTACGCCGGGACGAGCACCGCGTCCTCCGCGCGCGCGATGCGGATCGCGGCGTCGAGGACGGTCTGGTCGAGCTTGCCCGAGAACGGGACGAGGACACGACGCGCGCTCGCCGAGACCGGGAGGCGGCGCGGCGGCCGGCGACGCACGAGCACGACGACGAGCCCGACGGCGCACGCCGCCGCGATCGCCGCAAGTCCGAGGTCGAGCGGGCTCATCCGTCGCGCTCCGGCCGGTCGGCGCGGTTCGCGACGACGCGGATGTCGACGCCCGGGAGCTCGCGCACGAGCGCGGAGACGAGCGACCCGCGCAGCACCTCGCGGCGGCGGCTCTCGTCCGGCGTACCGACGAAGACGTACGTCGTGCCGCGCTCGTAGACGGCATGCCGTACGGTCGCGACGAGGTCGTCGCCCTCCTCCTCGAGGAAGTGCGCGCCGAGGACGATCGCGAGCCGTCGCAGGGCGGCGAGCCCGACCTGCTCGTCCTCGTTCAGCTGCTGCCCCGGCTTGCGCACCCAGATCGCGTCGATCTGCGCGCCGAGCCGCTCGGCCGAGCGCCACGCGCGCCGGAGGATCCGTTGCGACCGCGGCTCCGGCGTGACGAGCGCGAGCACGCGCTCCGCCACTGCCTGCTGGCTGAGCGGATCCAGGACGAGCGACTGGCGCCGCGCCTCGACGTCCTCGGCCACCTCGCGCAGCGCGAGCTCGCGGAGCGCGGAGAGCCGCTCGACGCGGAAGAAGTTCTGCAGCGCCACCTCGGCGCGCTCACGCGGGTAGACCTTGCCTGCGCGGATCCGCTCCTGGAGCGCCTCCGGCGTCAGGTCGACGAGCACGACCTCGTCCGCCTCCTCGAGGATCCGGTCGGGGAAGGTCTCGCGGACGCGCACGTCGGTGAGCTCGGCGATCGCGTCGTTCAGGCTCTCGAGATGCTGGACGTTGACGGTCGAGATCACATCGATCCCCGCCGCGAGGATCTCGTCGATGTCCTGGTAGCGCTTCTCGTTCCGCATCCCGGGCGCGTTGGTGTGCGCGAGCTCGTCGACGAGCGCGAGCTCGGGCGCGCGCCGCACGACGGCGTCGACGTCCATCTCCTCGAGCTCGAGCGTCCCGTGCTCGGTGCGGAGCCGCGGGACGACCTCGAGCCCCTCGGCGAGCGCCGAGGTCTCGGGCCGGTCGTGCGGCTCGAGGTAGCCGATCACGACGTCGCGCCCGTCCGCCGCAGCGTAGCGCCCCTCCTGCAGCATCCGGTACGTCTTCCCCACGCCTGCGGCCATCCCGAGCAGGATCCGGTACCTGCCCCGCACGGGGTCACGCCCCGAAGAGGCCGTGCACGATCAGGTCGATGAGCTTGATGCCGACGAACGGGAGGATGACGCCGCCGAGCCCGTAGATGCCGAGGTTGCGGCGCAGAAGGGCGGTCGCGCCGATCGCGCGGTACTTCACGCCCCTCAGCGCGAGCGGGATCAGGGCGGGGATGACCAAGGCGTTGAAGATGATCGCAGAGATGATCGCGCTCTTCGGGTCACCGAGATGGAGGATGTTGAGGGCGTTCAGCGGCCCCCGCTTGCCCGGCGTCGTCGAGTACGTGAAGGCGAACATCGCCGGGAGGATGGCGAAGTACTTCGCGACGTCGTTCGCGATCGAGAACGTCGTCAGCGAGCCGCGCGTGATCAGCAGCTGCTTGCCCACCTCGACGATCTCGATCAGCTTCGTCGGGTTCGAGTCGAGGTCGACCATGTTGCCGGCCTCCTTCGCCGCGGTCGTCCCCGTGTTCATCGCAACGCCGACGTCCGCCTGCGCGAGCGCGGGCGCGTCGTTCGTGCCGTCGCCCGTCATCGCGACCATGCGGCCGCGCGACTGCTCGTCCTTGATCAGCGCCATCTTCGTCTCCGGCGTGGCCTCGGCGAGGAAGTCGTCGACGCCCGCCTCCTCCGCGATCACGGCCGCGGTGACGCGGTTGTCGCCGGTGATCATCACCGTGCGGATGCCCATCTTGCGCAGCTCGTCGAAGCGCTCGCGCATCCCGCCCTTGACGATGTCCTTCAGGTGGATGACGCCGAGCGCCCAGTTGTCGCGCGCGACGACGAGCGGCGTCCCGCCCTGCTCGGCGACGCTCTGGACGATGCGGTCGAGCTCCGGGGGCGCCTGGCCGCCCTGCCCGGCGATGAACTGCTTCACCGCGTCGGAGGCGCCCTTGCGAATCTCGGTGCCGTTGAGGTTGACGCCGCTCATGCGCGTCGTCGCGCTGAACGGGACGAACTGGTGCTCGCCCATCTCGCGCTCGCGGAGGTTGAAGCGCTCCTTCGCGAGCACGACGATCGAGCGGCCCTCCGGCGTCTCGTCGGCGAGCGACGCGATCTGCGCCACCTCGGCGAGCTCGCGCTCCTCGACGCCGTTCACGGGCAGGAACTCGGCGGCCTGGCGGTTGCCGAGCGTGATCGTGCCGGTCTTGTCGAGCAGGAGCACGTCGACGTCGCCGGACGCCTCGACGGCGCGGCCGGACATGGCGAGCACGTTGCGCTGGACGAGGCGATCCATCCCGGCGATGCCGATCGCGGAGAGGAGCGCGCCGATCGTCGTGGGGATCAGCGCGACGAGGAGCGCGATCAGAACCGTTTGCGATTGCGGGGAGTTGGCGTAGACCGCGTACGGCTGCAGCGTCACGACGGCGGCGAGGAACGTGATCGTCAGGCCGGCGAGGAGGATGTTGAGCGCGATCTCGTTCGGCGTCTTGCGGCGCTCGGCGCCCTCGACGAGGGCGATCATCCGGTCGAGGAACGACTTCCCCGGCTCCTGCGTGACCTCGATCACGAGCCGGTCGGAGAGGAGCTTCGTGCCGCCGGTGACGGCCGAGCGGTCGCCGCCCGACTCGCGGATCACCGGCGCGGACTCGCCGGTGATCGCCGACTCGTCGACCGAGCCGACGCCCTCGATGATCTCGCCGTCGGCGGGGATGACCATGCCCGCCTCGACGACGACGACATCGCCCTTCTGCAGCTCGGGTGCCGCGACCTCCTCGAGCTGCCCTCCGTGGCCGCGCCGGAGCGCGGTCGTGGTCGTCCGCGTCGCGCGGAGCGCGTCGGCCTGCGCCTTGCCGCGCCCCTCGGCGATCGCCTCGGCGAAGTTCGCGAACAGCACCGTCAGCCAGAGCCAGAACGAGATCACGCCGACGAACCAGAGCTGCCCGTCCTGCCCGCGCGCGAGGTCGAGGAAGAAGATGATGGCGGTGATCACGCTGCCGAGCTCGACGATGAACATCACCGGGTTCCTGAACTGCACCCGCGGGTCGAGCTTCGGGAAGGAGCCGCGGACCGCGGCGCCGACGAGGTCGCGCGAGAAGACGCTGCCGCTGCGGCGGGCCATCTAGCTATTGCCTCCCAGCTTGTCGAGGGCGAGGTTGAGCTCGAGCACGTTGACGCCGGCCTCGCCGAAGAAGCCGAGGCTGCGTCCTTCCGTGTTCTCGGAGATGAGCTGCTGCACGGTCGTGAGCGGCAGGTGCCGGACCGCGGCGACGCGGTGCGCCTGAAGCTGTGCGTAGGCCTCCGAGATCTCCGGGTCGATGCCGGAGCCGGAGGTCGTGACCGCGTCGACCGGGATGCCGTGAACCGTGAGCCCGGAGTTGTACGGCCCTTCGAGCTTCAGGACGGCCGTGATGTTCTGCTGCACCGCCTTCGTCAGCGCCGGGTTCGTCGGTCCGAGGTTGGAGAACGTCGTGGCGGCGGCGTTGTACGCCGGCGACGTCGCGGACGGCCGCTCGTGGAAGTACTGCGGCTTCGTGAACGCCTGCGCGGCGAGGCGCGAGCCGACGACGACGCCGTTCTCCTTGATCAAGCTCCCGTTCGCCTGGCTGTTGAAGGCGACCTGCGCGAAGCCGGTGAACAGCGCCGGGATCGCCAGACCGAGCACGACGGTGAAGATCACGCCGGCGATGACGGATGCCTTGAGGTCGCGGAGCATCAGTGCGTCAGCCCCTCGACGATCGGGCCGAGCGTCAGCGCCGGGAAGATCATCAGCCCGGCGGTGAGCAGGATCACGCCCACGAGGAGGATCACGAACGTCGGCCCGTCGGTGCGGAACGTCCCGGCGGAGGCCGGCGTGATCTTCTTCTTGCCGAGCGCGCCCCCGAGGGCGAGCGCTGCGAGCATCGGCGTGAACCGGCCGAGCAGCATCGCCACGGCGCCGAAGTCGGCGCTGAAGTTCGTCAGGCCGAAGCCGGCGAACGCGCTGCCGTTGTTGTTCGACTGCGACGTGTAGGCGTACAACGTCTCGGTGAAGCCGTGCGCCGCGGGGTTGAAGATCGACGCCATCCCGAGCTTCGTCGCGATCGAGATCGCCGTCAGCGTCAGGACCATGGTCGGGACGAACAGCGCGCCGACGGCCGCGTACTTGATCTCCCGCGCCTCGATCTTCTTCCCGAGCCACTCGGGCGTCCGGCCGACCATCAGCCCGGCGATGAAGACCGCGATGACGATGTAGAAGAACATCCCGTACAGGCCGGTGCCGACCCCGCCGAAGACCACCTCCCCGAAGAAGATGTTCACGAGCGGCACCATCCCGCCGAACGCGGTGAACGCGTCGTGGCCGCCGTCGACGGAGCCGTTCGACGCGTCGGTGGTCGCGGTCGCCCACAGCGCCGTGTTGGCGATGCCGAACCGGACCTCCTTGTCGTTCATGTTGCCCCCGCTCTGGAGGCTGCTGTGCGTGATGTTCACGCCGGAGGCGCGCAGGACCTGCGAGCCGTGCTGCTCGGCGGGGAACGCGATCGAGACGCCGACCACGAACAGCACGAGCATCGACGCGAGCACCATCGCGGCGTGCCGCTTTGCGAGCACCATCTTCCCGAACATGAAGACCTGACCCGCCGGAATCAGCAGGATCGCGATCACCTCGAGGAAGTTCGTCAGTCCGTTCGGGTTCTCGAACGGCACCGCGGAGTTCGAGTTGTAGAAGCCGCCGCCGTTCGTGCCGAGCTGCTTGATCGCGAGCATGAGCGCGACCGGCCCGCGCGCGATCTGCTGCACCGCGCCCTCGAGCGTGTGCGCGTTGACCGTGGCGCCGAACGTCTGCGGGTCGCCCTGCGAGAGCAGGACCACTGCGAGAATCAGCGACAGCGGCAGGAAGATGTAGACGAGCGACCGGTAGAGGTCGACCCAGAAGTTCCCGAGCGTCCCCGAGGAGCGGCGCGCGATCCCGCGGATCACCGCGGCGAGCACCGCCATCCCGACGCCGGCCGAGACGAACTGCTGCACGGCGAGCGCGGTCATCTGCGTGAGGTACGACATCGTCGACTCGCCGCCGTAGTACTGCCAGTTCGTGTTCGTGATGAAGCTCGCGGCGGTGTTGAGCGCGAGATGCGCCGGCACGCCCGGGTAGTGGTTCGGGTTCAGGAAGAGGTGCGCCTGGAGCCGCTGGATCCCGTAGACGACGAGGAAGAAGAAGACGCTGAAGACGAGCACCGTCTTCGCGTAGCTCTTCCAGTCCTGCTCCTGCTCGGGGTCGGTGCCGACGGCGCGGTAGAAGAGGCGCTCGATCGCGCCGAGCCAGCGCCAGCCGAAGCGCGGCTTCGTGTACACGCGCGCCATGTACTGGCCGAGCGGGTACGCGAGCAGCACGAGGACGATCGCGTAGACGGCGATCTGGGCGATGCCCTGGCCCATCAGAACTTCTCCCCGCGGAACAGGGCGTAGACGAGATACGCGAGGACCAGGAGCGAGATCGCCAGCCCGATTGCGTCGGCGGCGCTCATCAGACCCGGTCCAGGACCCAGAGGAGCACGTAGATCAGCGCGAAGCAGGCGAACGCGATCCCGATGGCCGCGAGGTCGTACATCAGCGGCGCACCTCGAGGCTCGCGCGCACGGCGGCGAGCTCGCTCCCCGGATCCGGGGCCGGCTCGTCCACCCGGTCGCGCGCGTACAGCGCGCTCCCCGGCTCGGTGAGCAGGTGGCGGACGGCGAGGATCCCGGTGGCGGAGACGGGCCGGTCGAGGTCGTCGAGGCGGTCGGCGAGCTCGATCAGCTCGGAACGGTGCGGGCGCAACGCGACGCGGTTCAGCGGCGACGCGCCCGGCAACCGGCTCTCGGAGAGCTCCGGGACGATGTCGCGAACGGAGTTCGCGAGCAGCCTGCGCTCGCGGCGCGAGGTCAGCTCCGCGACGCGCCAGCCGTACGACGCGCCGTCGTGTCCGCGTGCGAGCCACGCATCGGCGGCCGCGCAGAGGCGGCGGCGCTCGTCCCAGCGGCGAGCCGCGAGGACGGCGCCGAGCAGCGCGAGCGAGATCGGCGCGACGAGCAGCGTGTCGCCGCGAAGACCCGCGGCGGCGCACACGCCCAAGACGACTGCCGCGACCGCGACGAGCGCGACGAGCGGCGCGAGGGCGGCCTGCGACGAGCTCGGCGGCTCCGCGCGAAGATCAGCGGTGTGGATGACGTCCACGCCGCCACGGTATGACCGGCCCGGTCAACGCTCTCTAGAAGTTCCCGGGACCCGCCTTAAAGTCGTCTAAACGTCGTTCCCGTCGGGATCGACGAGCCGATAGCCGGCGCCGGGCTCGGTCAGGAGATAGCGCGGGCTCGTCGGGTCGGGCTCGATCTTGCGGCGCAGGTGCGAGACGTAGACGTGGAGGTAGTGCGCCTCGACGCCGTACGCAGGCCCCCAGACCTCGCGCAGGAGCGTGCGGTGCGTGAGGAGCTTGCCGCGGTTCTGCGCGAGCACGCGGAGGAGGTCGAACTCGTGCGGGCTCAGCTTCACGCGCTTCCCGCCGACGGTGACGATCCGGTCGGCGACGTCGACGTGGATGTCGCCCACCTCGACGACCGGCTCCTGCCCGGTCGCGCGCCGGCGCAGGACCGCGCGCAGGCGCGCGAGCAGCTCGTCCACGCTGAACGGCTTCGTCACGTAGTCGTCGGCGCCGGCGTCGAGCGCGGCGATCTTCTCCTTCTCCTCGCCGACCGCGGAGAGGACGATCACCGGCGCGTCGCTCCACGTGCGGAGCTCGCGGCACACGTCTGTGCCGTTGCCGTCCGGGAGGACGAGGTCGAGAATCACGGCCTCCGGCGGCCGCGCGGCCGCGGCGGTGAGCGCGTCCTGCGCGGTCTCCGCCGAGTCGACGGTGTAGCCGGCGCCGCGGAGCGTCGCGCGGAGCGCGCGGAGGATCTGCGGCTCGTCGTCCACGACGAGGACGCGCTGCCCCGTCATGCCTGCAGCTCCGCCGGGACCTCGACGACGGGCAGCGCGAGCGCAAAGGTTGCCCCTTGCCCCGGCCGCGACTCGGCCCAGACCCGCCCGCCGTTCGCGGCGGCGAAGCCGCGTGCGATCGCGAGCCCGAGCCCCGCGCCCGAGCGGGTGTCCGTGCCGCGCCGGTAGAAGGGCTCGAACACGCGCTCGAGCTCGTCGTCGGCGAGTCCCGGTCCCTGGTCGACGACGCGGACGATCGCCTCCTTCCGGGTCGCGGTGATGCGCACGTGGACGATCGCGTCCGGCGGCGAGAACTTCAGCGCGTTCTCGATGAGGTTCGCGAGCACGCGCTGGATCTGGGTCGCGTCGACGTTCACGAGCGGCGCCTCGCCGGCGACCTCGACGCGGTTCCGCGCGCCGAGCGTGTCGACCGCCTCGCGCACGAGGTCGTCGAGCGACCAGACCTCGGGCTCCGGCGCGGCGCTCCCCGCCTCGAGCCGCGAGAGGTCGAGCAGGTCGCCGACGAGACGGCTGAGCCGCTCCGCGTCGAGGTCGATCGTCTCGAGCAGCTCGCGCCGATCGTCATCGCTGAGCTGCAGCGTCGGGTTGCGCAGCGCGCCGACCGCGGTGCGGATCCCGGTCAGCGGCGAGCGCAGGTCGTGCGAGACCGCGCGGAGCAGCGCGGTCTTGACGAGGTCGCTGCGGCGGAGCGCCTCGGCCTCCAGCGCCTCGCGCTCGAGCCGGTCGCGGTCGACGGCGACGGCGAGCAGCGCGGCGAGCGCCGGCAGGAAGCGGTGGCGCGCGGCGACGTTCGGATCGGAGCCGGCGGGCGTGTAGATCGTGCCGACGGTCCGGTCGGCGGCCTCGAGCAGGTGCGGCGACGTGCCGGGGGGCGGACGGTGGGCGCCCCCCAGCTCGATCTTCGCCTCGTCGACGCCGAGCACCCCGGCGGTGCGCGTCCCGATCTCGCCGAGCTCGTCGCCGAGCTCGCGCCCGGCGAGCAGCTCGGTGGCGAGCTCCGCGAGCAGCGCCGACTCGCGCTCGCGCTGCTCGGCCGCGGCCGCACGCCGGCGCGCGCGGGCGGCGAGCTCGCTGACGACGACGGCGGTGGCGAGGTAGACCGCGAGCGCGAACCAGTTCTCGCTGTTCGCAAGCGTGAACGTGTGGACCGGCGGCAGGAAGAACCAGTTGAACGCGAGCATGCTCGCGATCGACACCGGCAGCGCCAGCCACAACCCCCAGACGACCGCGATCGGCAGGACCGCGAACACGTAGAGCACGCCGAGGCTGAGCACGGGCACCCACCGCTTGACAAGTGCGATGACCGCCGTGACGACCACGACCGCGGCGACGCTCGCGGCAATGCCCACAAGGAGATCGCGGCCTGGCCGGCGCTTCACCCGGCACACGCTACTCCGCCGGGGGAGACGGCACGGTCCGCCTCACCCGCCGCGGGGCATTCACGGGGTCCGAGGGATTGTCGGCCCTCGTCGCCGCGACGATCCGACTCGTATGCGGACATCGATCATTGCGCTGCTCTCGGCGGCGACGCTCGCGGTCCCCGCGGCGGTCCTTGCCGACGGCAGCCCCTCACAACCGAATCAGCCGCCCGGCACGCCTCCGCCGGCAATCGCGGCGCTCCTCTGCAAGGTGGAGGCGGCGAGGTCCGGCACGGACGCATCCGGCTCGAACGACTCGCTCGCGGCCTGTGTGAAGCAGGAGCTCCCGACGGTGCGGGCGGCGCTCGCCTCCTGCAAGAGCGCGGGCTCGCGTGACGCGATGAAGGAGTGCGTCGCGAAGGCGATCGGGCTCCCGGCACCGAACGAGCTGCCCGGCGCCGGCGGCGACCAGCAGACCGGCCAGGGCGGCCCCGGCGGCCAGAGCGGCCCCGGCCAGGGCCGCGGCAACGGCAAGGGCCGGCCCGGCGGGCAGCAGCAGAACCGGAGGTAGCGAGACCGGCGGGGCGGCCCCGACGCCGCCCCGCCCCGTCTCACCGATCCGCGGCTAGCCGTGGATCGAGATGATCAGCGGGATGATCAGGATCGCGACGATGTTCGCGATCTTGATCATCGGGTTGATCGCGGGACCGGCGGTGTCCTTGTAGGGATCGCCGACGGTGTCGCCGGTGACCGCGGCGGCGTGCGCCTCGGAGCCCTTGCCGCCGTACTCGCCGTCCTCGATCAGCTTCTTCGCGTTGTCCCACGCGCCGCCGCCGGAGGTCATCGCGATCGCGAGGAACAGGCCGGTGACGATCGTCCCGATCAGGAGGCCGCCGAGCATCTGCGCGTTGATCAGCCCGACGACGATCGGGAACGTGATCGGCACGATCGCGGGCAGGATCATCGAGCGGATCGCGGAGCCGGTGACGATGTCGATCGCGCGGCCGTACTCCGGCCGCGTCGTCCCCTCCATGATCCCCGGGTTCTCGCGGAACTGGCGGCGCACCTCCTCGACCACCTGGCCGCCGACGCGGCCGACCGCCTGCATCGCGAGCGACGCGAACAGGAACGGCATCAGGCCGCCGATGAACAGGCCGGCGATCACCCACGCGTTCGACAGGTCGAAGGTGAGCCCCGCGAGCTTCGGATGCGCGGCGCCCTGCGTGTGGATCCCGTCCGCGTACGAGCCGAAGAGGACGAGCGCTGCGAGCGCGGCGGAGCCGATCGCGTAGCCCTTCGTGACCGCCTTCGTCGTGTTGCCGACGGCGTCGAGCGGATCGGTGACCGCGCGAACCTCGGGCGGGAGGTCGGCCATCTCGGCGATGCCGCCCGCGTTGTCGGTGACGGGGCCGTACGCGTCGAGCGCGACGATGAGGCCGGTCATCGACAGCTGCGCCATGACCGCGACGCCGATCCCGAACAGCCCGGCGAGGTGGTTGGCGACGAGGATGCCCGTGGCGATCACGACCACCGGGAGCGCCGTCGCCTGCATGCCCTCGGCGAGCCCGGCGATGATGTTCGTCGCGTGGCCGGTGAGCGACGCCTTCGCGATCGTCTTCACCGGGCCCCAGCGCGTGCCGGTGTAGTACTCGGTGATCCCGACGAGCAGGAACGTGACCGCGAGACCGACGAGCGCGGAGCCGTACAGGTTCCCGAACGCGAACCTGCCGCTCGCGTCGAAGCCCATCGTCACGGGGATGAACAGGAGCGCGGAGATGACGGTCGCGACCAGGACCGCGCGGTAGAGCGCGTTCATGATGTTGCCGCCCGGCTTCACGCGCGCGAACTGGACGCCGATGATCGACGAGATGATCGAGACGCCGCCGATCGCGAGCGGGTAGAGCCAGAGGTCCGTGCCGGTCGTCGCGGCGGCGCCGGTGATCCCGAGCAGCATCACGGCGACGGCGGTGACCGCGTACGTCTCGAACAGGTCGGCCGCCATGCCGGCGCAGTCGCCGACGTTGTCCCCGACGTTGTCGGCGATCACGGCGGGGTTGCGCGGGTCGTCCTCGGGGATGCCCGCCTCGATCTTCCCGACGAGGTCGGCGCCGACGTCGGCGGCCTTCGTGTAGATGCCGCCGCCGAGTCGCGCGAAGACGGAGATCAGCGAGCCGCCGAACGCGAGGCCGATCAGGTCGTGGATCGCCGAGGTCGGCGTGTGGTGAAGCCAGTCGGTGAGCGCCCAGTAGTAGCCGGCGACACCCGCGAGGGCGAGGCCGACGACGAGCAGGCCGGTCACCGAGCCCGCGCGGAAGGCCACGTTGAGCGCCTGCGGCAGCCCGCTGCGCGCGGCCTCTGCCGTGCGGACGTTCGAGCGGACGGCGACGTTCATCCCGATGAAGCCGGCCGCGGCCGAGAGGGTCGCGCCGATGAGGAAGCCGACGGCGGCGCCCCAGCCGAGCTTGTCGTAGAGGCCGAGCAGGAGGAACGGGACGATCGCGACGATCGCGATCGTCGTGTACTGCCGGCGCAGGTACGCGGCGGCGCCTTCCTGCACGGCGCGGGCGATCTCCTGCATGCGCTCGGTGCCCGCCGGCTGGCGCAGCAGCCAGCTCGTGAGCCAGAGGCCGTAGACGACCGCCGCGGCGGCGCAGAGGAGGGCGAAAAGCACGGCGTGATGCATGAACCAGCTCATAGCCTCAGGGCTCTCCTTGAGTCAGGACGGCCGACCAAGGACCGTCACAAAGTCAGCGCCGGGTTTCCCCCGGCGCGCGCCCTTTTGTATCAGATCGCGCGGCCGGACCGTCACAAGAACGGTCGCGGTCCGCGGCTCAGCGCATGCCGTGGCCGGGGAGCCGGACGGCCGGCTTCGCCGGAGCCTGGCGGGGCGGCGCGTACCGGTCGTGCCCGTGGACGCCCGCCTCGTCGGGGCGGCCGCTCGGCTGCGCCGTCTTCGTCTTCGTGCGCTTGCCCTGTCGCTTCTTCGCCATGCCCCAAGGGTCGCACACCTCGATGTCCGACACCAAACGCCCCCTTTGGTGTCAGACCCTTCTTCACGAATCTGTGTCAGACATCCCGGCCTCTGGGTGTCAGACACCCGGAGGCTCCGGCGTGCCGGACACCGGAGGCTCGGCCGGCGGCTCCGCCGCGGTGTCGGCGAAGGCGAGCTGGAGATTCGCCGTCACCTGCTGGACGTCCTTGCGCGCCGCCTCGTCGAGGAGCGGCGCGAGCGCCTTCAGCGCCTCGATCGCGAGCTGCGCCTGCTCGAGATCGCGCACGTCGGGCGACAGCTTCCCGTACCCGAGCGACGCGAGCAGCGAGCACGTGTGGACGAGCAGGTCGGAGACCTTCGCCTTCCGCAGCTCGGCGACAAGCTCCTCGGCGGTCGGAATCCCCTCGCTCATTCCCGCTCCCGGCGCCGGCGGAGCCGGCGCCTCCGCTCCTCGATGAGCTCCGTCGAGCCGACGCTCATCCCGCGACCCGCTCGGGCTCGTCGATCTGCTCGGCGAAGATCTGCTCCATCGTCGCGCCCTCCTCGTGGCGCGCGATCTGCCGCTCGGCCGCGTTGCGCTCCGGAACGGCGAGCCACTGCGCCGCCCCGAGCTCCTCCGCCACCGGCAGCACCCACTCGAGGAGCTGCTCGATCCGCGCCCGCGCCGGCACCTGCTCGCCGCGCTCGAGGTCGATCAGTTCGCCGCTCAGCCCATGCCGGATCGCCCGCCAGAGGTTCTCCTCGAGCAGCCGGTTCGGCCACGACGGCAGCGGCTCGCCGTCGTCGAGGGCGCGCGCGAGCCGCGCGGTGAGCGAGTAGACCAGCGCGGTGAGCGAGCGCGCCTCGCCGGGGTCGGGCTGGGCGTCGCAGATCCGGAACTCGACGGTCGGGAACGCGAGATGCGGCCGCACGCTCCACCAGATCTGCGTGTGCTCGCTGATCGAGCCGGTTTCGTAGAGGAAGCGGACATAGCCCTCCCATTCGTCCCACGAGCCGAACGCGTCCGGAATCCCGCAGCGCGGGAACATCCGCGTGAAGAGCTGCGTGCGCGCGGAGTGGAGATACGTGAAGACGCCCTCGACGAACGGCGAGCTCGCGGACAGCGCGAGCATCTCGGGCAGGAAGCTCCTCAGCGCGCTGCAGACGCGGATCGCGCGGTCAGGGCCGTTGACGCCGACGTGGACGTGGAGGCCGAAGGTGTTGTTGCGCCACACGACGTAGCGGAGCAGCTCGTCGTTGCGGCGGTAGTGCGGCGTGTCGATGATCCGCTGCTCCTGCCAGGAGGCCCACGGGTGCGTGCCGACGGCGGAGAGGCCGATCCCGAGCCCGTCCGCGAGCGCGCGCAGCTGCGCGCGCCGCTCGCCGATCCGCTCCGCCGCGTCGGCGAACGTCTCGCAGCGGCCGGTGCGCACCTCGACCTCGGACGCGATCAGCTCGCCGACGAGATGCGGCTCGAGCTCGGTGCCGACCGCGGCGGCCTGCAGCTCCTCGAAGCGGCTGACGAGGTCGAGCGAGGACGGGTCGAGGAGCGCGAACTCCTCCTCGACCGCGAGGGTGAAGTCCGGGACCTCCTCGAAGGCCGCCCGTGACTGCGCGAGCAGCTCCTCGTAGCCGACCTTCTGCTCGTCGCCCACGGGAAAAGCCTAGACGAGCAGTCGTTCGGCGATGCGGGCCCAGCTCCAGTTGCGCTCGACGGCGCGGCGGGCGGCGAGGCCGAGCTCGCGGCGCCGGTCCGGCGGGAGGGCGAGGATCTCGGCTAGCCGCGCGCGCAGCGCGTCGGCGTCGCCGGTCGGGAAGGCGCTGACCTGCTCGAGCCCGGCCGGGTACTCGCGCCCGAGCCCGGCGGCGACCTCGGCGAGACCGGAGTGCTCCGACACGACCGGCGGCACCCCGGCGGCGGCCGCCTCCGCCGCGACCATCCCGAACGCCTCGGGGAAGATCGACGGCACCGCGGCGACGTCGCAGAGCGGGAGCAGGTGCGCGAGGTGACGGTGCTCGAGCGGCCCCGTGAACAGCGTCCCGGGCGGCGCGATCGCCTCGAGGTGCGCGCGGTAGTCGCCGAAGCCGACGACGAGGGCGCGCGCGTCGAGCCCGTCGAGCGCCTCGAACAGCACCTGCACGCCCTTGTTCTCGATCAGCTTCCCGAAGTAGACGACGGTGGCCGTGTCGTCGGCGAAGAAGGCGGCGAGCCGCTCGGCGTTGTCCTCGTCGGGCAGCCGCTCCTCGCGGTTGCCGGGATTCGGCGGGTCGTCTCGCGCCTCCTCGAGCAGCGCCGCCAGGGCCACGTCCCTCGGCTCCGGCCTGAAGCGGTCGACGTCGACTCCCGGCGGAACCTCGTGCACGCGCTCGACGTGGCCGACGACCTCCTCGAGCACCGCGCGGATGTGCCCCGAGCCGACGAACACCGCGTGCGCGCCCGCGAGCGACTCTCTCCCCCACCGCGCGAGCTCGGCGTTGCCGCGCATCGAGTACTCGAGCTCGGAGCCGTGCGCGTACACGGAGTAGCGCGCGCCCGTCGCCGCCGCGACCGGACCGCCGAGCACGACGTGGTTCGCGAAGACGAGATCCGCCGGCAGCAGCTCCCGGAGCGCCGTCGCGTTCGCCTCGACGAAGCGCTCGCGCTCCGCGACGGTCAGCTCCTGCACCCGGCGCGCCTCGAGCCCCTCGTAGCGGTCGAGCACGAACACGGGCAGCAGCCGGCCCGGCAGCTCGGGGACGACGACCCGCGCGCCGCCGAGGTCGTACAGCTCCGGCTGCCGCTCCTGGCAGACGACGGTGACGTCGTGCCCGGCCTCGCTCCACTCGCGCGCGCAGGCCCGCGCGTACACGTTCGAGCCCGTGCCTCCCAGCAAGTACCCGTGCCAGAGCAGTATGCGCATCACACGCCTGGGGCCTGGCCCCGCGGCGCGGGGCCGGGCCCCCGCCGTTGGTGAGACGTCACGTCAGATGGAAGTACAACGCGTACAAGAGCTCGACGGCGGGGTTCGAAGTGTGGACGGTCACGTCTCCCGGCGTCTCGAGCAGCGCCTCGGAGTAGTTGAAGATGATCTTCACGCCGGCGTCGACGAGGTCGTCGGCCGCGCTCTGCGCCGCGACGGCGGGGACCGCGAGCACGCCGACGATGATGTTCTTGTCGCGGACGAGCTCCGGCAGCCGCGAGTACTCGCTGACGGCGACGTTGCCGACGGGGCGGCCGAGCTTCTCCGGATCGGTGTCGAGGACGGCGGCGATGTTGATGCCGTGCTCCGCGAAGATCGGCGAGCTCGCGATCGCCTGGCCGAGGCGTCCGGCGCCGATCAGCGCGATGTTGTGCTGGCCCTGCGTCCTCAGGATCTTGCGGATCTCGCCGAGCAGCGAGTCGATGTTGTAGCCGACGCCGCGCTTGCCGAACTTCCCGAAGGCCGAGAGGTCGCGGCGGATCTGGGTCGCGTTGATGTTCGTGTACTCGGCGATCTCCTGCGACGAGATCCGGGTCTTCCCCATCTTCCGGGCCTGCGTCAGCACCTGGAGATAGCGAGACAGGCGCGCCGCGACGCCGACCGTCAGCCGATCCGCCACCCCTATTCCTTCCATTCCGCTTGTGACACCGCAGGCTGTTGTAGCACCGGCTAAGGGGTGTCTGCTTGTGCAACCGCCTTCCGGAGGGCCTCGGGCTGCACGAAGTACGTGAACCGGCGGCGTCCGCCCACCTCGACGACGGGGATCCACTCCCGGTATTCGGCCTCGAGAGCCGGGTCGCCGCCGATGTCGACCTCCCGCAGCTCGAACCCGAGCTCGGCCTGGAGAGCGCGCACCTGTGCGAGCGCGCGCTCGCACAGGTGGCACTCCTGAGCGTGGTAGACGACGACCCCGGGCCTAGGGATAGATCCCCCGGGTGATCGTCGCCTCGGCGACCCGCCGCACGGCGAGGCCGTACGCGGCGACGCGCATCGGCATGTTCCGGCGCTGCGCGGTGTCCCACGTCTCGTCGAACGCGCGGCTGACGATGTCGTTCAGCTTCGCGTTCACCTCGGCCTCCTTCCAGAAGTACTCCTGGAGGCCCTGGACCCACTCGAAGTACGAGACGACGACGCCGCCGGCGTTTGCGAGCACGTCCGGCAGGATGAGGACGCCGTTCTCCTCGAGGATCGCGTCCGCGGCCGGCGTGACCGGGCCGTTCGCGCCCTCGCAGATGATCCGCGCCTTCACCTTGTCCGCGTTCTGCTCCGTGATCACCTGCTCCAGCGCGCACGGGGCGAGGATGTCGCAGTCGAGGAGCAGCAGCTCCTCGTTCGTGATCTGCTCCGCGCCCTTGAAGCCGGCGAGTGTGTGGTGCTCGCGCTTGTGCGCGAACGCGGTCGGGACGTCGATGCCCTTCGGGTTGAACCAGGCGGTCGTCGAGTCGGAGATGGCGATCACCTTCGACCCTTCCTCGTGGAGGAACTTCGCGAGGAAGCTGCCGACGTTGCCGAATCCCTGCACGGCCGCCGTCATCCCGGCGAGCGACTTGTCGAGCTTCGCGACGGCGTCGCGGATGCAGAAGAGGCTCCCGCGTGCGGTCGCCTCCTCGCGCCCGAGCGAGCCGCCGATCGTCAGCGGCTTGCCGGTGACGACGCCGAGCACGGAGTGGCCCTTGTTCATCGAATACGTGTCGAAGATCCACGCCATCACGGAGCCGTCGGTTCCGACGTCCGGTGCGGGGATGTCCTTCTCCGGGCCGATCTCGTTGATGATCTCACTCGTGAAGCGGCGGGTCATCCGCTCGAGCTCGCCGCGCGACATGTGCTTGGGGTCGCAGACGATGCCGCCCTTCGCGCCGCCGAAGGGGATGCCCATCAGCGCGCACTTCCACGTCATCCACATCGCGAGGGCCTTGACCTCGTCGACGGTGACGTCGGGGTGATAGCGAATGCCGCCCTTCGACGGGCCGCGCGCGATGTTGTGCGTCACGCGGTAGCCCTTGAAGACTTCGGTCGACCCGTCGTCCATGCCGACGGGGACCGACACCTCGACCGCCTTCTTGCACTCGCCGAGGACGGCGACGAGGTTGGAGTCGATGTCGAACGTCGCCGCGACGCGCCTCAACTGCGCGCGGGCGATCTCGAACGGGTTCTCCCGCAGGTGCGAGATCGGTGCTACGACTGCGGTCACAGACAGCTCCTTTTCCCGAGCAAATAGAGGGAATTCTTGGTTAACCGCGGCGAGTATACGCCCGGTCATCGGAGGGAGAATCGGGCCTTTCTACGGGCCGCCGCGCCCCCGTCTACGGAGGTGCCGACGACTTGGACTGCGTACTCCCCGGGCGGTAGCGGCCGTCCGGCCGGGTCCCGTCCGGTCAGGCCGAAGACGTACCGGCCCGGGAGCACGTCGCGGAGACGGGCGAGGAGGCCGAGGCTGCGGCCGTCCGCCGCGAGCAGATCGACGTCGAGCCGTGCGAGCGGGCGGACGCGCGGCGAGACGCTGCCGGCGTCGACGGTGAGGACACCGCGCGGCGAGAGCGCGACGCCGCGGAGCAGCGGGCCGGCCGGCGCGGGCGCGATCGCCCACGGGACGCGGATCGCGGGCGCGCCGTGGACGCGCGCGACGACGACGCCGTCGATCGGTTGTTGCGCCGGGTGCGCGGCGGTCGTGATGTGGACGACGACGGTGCGGCCCGGTCGGAGGATGACGGTGCGCGGGCGGATCGCAACTCGCAGCGCGGCGGCGCCGTGGTCGAGGCGGCGGACGGCGAGGGTCGCGCGGATCATGTGCGGCGACGTGCTCGCCAGCGTCAGCTCCGTCGAGCCGTCGCGGCG
>Ga0335085_10003005_pt1 | contig 30176 bp, 30 predicted proteins | sample Lox_Sample_45_FD_206712 | JGI IMG/M metagenome (GOLD analysis project Ga0335085, IMG submission 206712) | Soil microbial communities from Loxahatchee National Wildlife Refuge, Florida, United States - Lox_Sample_4.5 | ecosystem: Environmental > Terrestrial > Soil > Wetlands | place: USA... | reverse complement strand
GCGCGCCTCGAGCTCGGCTCGCGAGCCGATCACCTTCAGGTGGCCGCACTCGCACGGGTAGAACGGCAGCGGCAGCCCGAAGTAGCGCTTCCGCGAGATGTTCCAGTCGCTCATGTTGCGGAGCCAGTCGTCCATCCGCTTCTTGTACTGGGGCGGCGTCCACTCGACGGTGTCGTTCGCGTCGAGCATCGGCTGCCGGATCTCGTCGGCGGCGATGAACCAGTCGTCGACGACGCGGAAGACGAGCGGCGTCTTGCAGCGCCAGCAGATCGGGTACCGGTGGACGATCGTCGCCTCATCGACGAGCAGCCCGCGCACGTGGAGGTCCTCCGTCACGCGCACCGCCACCTCGTCGGTCGTGAACCCGGCGAGCGCCCCGTACTCGGGCAGCATCCGCCCCGCCTCGTCGATCGGCGCCAGCACCGGCAGGTCGTGGACGCGCGCGAGCTCGAAGTCCTCGGCGCCGGCGCCCGGCGCGATGTGGACGAGGCCGGTCCCCTCGTCGAGCGAGACCTCGTCCCACGGGATCACGACGTGCGTGATGCCCGCCTGCGCCTCGAGCGCGTCGAACGGGCCGTGATACTCGAGCCCGACGAGCTCCTCGCCGCGCACGGTCCGCACGAAGCTCTCGTCGGGGAAGCGGGCCACCGCCACCCAGCGCCCGTCGGCGGTGAGACCGTACTCCGCGTCCGGCCGCACCGCGGCGGCGACGTTCGCGGGCAGCGTCCACGGCGTCGTCGTCCACACGACGAGCGACTCGTCCTCGCGGCCGACGAGCGGGAAGCGCACGAAGAGCGAGGGGTGCTCCATCTCGACGTAGTTCTCCTCGCCGGCCTGCTCGTGCTGGGAGAGCGACGTCCCGCAGCGGGGGCACCACTGGGTGGACCGGTGTCCCTTGTACAGCCACCCGCGCTCCTGGACGGTCTTGAGGAAGCCCCAGATGTACTCGATGTTCGTGTCGCTGAACGTGTAGTAGTCGTTGTCCCAGTCCATCCACTGGCCGAGCCGGCGGCACTGGTCGGTCATCACCTCGCTGTAGTGGGCGACGCGCTCGCGACACTTGCGCGCGAACTCGGCCAGGCCGTACTCCTCGATGTCCTTCTTCGACTTGAGGCCGAGCGACTTCTCGACCTCGACCTCGACCCAGAGCCCCTGGGAGTCGAACCCGTTCTGGTAGCGCTGGTCGAAGCCGCGGAGGGCCTTGTAGCGCTGGAAGACGTCCTTCAGGGTGCGGCCGTGGCCGTGGTGGACGCCGGCGGGGTTGTTGGCCGTGATCGGCCCGTCCATGAAGGAGAAGGTCGGCCCGCCGCGGTTGCGGTCGCGGAGCCGCTCGAAGGTACCCTGGCCCTCCCACCAGTCGAGCACCTCCTCCTCGAGCGCGGGATGATCCGGTTTGTCCGGCAGGGGTTGGAAGATCGTCTCGCCCATCGGGAAGAGCAGTGTAGAGAGCGGCGTTACACCAGTAGGAACACGAAAGGAAACCTGGATGGCAAACGACGTCACCGAGGCGACGTTCGAGAACGAGGTCCTGGAGAGCGGCGAGCCCGTGCTCGTCGACTTCTGGGCGGAGTGGTGCGGCCCGTGCCACGCCGTCGCCCCCGTCCTCGAGCGGATCGCGGAGGAGCGGAACCTCAAGCTCGTCAAGGTCAACATCGACGAGAACCAGGGGCTCGCGATGCGCTACGGGATCCAGTCGATCCCGAACATGGTCCTCTTCGAGGGCGGTCAGCCGAAGGCCTCGGCCATCGGCGCCATGCCGAAGGGGATGCTCGAGCGCTCGCTGGGCCTCGGCGAATAGAACGGGAGACGCTGCGGCAGGGGACGGTGCCGTCGCCGCCCTCTGCCCCGCCTCTCGGCTGGAGATCAGACCTGCTGCTGCGCGGGGGCGTCCCGGCTCTCGAGGAAGAGCAGGAAGGCCGCGTGCTTGGCGAGGTACTCCTCGATCTCGGCGACCCCGGCTCCGGCCCAGTCCTCGAGCCAGGTCTCGGCGAGGTCGTCCTCGATTGAGTGAAGGCCGCGTTCGCTCATGCGGGGAATCATCGGCATCCTCCCGGACAACTTGACGGCTAGCGTTCGGGCCGCAATGCCGCGCGCGTCCGCCACCTCGCACGAGCTCGCCCGGGTGACGCTGCTCGCCGGGCTTCCCGGCGAGGTGCTCGCGGTGCTCGCGAAGCGGATGGAGCGCGAGGAGGTCGCGCCCGGGACGGCGATCGTCCGGGAGGGCGAGCCGGGCGACCGCTTCTACGTCGTCTTCGCCGGGATGCTCTCGGTCTCCCAGCGCGACCGCGGCAACCGGGGTGTGCTGCGGCCGGGCGACTACTTCGGCGAGGTGGCGCTGGCGATGCCGGTGCCGCGGACGGCGACCGTGACCGCGATCACGCCGGCGGTCGTGGCGAGCTGCGACAAGGAGACGTTCGACGAGATCCTGCGGCCGCTGTTCGCCGACGACGAGGGCTAGCGTGTCGCTTCCTCGTAGACGCGGTCGCTGAAGCCGGGCCACGCCTCCTTCGCCCAGTCGCCGAACTCCCGGTCGGTGAGGACCGCGCAGGCGACGCCCGCGTCGGGGTCGACCCAGAGGAACGTGCCCGCGGCGCCGAAGTGGCCGAACGTGCGCGGCGACGTGCGCGAGCCGGCCCAGTGCGGCGACTTCCCGTCCCGCAGCTCGAACGCGAGACCCCAGTCGTTCGGCTCCATCCACCCCCAGCCCGGCAGGACGCCGTCGAGGCCGGGGAGCTGCACCGACGTCGCCTCGTCCAAGGTCTCCCCCGCGACGAGCGTCGGCGCCAGCAGCTCGCGCGCGAGCGCGAGCAGGTCGTCGAGCGGGCCGCGGTAGCCCCACGCAGGCGAGCTGCGCAGCGAGCCGGCGAGCCCGAGCGGAGCGAGCACGGCGTCGCGGAGGTACGCGTCGAACGGCATCTCGGCGCGGACCGCGACGAGCTCCGCCGCTCGCTCGATCGCGGCGTTCGAGTAGATCCGCCGCTGCCCGGGAGCCATCAGCGGCGGTCCCTCCGCCATCCCGAGGCCCGAGGCGTGGGAGAGCAGGTGCCGCAGCGTCGCGCCCGGCGGGCCGGCGGGCTCGTCGAGGTCGACGACACCCTCCTCGACCGCGACGAGGGCGGCGAGGCCGGTCAGGAGCTTCGTCACCGACGCCCAGCGGAGCTCCTCGCCGCGCGGACCGTGCGTCTCGACCGCGCCGTCGCCCCGCACGACGCCGGCCGCCGCGGTCCGCGCGCCCCACCCGTCGATCTCGCAAAGCGATTCCACGGCGGGGGATACTAGGCCGGTGAGCCGCACCATCGTCCCCGCGGTGTCGCCGCAGGCAGCGACGGTCGGCTACTCGCGCGCGGTGCGCGAGGGCGCGCACGTCCACGTCGCCGGCACGGCCGCGATCTATCCGGAGGGCATCGAGACGCCCACCGACCCGCACGCGCAGGCGCGGCGTTGCCTCGACATCATCGTCAAGGCGCTCGCCGAGCTCGACGCGACGCCGGCCGACGTCGTCCGCACCCGCGTCTACCTGGTGAACGCGGACGACTGGGAGGAGGTCGGCCGCGCGCACGGCGAGGTCTTCGGCGACGTCCTGCCCGCCACGTCCTTCGTCGTCGTCGCCGCGCTCCTCGACCCGCGCTGGCTCGTCGAGATCGAAGCGGAGGCGATCGTCGCGTGACGCCGAAGCAGATCTTCCCGCCCTCGATCACCGGCAAGGGCGCGCGCTTCCCCGAGGGCGGCAGCGTCCTCGACCACGCCTTCGGCACGAGCGACCCGTACACGCTCGGCGTCGAGGAGGAGTACATGCTCCTCGACGGCGAGACGTTCGACCTCGTCCAGCACATCGACACGGTGCTCGCGGCGGTGCAGGGCCACGAGCTGGAGCCGCGGATCAACGCGGAGCTGATGCAGTCGGTGCTCGAGATCGCGACGCCGGTCTGCCGCACGCCGGCCGACGTCGACGCGCAGCTGAGGCAGCTCCGCGGCTACGTGTGCGAGGTGGCGCGCGGCAAGGGCCTGCGGGTCGGCTCGGCCGGGACGCATCCCTTCTCGCTGTTCGAGCGCCAGCGGATCACGGCGAAGGACCGGTACCGCTCGCTCGTCGACCAGCTCCAGTACATCGCCCGGCGCGAGCTGATCTTCGGGATGCACGTGCACGTCGCCGTCGACGACCCGGAGAAGGCGATCCAGGTCGTGAACGGGCTGATCGTGCACCTGCCGGAGCTCGTCGCGCTGTCCGCCAGCTCGCCGTTCTGGCGCGGCGAGGCGACCGGGCTGCACTCGTCGCGCCACATGGTCTTCGCCGCGTTCCCGCGCTCGGGCCCGCCGCCCCGCTTCAAGGACTACGCCGACTACGCGGAGGTCGTCGGCCAGCTCGAGCGCACCGGCTGCATCGCGGACTACACGCACATCTGGTGGGACATCCGCCTCCATCCGCGGCTCGGGACGATCGAGATCCGCATCTGCGACGCGGTCCCCCGGCTCGACGACGTCGTCGCGATCACCGCGCTCTGCCAGGCGCTCGTCAAGCACTACGCGGAGCGCTTCGACGCGGGCGAGGAGATCCCGTCGTACCACCGCATCCTCACGACGGAGAACAAGTGGCTCGCCGCGCGCTACGGGCTCGAGGCGCCGGTGATGGACCTCGCCACGGGCCGGCGCAACCGGCAGTCGGTGGCGCAGCTGATCCGCCGGACGCTGAAGGCGGTCGCGCCGCACGCGCGCGAGCTCGGCTCGGAGGAGGAGCTCGAGGGGATCGAGGAGATCCTCTCGCGCGGCGACGGCGCCGACCGGCAGCTCCGCGTGTTCAACGCGAACCGGGACATCGTCGAGGTCGTTCGCGACATCGCCGACGTGACCGAGGAGGCCGTGGCTCCGGTCGAGTAGGGTCCGCGCGTGCTGGCCGTCGGCGACCGGATCCCGGAGGCGCGCGTCTGGACGACGCCGCGCGAGAGCGCGACGCTCGCGGAGCTCGTCGAGCACGGGCCGATCCTGCTCCTCTTCTATCTCTTCGACTGGTCCTCGACCTGAACGAACGAGCTCGAGCTCCTGCGTGACAGGAGCGCGGAGCTCGCCGCTCTCGGCGTCCAGCCGTATCCGATCTCGCGCGACTCGCCGTACACGCACGCCGCGTGGCTGCAGGCGCTCGACCTCGAGCTGCCGCTGCTCTCCGACTGGAACGGCGACGCGACGCGCGGCTTCGGCGTCGCCTTCGAGTACCGCGGGCTGAAGGACGTCGCCGCACGGTCCGCGTTCCTCGTCGGCTCCGACGGCGTCGTGCGCGCCGCGTGGTCGTACGAGACCTCCGAGCTGCCGGACTTCGACACGATCCTCGCGGCCGCGCGCGACCTGCCGTAATCACGCTGGAGGGTCGGAGCCCGCCCCGACGAATCCAGTTCTCGCGATGATGAAGCGGTGGATGCTCGCCCTGACGTGCGCGGCCGCGCTCGCCGCGACGCCGGCGATCGCGGGCGACAACTACGGCCAGCAGAAGGCCGCCCTCGACGCACAGCTCACCGCGGTCCAGGCGAAGATCGCGCGAACGCGGGCGCGCGAGGCGGCGCTGAACGGCCAGATCGGCGCGCTCGACACGCGGATCCACGCGCTCGAGTCGCGCGTCGGCGACATCGCCGCCCGCATGTCGTCGCTGCAGGCGGACCTCGCGCTTCGCCACCGGCGCCTCGACGTCCTCGACGCCCTCTACCGCGTGCAGACGACCCGTGTCGGCGACCTCCGGCACGCGTACCGCATCGCGCTCGCCCGCCTCGACGACATGCTCGTGACGATGTACGAGTCGCCCCAGCCGGGCACGCTCGAGCTCGCGCTGCAGGCGAGGAGCGTCCAGGACATCCTCGACGAGGTCCGCTACCTGCAGCTGATGACGAACGAGCAGGAAGGCGTGGCGCAGCAGGTCGCGACCGCTGGGCAGCGGGTCGCGCGTGCGCGCCTGAGGACGGCGCGGGTGCGCCGCCAGGTCGCGGACCAGACGAACCTCATCCGCGCCCGCCTCGAGCAGGTCGCGGTCATCCACAACGAACTCCTCACCAGCAGCCACACGCTCTCTCACGCGCGGGCTGGAAAGTCGCTCGCGCTGCTCCTCGCACGCGCGCAGGAGCAGTCCGCGATCAGCGAGTCCAACGCGATCCAGGCCGCGAGCTCGGAGATCGCGGCGAAGATCCGGGCCGCAGATCAGACCACGGCGGGAGCTCCCTCCACGTCGACCGATGCGTCGGCCCCGGCGGCATCGCCGAGCGAGGCGGGGCTGATCTGGCCGGTGAGCGGGCCGATCACCAGCCCGTTCGGGCCGCGCTGGGGTGGCTTCCATCCCGGGATCGACATCGGCGTCCCGACGGGGACGCCGATCCACGCCGCGGCGGCGGGCACCGTCATCTACTGCGGCTGGGAGACGGGCTACGGCAACCTCGTCGTCATCGACCACCACGACGGCATCGCCACCGCCTACGCGCACCAGAGCCGCATCGCCGTGAGCTGCAACGAGGACGTCGCCCAGGGGCAGGTGATCGGGTACGTCGGCTGCACCGGCTTCTGCACCGGACCTCACCTCCACTTCGAGGTCCGTGTCGACGGCACGCCGGTCGACCCGATCGGCTACCTCCCGTAGCGGTCGCGCGAGCCGGCGCCTCAGGACGTCGACAGCACGGAAGGCCGCGAGGCGCCGACGTAGCCGATGAGGCTCGACTCGGCCGCGACCGTCTCGAACTTCACGACGTCGCCCGTGTGGGGCGCCTCGATGAAGACGCCGCCGCCGACGTAGATGCCGACGTGACCGGGGCCGCCGGCACGCGGCTCGAAGAAGACGAGGTCGCCCGGCTCCAGGTAGCCCGCATCGATATGAGGCGTGGTCGCGTACTGCGACGCTGCATGGTGCGGCAGCTGGACCCCCAGCTGCGCGTAGACGAACTGGACGAACCCGGAGCAGTCGAAGCCCTCGTCGGGGTTGTTCCCTCCCCAGAGATAGCGCACGCCGAGGTACCGCTCGGCGATGGTCACCGCGTAGGCACCGACCGTCGACGTCGGCGCCGAGTCGAACCCGACCGGCAGCGCGACCGGCTTCAGAGCGAGCTCGAGGTCCTGCAGGCGCCGAGCGAGCCGGTCGATCCGGCGCGTGTCGGCGGCGAGGACCGAGACGAGCCGCGCCGCCTCGTCCTCTGCCGCGAACGGATCCGCCGCCTGGACGGTCTGGGCCCGCGCGCGGCGCAACAGCGTCGCATGCCGTCCTCGTTCCCGGCGCGCCGCCTGCAGTGCGCGCTTCTCCTCGCCGACCCGGTCGAGGATCGCCTGGCGCAACGATCCGGCCCCGGCCCCGGTCGGGACGACCGCGAATACGGGGCCGTTCGCGAACGCCGCGCCGGCCGCGACGAGGCAGCAGGCCGAGAGCACGACGAGAGAGACCAGACGCCGCATCCACGACCTATCGGCAGACCGCGACAGGCGCTGAAGGCCGGCGGGTCCGCTACATGCCCATCGCGTGGTACCCGCTGTCGACGTACAGCGTGGTGCCCGTGACGTTCCTCGCGGCGTCGCCGAGGAGGTACGCGGCCGCGGCGCCGACATCGTCCGCGTCGACGTGGCGGTGGAGCGGGGCGCGCTCCTCGACGATCGCCTCCATCGTCGGGAAGCCGGCGATCGAGCGGGCCGCGAGCGTGCGCACCGGGCCGGCCGAGATCGCGTTGACGCGGATGTTCTTCGCGCCGAGATCCCACGCGAGGTACTTCACCGAGGCGTCGAGCGTCGCCTTCGCAACGCCCATGACGTTGTAGTGCGGGACCGCGCGCTCGCCGCCGAGGTACGTCATCGTCACGATCGACCCGCCGCCCGCCTTCTCCATCAGCGGCTCGGCCGCGCGAGCGCACGCGACGAGCGAGTACGCGCTGATGTCGACCGCCATCCAGAAGCGGTCGCGCGGCGTGTCCGTGAACCGACCCTCGAGATCCTCGGCGGCGGCGAAGGCGACCGAGTGGACGAGGATGTCGAGCTCGCCGCCGAACGCGTCCGCCGTCTCGGCGAAGACGCGGGCGACGTCGTCGTCGGAGCGGACGTCGCACTCGGTGACGAGCGCGGCGTCGACGCTCTCCGCGAGCTCGCGGACGCTCTTCTCGATCCGCTCGCCCTGGTAGGTGAACGCGAGGCGCGCGCCGCCCGCGGCGAGCTGCCGGGCGATCCCCCAGGCGATCGAGCGCTTGTTGGCGACGCCGAGGACGAGCGCCCGCCTGCCCTCGAAATCGGCTGCCCCGGCCATCCGCGCGATCCTACCCCGTCCCGCCGCCACGTCCGCTACGTTAGGCGCGTTGCGTCGCGCAATCCCGCTTCTCGGCTGCTGCGCGGCCCTCCTCGGCGCTCTACCTGCCTCAGCCGCGCTGGTGCCGGTGCAACGCACGTTCGGCGACCGGACCTCGCCGCGCATCCGCGTGGGGACGATCCCGCTCGCGTCGTCGGGCGGCTCGTCGCGCGTGCGCGTGATCGCCGACCTGCAGCTGCCGCCGCTCGCCGCCGCGTCGGGCCGCGGGCTCTTCTCCGCCGGCGCGCACCGGCGGCTCCTCGTCGGCAGCGCGTCGTCGCGCGCCTACCTCGCGCGCGAGGCGCGGGCGCAGGCGCGCGCGGTCGCGGCGCTGCGCCGCGCGATCCCGTCCGCGCGCGTCGGCCGCCGCTTCGGCGTGCTCCTCGACGGGCTGACGATGACGCTGCCCGCGAACCGTCTGCCCGCGCTCGTCCGCCAGCCCTACGTCACGCACGTCTACCCGAGCGTCCAGTACACGATGGCGCTCGACACGTCGCCTGCGGTGATCGGCGCCGACGTCCTGCACGCGGCGACCGGCGCCGACGGAGCCGGGATCAAGATCGGCGTCGTCGACGACGGCATCGACCAGACGAACCCGTTCTTCAACCCGGCCGGCTTCTCGTATCCGGCGGGCTTCCCGAAGGGCGACACGTCGATGACGACGCCGAAGGTGATCGTCGCGAAGGTCTTCCCGGGCCCGAACGCCGGCAAGGCGGGGCACCTCGTCGTCGACCCGAACTCGTCCTTCCACGGCACGCACGTCGCGGGGATCGCCGCCGGCGACTCCGGCACGACGGCGCCCGCAGGGCCCGACCATCCGACGGTCACCGGGCTGAGCGGCGTCGCGCCGCGCGCGTGGCTCGGGAACTACCGCGTCTTCACCGTGCCGACGCCGATCGGCCACGTCGCGAACACGCCGGAGATCGTCGCCGCCTTCGAGGCGGCGGTCAGCGACGGGATGGACGTGATCAACTTCTCCGGCGGCGGGCCGCAGATCGACCCGGCCAACGACGCGCTGATCGAGGCGATCCACAACGTCGCGGCCGCCGGCGTCGTGCCCGTGATCGCCGCCGGCAACGACCGCGACGACTTCGGCACCGGCTCGGCCGGCTCGCCGGGGACCGCGCCCGACGCGATCTCCGTCGCAGCCGTCTCCAACTCGCACGTCTTCGCGCCCGCGCTCGACGTCGTCGCGCCCGGCGCTCCCGCCTCGCTCCAGAACATCCCGTTCATCGGCGCGAACGGCGCGACCGCTCCGGCCGCGTGGGGCTCGCAGGACCAGACGCTCGTCGACGCAGGCTCGATCGTCGGCACCGACGGCAAGCCGGTCGACCGCCACCTCTGCGGCGTCGGCGGCGACCTCTCCTCGACGAACGGCACGCTGCCGGCGCACTCGCTCGACGGAAAGATCGTGCTCGCGATGCGCGGGCTCTGCCCCTTCGTGACGAAGGCCGACCAGGCGAGGGCGGCCGGCGCCATCGGGATCATCCTCTCGGACAACCGCCAGGGCGAGGCGAACGGGATCCCGACGGAGCTCTCGATCCCCGGGGGGATGATCGCGAACCTCGACGGCGACCACCTGCGCGCGGCGATGGCGGCGACCGGCGGCCAGACGACGATCCGCGTCGGCCGCGACCCGCTCGAGCTGAACACCGGCCGCAGCGGGATCATCACGAGCTTCTCGTCCGCCGGCCCGACCGCGTTCGGCCACGACCTCAAGCCCGACGTCTCGGCGCCGGGCGGGCAGATCCTGTCCGCGACGCTCCCGAAGGTGAACTCGTCCCGGTTCGCCGTGTTCGACGGCACCTCGATGGCGACGCCGCACGTCGCCGGCTCCGCGGCGCTCCTGCTCCAGCTCCATCCCACCTGGACGCCGGAGCAGGTGAAGTCGGCGCTCGTCTCGACCGCCGGGCCGGCGTGGGCCGACACGGCGCGGACGCAGGAGGCGCCGGTCACGCTCGAGGGCGGCGGGCTCGTCTCCCTGCCGGGCGCCGCCGACCCGCGCATCTTCACCGACCCCGCGTCGCTCTCGTTCGCCGACGTGAACGTCCTGCACGGCGCCGCGAGCAGCGCGCTCCTCGTCCGCATCGACGACGCGGGCAACGGCGCGGGAACGTGGCAAGTCTCGCTGCAGTCGCAGGCAGCGACGGCGGGCGCGTCGATCGACGTCCCCGGCACCGTCGTGCTCGCGCCCGGCGGCGAGGCCGATCTCTCCGTCGTCGCGAGCGCGGCGGCCGGCGCGACACAGGGTGAGAACTACGGCTTCGTCGTGCTGCGGCAGGCGAGCATCACGCGCCGCATCCCGTACTTCTTCCTCGTCGACAAGCCCGTGCTCGTCCAGGACACGGTGCTGCAGCTGAAGAAACGGCAGACCGGCGACACGCTGACCGGCGTCGACCGCGTCGACGCGTACCGCTATCCGACGGCGCCGTTCGGGAACGCGCCCGACACGCCGCCGATGGCGGAGAGCGGCGACGAGAAGGTCTACGTCACCCAGGTGAACGCGCCTGCCGCGAACGCCGGCGTCTCGATCGTCCCCGACTCGGCGGGAGAGCAGATCGACCCGTTCTACCTCGGCGCGCTCGACGAGAGCTCCGTCCAGGGCTTCGCGGGGACGCCGGTGAACGTCAACGCGCTCATGTACGACTATCTCGATCCGGTCGGCGCGGCCGGAGCCTCGTTCCCGCGGCAGCAGACGTTCTACGTCGCCGTCGACTCGGGACGCGGCAAGTTCGACGGGCGGCAGCTCGGCGGCCGCTACGTGCTCCGCTCGTGGGTGAACGACGTCACGCCGCCGGCGGTGAGGCTGCTCTCGACGCAGGTCTCGGCCGGCCGCCCGACGGTCGTGCTGCGCTCGACGGACGGGCAGTCCGGCGTCGACCCGCTCTCGCTCACGATCGGCTACAAGGGTGTCCTCGTCGGCGCGAGCTCGTACGACCCTGACACCGGCGTCGCCGTTTTCCCGCTGCCGGAGACGTCGCCGGCGCTGACGCCGGGGACGATCTCGCTGCGCATGGAGTCGTCCGATCTCGAGGAGGCGAAGAACGTCGACACCGTCGGGACGAACATCATGCCGAACACGCGAATGGCCTCGGCCCGGCTGCACGTGATCGCCGGCGTCGCGGTCGACTGGCTGCTGCCCGCGGCGAAGGCATGCCTCGCGAAGACCGTGCACCTGACCGTCGCGGCGAGCTCGTCGCGCGGCGTGAAGGCCGTGCGCTTCGCCGTCGACGGAAGACGCGTCGCCGTCGCGACGAGAGGTCTGGACGGGATCTGGAGCGCGACGTGGCGCCGCTCCGCCGCGCTGTCGCGCGGCGCGCACACGCTGACGGCGACGGCGCTCGACGCGGGCGGGCGCACCGGCTCCGCGAGGCAGGTCGCGGCGGTGTGCGGATGAACGACCGGCGCGTCGCCGTCGTCACGGGGGCGTCGTCCGGCATCGGCGCCGAGCTCGCGCGCGCGCTCGCGAAGCGCGGCTGGCTGTGCGTGCTGCTCGCGCGCCGTGAGGAGCGCCTCCGCCCGCTCGCCGAGGAGACCGGCGGCGAGTTCGAGCTCTGCGACGTGTCCGAGCGGACCGAGGTCGAGACGGTAGCCGCGCACGTGCTCGAGCGCCATCCGGCGATCCACCTCCTCGCCAACAATGCAGGCATCCCGGCGCGGGCGAGCTTCCTCGACGGCGACCCGCAGGCGATCGAGGACGTGATCCGGACGAACTACCTCGGCGGCGTCTGGTGCCTCCGCGCCTTCCTGCCCGGCCTCGAGCGCGGCGCGCCGTCCGACGTCGTCAACGTCGTCTCCGTCGCCGGCAGCGTCGCCGTGCCGCAGTCGGGCCCCTACTCGGCCTCGAAGCACGCGCAGCTGGCGTTCTCGCGGGCGACCGCCGCCTCGCTCCGCGGCCGGGGGATCCGCGTCCACACGGTCAAGCCCGGCTACGTCGAGACGGAGGGCTTCCCGCAGGGCCGGCTGCCCGCGCCCGTCCGCCGGATCGTGCTCGAGCCGGAGGCGATCGCGGCCCACATCCTCGCCTCGCTCGACAAGCACAGGGGCGAGACGACGGTGCCCTGGTTCTACGCCCCGGCCGGAGGACTGCAGGCCCTGATCCCGAACGTTTTCGCGTCCGTGCTTGCCCGCTCCGGCCGGCGTACTAGAATCGTATCGTGAACGAATTTCGCCAGGAAGCCGTCCAGGACCCGTCCGCTCCGGAGGTCACCGACGTCATCGCCGTCGCCGAGTTCCGCGCGGCGCTGCGCCAGTTCCTCCGCCGGAGCGAGCGTGTGGCGCGCCAGTCGGGCCTGACCCCGCAGCGCCACCTGCTCCTGCTGATGATCAAGGGCGCCCCGAACGGGGACGAGCAGTCGACGGTCACGCAGCTCTCGGAGCGGCTCCAACTCGCGCAGAGCACGGTCACGGAGCTCGTCCGCCGCGCCGAGGAGGCGGGCCTGATCGAGCGCACGCAGTCCCAGCGGGACGCGCGCGTCGCCCACCTCCGGCTCACGGCCGAGGGCGAGCGGCGGCTGATGCTGTCGTTCACGGAACTCGAGATCGAGCGCGCGCAGCTGCGCGACGCGTTCGCGCATCTCAACGAGATCGGCAGCGCCTGAGCTAGCTCCCGGAGCCCGATCCGGAGCCCGAGCCCGACCCCGACCCGCTCGAGCCGATCTGGACGACCTCGCAGTTCTTCACCGTGTCGAACGCGTCGACGACGGCGCGGTCGTTGCCGGGCCCGCAGTCGATGGAATCCTTCTCGCCGTTCGCGGCATAGATCGTGTCGGAGCCGGGCCCGCCGTAGACCTTGCTGCGCCCCGGCCCGGGGACGTTGATCACGTCGTTGCCGGGGCCGCCGTAGATCGTGTCGTAGCCGCCGTCGCCGTTGATCGTGTCGTTCCCGCCGTTGCCCTTGATCACGTCGTCGTGGATCGTGCCGATCAGGTAGTCGTTCTTCGCCGAGCCGATGATCGTCTCGCCCTTGATGTGCGGCAGCTGCGGGATCACCGGCTCGGTCACGTCCGAGATCGAGAGCGCCTGCCCGTACGCGTTCTTGGCGGTGACGACGAGGCGGAGCGTCGAGCCGACGTCGGCCGTGACCGGGTGGTACACCTGCTTCGTCGCGCCCGCGATGGTCTTGCAGTCGACGCCCGTCGCGTCGCAGCGCTGCCACTGCTGCGTCGTCGCGATCGGAGAGTCGCCGGTGAAGGTGCCGATGCTCGCGGTGAGGATGCCGCCGACCTCGAGCGTGCCGACGATCAGCGGCGTGTCGGACACCGCGGGCGCGAAATGCGGCTTGTCGATGATCGGGTACGTGTGGTTCGTGTAGTTCGTCTGCGACCCGGCCGGGTTGGAGGCGGTGATCCAGACCCTGAGCGTGGAGCCGATGTCGGCGACGACCGGGATGTACGTCGACGCCGTCGCGCCGGGGATCGAGACGCAGCTCGTCACGTCTCCCGGCGGGTTGCAGCGGCGCCAGTCGTACGTGTACGTCAGCGGCGGCGAGCCGTCCCAGGTGCCGAGGCCGACGGCGAGCGTCTGGCCGACCATGTTCGTCCCGGAGATCGGCGGCGTCACCCGGAGGTTCGGCGGGATCGCGCTGATCGTGTTCGTCGCCGGCGAGTTCTGCGCGAACGAGCCGGCGGAGTTGGTCGCCGTCACCTCGACCCGCACGGCCATCCCGTAGAGGTCCGGCGTGATCGTGAAGGTGCTGAAGGTCGCGTGGGGAATCGTGTAGCAGCTCCCCTGCGGCGAGTCGCACTTCTTCCACTGGTACGTGAACGTCATCGGGAACGAGCCCGTCCACGTCCCGATCGACGCCGACAGGGTGTCGCTGATCTTCGGAATGCCGGTCGTGTTGTTGAACGGGAGCGTGATCGCCGGATAGGAGAGGTTGGAGGGCGGGTTGACCGTGCCCGCGAGAGTGACGATGCCGGTCGCGTTCGACGGGTCCGACGCGGTCGAGCCTGCGACGTTCGAGGCTGTGACGACGACGCGGAGCGTGTTCCCGATATCGGCGGAGACGACCGCATACGTCGATGCCGTCGCGCCGCCGATGGGGGAGCAGTTCGCCCCGGAGGAGTCGCACCGCTGCCACTGATACGTGTACCCGGCGACCGTCGCGCCGACCCAGGTTCCGTTGGACGCCGAGAGGAGCTGGCCCGTCTGCGGCGATGCTCCGCCGCTGATCGTCGGTGGAGCGACCTTGAGCGGCGCGATCGTCTGCCAGTCCGGCGTCGAGTCCGCCCCGGAATGCTCCGTGACCGGGGAGCCCCACAGCCCGCCCACTCCCTGCGTCGAGGTGTAGATTCCCGCCGCACCGCCGCTCTCCGCGTACACGAGCGCACTGCTCGTCGGCGCCCAGCTCGGCGCCGACTTGTTCGTGGCGTCGGTCGTCACCTTCGTCGCCGTGCCTCCACCGCCGGCGTTGTAGGGGACGACCCAGATCTGTGTGTTCGAGCCGTCGCTCCCCTGGAATGCGATCGACGAGCCGTCGGGAGACCACGCCGGCCTCGAGAGTGCACCGGTCAGCCCCGTACCCGAGATCGGCAGCGGGGAGCCGAGCGGCGCCGAGCTTGCGGTCGCGGAGACGGTGTAGATCGAGCCGCCGGCATCGAAGACGATCATCCCGGTCCCGGCCGGCGACCACGACGGATCGGACGCGATACCGCCGGTATTGGTCACCTGGTGCAGGAGCCCGCCGATCGCTCCCATCGTCCAGATCTCGCCGCCCTTGACGTAGGCGATCGTCGCCCCGTCGGGCGACCAGACCGGGTGGGCGCCGCTGTCCAGGCCGCCGCTGAGCGGGCCACAGACGCCGGAGGTGAGCGTGCACGTCTCGATCGTTGACCCGCCGACCGAGAACGCGAGCTGCGTCCCGTTCGGCGACCACGAGGGATCCACCGCGCCCGTCACTGCGGTCGTTCCGCTCAGCAGCAGGATGTTCCCGCCTTCGGCGAACGCGATATCGCCGTTGGCGCCGTTGCTCGTCGCCGCGATCGCCCCGCCGCCGAACGGGAGGACGACGAGCAGCACGCCGGCCAGCCCCGCGAGCACGGCGAACCAACGGCCCCTGATGACTCCCGTACCCGTCAGCGTCTCTCCAGGAGATACCAGCCGACGATCGCGACGGTTTGGCTGGGGCCGTGCGGCGAGAGCGCGCGGGCGAGCTCGCGCTCCTCGGTCTCGCAGCCGGCGAGGTCGAGGTACGCGTCGAGGTCGCGGCGCTCGACGTCGCGCCGCTCGCGGATCAGGGCGAGCCGGTTCGTGTCGAACAGCGTGCGAAGGTCGCCCTCGGGCAGGAGCCGCGTGTGCGACGGGTCGCGGGCGCGCTCGAACCGGTCGAGCTCGATCGCCTCGAGCGGGTCGACGGGGGCGATCTGGTCGATGACGAGGACGCGCCCGCCGAGCCGCGTCACGCGGACGAGCTCCGAGAGGACGACCTCGGGATGGGGCACGTGGTGGAGGACGCGGGCCGTGGCGGCGAGGTCGAACGAGTAGTCCTCGAACGGCAGGTCGGTGGCGTCACCCTCGACGAAGGAGACGTTCGGCACGTCGGCGGCGCGCTCCCGGGCGAGCGCGAGCAGCTCCGGCACCCGGTCGACGCCGACGACCTCGCGCACGAGCGGAGCGAGCGCGAAGGCGAGCGCGCCCGCGCCGGTGCCCACGTCGACCGCGCGCTCGTCGCCCTGCGGCACGACGAAGCCCTTCACGTGCTCCGCCAGCTGCGGCGCCCGTACGTCCTGACGCGCCGCCATCCGGCCGGCCGTTCTGGCGAACCGGTCAGGCGTCGACGACGACACGGCGGGCTCGGGATGGGTCACTGTTGATGCCGCAGACCAGTTCGTAGGTGATGGTACCGGCGACTCTCGCATGGTCCTCGGCGAGCACGCCGCGCCCGAGGAGGACGACCGGCGTCCCCGGCGGCAGCTCGCGGTCGAGCTCCACGGCGATCGCGTCCATCGAGACGGTGCCGACCACGCGGCGCAGCTCGCCGCCGACGCGCACCTGCGTCCCGGTCAGGTCGCGCCGGAAGCCGTCGGCGTAGCCGACCGGCACGAGCCCGATCCAGGTGTCCCGCTCGGCCACGAAGCGCCGGCCGTAGCCGGTGCTCTCCCCGGCGCGGAGCAGCTTCGACTGTGCGACGTGGCTCGTCCAGGCCAGCACCGGCTCGAGCCCGTCCTCCGCCGGTTCGGTGCCGAACGGGGAGAGCCCGTACAGCGCGATCCCGCAGCGGGCCGCGTCGAAGCGGGACGCGGGGTAGCGGAGCGCGCCGGCGCTGTTCGCGAGGTGCCGCGTCAGCGCCGACCACGGCTGCGTCGCAACGCGGAACCGCTCGATCTGCCACTCCGTGTAGCCCGCGTCGGTGTCGGCGGTGGCGAGATGGCTCATCAGCCCGACCACCTCGACCGGCGGGGACGGCAGCTCCGACAGGCCCCAGCGGCCCATCCCGGTGTCGAGCTTGAGATGGACGCGCATGCCCTGCGGGATCTCGCCGCTGCCGATCGCGAGCTCCAGCCTCGCGTCGCGCGCGAGAGCCACCTCGCGGTTGCTCCCGGCCGGGCCCATGACGAGGATCCGCGCCGTCCGGAACTCGTCGCGCAGGCCGAGCCCCTCCGGCACGGTGGCGACGCAGAGCGCGGCGGCGCCGGCGCCGAGGGCCGCGCCGGCCACGTCGACGGCGCCGTGGCCGTAGGCGTCCGCCTTGACGACGGCCCAGAGCTCCGCGCCGTCGAGGACGCGGAGGAGCCGCTGGGCGTTCCGACGCAGCGCGCCGAGGTCGACGGTGAGCTCCGAACGGTGCATCGCAGGGTCCTATCCAAGCGCCCGCGGCAGCGCGTCGAGGAGGTCGCCCGCGACGAGACCGGCGCGCTGGGGCGCCTCGACCGACGCGCGCTGCTGCGCGGCGGCTCCGGCGGCGGCGGCGAGCTGCGGCTCCATCCCCTTGGCGAGGAACGCGGCGACGATTCCGGTGAGGACGTCTCCCGTGCCGGCGGTGGCGAGCGACGGGAGTCCGAGCGCGGAGACGAGCACGCCCTTCCCCGGCGCGGCGACGAGCGTGTCCGCGCCCTTGAGCAGGACGACGCAGCGGAAGCGGTCGGCCGCCTCGCGCACCGCGGCGAGCCGGTGCGCCGCGATCTCCGCCGAGGGGCGGCCGAGCAGGCGGCCGAGCTCTCCCTCGTGCGGCGTCAGCACCCGGGGCGCGGGCCAGTCGCCCGGCACGAGCTCGTAGAGCGCGTCCGCGTCGACGACGGCAGGGAGCTCCGCCTCCGCGAGCACCCGCCGGACGAGCTCCTGCGGCCCGCGGCCGCGCCCGAGTCCCGGCCCGAGCGCGAGCGCGGACGCCTTCCCGGCCAGCTCGAGCACCTCGCCGGTGGCGCTCTCCGAGACGCGGCCGGCCTCCTCCGGGAGCGGGCGCTTGACCGCCTCGAGCAGCCGCTGCTCGACGACCGGCAGCACGGATTCCGGGGTCGCGACAGTCACGTAGCCCGCGTCCGCGCGCATGGCGGCCGTCGCCGCGAGGCAGGGAGCGCCGCTGAGACCCCTGGAGCCACCGACCACTAGGACGTGTCCGGCGCTGTACTTGTTGTCCCGCGGGCCGCGCCTGGGCACGGTCCGCAGCACCTCGAGCCCGACGAGCCGGTGCTCCGTCTCGAGCGGCTCGAGCCCGATGTCCGCGACCCGAACCGTGCCTGCGTGGAAGCGCCCCGGCGCGACCTCCAGCCCGACCTTGCGCCCGTGGAAGGTGACGGTCGCGTCGGCCCGCACGGCCGCGCCCGCGACCTCTCCGGTGGACGCGTCCACGCCGGACGGGAGGTCGATCGCGAGCACGGGCGTCCCCGCACCGTTGATCCGCTCGATCAGCGCCGCCGCGTCCGCGCGCGGCTCGCCCTCGAACCCGGTGCCGAACAGCGCGTCGACGACGACGTCGGGCTCGCCGAGCGCCGTCTCCCCCGCCTTCGCGTCGACGATCCGCACCTCGTGGCCGGCCTGGTCGAGGTGCGCCGCCATCACGCGGCCGTCGCCACCGTTCGAGCCGCCGCCGCAGACGATCGTCCAGCGCCGCGCCGCCGGGAAGAGCTCGAGCGCCGTCTCCGCGGCGGCGCCGCCGGCGTGCTCCATCAGCTCCGGAACCGTGTCCGGATAGCCGGGGTACCGCGCCTCCGCGGCGCGCATCTCGTCCGCCGTGTACAGCGCCTCAGCCATCGGTCGCGACCGCGACGGCCTGCGCGAGCTCGCGCGAGTGCGTCATCGAGAGGTCGATCTCGCCGGCGCCGACTCGCTCGGCCCAGGCGGCGACGCGGCCGGAGAGCCGGACGGACGGCTTCGGGCGCCCGACGATCTCGATCTCCGTCCACGCGAACGCGCGGGCGACGCCGAAGCCGAGCGCCTTCCCGACCGCCTCCTTCCCGGCGAAGCGGCCGGCGTAGCTCTGCGCCGGGTTCTTCCGCGACTCGCAGTACGCCTGCTCCGCCGGCGTGAAGCAGCGGTCGCGGAACCCGGCGTAGCGCTCGAGCGACCGCCGCACGCGCTCGATCTCGATCAGATCGGTCCCCACCCTGATGATGCTCACAGGTGTTCCTCGAGCCATTCCGGAAGGTGGCCGAGCGAGGAGACGATCCCGTCCGGCTGGACGTTCGATCGCTCGACGAGGTCCGGCCGGAACTTGCCCGTGCGCACGAGCACGGTCCGCAGGCCGACGCCGTGGGCGCCGACGATGTCGCTCTCGAGGTCGTCGCCGATCATCCACGTCATCTTCGGCTCGGCGTCGAGCGCCTCGCAGGCGGCGGCGAAGAACGCCGGGCTCGGCTTCCCGAGCAGGTGCGCCTCGACCTGCGACGCGTACTCGAGCCCGGCGACGAACGCGCCCGCGTCGAGGAGCGGGCCGCGCTTCGTCTGCCACCAGCGGTTGCGGTGGAGGCAGTAGAGCTCCGCGCCCGCCTCGAGCTCGGCGAACGCGCGGGCGAGGTTCATGTACGAGAAGACGAGGTTCGTGTCCGGCGTCTCGTCGGCGCCGCCGAGCAGCACCGCGTCCGCGCCCTCGCCGACGAGCTCGATCCCGTCGAGGTCGCCGACGATCCCGTGCATGACGAGCGCAAGCACGCGCTTCCCGCGCAGGGCCCGGACGGCCGCGTCGGCGGTCGTCTGCACGTCGTCGTCGTCGAGCTCGATCCCGAAGCCGCGCAGCTCCGTCGCCAGCTGCGCGCGCGAGCGGATCGTGTTGTTCGTCACGAACCGGATCCGGTGGCCGCCGGCCCGGAGCCGCCGCACCGCCTCGGCCGCCCCGGGGATCGGCTCGCCCGAGACGTGCAGCACACCGTCCACGTCGAGCAGAATCGCGGCCATGCAGGGCGAGTCTATTCGCGTCACGCGCTCGGTTGCCGTCCCCATCGACGAGATCGAGATCCAGACCTCCCGGTCGAGCGGACCGGGCGGCCAGCACGCGCAGAAGTCGGAGACGCGGGTCGTCGCGGTCTTCGACGTCGAGGCGTCCGGCGCGCTGACAGCGGTGCAGAAGCGCCGCGTGATCGCGAAGGCCGGGCCGGTGCTGCGGGCCGCCGCGCAGGACGAGCGGAGCCAGTCGCGGAACCGCGAGCTCGCGATCGACCGGCTCGTCGCGCAGCTGCGCGAGGCGCTCCGCGTGGAGCGGCGGCGGGTCCCGACGACGCCGACCGCGGCGTCGCGCGAGCGGCGGCTCGAGGACAAGCGCCGCCGCTCGGAGACGAAGCGCCTGCGGCAGCCGCCGGCGGACGGCTAGCTTGACACCTCGAGCTTCGTCCGGCCGCGAATGCGGCCGGCTTCAGGGGTCTTCGCGTGTGCCGGAATCCGTGCGAGCGGATTCCGGCGCTTGCGCTCAGGAGAGATCGAGGGCAGGGACGAGGCGGCGCAGCTCGTCGAGCGGGTCGGCGCCGAGCGCCTGGAGGGCAACGTGGTCGGCGCCGGCGGCGAGGTGCTCGGCGACGCGCGTGGCCACCGCCTCCTCGTCGCCCCAGGCGACGAGCGCGTCGACGAGGCGGTCGCTGCCGCCGTGCTCGAAGTCGGGCTCCTCGAAGCCGAGCCGCAGCCAGCTGCTCCGGTAGTTCACCGCGGCGAGATAGCGCTCGAGATGGGCGCGGGCGGCGGCGCGGGCCCGGTCCGGATCGGTCTCCAGCACGAAACCCTGCTCCGGCGCGAGCACGCGGTCCGGCCCGAGGGTCGCCCGCGCGCGGGCGCTGTGCTCGGGCGTGACGAGGTAGGGGTGCGCGCCCTGTGCGTGGTCGCGCGCGAGCTCGAGCATCCTCGGGGCGAGCGCCCCGAGCAGCAGCGGCGCCGGCTGGGCCGGCGCGGCCGCCAGGTACGGGACGGCGTCCATCGCGTCGAGGTACTCGCGCATCCGCGTCAGCGGGCGGCTGTAGTCCTGCCCCGTCCGCGCGACGACGTGCGGGTGGCTGACGCCGAGGCCGAGCGCGAACCGCCCCGGATGCGCCTCGGCGAGCGTCGCCGCGCCGTTGGCCGCGGCCACCGGGCCGCGCAGCCAGATGTTCGCGATCCCGGTCGCCACCGAGATCCGGTCGGTCGCGTCGAGAAGGAGCGCCGCGTGGGCGAACGCCTCCTTGCCGGCCCCGGACTCGCCGAACCAGAGGGTTCCGTACCCGAGCTCCTCGAGCTCCTGGGCCGTCCCCGATTCCTCCACGGCCCCGGCCTGGGCCAGCCCGCCGAGCCACACGCCGATCCGCCCGAGATCCACGCGCCGATTCTCGCAGACGGTTCCAAATTGACAACCCTTATGACTTGCATCAATAATCCAAATCCCGACAAGCTCTGTAGCCATTCCCGGGAAGGAGCCCGATGTCCCGCCGCACCCTGCTTGCACTGCTCGTCCTCGCCGCGCTCGCGGTGGTTCCGGCCGCGGTCGCCGGTCACGCGAAGAAGAGCGGCACCACCCTCACGCTCGTCGCGTACTCGATCCCGACGAACGTCTATCCGAAGCTGATCGCCGCCTATCAGGCGACGCCGCAGGGGCAGGGGATCACGTTCACGACCTCCTTCGCCGCGTCCGAGGTGCAGAGCAAGGCGGTGGCCGCCGGCCTCCCGGCCGACGTCGTCAACTTCTCGATCTCGACCGACATGGACCGGCTCGTGCAGGCCGGGCTCGTCGCCAAGAACTGGGGCGCGAACCCGCAGCACGGGATCGTCTCGAAGTCCGTCGTCGTCTTCGTCCTCCGGAACGGGAACCCGAAGCACATCAAGACGTGGGACGACCTCGTGAAGCCCGGCGTCCAGGTCGTCTTCCCGAACCCGTTCAGCTCCGGCGGCGCGCGCTGGGAGATCATGGCCGCGTACGGGGCGATGCTCCGCGAGCACAAGACGCCGAAGCAGGCGATCGCGTACCTGACGCAGCTGTTCCGGCACAACGTCTCGCAGGACACGAGCGGGCGCAACGCGCTCAACACCTTCCTCTCCGGCAAGGGCGACGTCCTCCTCGACTACGAGAGCGACGCGAAGCTCGCGCAGCAACAGGGCAAGCCCGTCTACTTCCTGATCCCGAAGGCGACGCTGCAGATCGAGACGCCGCTCGCCGCGGTGAACGGCTCGAACAGGGCGGCCGCGCAGCAGTTCGTCAGCTGGCTGTACACGCCGGCCGCGCAGAACATCTGGGCGCAGAACGGCTACCGCTCGGTGCTTCCTGCCGTCGAGAAGAAGTACCTCGCGCAGTTCCCGCCGAGGCCGCAGCTGTTCAAGATCGGCTACGTCGGGGGCTGGGACAAGGTGAACACGCAGTTCTTCGACCCGACGAACGGGATCGTCGCGAAGATCGAGCAGGGACTGGGGGTGTCCACTGGCGGTTGACGCGGCACGGATGCCGAGGGCGCGGCGCCGCGCCCTCGGCGCACCCGTCCTGACGAGCACGCTCGCGCTCGTCTATCTCGGCATCGTCGTCATCGTTCCGCTCGTCGCCCTCGTCGCGAAGGCGACCGAGGGCGGCTGGGCGCATTTCTGGCAGGTCGCGTGGAACCCGGAGTCGAAGGCGGCGCTCCAGCTCACCTTCGAGCTCGCCGGGCTCGTCGTCCTCGTCAACGCCGTCTTCGGGACCGCGCTCGCGTGGACGCTCGTGCGCGACGAGTTCCCCGGCAAGAGCCTGCTCAACTCGATCATCGACCTTCCGTTCGCGCTGCCGACGATCGTCGCGGGCCTGACGCTCCTCGCGCTGTACGGCCCGACCGGCGGGCTCGGCGTCGACATCGCCTACACGCGCGCCGGCGTGCTGATGGCGCTCCTGTTCGTGACGCTGCCGTTCGTCGTGCGCACCGTGCAACCGGTGCTGCTCGAGCTCGACCGAGAGATGGAGGATGCGGCGGCGTCGCTCGGCGCCGGCCGGTTCACGATCTTCCGGCGGATCATCTTCCCGAACCTCTTCCCCGCGCTGCTCTCCGGCGTCGCGCTCGCATTCGCGCGCGCGATGGGCGAGTTCGGCGCGGTCGTGCTCATCGCCGGGAACATCCCGTTCAAGACGGAGGTCGCCTCCGTCTACGTCTTCCAGCACATCAACAGCGACGACACGACGGGCGCGGCGGCGCTTGCCGTCCTGCTGCTGTTCATCTCGTTCGGCATCCTCCTCGCGATCGGCGCCGTGCGGCGCTGGGTCACCCGGCATGATCGGTAGGTACGTCGTGCGGCTCTCGTCGCTCGGCTACGTCGCGGTGATTCTCGTCGCGCCGGTGGCGCTCATCTTCTGGCGCGCGTTCGAGCACGGGCTCGGGCCGTTCTGGGCGGCGATCACGACGCCGGACGCGGTGCACGCGCTGAAGCTGACGCTCGAGCTGACGATCGTCGCGGTGCCGCTGAACACGGCGTTCGGGATTGCGTGCGGGCTCGCCGTCGTCCGCTACCGGCTGCCGGGGATGGGGCTCGTCAACGCGCTCGTCGACCTGCCGCTGGCGCTGTCGCCGGTCGTCGTCGGGCTCGCGCTGTATCTCCTCTACGCGCGCAACGGCTGGTTCGGCACCTGGCTCACGGATCACGGCGTGCAGATGCTGTTCGCGTACCCCTCGATGCTGCTCGCGATGCTGTTCATCTCGCTGCCGTTCGTCGTGCGCGAGGTCGTGCCGGTGCTGCGCGAGGTCGGGATCGAGCAGGAGGAGGCGGCGGCGACGCTCGGCGCCTCGTCGCTGGCGACCTTTCGCCGGATCACGATCCCGGCGATCCGCTGGGCCGTCGCGTACGGCGTCGTGCTCACGACCGCGCGCTGCCTCGGCGAGTTCGGCGCGGTGAGCATCGTCTCCGGCGGGATCGCCGGCCGCACGCAGGTGCTGACGCAGTACGTGCAGGCGTCGTACGAGAACTTCGACCTCACCGGCGCGTACGCCGCGTCGGTGCTCCTCGCCGGGCTCGCGATCGCGACGCTCGTGGCGATGACCGTCGTGAAACCGAAGGAGGAACGCGGTGGCGATCGAGACGCGTAACGTCACGAAGCGGTTCGGGGACTTCGTCGCGCTCGACGACGTCTCGATCACGGCCGAGAGCGGCTCGCTGACCGCGCTGCTCGGCCCGAGCGGCAGCGGCAAGTCGACGCTCCTGCGCGTGATCGCAGGGCTCGAGGTCCCGGACTCCGGCGACGTCTTCATCTCTGGCAAGGAGGCGACGGCAGTTGCGCCGCAGAAGCGCGGCGTCGGCTTCGTCTTCCAGCACTACGCGCCGTTCAAGCACATGACCGTGCGCGAGAACGTCGCCTTCGCGCTGAAGATCCGCCGCCGCCCGAAGGCGGAGATCCGAAGCCGCGTCGACGAGCTGCTCCGGCTCGTGCAGCTCACCGGCCTCGACAGGCGCTATCCCGCGCAGCTGTCGGGCGGCCAGCGCCAGCGTATGGCCCTCGCCCGCGCGCTCGCGCCCGAGCCGGAGGTGCTGCTCCTCGACGAGCCGTTCGGCGCCCTCGACGCGCGCGTGCGCAAGGAGCTGCGCATGTGGCTGCGCCGGCTGCACGAGGAGACGCACACGACGACGATCCTCGTCACGCACGACCAGGAGGAGGCGATGGAGGTCGCCGACGAGGTCGTGCTGATGGCGTCGGGCCGCGTCGAGCAGGTCGGGCCGCCGCGCGAGCTGTACGAGCTGCCCGCGAACGAGTTCGTCATGAACTTCGTCGGCCCGGTGACGCGCGTCGGCGACGCGTACGTGCGGCCGCACGACGTCGAGATCCTGCTGGCGCCCGACGGCGCCGACGCGGAGGCGATGATCGAGCGGATCGTCCATCTCGGCTTCGAGGTGCGCGTCGAGCTCGTCGACACGAACGGCGACCAGCTCTCCGTGCAGCTGACGCGCGACGCGGCGACTGAGCTCGAGCTCGCGCAGGGCGACGTCGTGTGGGTGCGCGCGCGGCGCACACGCGTGTTCGCCTAGTAGTGTCGGGCCGGTGCTGCACCGGCCGGAGGACTTCGAGCCGCTGACGGACGAGCCGTGGGACGAGGAGCGCGTCCGCACGGCGATCCGCGCGATCGTCGCGGACGTCGACGAGGCGTACGGCGGCGACGCGCTCTGGCCTGCGGACGAGTGGGACGGCTGGATGGCGGCGACGCCGATGAAGAACCTCTACTGCGGTGCCGCCGGCGTCGTGTGGGCGCTCGACGCGCTGCGGCGGCGCGGGCACGCGGAGACGCGGATCGACCTCGCCGACGCGGCCGCGCGCACGCTCGCGGCGTGGCGGCGCGAGCCGGACTTCATGCGCGAGGTCGAGCTGCCGGAGCAGCGGCAGTCCTCGCTCCTGTGCGGCGAGACCGGCATCCTCGTCGTCGCCTGGCGGCTCGCACCGAGCGGCGCCCTCGCGGACGAGCTGTTCGCGCGCGTGCGGGAGAACGTGGACAACGACGTCAACGAGCTGATGTGGGGCTCGCCCGGGACGATGATCGCGGCGCGCGCGATGGCGGGATGGACGGGAGAGGGGCGCTGGCTCGACGCGTGGAGCGAGAGCGCCGACGCGCTCGACGCGGCGCGGGATCCGGACGGCTTCTGGACGCAGCGCCTCTACGGGAAGCCGGCGCGCTACCTCGGTCCCGTGCACGGCTACGTCGGCAACGTGCTCGCGCTGCGGCAGGGCGGCCGGGACGACGGCGGCGCGGCGGCGGCCGTGCTGGCCGGCCGGGCGCTCGTCGAGGACGGCCTCGCCAACTGGGCGCCGCGCGACGAGGCGCGAGAGGGCGAGACCCGCGTCCAGTGGTGCCACGGCGCTCCCGGGATCGTGATCTCGGCCGCCGACTATCTCGACGAGGAGCTCCTGCGCGCCGGCGCAGAGCTGACCTGGCGCGCGGGGCCGCACGGCGCCGAGAAGGGCTCGAGCCTCTGCCACGGCACCGCCGGCAACGGCTACGCGTTCCTCAAGGCCTTCGCGCGCACCGGCGACGAGCTGTGGCTCGAGCGCGCGCGGCGGTTCGCGGTCCACGCGCTCGGCCAGGTGGAGCAGCGCGGCCACGGCCGCTACACGCTCTTCACCGGGGACCTCGGCGTCGCGCTGTTCGCCGCCGACTGCCTCGACGCGCGCAGCGCCTTCCCGGTCGTCGACTCCTGGGACTAGCGGTCGCGCCGGACGAGCGCGTGTCGCCTGCCGTCGTTCGGATCGACGTACTCCCGGACGACGTGGAAGCCCGCCTTCTCGAAGGCGCGGACGGAGGCGACGTTCTCCGCCTCCGGGTCGGCGACGCAGCAGCGCGTCTCCGGCCGGGCGAAGACGATCTCCTCGACGTAGCGGCGAAGCATCTCGGTCCCGATCCCGCGGCCCGTCAGGTCCTCGTCCGCGAGGAGGAGATCGACGCCGGCGGCGTCTTCGTCGACGTCGACGGTCGCCGCGTGGTCCGGGTAGTCGGCGACGAGATACGTCTGGAGGAAGCCGATCGGCCGCTCGTCGAGCAGGGCCAGGTGGAGATCGGTCGGGTCGGTTCCCTCGATCGCCGGGAGGTAGCGCGCGACGACCTTCTCGTAGGTGTCGCGGTCGCCCCACCAGCGCTTGACGTGCGGTCGCTGCAGCCACTCGTGCAGCAGCGGCAGATCGTCGGGCCGCACCGGCCTGAACCGGAGCGCGAGCCCGCTCATTCCCGGGCAGACGCGGAGCGCTCGACGAGATCGGCGAGCGTCGTCCCCTCGAGCACCTCGCGCATGCTCGCGCGGAGCTCGACCCACAGCGGCTGCAGGCTCTGCGCCGGCCCCGTGTACTCGACCTCCTCCGGGCGCACGCCGCGCACGCTCGCGATCGGGCCCTCGAGCGAGCGGACGACGTCGGCGACGCTGATCTCGTCCGCCGGCCGCGCCAGCCGGTAGCCGCCCTCGACTCCGCGCTGGCTCGAGACGATCTCCGCGCGGCGCAGCTCCAGCAGGATGTTCTCGAGGAACTTCGGCGGGATCTTCTGCGCCGTGGCCAGCCGCTCGGCGGTCACCGGCCGCTCCGGCTCCGATGCCGCGAGCTCGAGCAGCGCGCGGAGCGCGTAGTCGACCTTCGCCGAGACCCTCACGCCGAGATCGAGTCGCGCAGGAACGCGAGCTGCGCCTCGTTCGCCTCGCGCGCGACGGCGATCGGGAACGCCGTGAACGCGTGGCAGGCCTCCTCGTACACGCGCAGCTCGGCGCGGTTGCCCGCCGCCTCCCAGCGCGCCGCCATGAAGAGCGAGTCGTCGAGCAGCGCGTCCGCGGTGCCGACGGTGAACAGCGCCGGCGGCATGTCGCGCAGGTCGGCGTAGAGCGGCGACAGGTCGGGGTTGCGGCACGTCCGGTCGTCGACGACGCCGACGAGGCATTTCGTGAACCAGGTCATGACGGGGTCCGAGAGGACGAGCTGCCGGTCGCCCCAGAGCAGCCGGCTCGGCGTGCCCGTGAGATCGAACGCGCCGAAGACGAGGTTCGCCGCCGCGAACGCGCCCGTGATCCCGTGCCGGTCGCGCAGCCGCAGCAGCGTCGCGGCCGAGAGGCTCGCGCCCGCCGACTCGCCGCCGATCGCGAACGTCGCCGACACGCCGAGCTCGGCCGGGCCGCGCTCGAGCAGCCAGAGCGCCGCGTCCTCGCAGTCGTCGTGCCCGGCCGGGTACGGATGCTCAGGCGCGAGCCGGTACTCGACGCTGGCGGCGCAGAGCCCGGTCTCGTCGGCAACCGCCTCGAGGAGGAGATCCTGCTCGTCGGCCGCGCCGAGCACCCAGCCGCCACCGTGGATGTGGAGGTACACGCCCTTCGGCTCGCCCTGCGGCGGTAGCACGCGGAGCCGCAGCTCGCCGGCGCGCGACGGGATCTCGAGCCAGGACGCGCGCGGCGAGTAGACCGGCGGCGGCAGGAAGCCTTCGCCCTGCTTCCGCATCGCGCGCGTCACCGCGGGCGGCACCGACTCGAGCGGGGGCGCCGACTCGAAGATCTCCATCAGGCTCTCGTTGAACGCCCGCGTCTCCGCGAGCGAGTCCGAACCGAGCACGCGCGGAGCCTATTCGACTGTGACGGTCTTGGCGAGGTTCCGCGGCTGGTCGACGTTGAGCCCGCGCAGCCGCGCGATGCGGTACGCGAGCAGCTGCAGCGGCACGACGGCGAGCGCGGCCTGGAGGAACGCCGGCGTGCGCGGGATGTAGATCACGTCGTCGGCGTGGTGCTGGATGTCCTCGTTGCCGTCGGTCGCGATCGCGATCACGTGCGCGCCGCGCGCCCGCGTCTCCTGGATGTTGGAGACGACCTTCTCGTAGATGAGCTTCTGGTCGGTCGCGACGACGACGACCGGCGTCCCCTCGTCGAGGAGCGCGATCGGCCCGTGCTTCATCTCGCCGGCCGAGTACGCGTCGGTCGGGATGTACGAGATCTCCTTCAGCTTGAGCGCGCCCTCGAGCGCGACCGGCAGGCCGATGTGGCGGCCGAGATAGAGGAAGAACGGCCGGTCGTAGAACCGGTGCGCGATCTCGTCGATCGGATGGTTCCCGTCGAGGAACGCCGACATCTTGTCGGGCAGCTCGTGCACCTGGTCGAGGATGAACTCGATCTCGTCGGCCGGCAGCGTCTTCCGGATCTGCGCGAGCTTCAGCGCGATCAGGTAGAGCACCCCGACCTGCGCGGTGAACGTCTTCGACGCGGCGACGCCGACCTCGAGCCCGCAGCGGGTGTAGATCGTCGAGTCGACCTCGCGCGTGATCTGCGTCCCCATCAGGTTCGTGATCGCGAGCGTGTGCGCGCCGCTCTCGCGCGCGAGCTTCGCCGCGTTGACGGTGTCGCGAGTCTCGCCCGACTGCGAGATGCCGATCACGAGCGTGTCGCGCGAGAGCACCGGGTTGCGGTAGATCCACTCGCTGGCGATGTCCGGCTCGACCGGGACGCGCGCCCACTCCTCGATCACGTAGCGCCCGACGACGCCGGCGTGGTACGCGGTGCCGCAGGCGACGATCACGATCCGGCGCAGGTTCTGGATCTCGAGCTCCGTCATCCCGAGCGCGTCGAGGACGAGCTGATGCCCGCGGACGCGGTCGCCGATCGTCTCGCGCAGCGCCTCGGGCTGCTCGTAGATCTCCTTCAGCATGAACGTCTCGTAGCCGCCCTTCTCGGCGACGTCGTCGTCCCAGTCGATCAGCTCGACGTCGTGATCCTCGACCTCGACGCCGTCGGCGAAGAAGCGCGCGCCGGCCGGAGTGATCTCGACGATCTCGCCGTCGGCGAGGAAGACGACGCGCCGCGTCTCGCTGAGGAACGCGGCGACCGACGAGGCGATGAACATCTCGCCGTCGCCGACGCCGACGACGAGCGGCGTCTGGTGGCGGACGCCGGCGAGCACGTCCGGGTTGTCGTGGTGGATCGCGACGATCGAGAAGTGGCCCTCGAGCAGCGGATAGACGCGGATGAGCGCAGCGGCGAGGTCGCCGTCGTACGCGCGCTCGAGCAGGTGCACGACCACCTCGGCGTCGGTCTCCGACGTGAACTCGTGACCCTGCCGGAGGAGCTCGTCCTTCAGCTCGCGGTAGTTCTCGACGATGCCGTTGAGGACGATCGCGATCCTGCCGGCGTCGCAGCCGGTGAGCGGGTGCGCGTTCGCCTCGGTGACGCCGCCGTGCGTCGCCCAGCGCGTGTGGCCGAGACCGTGATGCGACGTCGACCCGTTCGGGCCGGCGGCGGCGACGAGATTCTCGAGGTTGCCGACCGCGCGGACGTAGTCGAGGCCGGCGGGCTCGCTGAGCGCGATCCCGGCCGAGTCGTAGCCGCGGTACTCGAGCCGCTTCAGCCCCTGCAGGAGCAGCGGCTTCGCCTCTCTCGTCCCCACGTATCCGATGATCCCGCACACCCGATGCTCCTTACGAAAAGACCCCGGAAACGCGACGAGCCCGGCTATCGGACCCGCCCGCAGCGGCGCGGAAAGGTCAGCCGAGCTCCTGTTTCACAAGCTGCGCGATCCTAGCACACAGGGTCTCGGCCTCTTCCGCCGTGGGCGCCTCGGCCAGGACGCGGACGACCGGCTCCGTCCCGGACGGTCGGACGAGCACGCGCCCGTCGCCGCCCAGCTCCTCGTTGATCCGGCCGACCTCGTCGAGGAGCGCCTGCGGCAGCGGCCCACGCCCGGCTCGGGCGAGATTCTGCTTGCGCTGGGGGAACTGCGGCATGACGGCGGCGAGCTCGGAGAGCGGGCGGCCCTTGAGCGCGGCGCAGAGCAGGAGGCCTGCGACGAGCCCGTCGCCGGTGACGTGGCCGTCGAGATAGATGATGTGGCCGGACTGCTCGCCCCCGAGGACTCCGCCCTCGCGGCGCAGCGCCTCGAGCACGTACCGGTCGCCGACGTCGGTGGTGAGCACGCGGATCCCGCGCTCCTCCATCAGCCGGTGGAAGCCGAGGTTCGCCATCGTCGTGACGGCGACGGTGTCGATCCCGCGGTCGAGCGCGAGGATCGCGACGATCTGGTCGCCGTCCACGGTCCGCCCGCGCTCGTCGACGG
>Ga0335085_10003004_pt1 | contig 30184 bp, 22 predicted proteins | sample Lox_Sample_45_FD_206712 | JGI IMG/M metagenome (GOLD analysis project Ga0335085, IMG submission 206712) | Soil microbial communities from Loxahatchee National Wildlife Refuge, Florida, United States - Lox_Sample_4.5 | ecosystem: Environmental > Terrestrial > Soil > Wetlands | place: USA... | reverse complement strand
AAAGGCACCATCCCCTTCGATTACCTCAACGGCGCGGCCGATCTTCAGAACGATCGCATCCTCCACCGGGCCAACCTGGAAACCGAAAGCAGGACTTCGGCCCTGGATCTTTATCTGGTCAGTCACGGGATCCGATCCGATGTGTACGTGCCTATCCCCGTTCCGGGAGAGGTGATCGGATTGCTTCATCTATGCAGCCGCCGGGTGGCGGGTTTTGTTCAAGAAGACATCGCCCTCGCCCAAGATATTGCAAAACGGCTCGGCCACGGCCTGGAGAAGACCATGGCCCAGAGAGTTCGGGACCGCCGCAAAACCAACGGTCACTTCAAACAGATCGAATCGTTGATCGACAGCCTATCCGGAAAAGACTTTAAATTGGGGGACTACCGAGACGAGATGATTGCCTGCGGGCTCGAAGTGGCCCGCCGGCTAAAGTTGGATGAAGAGCAGCAGGGCTGGATCAAATACGCCATTGTCCTTCACGAGATCGGGAAAAACGCGATCCCCGATTATATCCTCAACAAACGGGAGAAGCCGACGCCCAAGGAGCTGGCCATCCTCCGGAGTCATCCCACCAAAGGCGCGGAGATGATCAAAACGTTCCGATTCAGCCACCTCATTAAGGGATTGAAATTCAGTAAATTCGTCGCCCCCCAGATACGGCACCTGTACGAGCGTTGGGACGGAACCGGTTATCCCGAAGGATTGAAAGGGGAGGCGATTCCCATCGGATCCCGGATTGTGGCCGTGGTCAACGCGTACGCGGCCATGACGACCGGACGACCTTATCGTCAGGCCCTGAGCAAGCCGGAGGCCTTGCGGGAAATTCAGGACGGCGCGGGCACCCAGTTTGATCCGCGCGTCGTGGAGATTTTTCTCCAGTACCAAAATCAAAATCCAAAATAACCTCTACCCTATCGAACCACGCCCCTTTCTCTCTGAAAGTGAAGGCGTCTCCCCGATTGACACCCTAAGCGCCCGTCCTATAGAATCAGGATGGCCTGATTTCGCGGCCAACGGCCCCGAGCCGTTCGGATATATCTATTCGGATCAGAATACTTTATGAACCTGTTAAGGACCCTCGGGATGGATTCGCCTTCGGATGCTTTTCGGAAACCGTCCAGGGCTATGCGGGCCTCCCTTCTCCTGCTGGCACTGACCCTCCCGGTCGACGGCAGCGCCCGGAGCCTGGAATCCTACGACCTGAGTACGAGTCCAAAAGGGCCCAAGTTTATTTCCCTGGCCGCGGGAAGCCATCACGTTTGTGCGATCCTCTCGACCGGAAACGTCGGGTGCTGGGGAAGCAATATGATGGGGCAGCTCGGTAACGGCATTCAGGTTGACGCTCCTTCCGAGACGCCGGTCGGGGCGATCGGAATATCAACCGCAACCGATATCGCGGCCGGGGATGTCCACTCCTGCGCCCGGCTCCGGAACCGCACCGTGTGGTGCTGGGGAAGCAACCGCTTCGATCAGCTGGCCGCCTCCGGCATTGCGAGCTCGGCGGAGCCCGTCCAGGTATCCGGGATCACAAGCGCCGTCAGGATCGCGGCGGGTTCGTTCCACAGTTGCGCCTTGTTAGAAAACGGCCGCGTGCTTTGCTGGGGATTTAACAAGTCCGGACAGCTCGGCAGAACATCGGAACCCCAGTCGGACCATCCGGTGGAGGTCGAGGGAGTCGAACATGCGGTGGCCCTGTCCGCCGGCGGGTCCCATACATGTGCCGTGACGGCAAGCGGCGCGGTCCAGTGCTGGGGCGCCAATTTCTCGGGGGAGCTCGGAACCGGGACGCAAGAGTCCGCGTCCGGACCGGTCACGGTGGCCGGCCTTCCCCCGGCCCGATCGGTCGCGGCCGGCGAGAACCATACCTGCGCGGTTCTGAGAGACGGCCGCGTGGCCTGTTGGGGCGGCAACACCACCGGGCAGGTCGGAAACGGCACGACCGCCAACTCGGGAAAACCGGTATTGATCGATGGCGTTGCGCACGCAAGGAGTGTGACGGCAGGCCGCTTCCACACCTGCGCCCTGCTGAAAGGCGGGCGGGCCGCCTGCTGGGGAAGCAATAACAACGGCGAGCTCGGGAGCGGTTCTAAATCCGGTTCGCTCAAGCCGATCCCCGTCTCGGGGATCTCTTCCTTAATCGCCATCGCCGCCGGTGACCGGTTTACCTGCGGAATCCTTCGGAATGGAACCGCAAAATGCTGGGGCGGCATTCGATAGGAACCGGTTCGTCGGGGATAAAGGATCGGACAGGAGAGGGGCGTTTCATGAAGAAAATTTTATGGGAAGGGTTTTGGATCCTGATTGGAATCGCGTCGATGGTTTCCCCGTCCACCGCGCAGGGTCTCCGGACGATTGACGGCCGAGAACTTCAGACCCTGATGTCCGACGGCCATCCCCTGGTCATCGTCGATGTGAGGGAGCCGGAGCTTTTTTCGGCCGGCCACATCAAGGGCGCCATCAATATCCCGTATGACGACGCCAAGCCGCGGGTGTTCAAAGAGCTATTCCGTAATGACCGCATCGTGTTCGTATGCCACGGCGGACCGATGGGCGATGAGCTCGGCCGCTTGCTGGTCAATAACGGATATCCGGACGTCTACAATCTCGCGGGTGGGATGAAGAAATGGAAAGGTGCGACGGTGAAATAGCGACGGATCGGAGGCCCTGCGCGCCTCACTTGAACCGGGGTATGTATCAATAGGCCACCCCGAGCTTCAGGGCCCAGTATTCAAGCTTTGTGTTCTCGGACTCGAAGGCGTGGTGGTATTGGAGACCGAGAACCGCACGGGTGTGGTAAGCAATCTCGTGCGATACGCCGATTTCCGGCGCAAACCCGAAATGCCAGCTCGTATTCGAAAAGGCATACAATCCGACATCCCAGCGCTGGCTCATGTAGTAGGGTCCCGCACCGAGCCCCACGTAAAACATCTTGTCGGGACCCATGTAATAATGCACCGTCGCAAGGATTGGAAAGGCGTTGATCGTGCGGTTCTGTTCCCCGGACAGCGTCCCGTGGGGAATGTCGATCGGATTATTGGTCGTCTCGAAGAAAACGTTCCAATCCACAGCCACACCGGCGGAGATGTTCGGACTAACAAACCATCGTCCTTCAAGCCCGATTCCACGGAAGCTGGTCGCATCGATAAATTCCTTCGTGTCGCCCTCCGGAAATGCGATCTGGTAGCTGGCAATCACCCAGGGCTCCTGGCTCTGAGCCATCGCCCGGGAACCCGGCAGACTTATCGTCAGTATGGTGATCGTCACGGCAATCGAACACAAGAATCTCGAATTGAACATGCGCATGAATTCCTCCTTACGACGGTCCCAGGTAAGGTGATTGAGCGAAGCATTGGTTGATTTGATCCGTAACCCGGGCGGTGGAATTGCCGGAATCGATCAGGCCGTTGATCGCACAGCCCCAGACCATCGGAGCCGTTTTAGGATCCGTGCTGGTGTCCACCCGCGACGGATCGGCCATATTGATCAGGATCGTCCCGGTGGTAAAGCTGTAGGGTTGCATGTAGGGATAGTACCCGCCGTAACAGTAGCAACCATATCCCCACCAGCCACCCCAATAGGTGTAACCGTAATAGGTCGACGTCGTGGCCGAAACCGTAATAATGAAATTGGGCTGGAGGGCCGGGGGCTCCGTAGGTTCCGTAGGAACGCGGGTATACTGTCGGGCGGCCATGTTGGCCGCGACCTGAGACAATATCGACGTTTCCAACGTCGGAGGAATGGTAATAGGGTTCGTTTGCCCCGGCGGAACGATATCGACATTGTCCGGCATAAAATAGGTGGGTTGGGAAGGAGGCTGGGCCGGGTAAAAATTCGCTTGTTTATCGAATTGCGTGATGGCAATATCGTAATCCGATGCGGACTTGTTGCTATCGTACGGATAGCAGGCGGTGAGCGCGGGCAATAAACCAAGGATCAGCATGCCCCATCGGGCGAGGCTGCGCGTCCTCCATCGTCGCGTTTGTTCCTTATTCATTGGTCAACCGTCCTTTCCATCATTAACCAACCCCATATTTCTTGAACCACTCCAGCAAGCGCTTCCAGCCGTCCTCGGCCGCCTCTTTCCGATAGCTCGGCCGGTAGTCGGCGTTGAAGGCGTGGGGTGCGTCGGGGTATACAACGATCTGTGAAGGACTGCCGGCCGCCCGCAGGGCTTTTTGCATCCGCTCGATCGAATCGATCGGAATGCTCGCGTCCGCGCCCCCGTACAGTCCCAGCACGGGGGCCTTCAGCTTCCCGGCGAGGTCGATCGGGTACCGAGGAGTGAGATCGTTCGGCGATCCCTCCAGCCGTCCGTACCAGGCCACCGCCGCCTTCAGCCGCACGTTGTGCGCCGCGTAGAGCCAGACGATCCGCCCGCCCCAGCAAAAACCGGTGATACCAAGTCGCTTGAGATCTCCCCGACCGGACTTTCCGGCCCAGTCCGCGGCCGCATCCAGATCGGAGAGCACCTGCGCATCCGGCACCTTCGAGACGACCCGGGTGAAGATCTCCTGGAAATCGGTCATCTTCGAAACGTCTCCCTGCCGGGCGTACAGCTCGGGCGCCACGGCGAGGTAACCCCGTTTGGCGAAACGACGGCACATATCCCGGATGTGCTCGTGGACCCCGAAGATTTCCTGGACCACCAGAACGACCGGGAACGGGCCACCCCCGGCCGGCCTGGCGCGATAGCCCGGGATCTCGCCGTCGGCGACGGGGATCTTCACCTCGCCGGCCGAAAGCCCGGCCGCGTCGGTCGTGATGGTCTGGGCCGAGACGGGCCGCACCGCCAGGGCAAAGCCCGCGGCCAGCGCCGAGATGACAAATTCCCGTCTCGTAAAACCGGTCTTGGGGAGAAAATTCTGGATGCCCTTATCCATTTCACTTTCCCGGATGATCATCTCGCGAGCCGTTTCCCGAGGGTTCGACTATGGTATGACCGACTTCCCCATTAAGTCAATAAGACTTTTCCCGATTCATTCCATTAGAAGATGACGCGGGCCAACAATTTTATTTATAATAATCCTCTCATCCTTGTATTGAGGTGTCCGATGTCCAAGGGCTTTATTCAAATCCAGGGGGCGCGGCAGAACAACCTGAAGGTCCTCGACCTCCGCCTTCCGCTCAACGAACTGATCGTCGTGACGGGCGTGAGCGGTTCGGGAAAATCCTCGCTCGCCTTCGATACGATCTACGCCGAGGGACAGCGGCGCTATGTCGAGACCTTCTCCCCCTACGCCCGACAGTTTCTGGACCGGATGGACAAGCCCAAGGCCGATCGGATCGAGGGAATCCCGCCGGCCATCGCGATCGATCAGACGAATCCGGTCCGGACTTCGCGATCCACCGTCGGCACCATGACCGAGCTGAACGATCATTTGAAGCTTCTGTTCGCGCGGGCCGCGGAACTGTTCTGCCGCGGCTGCGGCCGTCCCGTTCATCGTGAAACGCCCGACAGCATTGCCGATCAGGTGATCAAGAACGCCGCATCGTCCCCTACGGTCGAAGCCCTGATCACCTTCACCGTCCGCGTTCCGGATAATTTTTCCGTGAAGGAGGTCAAATCGCTGCTTGCGGGCCAAGGGTATACCCGGATTCATCGCGAGGAGGGCCCGCGCCTTGAGGTGATCGCCGACCGGGCGCGGATCGTCATGGCCCGACGGGGAAGACTCGTCGAAGGGATCGAATCCGCTCTCAAACACGGGAACGGCCGTGTGGATGTTTACCCCCTGGATGACCGGGGCCGTTCCGGCGCGCCCTGGCGCTTTTCCTCCGAGCTTCACTGCCCCGATTGCGACATGGACTATCGCGACCCCATCCCGAACTTTTTCTCGTTCAATTCGCCCATCGGCGCTTGCGGAAACTGCCGCGGCTTCGGCCGGGTCATCGGGATCGATTATGCCCTCGTCGTCCCGGACGAGAACAGGACGCTGGCCGGGGGCGCCGTGAAGCCCTGGCAGACCGAAAGCTACTCGGAATGCCAAGACGACCTGATGCGGTTCGCGCGACGGCGCGGGATCCCCACGGACCTCCCCTGGCGGAAACTCACCCGGGAGCAGAAACAGTGGGTGATCGAGGGGGAAGGGTCGTGGCGGGACCGGAAATGGTACGGCGTAAAGCGGTTCTTCGACTGGCTCGAGACGAAAAGCTACAAGATGCATATCCGGGTGTTGTTGTCCCGATACCGCGCCTACGACGTCTGCCCCGACTGCCGCGGGGCGCGGCTTGGCCCGGAGCCCTTGCTCTGGCGCTTGGGAACCACCGGGAAGGGCCTGACGATTCACGAAGTGATGCTCCTGCCGATCGAGCGGAGCTTTGAGTTTTTCAATCACCTCAATCTCCCCGTTCCGCTCGATGAAGCGGCCGATCTCCTATTGGGCGAAATCCGTTCCCGGCTTCGCTATCTCGTCGAGGTAGGACTCGGCTACCTCACGCTGGACCGGCAGTCCCGGACGCTCTCGGGCGGCGAGGTCCAGCGGATCAACCTCACGACGGCGCTCGGCACCTCGCTCGTCAACACGCTGTTCGTTCTGGATGAGCCCAGCATCGGTCTTCATCCGCGCGACATGGGCCGGGTGATCGGGGTGCTCAGGCGGCTTCGTGATGCCGGAAACTCGCTGCTCGTCGTGGAACACGACCCGCAGGTGATGCTTTCGGCCGACCGCATCCTGGATCTCGGGCCGGGGCCGGGCGAGCGCGGGGGTCGGGTCGTCTATTTCGGCCGGCCCGAAGGACTTTTGAAATCGTCCCGTTCGCTTACGGCGCAATACCTTTCCGGTACGAAAGCTGTTGCGGCCGAGACCGAACCGTCGCCGCCGGCGACGGCGCACCTCGAGGGCTATTTGGAGATTTTGGGCGCGGCCGAGAACAACCTGAAATCCATCGATGTCAGTATTCCCCTCAAACGCCTCGTCTGCCTCACCGGCGTGAGCGGCTCGGGAAAGTCCACCCTGATGCAGAATGTCCTCTACAACGGGCTGCGCAAGACCTTCGGCCGACCGGTCGAGCCGCCGGGCCGCCACCGCGCGATCCGCGGCCACCACCGGATCGGCGACGTCGTCCTGGTGGACCAGTCGCCCATCGGAAAGACGACGCGCTCGAACCCCGCGAGCTACGTCGGTGCCCTGGCCGCCGTTCGCGAGCTTTTCGCGGCCGAGCCGCTCGCCCGCGAAAGGGGCTATACCGCGGCGACCTTCGGCTTCAACTCCGGGGCCGGCCGCTGTCCCGCCTGCGGCGGAAACGGTTTCGAGCATGTCGAGATGCAGTTCCTGAGCGACGTCTATCTCCGCTGTCCGGACTGCGACGGGAAGCGCTACCGACCGGAAGTACTGGAGGTCAAGGTCTGGCCGGCGAACGGGGAAAGCCGGCCGCGGTCGATGGCCGACGTGCTCGAGATGACGGTCACGGAGGCGATGGCGTTTTTCGCCGCCTCACCCCCGGTGCGCAAGGCGCTCGAGCCGCTTACGGCGGTGGGCCTCGATTACCTGAGACTGGGTCAGCCCGTCCCCACGCTCTCGGGCGGGGAGGCCCAGCGGCTGAAGCTGGCGGGACATCTGGCCGTCATCCCCGGCCGGTCCGAGAACCGTTCCAGCCTGTTTCTTTTGGACGAGCCGACGACGGGCCTCCATTTCGACGATATTCGAAACCTGCTCTCGGCCCTTCGACGTCTGATCGCGGAGGGCCACTCGGTCGTCGTGATCGAGCACAACCTCGACGTGATCCGGGCGGCCGATTGGATCATCGACCTCGGGCCCGAGGGCGGCGAGGCCGGCGGCCGGGTCATCGGCGAGGGAACACCGCGGGAGATGGCGAAACACGGGACGAGTCACACCGGGGCGGCCTTGCGGACCTACGAGAGGGCGCTCCGCCGGATCGCGGAACTCCCGGCCCCGGCCGAACCCAAGAACCGGGAGGCCATCGGCTCGAAGGGGGCGATCCGGATTCACAACGCCCGCGAACACAACCTCAAGGGCGTCGACATCGCGATCCCGCGCAACCGGTTCACGGTGATCACCGGCGTGAGCGGCAGCGGAAAGAGCACGGTGGCCTTCGACATCCTCTTCGCCGAGGGCCAGCGCCGGTATCTCGAGTCGCTGAACGCCTATGCGCGACAGTTCGTGCAGCCGGCCGCCCGGCCGGACGTGGACGCGGTCTTCGGGATTCCCCCGACCGTCGCCATCGAGCAGCGCACCAGCCGCGGCGGACGGAAGAGCACCGTCGCGACCCTGACCGAGATCTACCATTTCCTGAGACTCCTGTTCGTCAAGCTGGGAACACCCCACTGCCCGGACTGCGACCTGGCGATACGACCGCAGACCGCCGAGGCGATCCTGGCCCGGATTCTGCGACAGCACCGCGCCAGAACCGTCCGGCTCCTCGCCCCGCTCGTGACGGCGCGAAAGGGCACCTACTCCGACCTCGCCCAATGGGCCGCGGGGAAAGGGTTCAGCCAGCTGCGCGTGGACGGGAAAATGATCCCGACCGATCCCTGGCCCCGTCTGGACCGTTTCAAGGAGCACACGATCGAGCTGCCGGTCGGCGCGCTCGTCGCGACGCCCGAGGCGGAGCGGGACCTTCGCGCGCTCCTCGAGCGGACGCTGGAGTTCGGAAAAGGCGCCGTCCGGATCGCCCCGGGAGAGGGGCTTTACTCCACCCGCCGGTCCTGTCCGCGCTGCGGCCGGAGCTTCGCCGAGCCCGATCCGCGGCTTTTCTCCTTCAACTCGAAACACGGGTGGTGCGGCCGCTGCTACGGCACCGGCCAGATGTTGCGCGGCTTCGACGACCGGCAGACGGGCGAGGAGATCTGGTGGAACGAATGGTGGGAGGGCGGGGAGACGGTCTGCCCGGACTGCCACGGCCGGCGGCTCAACCCCGAGGCGCTCGCGGTCCGGTTCCGCGGGAAAAGCATCGCCGAAATCACGGCGCTCCCGGTCGAGGAGGCCGACCGGTTTTTCCGGGGCCTGAAGACGCACGGCCGCGAGGCGGTAATCGCGCGGGACATCCTCGCCGAGCTGGGCTCCCGGTTCAAATTCCTCAAGGAGGTCGGCTTGGCCTATCTTTCGCTCGACCGCTCGGCCCCGACGCTGTCCGGCGGAGAGGCCCAGCGCATCCGGCTGGCCTCGCAGCTCGGCTCCAACCTCCGGGGCGTCTGCTACATCCTGGACGAGCCGACGATCGGACTTCATCCGAGGGACAACCGGAGGCTGCTGGAGACGCTGCACAGGCTCGGGGCGAAGGGAAACACCGTCGTGGTGGTCGAGCACGATGAAGAGACGATCCGGAGCGCCGCGCATCTCGTCGATCTCGGACCCGGCGCGGGCGTTCACGGGGGGAGGGTGGTGGTCGAGGGGCCGGTCGGCGCCGTGATGCGGCATCCCGAATCCGTGACGGGCCGCTACCTGGCCGATCCGCTCCGGCACCCCTTAACCGATCGACGGCCGGTGCGGGCGGGTGATCCCGCCCTGGAGATCCTCGAGGCGCGGCTTCACAATCTGAAAAACCTGCGGGTCCGCGTTCCGCTGGGAAGGCTGGTCTGCGTGACGGGGGTGAGCGGAAGCGGCAAGAGCACACTGGTCCGGGATATTCTTCACGACAATCTGAAGCGGAACCTGGCTCCGGAACGGAGGGCCGAAAGGCAAACGGCTCGCGAACCGCGCTTCCACGGATGCCGCGCGATCCGCGGCGGGGAAACGGTCCGACGGGTGCTGGAAGTGGACCAGACCCCGATCGGTAAAACGCCCCGCTCCTGCCCGGCGACCTATGTCGGTTTCTGGGACGAAATCCGCCGGCTGTTCGCCGCGATGCCCGAGGCGCGGATGCGCGGATGGGGGCCGTCCCGCTTTTCATTCAATGTCCCGGGCGGACGCTGCGAGACCTGCGAAGGCCAGGGCGTCCGGACGATCGAAATGAGTTTTCTTCCCGACGTGCGGGTGGGCTGCGAGGCCTGCCGCGGGGCGCGGTTCAACCCGGAGACCCTCACCGTCCGCACCAAAGAAAAAACAATCGCCGAATTGCTCGCGATGAACGTGGACGAGGCGGCCGGGTTCTTTGCCGCACACCGCAAGGTCCATCATGCCCTGCGCCTATTGCAGGACGTGGGGCTGGGCTACCTCACGCTCGGCCAGCCAAGCCCGACCCTCTCGGGCGGCGAGGCCCAGCGGATCAAGCTGGTGACCGAGCTGACGAAGGCCGGGCCGCCGGAGGAGCTTTCTCCCGCGAGGCCCCGTGAGATACGCCCATCACCCCTTCACGCGACGCTGTACCTTTTGGACGAGCCCACGATCGGCCTGCATATGGCCGACGTCGAAAAGCTGATCCGGGTGCTCCACCGCCTGGTCGCGGCGGGCAACACGGTCGTAATCATCGAGCACAATCTGGATGTGATCGCCGAGGCGGATTGGGTCATCGACATGGGGCCGGAGGGCGGAGCGGGGGGCGGCCGCATCGTGGCCCAGGGCTCCCCGGAAGCCGTCGCGCGCGTCCGGGACGCCTCCCACACCGCCAGGATCCTCGCCCGTTTCCTCAGGGAACGCGGACGACGGGGGATTGACAGGGGGGCTTCGGGAGGAATATCATGAAGGCATTGTACGGTCGGAAGCATCCCAGATATGGCTAAAACGGTCCCCAAACAGGAATTCGTGGACTTGGGCGATCGGCGGGTCCTCGCCGACGAGCTGAAAAGGTCCGTCGAGATCTGTCTCAAGGACGGCCGCTATGTCGCCGTCCTGTGCGTCATCGTCTGCGGCATCGACGCCTTCGCGAGCGGCCACAAGAGCTTCACGGCCCACAAACGGGATTACCTGAAAATTCTCGAAAAGCATTTTCCCGTCCTGGCCAAACAACTCGGGGCGCAAAAATTCTACAATACGTACCGGCATGGGATGGTCCATCATTTTCATCCGATGAAGGGGTACATCATGAGTCAGGATCAGGACCTCGACGGCCAGTACGTTGCGGAACTGAAAATCGAAGGGAGGCCGGAGCCGGCCATTTCGATCAACATGGACCGACTCATCCGCGATTTCATCCATCTCTGCGATTACGTCATTTCCGGGAATCCGCTTCCCTGAACCCCATCCCGAGCCGTATTCGGCCCCTTCCCACGTCCGTTCAGCGCGTCATCCAGGAGCGGGACCGGATTGTCAGAAACGCATACGGGAAAATCCAAAACAAGGTCAAGACCGAGAAGTAGGCGTAGAGCACCCCGAAGAGACAGTTCCAGGATCGCTCGCTCTTTAAATAGAAGAGCATGTAAACGGTGGACATCAATCCGATCGAAAACAGGACCGGCGGGATCGTCCACGGATCGCTCGCCGACAGCACGACCAGGAGCACAAGGGCGCCGTAGCTCACGGGATAACGCAGGTTGGTGACGAAACGGTCCAGGATCGCAATCATGCGGGCCGCAAAAGGGCGCTTCCAGACGATGCGGATAAACCGGAGATCTTCCCGGATGTAGCTTCGGTCCCAGCGGATATACATTTTGCACAGCTTCGTATAGCGATCGGGGACCACCGTGCGGACCACCGCGGTCCGCTGGTAGACGGTGTCATAACCGCGCGACAGGATGAAGTTCGTCAGGGCGCGGTCCTCGCCGTAAGTGCATCGGGCGCCCAGGAAGGTCTGCCCCTCCCACGCGTCCAGCACCCCGCGCACCACCGAGAGGCGATACGCCGTCAAGGCACCGGGACAACAATAGACGGTGCGGTAGGTGGACTGCGCCGCGCGAAGATAGTCGAAGGCCAGGATGTAACGCACCTGCAGCATCCGCGGAATGATTCCCTGGTGCCGATTGTAAACATCCACCTTCCCGGCCACCGCCCCCACGGTCGGATGGCGAAAGGGACCCGCCAGGGCCAGGAGCGTACCGCTGTCGATCACGCTGTCGGAATCGACGGTCACGACGACCTCCCCCCGCGCCCGCCGAAAACCCTCCGCCAGCGCGGCGCGCTTACCCTTATTTCGCGGAAACCTTATCGGGGAAACCAAGGCCGGATACCGTCGAGCGGCGCGCGCAATGTATTTCCACGTGTCGTCGCGGCTCCCGTCATCCACCACAAGGATCTCCAGCCGGTCGCCCGGATAGAGCGCGGCCGCCACGGAATCGATGGTCTTCTCGACCATCGGCCCCTCGTTATAGGCCGGGATGATGACGGTCATGCGGGGGGCGTCGCCCATGCCGGTGGATGCAAAGGGCCGGTAACGGGACCACAGCAGCGTGCGAAAGACCAACAGGATGGTTCCCATGACAACCCACAAAAAGCTCGGGCGCTCAATATACCGAGCCCAATGGAGGGGAACGGTTTCGCGAAATAATGGACGGAAAAGGTGGCTTGATAGAATGACGTAGGCGAGACCCGAAAGACTCAAAATGATGGCCGACCTGAGCACCCACTCCCAGATGTCGGTCTGAGCTTTGGCAACCGTCTTACCCCTGACTAAGACTGAATCGGAAGACATCCTAACTTGCTTTCCACCTAATAAGTAATGCGAACCTTCACTATAAGATAATCACGGGGCGAATATCAAGTGGCAGGAGCAAGTGCGGTTCCTGGCTTGATCCCCCGGGAAGACGATTAGAATCAGAAACGTCCCTCGCCTTGGTCCGAGAGCCTTGCCTTTTTCGAAGCGCTTGGTTATAGTCCATTCGGATAGGGGGCATGCGTTGGAATATCTACCGGCACCGGAAATCGATGAGGAACTCGGGAGGATCATCCGCTCGCTTGAAATGACCCACATCCAGCCCGGACGCGTCCGCGCGATCCGAAGCCGCGGGACGAAAAGCCGCCGCATCCTGGCCCGCTGCCACGGATTACCCAAAGCACTTCAGACCGCCCTGTCCATCCCGGCCCACTACGTGATCGAGCTCGTCTCTGAAAATTACGACCGTCTCACCGAAGCCGAACAGACCAAAACGCTGATCCACGAGCTCCTCCATATCCCCCGCATCTTCGGCGGGGGATTTCGAAACCACGACTATGTCCGTGATCGTCGTGTGAACCAGCTCTATGAACAGTACATGAGAAGGAAAAAGGATCCCGCGTAGGGCCCGAACTGAATCGCCCCTTGCTTTATTATTAACGGCTCCAACACATCCTGGAACTTGACAAATTCGATGGCCGGGGTTAAAATCACCAAAAATTTAGGACTCCTAACTATATCTCTATGTCCACCCTAGACAGTCACGGCAGGCCGAATGCGGATTATTTGAAGGCCCCGATCGAGGAGCGGATTGGTGTCGGACTTCATCAGTTGAGCCGTGCCGTCCTCCTGCAATCGGAACGAGCCGCCTATCGGCACCGGCTAAGCGGTCTGCAATCCCAACTGGTCCTGTCCCTCCTCAAACAGCATCATGCTAAAAGTATTGGCGGAATCGCCGATGAACTCGACCTGTCGGCGCCGACCCTGAGTGACGCCGCTCGCGTTCTGCTGAAGAAAGGGCTGATCAGGAAGGCCCGGGATGATCGGGACGGTCGGATCGTCAAATTGTCGCTCACTCGCCGGGGCCGCACGCTGGCCCACACGTTGCAGGAGGCCCAGGCGGAGATTCAACGCATCGTATCATCGCTTTCGAACGAGGAAAAAGAACATCTGTTGTCGTTGCTCGTCACGTTGACCAAGGGATTTCTGAACCGGGGGCTGATCTCCATTTCACGCATTTGTCAAGGGTGCCAATTTTTTGGTCAGGACCGTTATCCCGGATCCGATAAACCCCATTACTGCGGCTTCGCCGGCATGCCGATCGGCGAGTCGAAGCTTCAAACGGACTGCCCCGAGCATGTGCCGCTGAACCTGCCGGCGACAGACCGCTAATTCAAGGAGGATCCTATGCGTCAAACATATTTGTTGTTGATATCGACGGTCTTACTACTCTTCCTCATGACGGTGGCAATCCAAATCCCGGCGGTGGAAGCCCAGACCCCCGTGGTGGCTCAGCTCACGACCGCCCCCAACGTTCCGCAACCGATCGCCCGGACGAAGCCGGCCCGGGTGGTGGTCAATCTGGAGGCAAAGGAGTTTGTGGGCACGCTGACCGAAGGGGTGCAATACAAATTCTGGAGTTTCAACGGGACGGTGCCGGGGCCGATGATCCGGGTTCGTGTCGGGGACACGGTGGAGCTGCATCTTAAAAATTCCCCCGACAACAAAATGCCCCATAACATCGACCTCCACGCGGTCAACGGGCCGGGAGGGGGCGCGGCCGTCAGCCTGGTCAATCCGGGACAGGAGGCCGTCTTCCAGTTCAAGACCCTGAACCCCGGTCTTTTCATTTATCACTGCGCCTCCCCGACGCCCAACATTCCGGCCCATATCGCCAATGGCATGTACGGCCTGATCCTGGTCGAACCCGCGAAAGGGCTGGCCAAGGTGGACCATGAATACTACGTAATGCAGAGCGAATTCTTCACCGAGGCCTCGGACCAATCGGGTGTCTACCAACTCTCCATGGAGAAGGGCCTGGCCGAGCATCCCGACCACGTGGTTTTCAACGGACGCGCGGGCGCCCTTCTGGGACCCGGCGCGTTGAAAGCGAAGCCCGGGGAGACGGTTCGGATTTTCTTCGGGAACATCGGACCGAACAGCGCCTCATCGTTCCATGTCATCGGCGAGATCTTTGACAAGGTCTATCTCGATGGGGCCCTGGACGGGGCGGTCAACCGGAATGTCCAGACGACGCTGGTTCCGTCCGCCGGGGCGGTCATCGTGGAATTCAAGGTCAACGCACCCGCCACCTACCTGCTGGTGGATCACAGCATCTTCCGTGTGGCCAAGGGTGCTCTCGGCGCACTCGTTGTCGAGGGTCCGGAGGATCCGACCGTGTTCAAGGCTGTCAAAAAACCGTAAGACAGCACGGGTCGCTCGAAAAGTCCCTGACGTTCAGCCTCTGAAATTGACCCCGCGGAAGAAATGGAAACGTTGCACCTCGATTCCGTTTCGGAAGAACGGGAAATCTTCCAAAGGTTCCACCTTGTCGAAGCGGTGAATCATTTCGTTGACTTCCCAAACTTCCCCGACGACCAATATAGCGTCCTGTCCAACACGGTCTTCCGGGCGGTTCCAAAAGCGATACTGGTGATTGATGATTCGGTCTTGAAGGATCACGACCTGGGGATGGTCGGGAAGATAAAATCCAAGTTCCGCGGCAATTTGATAAGTCCTGCAACCTACGAAGCTTTGACCCGGAAGATTCCGCCGCAAAGTTTCCACGTGTCGGGCCAGTTCATTCCATCCGTCCACCCTGGAGGTGCTGTCGATTCTCGCCACAGAAATGGGAATGGGTAAAAAAGGCCTTGCAACCTGCCAATGCAACAATGCGGTCATCGCAAACGCCAAAATCAGCCCCCAATGGACCCAAGGGGATCGGAGGCGTTGGTGCCGTGAGAGGGTTGCGGCCACCAAAAGTACTCCACCGAAATAAGCCGGGGCCGGCCAGTTCCCCGCCACCTTGGTCCGGATGGATAGAGTCAAAAAAAACAAAAAAAGCGGAAATGAACAGCACCACAATATCCATTCCTGAGGCGGCAACTTTCCCTCACGCCGCCGCTGCCAGGCTTCCCACCAAACCTGTAAAATCAACATGAATAAAATCGGGGTCACCACGCCCACTTGAGACCCCAAAAATTCGGGAAGACTCGCCAGGGAATGCCGGGAAGGATTGGCCCCTCCGATGTAAAGTACGTGCCGGGCGGAGGGCCACTCGTTTTGAGCGTTCCAGACCAGGATGGGAATTCCGGACAGCACGCCCAGGAGCAAGGCCAACCAGGGGCCCGCGGATTTAAGCTTGGGTCTTAATTCCGGATGGCTCACCAGGGCCAATCCCGCCAGGGGAAAAAGGAACACCCCGGTATATTTACTCAAAATACCAAGACCGCCGAAAAATCCGAAACCCAACCACGCCGTCAGACCCGGTCTTTCTATCGCCCACGCCATACGCGCCAAGGCCAACGCCCAGAAACCCACCTGCAGCGAGTCGTGCACCATCAAGACCCCGCCCACCGCGTACAAAAGCATGCCGTTGAGGCCCAGCACGGCCCACAACGCGGCCCGCGGCTGATTCAATATGCGACGGCAGAACCCAATGGCGACGGTGGAAACCAGAAGGCCCGAGAGCGCCGCAGGAAAACGCACCCCCATTTCGGTATTCCCAAACAAAAAAGTCCCGAACCGTATGGCCACGGCCAGCATGGGGCCCTGGTCATAGTAACTTAGTGCCGGGTGCCTGGACCATTCCCAGTAATAGGCCTCGTCCGGAGCCAGATTGATGAGGGGAATATAAGCCAGTCGGGCCACGAAAAAAAACAAGGCCCAAAACCACGCCCAAATCAAAATTTTTTTTTGTTCAGGTTCTGGAGACCGCTCTTCCATCTCGCTCTGGGCAGGTGATCATGCGGACCTTTAACTAGAATTGCCGCGAATGTAAATCGGGTTGGAATAAATCCAGGTGTATGTTTGGTGGGTCCAAAAAGGGGATGGCCGGTTAAGCTCGACCTCCACCCGGTAGACCCCTTCTTCCTCGGCCTCGTAGACCAGGGGGTTTGTCGAAGAGTCGGCAACCAGCATGCCGTCCTTGAATAACTTGATCCGGTAGGATTCCGGCCGGAAGCGTGTGCCGAGCGAGGCCGTCAGGGTTACCGGACCGGGTTGGGTCAATTCATCTCCCATGAGAACTCGCTCCCCGCTTCCCGTGATTCCTTGAAAAAGAAAACCGGTCGGATCACCCAGGAGATCCATGGCGATGTAGAGATGTCCCTCCCTTACGGCATCATACAGCATTTTCTTATCCTGGGCCAAAGCACCTTTAAAAGGCTCCGGTAAGAGTGCATGGTTGCTGGCAAGCGGCATGACCCTTTCCGGAGAGGGAAACTTGATGGTATAACGTTTTCGAATGCGGAACTGACCGTGAATGTCCGCGGAGTAGATCCCCACCATCTTCTCCATCTGGGTTTGTTCATCCCACTTTTCCAAGACATCCTTGGGTCTCTGATAAAGATTGAGAAGGGCATAGGAGGTATTCAGGGGATAGGTCATCAGACTCCAGAGGAAGGCGAGTCGGTTGGCCTGCTTATACAGCAACGCGTTATCGATAATCTCCATCCCCGTCAACCCGGTGGTTCCCCAAGTCTTCCATCCGGATTGGGGATGCAGCGGATGGGAAATAAAAGCGATCCCGCCCTGTTTTTGGACCTCGTCTATAACGGATTGGGGATCCCTGTTGTCTCGCTTGACCGTCTTGGAAATTCCCAAGGCCAAGGTGTACTCTCCCTCCATGCCGATCTCCTCGCCGCTCAGAAAAAGGAGATGATCGTACCAGCCCTCCTTTCGGTCGGTCACCGGCCGAAGGGTGTTATGGTCCGTGGAGATGAGAAAATCCAACCCGACACGGTTGCCGGTCGCGGCGAGCTGCTCCACCGTTTCCGCTCCGTCCGAATACGTGGTATGAACATGGATCAATCCCTTGTAGTCATGGTATGGACTTGGAGGATCTCCGTTCTTGTAGACGCTCACGGGGAAGGAGTAGGTGTCGATTCGAAGGCCGACCAGCAGTACCAGACCGGCTAACATGAAAAAAAGGCACCGACGTCTCAACGGCTTCCCTTTTATGATTGGTGTGAACCCGGGGGATCCGATTCCGCCGCCAACGCGTTATATCGTTCCGCATAATCCCGGCATTGTTGCCAGTCATCGAAATACCGGATTCGGATTTCCTCCAATCGCTCTTTTGGAATCAACTCGCCCTTCGGCAGCCAGGTTTCCGGTATCAATAAAGACGGGTAGAGGATCGAATAAAGAACGAGCGATCGCGAACGTTTCTGAATCCAGTGCCAGGCCCTCGGCCCGGAGAACTGCTGCACGGGAGAAAAAAGATACCGGCTGACGCTTCGAAGGATCCGGAGCTGTTTATCGGCGTACGACGTGTGAAAGGGATTCAAGGAAATTTGTTTTGGATCGTATTCCGCGCCGCAGCAACGGGCAATCTTGTCCACGAATCCCACGGGGTCGGCTTTCAGGTCTTCATAAAACAGGACCAGCGGTTTGCGGGAAAAATATTTTTCCAACACCTGGAGTTTTGGATACATATAGAGATCGCTTTGCTTCCAGTATCCTTGATCGTTGTCGAGATCGAAAAAGGAGTCAAAAAGCAAACCGAATCCGTTTTTTACGCGGCGGCGGTACTGGGAGGCGATCCACGAGTCGTGCCGGCGCAGCACGATGATCGGACGGGCCTGCGGGTAAAGGGCCGCGAAACGGCTCACTTCCCTCTCCAGTTGCCGGTCAAATTCGCGTGAAACGAGATACTTCGGATGTCGCGACCCGCCGATGATCGACGCGTAACGGCGATACCGCGTGTTCTTTACGTAATATATCCCGCGGAATTTGGGAAAGACCTTGTGTTGCAACCATGTGGTTGCGGTTTTGGCCAGCCCGACATGAAAGAAGATTTGTTTTTGGTGGGATGGAATTGTCATGGCGTGGACATTGTAACAGGGAATCACGCCGCGCGTCCAATCCCATTCCCGGTGCTTGGCTTGAGGGATTACGGTTCACTTTTTCATGTCGCCGACCCAGATCCGATAGCGTCTTCAAAGAGAATATCGGGTATCCGACGGCTCCGGCCGAAATATTCCGTCGGGGTAATAGAGGCGTCTCGGGCCGGTAGCGGCGCGGGAAGGCCCGCAGCCGATACAAAGGGGGGGGTTACGCCTCACGGAGCCGGCGCTGCAGTGCCGGCTCTTTGATGCCGTACGGATACCCGTTCTTCTCCTCGATGACCGACTGCGGCCCCAACGGCTTCCCAAAGGGCAAGCGGACCATTTCGGTCTATTTTCTGAACTCAATTGTAAATAGCAAAAGACATGCCAGGGATCGGGTATTGAACGAATGGTCGATTGGATCGCCTTAAACGAGCTTGCGGGGCGTGATAGAAACTAGAAGCGGGGCTTTTTGTCTCACCATGGGACTTCTTTATTCGGCTCCAGCGTCGTTTTTTTTCGATTCGCGTCGCCGGGGGGGACCGCTGTCCGGCCGCGGTCGGAAATTAAACACGATACCCTTCAAAATCCTTCCCGACATATTCAACAAGGCATGAACAGTTTTCTCGGTCGCCAAAATACTTCGTCGGTTCTCCTAACACACTTTGGTTTGAGTTATATTTATAGTAAGATACCGTTGTTAACGATGGAAGTCGAGCAGGAAATTGATCTCCGCAGACGATGCGGATCAATCCAATCATTCCCGGCTCCCGCAGGTTTGACGATCCACCGGTCGCAATAAAAAAATGGACATGGCAATGAAAGAGACTCTCAGCAAGGTGCCAGAGGTTACTCTGATTTTCTGGATCATAAAGATCCTGGCCACGACCTTGGGCGAGACCGGAGGAGACGCCGTGTCCATGTCGATGAATCTCGGTTATCTCGTGAGCACCGGAATTTTTTCGGTGATCTTCATCGCGGCCGTAATAGCCCAGGTATCCGCAAAGCGCTTTCATCCGGTCGTGTACTGGACGACCATTGTTGCAACGACAACGGTTGGAACGACATTGGCCGACTTCGCGGACCGGTCGCTGGGTATCGGGTATGCGGGCGGAACAACGATTTTGTTCGCCCTTCTAATGACGTCACTCCTCATTTGGCATCGTGCTCTTGGTTCGGTCGCTGTGGATACGGTAAGCTCTCCGAAATCCGAAATGTTCTACTGGGTAACCATCATGTTTTCTCAGACCTTGGGGACGGCGCTTGGCGATTGGACCGCCGATACAGCCGGTCTTGGGTACAGTGGCGGCGCGATCGTGTTTGGGGCGATGTTGGCGATCCTTGCCGCCGCGTACTATCTGACACCCCTATCTCGCCCCACGCTTTTCTGGGCGGCTTTCATCCTGACGAGACCGCTTGGAGCCGTGGTCGGCGACTTTCTGGACAAACCCGTAAGCCAGGGGGGCTTGGCGTTGAGCCGCTATTCGGCATCGCTAAGCCTTCTCGTGCTCATTGGATTGTGCATATTGATCTTTTCACATAAACCGGCCAAACGCGGGCGTTGAGCGCCGAGGAGTAAATCCCATCAAATGGAGGGGATTGATTCGGAATGGGGAGGTGAACCTTTTGTTCCGTCAAGAGACTTTAGGTCTCCGGTCAGGAGTTCTCAGTGTTGTGCTCACGCCGCTTGCTGAGTCGATAAAGCGTCTTGCGGTTGATTCCCAATACCTCGGCCGCCTTGCTTTGATTGCCGCCGGTCTGGTTGAGGATCTGCTCGACGTAGCGCCGCTTCATTTCTTCCAACGTAATCAGCGCGTCCGAGGAAGACCGGGAAGGGGCGTCATCCCGAGAAGGTAAGTCTTCGGAAATATCGGAAGGCAGCAGGACGTTGTTGGTCGTGAGCGTTACCGCCCGCTCGATGACATTTTCCAGCTGGCGGATATTGCCAGGCCAATGATATCGCGTCAGGATCTCCATGGCTTCCTTGGAAATCCCCGAGACGCTCTTCTTGGCGCGCTGACAGGCCGTCCTGATGAAATGATTCGCCATGAGCGGAATATCTTCCGGGTGCTCCCGAAGCGGGGGCAGATCGATCGTCACGACGTGAAGCCGGTAGAAGGCATCTTCTCGGAAACGCCCGGCCTTCACGAGGGATTTGAGATCCTTATTGGTGGCCGCCAGGATCCGAACATCGATTTTGACCGTTTCGCTTCCCCCCACCGGGCGGACCTCCCGTTCCTGCAGAACCCGCAACAATTTGGCCTGAAGAGAAGGTGTGATATCTCCGATCTCGTCCAGAAAACAGGTCCCCCCCTCCGCCTCCAGAAACAAGCCTTTTTTATTCGTCCAGGCGCCCGTGAACGCCCCCTTGGTATGGCCGAACAATTCGGTTTCGAGGAGACCCTCCGGAAGCGCGGCGCAGTTCACCGCAACATAGGGCTTCTCGGCCCGGTGGCTGTGGCTGTGAATCGCCCGGGCGATCAACTCCTTCCCGGTCCCGCTTTCGCCCTGAATCAGGACCGTGGTATCGGTGCGGGCGACCCGCGCCACCAGCTTGTAGATCTCCAGCATCTTCGGGCTGTTGCCGATGACGGTCTCCAGAGGAAGGTTCTCCGCCGCGTCGGTCGGGAGAAACAGATTTTCCCGGACGAGGCGCTGCTGATTCAAGGCCTGTTGAACCGTCACCTTGATGTCATCGATTTTAAACGGTTTGCTGATATAATCGTAGGCTCCGTTCTGAATGGCCTCGATCGCCGTCTCAAAGGAGCCGAAGGCCGTGATGACGATCATGATCGTGTGGGGACTCTTTTGGCGGAAGGCCCTGACCACTTCGAGCCCGCCGACATCCGGCATCTTCAAATCCGTAATCACCATGTCGAAGGGGGTGCGACTCCCCGTCTGAATGGCTTCCGAACCTTGGGTGGCCGTTTGAACCCGATATCCCTCTTTCGTCAGGACCTCCCGGAGGAGATCCGCCGCAACTGCGTCGTCGTCCACCACAAGGATCCGAGGAGACGCCACCATTCTTACCCTCGCTTTCTCACGGGAAGGCGGACGATAAACCGGCTTCCCTCCGTCAATCGACTTTCCACGCTAATCGTCCCTCCGTGGCGCTGAACGATGTCCCGACAGATCGATAAACCAAGACCGCTTCCCTGCCCGGGATCTTTGGAAGTGAAAAAAGGTTCGAAGATCTTCTGAATCTGATCCGGCGGGATTCCCCGGCCGTTGTCCTGGACCGTCACCTCGACCCAATCGGTTTTCGCGGCCTCCTCCCGTGCGGGAAAGGAAGCGTCAATCGGTAGCGTGGTCCGCTTTGTTCGAATTCGCAGGGTTCCGCCGCCGGATAATTCGTCGATGGCGTTGTCGATCAAGTTCAGGAAAACCCCCTGCATCTGGCTGTGACTGGCCAGGAGCTTGGGCAGATTGGGGTCCAATTCCTTGACCACCGTGATTTGCTTGGCGATCGTTTCGGGTGAAAACAGGACGCAAAGATCATCCAGGATCACGTTCAGCTCGATCCAATCGAAGTCCGTTTCCGGATACCGCGTCGTGTTCAGCAACTGACGGATGCTGTTGATCAGCCGTTCGAGCTGAGACTGCATGATGGACAGGCGGCGCCGAGCATCTTCGGACAGACCGCTCTCCACCAGAAGAAGCTGGAGATGGCCGAACACCGAGTGGAGCGGGGTTCCCAATTCATGGGCCACCGTTGCGGCCAACTGGCCGATGGCCGCGAGTTCGTTGGATTGCAACAGTTGTTTCTGCATCTGGTAAATCGACCGATTGGCGCGGGTCAACTCGTCGTTCCTCGTCTGAAGTTCTTCCGTGGCCGCGTCAATTTTGTTTTGTAGCTCCTCATTAAAGGTATGAATCCGGCCGAGGAGCGCCTGATTGGCCTCGGCGGTTTGCTTGATCGTCTGGATCATCGAATTAAAGCTTTGGGTCAGTCGGCCGAGTTCATCCTGCGTCTCGGAGAAAATCGAAACCGTCAAATCCCCCGCCTTGACCCTGGCCATCGCCTTCAGGAGATTTTCGATCGGGCGATGGATCATCCGGGTCATGGAAACCGCAAAGAGGCCGCCAATCATCAGAACGGAGAGGAGGGTGATGACGAAGGCATGGCTGCGCTCCTCATTTTGCAGCCGGTCATACTCCTTTCGGGACAGCTTCATCTGAATTAAACCGATCACCCGGCTTTTGAGATGGAACGGCGAAATCACATTGACGTAGTTCACTTTTCCGATTCGTTCCGGTTTGTAAAGGATCTGATTCATATTTACTTTATCGATATCATCCTGAGACAGGGACGCCGGGGGATGCGGGACACTCATTTTGGATGTGACCGGAAGAAGCATTCCCTCCGGAGAAAATGAATACAGATCGATGCGTTCGATATCCGAATGTATCGTTATCATGTCCATCAGGTCTTCGTTGATTTCATCGATATTGGTCAGGTTGCGATAAACGGTCGCCACGGCCGAATCGATCTCTTTGACAACATTCTCGGTTTCCTGTCGAAGGTTGGCCTCGGCGTTTTTTTCGATCATGCTCTGGGTGAAATAGTTTGAGGCGAATAAGATCGCGACCACGCTGGTGATCGTCAACAGGAGGAGCTTGGTTTTGATGCTGATATTTTTAAACACGGACATCTTGATCAACCCGTATCATGCCTCGGATGCCAACATCGCGGACAGGGTGGGCGCGTAAAGCCTTCAGGCAGGCTAATACTTCATCAAGGGATGTCGGCCAAGCCTTGTCATTATATTCCATGCTCGGATGAGATGCAAGGGCTCCAAAAGTTAGGGCCGGGGTGGTAGAATGACGCATGGAGTAAGGATGATTCAGTTCGGAGACTCAAAATGATCGAGATTGACGGAAGCCATGGGGAGGGCGGGGGCCAGATCCTCCGGACCAGCCTGGCCCTTTCGGCCTTGACCGGAACGCCGGTGAGGATACGCCGGATTCGATCGAGCCGGAAAGCCCCCGGGCTCAAACCCCAGCACCTGATCAGCGCGAAAGCGGCCGCGCAGATCTGCCGCGGCAGCCTCGTCGGCGCGCGGGCGAATTCCACCGACCTCCGTTTCCTCCCCGGCGAGGTTCAGGCGGGGCGTCATGCCTTTGACGTGGGAACCGCCGGCTCCACAAGCCTGGTCCTCCAGACCCTCCTTCCTCCGCTGTCCTTTGCCGGAAGTCCCTCCCGAATCCTTGTGCACGGCGGGACTCACGTGGCCTGGAGCCCGCCGGCCGAATATCTGCGGGACGTTTTTCTGCACACCGTTTCGGCGATGGGCCTCCGGGCGCAGGTCAAAATTCGCCGATCGGGATTTTACCCCAGGGGCGGCGGAGAGATCGAAGCGATCGTGGAGCCGTCTCCGAGTTGTTTGAGGCCGCTCCGGATCGTGGAACGCGGCCGCTTGAAGTCCCTCCGGGTCATCTCAACGGTGGCCCGTCTCCCGTTATCGATCGCGGAGCGTCAGTTGAAACGGGCGACGCAACGGCTGGCCGAGCGGGGGTTGGCACCGCGGGGCGAGACCGGGACGGTCGAATCCCCGGGCCAAGGATCGTTTTGTTTCATTCGGGCCGATTTTGAAAACGTGAGGGCCGGCTTCTCGGCGCTGGGTGAACTCGGCAAGCGGGCGGAACGGGTGGCGGATGAAGCGGTGGAGGACTTCATCGGCTACTGGAACGGCCCCGGGGCTCTGGACCGTCATCTGGCGGATCAGGCCGCGCTCTACATGGCCCTGGCCGAAGGCGAATCGATGGTCACCGTCTCGGAAGTCACCGAACATCTCAAGACAAATCTCTGGGTGATTGAACGGTTCCTTCCGGTCACATTCGCTCTGGAGGAAAATCTTTCGGGCCGCGGGGGAACGCTCCGCGTAACCGGGACGGCCTTCCGCGGACGCCGGGCCGGCCACGAGGTATTTTGAGTCGGATTATTGTTTGACGGAGCGCGCGCGATCGGTCGTGATCACAACGACGGCGGCCACGATGATCGCGGCGGCCAGAAGGATTTGGGCCGAGAGCGTTTCGCCCCCGAGGACCCGGCCGAGGGTGACCGCCACGACCGGATTTACATAGGCGTAGGTCGAGGCGCGCGCGGGCGTGGTCGCGTTCAGCAGCCAGATATAGGCCGTGAACCCCACGAGCGAGCCGAAGACGATGAGGTAGGCCAACGAGAGGGCCGAGCGCGGGGAAACGGCGCCCAACTGCAACGCGGCGGCTTCGCCCGTCGCCAGCCCGGCCAGCAAGAGCAGCACGCCCCCCGTCAGCATCTCCATCGCCGTGGCCAGCAGCCGCGATTCCGGCAGCGGCGCACGCAGGGAGTAGAGCGATCCGGCCGCCCATGCCACGCCTCCTCCGATCAGCACGGCCGCCCCCGCCGGATCGATGCGATGGATGCCCGACAGCTTTTCCGGTCCGACCAGCAGCGCCATCCCCGCAAGCCCCAATCCCAGCCCGGTCATAACCCAGGGACTCGGCCGGGCGCTGTTCCACCCAATCCAGTCCAAGAGGACCATCCAGATCGGCACGGTCGCGATCAACAACGACGCCAGCCCGGATGGGACCCGTTGCTCCGCCCAGACCACGGCCCCGTTGCCGACCGAGACGAGCAGGCCGCCGATCAGGGTCGTGGCGCCCCAGTGGATTCGGGCCGGCCGTTTTGCTCCGGCCAGACGTGACCAACCGTACAACACCGCGCCTGCGACCGCAAAACGAAAGCCCGCCATCAGGAAAGGCGGCAGCGTCTCGATCGCAAACCGAATCGCCAAAAACGTCGATCCCCAGATCAGGTAAACGGACGCAAATGCGGCGGCAACTTTGACCCGAAACGGCAGAGGCGTGGATGAACTCAAGAAACCGGATCTCCTTCAAGCGGATTATACATCAGAATCCGGCCCGGATTCACCTCAAGGATTGGGTTCAGGCAGCACAGACAGGCGTCGTTATCCAGCGAGCAGGGCGAGCGAGAGGGTGAGGACTTCGGCGAGCTCAGTCGAGCCGCTCGGCCGGTGAAAGCGAGGATCGGGCTTGGCCCATCCGAGCGCGGGGTCTGGGGTCATCGGAGGACCAGTATTCTATTTTGCCGCACGGGCCCCCAGACAAGATAGGCCGCGACGCAAGCCCCTACAATCGATTGAATCGGGAGATCGTCCTTCTGTATAGTGTTAGGAAACACTCTTCCTGAAAGGACCCTCCGATGGAGAACGGCCGGGATTTGAAAAAAACGATCGCGCTTCTCTCAAGGGACTCGGACCCTTCGGCCGTCCAGGACTTCGTCTCCGGAATGGATCGGGATTATTTTACGGTTTTCACGCCGCGCGAGATCCGCACGCATCTTAAAATGTCCCTCGACCTGAACGCCGATCATCCGGTTCGACTTAAAATCACCCCGCGCGGAAAGGACCGGTTCAACATCGCGATCGTGGCCTTCGATTATTTTTCGGAGTTTTCCATTCTGTGCGGCCTGCTCGCCTCCTTCGAACTCGAAATTCAAAAGGGCCACAGCCATACCTTCCTGGATCGACGGCCCGGGCCGCAGCCGCCTTCTTTTCCACGGGGCCGCTGGCCCCGAAGGTTCGGCCGCCCGATCCCCGGTCGAAAAAAGATCGTCGACGTGTTCGACGTACGCGCGCGGCCGGGACAAGCGTTTACGGTTGCCAAAAGGTTGGAATTTGAAAACGAGCTGGATCGGCTCATCCGTCTTTTGGGAGAGGGCCAATCGGAGGCGGTTCGGGAACACCTGAACCGCCGGCTGGTCGAGCGGATGGAGAAGCGGAAAAGCCCGTTTGCCGGGCTTCTTTATCCGGTGGAGGTTCGATTCGACAACCGCAGCGATCCGCAATGGACCGTGATGGACGTCCATTCAAAGGACACTCCCGCCTTTCTCTACGCCCTCTCGAATGCCCTGGCCCTGAGGGACGTTTATATCCACAAGGTCCGGATTCAGAGCGTCCAGGCCGAGGCCCGCGACCGATTTTATATCTCGAACCGGCAGGGCCGCAAGATCGAGGGCGAGCGGGAGCAGAAGGCCCTGAGGATCGCCTTGGTCCTGATCAAGCAATTCACCCATTTTCTCCCCTGGGCCCCGGATCCGGCCAAGGCGATCCGGTTTTTCGATCAACTCCTGGACAAAGTGATGGAGAAAAAAACGGCCGCCCCTTTCATCGAGCTGTTCAAAGAAAAGCAAGGGCTGGATCTCCTGGCCCATCTGCTGGGGGCCAGCGACTTTCTCTGGGAGGACTTCCTTCGGATGCAATTTGAGAACCTGATGCCCGTGTTGGAGGGCATCAAAAAACGGCCACGGCGGCCGGGAAAGCCGGCCCTCTCCCGGGACCTCGCGGCCCGACTCGCACGGGGCGCGACCCCGGATGAAAAGAAACGGATTCTGAATGAATTCAAGGACCGCGAAATGTTTTCGATCGACATGAGCCATTTGATCGACCCCATGGCGACCCTGACCGATTTTTCATCCGCGCTTACGGATCTGGCCGAGGCGGTCGTGGATCATGCCGCCCGTATCGGCCGCGAAGTTTTGCGCTCGAAACACGGCCGCCCGCGGCTGGAGAGCGGCGCGGTCTGCCCCTTCGCCGTCTGCGGCCTCGGGAAATTCGGCGGGCGGGAAATGGGATATGCCTCCGACATCGAGCTCCTGTTCGTCTACGGCGGGCCGGGGAGGACCGACGGTCCGGAATCGGTCGAGAACAGCCTGTACTTTGAGCGACTGTGCCAGGAGATCCTCCGGCTCATCGAGGCCCGGCAGGAAGGGATCTTCCACATCGACCTCCGGCTCCGGCCGGACGGGACCAAGGGTCCGCTGGCCGTCTCCCTGGACCGTTTTCGATCCTACTATCAGGCCGCCGGCGAGGCCGCGCCGTTTGAGCGACAGGCCCTGACCAAGCTCCGCTTCGTCGCCGGGGATCCTTCACTGGGTCGCGCCATCGAGGACCACCGCGACCGGTTCGTCTTCGGCGTCGAACCCTGGGACCGGGACTCGGCCCTCCATCTCCGGCAGCGCCAGGTCCAGGAGCGGGTCCGGCCGGGGGGCGTGAACGTCAAATACAGCCCGGGGGGGATCATCGACATCGAATACGCCGCGCAGTATCTTCAAATCCAGCACGGCCATCGCCATCCGGAGTTGCGGACGCCCAATACGCTGGAGGCGCTGGACCGGCTCGGCCGCCTCCGGCTTCTCTCCAAGAAAGACGTCGGCCTTCTCCGCGACGCCTATCTCTTTCTGAGAAATCTGATCGACGGACTTCGGATGGTCCGGGGCAACGCCGAGGACCTGATCCTGCCGGAGGAGTCCTCGGACGAATTCAAATTCCTCGCGCGGCGCCTGGGCTATCACGAGGCGGACTGGAAGAAGGGGGCGAGGAGGCTGGCCGACGACGTTCACCGCCACATGAAGAACGTCCACGCGTTCTTCTCCCGACGGTTTTCCTTCCCCCCGACGGAATGGCCCCCCGGTCGGACGAAGCCCTCCTAAGCGGGATCGGACGGCCCGCCGTCCCCGAAGCGATCCTGGAAGATCCGGTGCACCCGGCCCGTGTGGGCGTCATAGTCTTTTGAGAAACGGTCGACGGCGCTGTCGGGACCGCCGTCGCGATAACCCAAGCGGACGGCGCAGGCCCGGACCTCTCCGGCTTCCTCGGGGATGGCGTGGGTCTGAACATCCGAGACCATCTGGAGCTTGTTTTCGACATCGCGCAGGAACCGGTAGGCGGCCGAAAGATCGCGATGCTCCGGCCCCGAGAGGAGGCCGTGTTCGAGCAGGCGCCGGAGGGCCTTCCGCGTGTTCCGTTCCCGGATTCCCGGGACCTTCCTTCCGAACGACGCCTGAAGCGATTGAACGATGAACTCGATCTCCCGGATCCCGCCGAATCCCAATTTGACATTCCGGCGGCTCTGTCCGCGGGCGGACAGTTTTTGATCGATGCGCTCCTTGATCCGTTTAACTTCGTCCTTCGCCTTGCGGTCAAACGGCCGGTCGTGGATAAAGGGTTTCACCTGTTTCAAAAATTTCATTCCGAGCAAACGGTCGCCCGCGACGGGCCAGACCTTGGTCAGGGCCAATCGCTCCCAGGTCTCTCCGCGGGAGGTGTAATAACGCCGGAAGGCCTCCAAGGAATGGGCGAGGCTTCCCATTTTTCCCTCCGGGCGAAGCCGCAGGTCGACCCGGTAGACGTAACCCTCCGGCGTGACATCGCTCAGCGCGGCCGTGATTTTTTGGGAGAGCCGCTTGAAATAGTCTTCCTTCGACATCGTCCCGGGCCGGCCCGAAGCGCCGTTTCGATATATCCCGCCCCGATCCGACGCGTAGAGATACATCAGGTCCACGTCCGAGCTGAAATTGAGCTCCCCGCCGCCGAGTTTGCCCATGGCTAATACGGTGAAACCCGTCCGGACCCTCCGGCCGGAGGGATCCTTGTGGAACGGCGTCCCCTGCTCGCGTCGCATCTGCCGCGCGGAGATTTCGTACGCCTTCTGGATCAGGACCTCGGCCAGGATCGAGAGGGCCGCCCCCGTTTCCTCGACGGTGGCCTTCTTCAAAAGATCCCGAACGCCGATGCGGAGAATTTCCCTTCGCTTGAAAATCCGGAGGACGTCGAGCTGCTTCGGCACGGTCTTGAAATTCCTGAGGGCGTCGGAGAGGTCCCGCATCAGGTCCTTCTTTTTCCGCTCCCGATCCAGGAGCCGCGGATCCGAAATCCAATAGAGATATTCCGGATCACGGATCAGGATTTCGGCCATGAACGGGCTGCCGCCGAACGTGGTGGCCAGGAGCTCCAGGACCCGGGGGGTCTCTTTAAGATAGGAGAGCAGATGGATCCTGTTGATCGTCGTCCTGGTGAATCGTTCGAAAAGATTGAGGGCCTGATCGGGATCGGCAGAGCGGGACAGACAACCCAGGAGCTCTTCGATGATCTCGGCCAGGAGTTGACGGGCACGAGGATCCTCCGCCATGGCCTGCAGGTTGGCATCGGCCTTCGAGACCTCTCTAAGCCCATACGGGCTCAGGAGCGAAGCGACCTGACCGGCGTCCAGCCGAGTGGCCAACACGAGATCTTTCGGATTCAACACCTTCATTTTAATCTCGGGCACCCCCCGGGGTCCTATTATACCGGTTATTGCGTTTCGGAGGAAGGCGTAACGCGAAGTCTTCGGGTTTGCATCATCAACGAGGATTTTCCAAGCGGGCGGGGCGAACGAGAGGGGGAGGACTTCGACGAGCCCGGTCGAGTTGCTCCCTCCGGTTGAGCCGGCCTGCACTCCGCGGTTCGCAGCCGAAGTGCGGAGGGGGCGAGGCGAGCCCCTCCTCATCAGCATCTCGCTTGATTCTCGGATAACGTATTGGGTACAATTAATAGCAAGGACACCCTCCTGCGGGTCATGCCATGAAATTAAGCTTCGGCACATTGGCGGTTTTCGTTATTCTCCTCGCTTGGACTCCCCGGGCCCGCGCGGCCATGTCGGACGACCGAACGGTTGAACCCTATTTCCAGATGAACGTGGGGGTCTACTCTCGGGATATCGTGGAGAAAAGCTCCGCGCTTACGAGCTTCAAAGTCAACGGGACCGCCGATTCCACACGAGTGATCGCCAAGGCCGGAGTCAACATCGGAGATATTGTGAATCTTTATCTTCAGGGGGGGGGCGCCGATCTGACCATCGATGATTTTGACGATTACGACGCCTCCATGAAC
>Ga0335085_10003003_pt1 | contig 30189 bp, 29 predicted proteins | sample Lox_Sample_45_FD_206712 | JGI IMG/M metagenome (GOLD analysis project Ga0335085, IMG submission 206712) | Soil microbial communities from Loxahatchee National Wildlife Refuge, Florida, United States - Lox_Sample_4.5 | ecosystem: Environmental > Terrestrial > Soil > Wetlands | place: USA... | reverse complement strand
TTCTCCGCCTTGGCCAGGGTCTCGAACCACTCGGCGATCTCGGCGAACCCTTCCTCGCGCGCCTGGCGGGCGAAGCCGGGGTACATCTGGGTGTACTCGTAAGTCTCGCCGGCCACCGCGGCCTTGAGGTTCTTCTCCGTGTCGCCGATGGGCTCGCCGGTGGCCGGGTCGCCCACCTCCTGCAGGTATTCCAGGTGGCCGTGCGCGTGGCCCGTCTCGCCCTCCGCGGTGTCGCGGAAGAGGCCGGCGATGTCAGGGCGCCCTTCCACGTCCGCCTGCTTGGCGAAGTAGAGGTAGCGGCGGTTCGCCTGGCTCTCGCCGGCGAAGGCGGCCTTGAGGTTCTCGTGCGTCTTGCTGGACTTGAGATTCGGCATGCGTGCGATCCTCCGTTGGGAGCTCGGCAGTGTTGGAGAATTATTCTCCAAAAAGGATTCGCGCCGTCAAGCGCAATTGTGCCCAGGCCGGGGCAACGTCAAGGGCCATACAGTCGCAGGGCCGGTAGACTGCAAAGGATGCGCCTTCAGACCGACGACTATGCGCATGCCCGGCACGCGGGCAACGCGGGCGACGTGCTCAAGCACGTGGCCCTTCTCGCCCTGCTGGAGGCGATGGCGGAGGGTCCCTCCCCGCTCATCTACCTGGAGACGCACGCCGGCGACGGCCTCTATCCCCTGGGCTCCGCGGGCGAGTGGGGCGACGGCGCCCTGCGGGTCTGGAACGCGCGCGAGGGGCTGGTCGGACGTTATGCGGAGGTCCTCCGCCGTCAGTCTGCGGCAGGGGCGCAGCGGCCGCAGGCGCTGCCTGGGTCGCCCTTGGTCGCGAGGGCCGCGCTGCGCGCGCAGGACAGGATGGTGCTGCACGAGACCGACCCGCGCGCGGCGGCTGTCCTGCGCCGGGCCCTCCCGGACGCGGAAGTCCGCCAGTCCGACGGCCTGGCCGCGCTGCCGGGCGCGGTCCAGGGCCGCTCCCTGGTCCTGATCGATCCGCCCTTCACCCGCAAGCAGGAGTGGACCGACGCGGCCCGGGCGCTGGAGCGCATCCCGGGAGTCCCGGCCGCGCTCTGGTACCCGGTGAAGGCGCTCACCCGGCCGCGCGCGCTCCTCCAGGAGCTGGCGAAGCTGGGCGTCCACGGCACCGCGATTGAGCTGCACTGGACTCCCTTGCGGCTCGAGCGCGATCGGCTGAACGGCGCGGGGATGATCCTGGTCGATGTGCCGCCGGCCGCGGTGGCGGCGATCTGCGCGGTTCTCCCGGAGCTGGGGGCGGCGCTGCAGACCCACGGCGAATGGGGCGCGGTTCAGATCGGATTCTAATCGATTGCCCCAAAAGCAAAGGGCGCCGGCCCCCGACGGACCCGCGCCCTTGCCTGGAAAGGCTGGAAGTGGAAGCTACGGATTCTTCAGGTTGTCGTTCACCAGCTTGGTCATCTCGAACATCGAGACGGTGCGCTTGCCCCCGAACACCTCGCGGAGCTGATCGTCCGCGTTGATGTTCCGCTTCTCCTTCTTGTCCTGCAGGTTGTTACGCTTCACGTACTGCCAGAGCTTCTTCACCACCTCGGTGCGAGGCAGCGGTTTGTCCCCGACGATCTTCGCCAGCGCTGCGCTGGGCTGCATGGCCTTCATGAAGGCTGCGTTCGGCTTGCGGGCAGTCTTCTTGGCGGGCTTCTTCGCTGCTTTCTTGGCGGCCATCCGGTTTGTCCTCCCATGGGGGGAGCTGTCTCCCCGCAAAAAGCAGCGCGCACTCTGACAGAACCGGATCGGCCCCGTCCAGCGATTTCTCCCTCTGGTACGAGAGGAAAATCCTTCCGCGGTGGAAGTTTCCGGCAGGGCGCTCAGACGCCCCGCGGCCCGCGGATGCGCAGCACCGAGGCGCCGCCGCGCCGCAAGAGCACGGTGAGCGAGGCGTTTTTCGGCGCAAAGGAAGGGAGCCATTCCCGCTCCTGCTTCTCCGTCAGCACCACCAGCGCTTCCCCTCCCTCGGCGAGGAGGCCGGCAGCCTCCCGCAGCTCTTGCGCGGCGACGTCGCGCCCCGCCGGCGCCGAGAGCTCCCCCGCCACGAGGGAAAAGCTGCCCGGCAAGAGGCCCTCGGCGGGAAAGAGGGTTTCGCGCACCTGGACGTCGAGCCCGAGGGCGCGGGCGTTGCGGCGCAGGAAAGCCGCGTCGAGCAGGTCGCGCTCCTGCGCCACCACCTCGGCGGCGGGATGGCGCGCTTTCAGGTGGAGAGGCAAAGCGCCGTACCCGGCGCGAAAGGCGAGCGCTCGCCGGGGTGCGCTCCTGGGCAGCGATCCGGCCAGGGCGGCGAGGAGCGAGGCGTGCTGCGGATCCTCCGAGGCGTCGTAGGGGCGCGAGAGGCGCAGGCCGGCGAACTCCGTCTCGTCGCGGGCGTAGATCCCGTCGCCGGTCTCCAGCCGGCCCTCCCCCGGAGCGAGGGCGAACACTTCGTGGCGCGCCCCGCTGGCGACGCGCGAGAGGCCGGAGAGGCCGAGCCCGAGCACCGTCTCCGCCAGGTCGCGCAGCACCACCGCCCGGACCTCGGCGCCGAGCGCCCGCCCTCCTTCCAGCAGCGCCCGGATGGCCCTGGGGCCGATCCGGGCGGGGACGTTGCAGAGAACCCAGTCGAAGCGCTCCGCTTCCAGACCGCGATATCCCAGCCCCGGCCGCACTTCCACGTTCGCGAGCCCGAGCAGCCGGGCGTTGAGGGCGGCGGCCGCCACCGCCAGAAGGTCCCGATCGATCAGGAGGCAGCGCGCGGAAGGAAACCGGGCCGCCAGGGGCAGCCCCAAGGCTCCGTATCCGCAGCCGAGGTCGAGCAGCGAGCGCGGCTCGCCCCCGGGCAGGTGCCCGAGGAGCAGCAGGGTGCCGGCGTCGATTCGCTGGGAGGAGAAGACGTCGAAGGGCACTTCCAGCGTCAGGCGGGGAAACCCGGGCGCGCGCTCGACCAGCTTTCCCCGGGCATAGGGGCCGAGCGCCTCTCTCGCCTCCGGGCCGGGCGGCGGGAGCTCCCTCGTCCCCCTGCGCCTCGGCCTCACGGGCGGCGGCGGCTGGCCGCTTCGGCGGCGCGGAGCAGCGCCTCGCGCAATCCCGGCTCCAGGCGGGCCCCGCCCAGCACCCGCTCGGGGCAGACCGGCTGGCGCTCCCGGGCCGCCGCGCAGGCGCCGGCCCGCCTTTGCGCCTCCTCCAAGGCGCCCTCGTGCGCCAGCCCGAACTGCAGGGCGCGCACCGCGTTGCGCCCCAGGCAGCGGTTGAGGCGCTCCAGCAAGGTGAGCCGGGCGGCGTCGAGCTGATCGCGCCAGCGGTGGTCCTGCACCAGCAGGTGCAGGGTCCCCGCGCTGAGCACGGTGGGCTGCACCCGGGCGGCCAGTTCCGGCCCCACCGCGCTCTCCCACAGGCTGGCGGAGAGGCGGCGCGGCAGGCGCCGGGCCATGCCGGCGCGCTGCAGGGCGCGGTGGAGGATCCCGCACACCCTCTCCTCGCGCCGCTGCGAGCCGAAGCGGATCACCGCCTCCTCCGCAAGAGGGCGAGGCGCATGGCGGCCACCAGCTCTTCCATGCGGTAGGGGCGCTCCACCACCGGGACGGAGGCCGCCTCGCCCCGCTCTCCCCTGGGGCGGGAGAGGATGAGGGCCAGGCGACGGGAGGCGGTCAGCTCCCGCAAGGTGTGGAGCGCGCCGTCCTCGGCCAATGGCCAGATCCGGTCCTCGAGCAGGACCAGGTCGGCCCCGGGCAGGGCGCAGAGCGCCTGCGACGGGGCGTACGCGATCCCCACCCGCGCCGGGAGCAGCCTGCGCACCCGCTCAGCCTCGTGCAGGTCGCGGCCCACGAGCAGGACCGTCCGCTGCGCTGTCGCGCGCCTGGCGTGCATCGTGTTGCACCTCTCTCTGGTCGGACCCGAAGACGTCGATCAGATCGCACATCTCGTAGAGCCGGGAGCAGATGCGCGGCCCCAGCCTCTGCTCCAGGTTCTCGGCCGCCGTCCCCTCGGCGCGGAACTCCCACTCCACGGTGCCGGGGCGGGGATAGTTGGTGGCCAGAAGCGTGGGGCGGCCGGCGTTGTAGCGGACGCTCAGCACCTCGTCGAGGACCCCTTGCTCGAACTCCCGGTTCTTCCCCCCCTTGCCGATCTCGTCGATGGCCAGCACGTCCACCTGCCGCAGCGGCTCCAGCCACTCCCGCGAGGAGAGGTCGCGGGAGAAGCCGTCGCGGATGTCGGAGAGGAGGAGGAAGAACTCCTCGTAGCGGCCGCGCACCCCCTTCTTCGCCGCCAGCTCGCGGAGGATGGCGCAGAGCAGGTGCGTCTTCCCGTTCCCCGGGGGCCCGCAGAAGAGCAGGGCGCGCTGTCCCGCCGCCCCGGGCACGAACTCGTCGACGAAGCGGCGGGCGCGCAACAGCGCCCGCTGCTGCGAGTGGGAGTAGGGGCGGTAGTCCGCAAGGGTGCGGGAGAGGAATTTGGGCGGCAGCCGCAGGCCGGTGAGCAGGGAGAGCTTTCGGGGATCGGCGCCGCAGGAGCAGCCGCGCAGCACCTCGTAGCCGCGCTGGTCGCGGACGTAGATCCGCCCCTGCCCGCGGCAGGAAGGGCACTGCGCAGTGCAGGCGCAGGCCACGGCCACGCCCCGGTCCTCGCGCGGGCGGAAGAGGAAGCCTTCGCCCTGGCAGATGGCGCAGCTCGGCTTTTGGGGGGGTTGCGGCTCGGCCATCGGATCCTAGAGGAGGAACTGCCGCGGCGGCAGGCCGAGGCGCTCGCTGGAGGCGGAGAGGAGCATGAGCTGCAGGCTGCGCTGGTAGGTGCGCCGCCCCATCGCCGGGGGCCGGGGGGCGATGCGGGCGCGGAGGGCCGCTCCCGCCCGCAGCGCCTCGGAGCGGGGAAGCTCGCGCAGCGCGGCCTTGAGCGCGCGCACCGCGGCTGTCCAGTACCCGTCGGCCCCGCTCTCCGCCAACAGGCGCTCGGCGGCGCCGGCGAGGGACTCCCAGGCCGCGCGCGCCGCCAGCCCGGGACGGCGGGCGGCCGCGCGCAGCTCGGCTTCCAGGCCCGGGGTGGCCGCCAGGGCGGGCCGCCGCGGCTTGAGACGCTCCAGCGCCGGGGCCAGGGCCTGCAGCGAGACCAGCATCTCCGCCGCTCCGCGGAGGCCCGAGGCCCGGGCCCGCAGCCGGGCCGCCTTGCGCACCTCGGCGAGGACGGCCGGAAGCGGCACCTGCGCGGCGTGCCAGGAGAGGGCGAGCTGCATGTCCGCGGGAGAGAGCAGCAGGGCCCGGCCGCGGACCCTGGCCAGCTCATCCGCCACGGCCTCGATGTATTCCTTCGCGGTCAATTCTCGGTCGCCTCGTCGCCGTCCAGGGTAGAAGAGGGGCCCGACAATCCCTCGGCCGCGGACGGCGTCCCCGTGCAGGCAGGCGTGCTAGCACTGCTTCTAACTTGCCGTCAAGACAGAGGAATCTTGCCGGAGCAGGCACAGCTTCTCCACAGCCGCCCGTCCCCTTTCGGGCGCGGAACGCAAGGCGCTTTTGGCCCCGTCCACAGCCCGTGAGGAACTGGCCGCCCGCGGCTGTGGAGGAGGCGGCTCCTGTGCGTTCCCGGGCGCCGTTCGCGCACCGGACCGGCCGCGCTGCCGCGCGAGGCCGGAAGTTTGGCGCGGCGCGCCCCGCCGGTTGAGAATCGGGCTTCCGGGATGCTCACCGACGAGGCAAGCCGCGGCAAGCTGCTCACGGAGTCGAGCACGCGCGCCTTCGCGGCGCTGCGCACCCGCGCCATCGGGTCGCTCTCCCGCATCCGGGCCGTGGCCCTCTCCGCCTTCTGTCTGGTGGCCCTGGGCTTCTCCCTGGCGGGCGACGCGGAGTCGCGGGCGGAGATCTGGCCGCTGCTCGCCTACGCCCTGAGCAGCTACCTGCTCCTGCGCTGGCGGCGGATGGGGGGCTGGCGGGCGCGCCTCACCATCTCCTCGCCGATGTTCGACGTGGCCTTCATCTTCCTCCTCCTCTGGCGGGTGGCCCCTTTCGCGGAGAGCCAGGACTTCAACGCCGGCTGGACGGTGGGGGCCTTCGCCTTGCTGGTGATGCTCTCCGCCCTCTCCTTGCGGGCCTCGGTGATCTCCGCCACCGCCGCCCTCGCCTTCCTCCTCCTCGCGGCCCTGCAGCTTCGCACCGGGATCTCCTTCGCCAACCTGGCGATGAGCGGGGTGGTGCTGGGGCTGACCGCGATGGTGGCGGCGGCGGTGGTGCGCGAGCTCAGCCGGGTGGTGGCCCGGCTGGTGGTGAACGAGGTGAGCCACGAGGAATTGCGGCGGGCGCAGACCGAGGCGGAGACGCTCACCCACCTCCTGGTCCACGACATGAAGGGCCCGCTCACCGGCTTGATCGGCCTGGCGGAGGTGGTGGCCAGCGAGGTGCAGGGCCCGCTGCAGACCGACGTGAAGATGATCGAGCAGCAGGGCCGGCGGCTGCAGGCGATGGTGGGGGATCTGCTGGCCATCGCCCGCCTGGAGCGCGGGGTGCTCAACTCCGCTCCCGAGCCGGTGGATCTCTCCGCCCTGCTGGTCTCGCTGGCCAACGCCTACACGGCCCCCGCCCGCGGCGCCGGGGCGCTGATCAGCGCGGCGGTGGAGCCGGGGCTGAGCGCCACCCTGCACCGGGAGATGGTCCACCGCTTCTTCGACAACCTGGTGCTCAACGCCATCGACTTCGTCCGGCCCGGGGGCAAGATCGAGGTTTCCGCCCGCCGCGAAGGGCAGGAGTTGGTGCTGGCGGTGCGCAACACCGGCGACCCGGTGCCGCAGGAAGCGCGGGCCCGGCTCTTCCAGAAGGGCGTGATCGAGCGCGGCTCGCGGCAGAAGCACAACCTCGGCCTGGGCCTCTATCTCTGCCGGCTGGTGGCGGTGGCGCACGACGGGTCCATCGCCCTGCGCGAGGAGCCGGGATGGGCCACCTCGTTCGTGGCCCGCCTGCCGGTGGAGGCGCGGCCGGCGGAAGCGGAGGCGGCTCCCCCGGTCAGCCGCGCTGGGAACGCCTGAAGAGCGGGATCACCTTCGCCAGCCTTCCCTTCTCCCGCGGCGCGCGCTGCAGCCGGGCGCGCAGGTCGTCGTGGAGGGAGAGGAAGCCCTGGCGCCGGCAGAGGCTGCCGATGGCTTCCGCCACCTCCCGCCGCACCTCGCGGGGCAAGGCCTCGATGTAGCCGAGCGCCTCGATTCCCTCCGCCGAGATGCCGTACTCCGGTTTCCAGCCCTTGCCGTCCATCGCCCGGTCCCCCCTTGCCAACCTCGGCATCCTTCCCCGGGGGCGCATCCCTGCCGGAGGGCGGGCGAGGAAGCCGGCGCTCCCCGCCAGACAAAGGGAGCGGCGGATCCGCGAAGGATCCGCCGCTCCGGGGCTGCCCGAAAGGCGTGGGGGGGTTACGCCGTCAGGAGCAGCCCATCGAGTTCCCGCAGTTGAGGCACTTGTAGCAAGTGCCGTTGCGGACGGTGATGTGCCCGCAGGTGTCGCAGAAGGGGGCGTCGCCGGAGAGCTTGCCCAGAAGCTCGTCCTGCGCCCGCGCCGCCGCTCTGGCCGGGTCGGGCGGGTCGGACTTCTGCGCCGCCTTGGCCGCCGTGGCCGGGCTTGCGGCGGGCGCCTGCAGCACCGGGTCCGCCGTCTGCGCGCTCTTGGGCGTCTCCGCCGCCTCCTCGGGAGTGACGTGGGCCAGATCGTCGCGCCTCAGGTACTCCACGCCCAGGGCGCGGAAGACGTAGTCGATCACCGAGGTGGCGAACTTCACCCGGTCGTGGCCCTGCACCGGCCCCTGCGGCTCGAAGCGGGTGAAGACGAACTGCTCCACCAGCACCTCCAGCGGCACCCCGTACTGCAGGGCGATGGAGACGAGCATGGCGAAGCAGTTCATCACGCTGCGCAGGGCGGCGCCCTCCTTGTGCATGTCGATGAAGATCTCGCCCAGGGTGCCGTCGTTGTACTCGCCGGTGCGGAGGAAGACCTTGTTGCCTCCCACCTTGGCCTCCTGGGTGATGCCGTGCCGCTTGGAGGGCAGCCGCCGGCGCACGTTGGCCGCGAGCGGGATGGGCGCCGGTGCCGCCTTGGCCACGAAGGCGGCGTCCGACATCCGCTCCGCCTGCTCCGCCGTCAGCTCGGGGATGAGCTTGCGCAGCGTCTGGGCCATCTCCCGGGTGTCCTTGGGCAGCGGCACTCTCTGCGCCCAGTCGCCCGCGCTCAGCGGCTGGGAGAGCTTGGAGCCGTCGCGGTAGAGGGCGATGGCCTTGAGCCCCAGCCGCCAGGACTCGGCGTGGATGCGCTCCACCTCCTCCACCGTGGCGTCGTTGGGCAGGTTGATGGTCTTGCTGATGGCGCCGGAGAGGAAGGGCTGCACGGCAGCCATCATCCGCACGTGGCCCATGGGCTCGATGTAGCGGGTGCCCAGAGGCCCGCAGCGGTTGGCGCAGTCGAACACCGGGTAGTGCTCCGGCTTGAGGAAGGGGGCCCCTTCCACCGTCTGCCGCCCGCAGACCACGAGGGTGGCCTCGTCGATCTGGGCGTCGCCGTACCCCAGCCGGGCCAGCACCTGCTTGCCCTTGCTGCCCGGCTCCAGGCCCAGCCGCTGCAGGGCGGCCGCGCCGATCACGTGCGGAGCGAAGGCGGCGCGGAGGTCGAAGACCGACTCCAGGGACTTCTCCACCCTGGCGATCTCCGCCGGCAACAGCCCGCGCGACTCCAGCTCCGCGGGAGCGAAGGCGGCCGCGCTCTTCAGGGTGGCGGTGCCCCGGACGTAGTCGACGATGGCCTGGAGTTGCGCGGCCGGGTAGCCCAGCTTCTTCAGCGCCCGGGGGACCGACTGGTTGACGATCTTGAAGCTCCCGCCACCGGCCAGCTTCTTGAACTTGATCAGGGCGAAGTCGGGCTCCACGCCGGTGGTGTCGCAGTCCATCAAGAGGCCGATGGTCCCGGTGGGGGCGAGGACGGTGGCCTGGGCGTTGCGATAGCCGTGCTGCTCGCCCAGCCGGACGGCGCGCTCCCAGCAGTCCTTGGCGGCGGCGAGCAGCGAAGGGGGAGCGAGCTCGGCGTCGATGTTGGCCACCGAGTCGCGGTGCAGCCGCATCACCTCCAGCATGCTCTCCCGGTTCAGGGCGTAGCCCTGGAAGGGGCCTTTGCTTCCGGCCATCTCCGCGGAGAGGGCATAGGCCTCGCCGGTCATCACCGCGGTGATGGCGCCGGCCATGGCCCGCCCCGCGTCCGAGTCGTAGGGCAGGCCCTCCACCATCAAGAGGGTGCCGAGGTTGGCGTAGCCCAGGCCCAGGGGGCGGTACTGGTGGCTGCGCTCGGCGATGCGCTTGGTGGGGTAGCTGGCCAGGTCGACCGCGATCTCCTGGGCGAGGAAGAAGATGCGGCAGGCGTGCTTGTACGCGAGAACGTCGAACCGGTTCTCTTCGCCCGCGTCGTCGCGGAGGAACTTGAGGAGGTTGAGGCTGGCGAGGTTGCAGGCGGTGTCGTCGAGGAAGACGAACTCGCTGCAGGGGTTCGAGGCGAAGATCCGGTCGGTGGCCTTGCAGGTGTGCCACTTGTTGATGGTGTCGTCGAACTGCAGCCCGGGGTCGGCGCACTTCCAGGCCGCCTCCGCCATCTCCCGCCAGAGCTCGCGGGCGGAGAGCCGCTCCACCACCTCCTGGGTGGTGCGGGTGGTGGTCTCCCAGACCGCGTCCTTGGTCACCGCCTCGATGAAGCGGTCGCTCACCCGCACCGAGTTGTTGGCGTTCTGGCCGGAGACCGTGCGGTACGCGTCGCCGTTGAAGTCGGAGGGGTAGCCCGCGGCGATGAGCGCGGCCACCTTCTTCTCCTCCCGCGCCTTCCACTGGATGAACTCGCGGATCTCCGGGTGGTCCACGTCCAGCACCACCATCTTGGCCGCCCGCCGGGTGATGCCGCCCGACTTGGTGGCGCCCGCCGCCTTGTCCAGCACCTCGAGGAAGCTCATCAGGCCGGAGCTGGTCCCGCCGCCCGAAAGCCGCTCCATCTTCCCCCGCAGGCGGGAGAAGTTGGTGCCGCTGCCCGAGCCGTACTTGAAGACCCGGGCCTCGTCGTGCACCAGGTGGAAGATGGAGTCGAGGTCGTCGCTGCAGCTCTGGATGAAGCAGGCGGAGACCTGGGGCCGGGTGTAGGCGTCCTCGGTGAGGTAGGCCTTGCCGGTGGCCAGGTCGACGGCGTAGTTCCCGCCGCTGCCCTTGATCTTGTACTCGTGCCAGAGGCCGCAGTTGAACCATACCGGGCTGTTGAAGGCGCCGATCTGGTGGACCAGCATGTACGTCAGCTCGGCCTCGAAGGTCTCGGCGTCGGCGGGGGTGGCGAAGTAGCCGCCCATCTCCTCGCCTGCGCCGCGCAGGGTGTGGGCCACGCGGCGGACGAGCTGGCGCACCGACTCCTCCGCCCCGCTGCCGGTGGCGACGCCGGCCTTGCGGAAGTACTTGGAGACGGCCACGTCGGTGGCGAGCTGCGACCAGTCGGCCGGCACCTCCGCGTCGTCCATCTTGAAGACCACCTCGCCGTCCGCGCCGGAGATCTTCGCCGGGCGGCGGGTCCACTGCACCTGGTCGAGCACCTCGGCGGCGGTGGCGCCCTCGGCGGTCATCCGCCGCGGGACCGGCAGGCCCTTGGCGCGGCGGGGGGGCCGGGAAGCCTCCGGCCGGGGGGAGACGGAGGCCGTGCCCGCGGGAAGGGCGGACAGGGCTGCGGGGTCGGTCTTGCCGGTCTTCGCCATGGTTGGTTCTTCCCTCCGCTCCGCGTGCGCGCATCGGCCGCCGGAGCGCGGATCACACTGAAGCACGCGGGGTGTGCTTGTCAAACGAAACCCACTACGTATTGTGGTGACGCGATGCACAATGCGCAAGCTTTAGTGGGTTTCCCACAGCTTGTGGATCCGCTGCGCACAGCCCCAAGAGGCCGGATGCCGGATCGTTTTGCGGCCCGCCGCACAGTCTCCGCACCGTTCTTCCCTTGTGCACAAGTTGTGGTACGAAGGCGCCCCCTTTTTCGCGCGCGCAGGTGCTCAAATGAAGACGCTCACGGAGTTCAGCGGGACGATGATCCGGATGGCCGCCAAGGCCGAGGCCCAGGCGCGCAAGGATCTTCCCTCCGAGATGACCCGCGTCGCTCCGGGGCCCGCCCCCGCCGAGGGGGTGACGGCGAAGCCGGACGAGACCGCCTCGGCAGCGCCTTCCGTCACCACCGACGACAGCGCCAGCGGCGCGGCGGCGTCGGCCCTCGCCGAGCAGGCGGCCGGAGGAGCCGCCGCCGTGACCGGAACCTCCTCCGAGCCGCACGAGGAGAAGCCGGGCGAGGCGGGCACCACGGAAGACCTGATGCAGCCCGGGGCGGCGGCGGTCGAGGCGAGGGAGGAATCCGCCGCCGGACAGGATCTGGCGGGGGAGGGATCGGCGCAGGCGCAGAGCACGCCGGGCGGCGCCAAGCCTTCGGAGGTGAACGCCGACGAGCAGGGGTCGCCGAAGGGAGAGCCGGAGGCGGAGACCAGCGCGGTGAAGGAGGCGCTGGACAAGGCGGTGGCCGAGGCCACCGGCACCTCCGGCGAGCGCCTCGATCGCCTGCGCGAGGCGGTGAAGGCCGCCGGCCGCCAGGCGGAACGGGTGCGCCTGGTGCGCGTCTTCGGCGCCGAGGAGCCGGTGCAGGGGGCGAAGAGGATCGGCGAGCACCAGTACGTCGTGGACCTGATGCCCCAGTCGATGAAGCAGAGCTTCGAGCGCGACGATCGCGGCGGCCGCCGCGGCCCGCGCCGCCCCTCCGGGGGCGGAAAGAAGGGCGCCGAGGGCTCGCTCGAGGGCAGCTTCTCCATGGAGTCGGTGATGCAGGACCGCCGCAACGAGCGCGGCCCCGGCGGCGGCGGTCGCGGCCGTCCGGGTGGACGCCCTGGCGGCGGCCGCGGCGGCCGTCCCGGCGGCGGTCGCGGCCCCGGCGTCGGGGGCCCCAAGCCGGCGAAGCCCTGAGCGAAGCGTCGACGTGGGCGTGGACGTCGACCTCGACGTTGACGTGGACGGCGACGTCGACGGGGCTTCTTTCAGTCCTCGACGGTGCCGGAGCCAGGCGCCGCCGGGGTGCTGTTGTAGGCGAGCGCCTCCGCGAGGCGGGCGGGCTTCGAGGGGCGGGGCTCGCGCATGGCCGCGAGGAACTTCTCCCGGCCCAGCAGGAGGCGATTGTTGGTGCGGCGCTCCTCGCCGATGGTGCTGGAGATCCGGCGGTTGTAGTCGTGTCCGGGCCAGACCTGGACCTGGTCGGGCAGCGTGAGCAGGCGCTGCAGCGATTCCCACTCCTGCTCCGGATCGCCTGAAGGCAGGTCGGTGCGCCCGGTGGAGCCGATGAAGAGCGTGTCGCCGGCGATCACCCGGTCGGGGAGGATGAACACCAGCGAGTCGGCGGTGTGCCCGGGCGACTCCCAGACGCGCACGGGCACCTGCCCCACGATCAGCACGCTCCCTTCATGGAGCGGGATCTGCGCCACCGCCTCCGGCGCGCCCGCGATCTTCGCCCCCGCGCGCCGCGAGAGCTCTTTCGAGCCGGAGAGGTGATCGGCGTGGGTGTGCGTGTCCGCCGCGTAGGCGAGGCGCAGGTTCAGGGCGGACACCCTCGCCAGGTAGGCGTCCACCTTCTCCAGCAAGGGATCGACGATCAAGGCCTCGCCGGAATCGGCCACCAGGTAGCTGCGGCACTCCGAGTCGACGCCGTTCAGTTCCTCGAACACCATCGCTCACTCCGAGGCGGCCGGGCGCAAGGCGAGCTCGTGCGTCCAGGCGCGGGGATCCTGGCCGTGAAGATATTCCAGCGCCTGCGCCACCGCCTGCGGCGGAATGGCCCGCCCCTCCCCGTGCCGCTCCATCCAGGCGGCGCTCCGCGGCGTGGCCAGCTGCCCCTCGATCGCCAGGTAGACCGCGTGCACCCCGCGCGCTTTCAGCTCCTGGGCCGCGGCCTGCCAGAGCGCGCGCAGGGCGTGCTGGGGGGAGGAGAGGGCCCCGAACCCGGGCCGCACCTGGGCGGACAAGGTGGTGCCGATCTGCACCGCGGTCTTCGCCGCGGGGGCCACCGCCTGGAGGAAATGGAACGAGTGCAGCACCGTGCCCAGGAGCCGCTGGCGGAACTCGGCGGGATCGGCCAGCAGCACCGGGGCCACCCGGAAGGGCGCCCCGCTGGTGTGGGCGCACACCGCCAGGTCGAAGGGGCCGAAGCCCTCCACCAGCGCGCGCAGCGAAGCGGGATCGGCCAGGTCGGCTGGGGCGCCGCGGCCGGAAACCTCGCGCGCCAGCGCCTCCACCTCGTCCCGGGTCCGGGCGGCCGAGACCACCTCCCAGCGGGCGGCGGCGAAGTGGACCGCCAGCTCCCGACCCAGCCCGCGGGCCCCGACGATGAGGATGCGGCTCATGTCATTCCCGGTGCACCTTGGTGAGCGAGGCCTGGGCGGTGGGGGTGAGGACGATCTCGCTGATGTTCACGTGCGGGGGGCGGGTGGCCACCCAGACGATGGCGTCGGCCACGTCGTCCGCGCTCAGAGGGGTGAAGCCCCGGTAGACGGCCTTGGCCTTCTCCACGTCGCCCAGGCGGACGATGGAGAACTCCGTCTCCGCCAGCCCGGGATCGATCTCCGTCACCCGGATGCTGGTCCCGCTCAGCTCCAGCCGCAGGGTCTCGGAGATCACCCGCACCCCGTGCTTGGTGGCGGCGTAGACCCCGCCGCCCTCGTAGACGCCGCGCGCGGCATAGGATCCGAGATTGATGATGTGCCCGGCGCGCGCCGCGATCATCCGGGGGAGGAAGGCGCGCGTCATTCGCACCAGCCCCACCAGGTTGGTCTCCACCATCCCCAGGAGGTCCTCTTCCTTCACCGTCTCCACCGGGTCGCGGCCCAGGGCCCCGCCGGCATTGTTCAGGAGCACGGCCGGGGTGCCGGCGGCGGCGGCGAAGGCGTCGATGCTCTCCTTCTCCCGCACGTCCAGCCGTTTCACCTCCGCTTTCGGCGCCCCCGCCCGCAGGCACCTCTCCGCCACTTCCCGCAGCCGGTCCTGCCGACGGGCGCCGAGGAAGAGCGGGTAGCCGAGGCGGGCGAACTGCAGGGCGGTCGCCGCGCCGAACCCGGAGCTCGCTCCGGTGATGACCACCAATCCCTTGCCGGTCATAGCTCGAGCACGTCGAGGGGAAGGGGCAGCTCGCGGCTGCCTTCCGCGCTCGACCGGTAGCAGGTCTCGATGATCTGCACGCAGGCCACCGCCTCGCGCAGCTCGCGGTTGACGAAGTCGCCGGCGCGGATCGCCGCCTGGAACTGGTCGAAGAGGGAGTTGAACCAGCGGGTGTGCGAGGCGTCCATCCAGTCGCTCTCGATCACTCCCTTCTCCACCGCGGGCTTGCCGCCCGGCTTGCCGGTGGTCAGCTCCCAGTCGTCGTCGTCGATCACCAGGGCCCCGTCGGTCCCCTGCAGCGTGTAGACCACCTTGCGCACCCCGGCCGTCCAGGTGAGGAAGGCGTGGGCGAAGCCGTTGGGGAAGGTGAGGACGGCGTTGAGGTTGTCCTCGGTGTCCCACTGCCGGTCCAGGGTCAGGGCTTTGGCGGTGACGTGGGTGGGCAAGGAGCCCAGCCAGGCGAAGGTCAAGTAGAAGCTGTGCGACCCGTGGTCCATGGCGATGCCGCCGCCGGAGATCTTCCGGTCCCTCCGCCAGTCGGTGTTCCACTCCGGCACTCCCTTGGCGTGGGTGGTGCGGAAGGTGTTCAGGGTCACCGCCCGCACCGTGCCGATGCGGCCCGACTGGATGATCCGCTGGGCGAACTTCACCACCGGCGCGTGCTTGTAGTTGTGGGCGGGAAAGACCACCCGGCGATGCTTGCGGGCCGCGTCCACCAAGAGCTTCGCCTCCGCCACCGTGCGGGTGAGCGGCTTCTCGCAGAGCACGTGCACCCCGCGCTCCAGGGCCGCGAGCGCGATCTCCGCGTGCGCGTTGGGCGGGGTGGAGACGTCGATGAAGTCGAGAGAGGGCTCGCCGGCGAGCAGGCTCTTGTAGTCCGGGTAGAGGCGCGCTTCGGGCAGGGCGGCGCGGGCCGCTTGCAGGCGCGCCGGACAGACGTCGGCGACGGCCACGATCTCCACGTCCTGCCGCCCCTGGTAGGCGGGCTGATGTCCCTTGCCGGAGATGAACCCGAACCCGGCGATCGCTCCCTTCAGCATCCCTGCTCCTTTTCCGGTTGCATCCTACCAATCCCGGACCTCCTAGGAGCGGTGGAAAAGGCCTCCGGCCACCGCTATAGAGGGCGCCATGCTCACGCCCGGCTTCTCCTTCTTCCTCGCCTTCCTGCGCATGGCGGCCGGGATCTCGCTGTTCGCCGCGGGCATGCAGAAGCTCTCCTGGTTCGCCCAGCCTCCTTTGGAGCAGCGCTTCGCCGAGTGGGCCGCCCACCCCGCCAACGCGGCGGTGGTGAAGTACCTGGGCTACGTCTCCCAGCACCCGGCCCTCTTCTCCAGGCTGGTGCCCATCGGCGAGATCGGCCTGGGCCTGCTCCTGATGGCCGGCCTGCTCACCCCTCTGGCCTCGCTGCTCGCCTTCCTCCTGGTGCTGAACTTCCAGTTCGCCAGCGGACAGATGTTCTCGCTCGCCTATCTGCGCGGCCAGAGCGGCCTCGCGTACCTGCTCGTCTACCCGGTGCTGTTCTTCGGCCGCGCCGGGACCGCGCTGGGCATGGACGGGATGATCTCGCGAGGGATGCGCAAGTCCGGGCCCCCTTCGTGAAGCGAACCGGCCCGGCAGTCGGCCTTCGCGTCGGTTCAGGCCTTCGCGGCCCAGGTCCAGGTTCCGGTCCAGGCTCAGGTCCGCGTCGAGGGCGCTGATTGACTGGGTACGCCCTCCGTGGAGATTGAGCGACGTGTGAGATGTGGGGTGGGACCTGAACCGCGAGCGCCGGGAGGCGCGAGTTCCCAAACCCTGCTTACCGCGCCTCCGCCACCCGCGCCGCCTGCCTGCGGCGCAGCGAATCGCGCGCCTCGGCGGAGCCACAAGCATGCCCCTCGCCCGCGATGCGCTGCAAGAGCGAGCGGGCCTCGTCGCCCTGGACCACTCCCAGCTTGCGCACCAGCGCGCGGCGGGAGGCGCAGGAGAGATGCGGATCGGCGAGGCGCGAGCGGGCCAGCGCCAGGCGGTCGGCGTCGCTGGCCTCGCCCATCGCCTCCAGCACCCGCAGCGCGTCCTCCCGGGTGCCCGGGCGGGGAGAGGAGAGCAGCCGGCGCACGGCGGGCGCCGCCGGGCTGCCGATCTGCTCCGCCAAGAGCCGCTCCAGGGCGGGCCGCCAGAGCGAAGGGAAGGTCTCCGAGTCGAGCAGGCTGGCCAGATCCGAGATGGCGCCCGCGTCGAGCGCGGCCGGATCCTGCGCCGCGGCGGCGGCGAAGTCCGCGAAGGCCGGCCCCAGTTGCCCGAGCGCGTGCTCCGCCTTTCCCCGCAGCACCTGCACCTCCGGCTCCTGCGCCCGGGGCGTGTCCGCCAGGCGATCGAGCTCGGTGAGCGCGGGGAGCGGCTGGCGGGACGAGAGCCAGGCCTGGGCGCGCACCACCGGATCGCTCTCCCCCCCGCGGGAGGCGCGCTCGCCGGCCGCCGCGGCGATCAAGAGGAGTCCCGCAGCCGCCCAGACGGCGCGCTTGCGGACGATCTCGAGCACCGTTTCCCCCGCCACCCGCAGGCGCACGGCCCGTACCGGGTCGGGCAGGCGGCGCAGGCGCGCCAGCGCGGCGCCCCCGTAAGGCACAACCGGGTCGGGACCGCGCAGTGCCCGGCGCAGCCGCATCCTTCCCCCGCCCCCCAGCGCCAGCTCGCCCACCACCTCCGTGGGCGCCTCGCTCTTGCTCATGGAGAGGTAGACGGCGTCGGTGAGCAGCACCTCCCCGGCCTCGGCGCGCGCCTCCGCCATCAATGCGAGCTGCACCGCCTCGCCGTGCACGTCGAAGCGGGTGCGCCGCACCTCGCCCTGGCTCAAGGCGATGCGCACCTCGATGCGATCGCCCGGCCGGGCCCCGGCGTTCCAGGAGGCCAGCCGGTCCTGCATGGCCATGGCGCAGAGCACGGCGTCGGTGGGGGAGAGGAAGGCCCCGAGCAGGGCATCCCCCAGCCCCTTGAGCTTGCGCCCCCCGTAGCCCTTCAGCACCGGCAGGAGCAAGGCGTCGTGCAGCGCGAGCATCCGCGCGTTCTCCTCCCGGGTCTGGCGGCTGGTGCGGGCCGTGAAGCCCTTCATGTCGGAGAGGAGGAGGACGAGGTTCTTCTCCGACCGCTTCTTCACGGGAGCGCCCCGAGACGCGCCAGGGCGAAGAAGGCCGCCGCCACCGCCATCATCGCCGCCAGCCCCGCGCCGACGAAGACCCGCACCTTGTCCGGCAGCCCGGGCAGCGCCTCCTCCGCCTGCCGCGCCGCCGCCTGGGCCGCGGCCCGCAAATGACGGGAGACCTCGCCCTGCGCGGGCAGCCCGTCCGCGGGGGGAAGCGGCCCCAGTTCCGGCAAGGGAGAGAGCGAATCGAGGAGGCGGAAGACGCGGATCGGCTCGGGCACGCCCTTGAGCGGGCGCTCCCCGGCGTCGCAGGCCCGCACCTCCGCCCGGTTCATCGAGAGCCAGACCGACTCGCCGAAGAGCACCTCGCCCGGCCCGGCCAGCGCCTCGATGCGGGAGGCGATGTTCACCGGCTCGCCGAACACGTCGCCCCGCTCCATCCGCACCTCCCCGAGATGGATCCCCACCCGGGCCCGCAGCCTCTGCCCCTCCGGCACCCCTTCGTCGAAGCGGCGCACCCGCTCGCGCAGCGCCGCGGCGCAGAGCACCGCCTGGGTGGGCGAGTCGAAGGCCACCAGGAAGGTCCCGCCGATCTGCTTGATCCGCCGCCCCCCGAACTTGCGGAAGGCGGGATCGACCAGCGCCCCGTGCAGGCGCAGCATCCGCTGCGACTCCTCCCAGGTGAGGGCGCCCATCCGCTCCGCGTAGCCGCAGAGGCCGGCGAAGACGATGGCCAGGTTCCGGGACTTCACGTGGCGAAAGGTAGGCAGCGGTCGCCTGTCCGGAACCCCGGGGCCCCCCCGCTATCTACGTTTCGACATGGGGGCCACCGGCGCGGTTGGCGCCCAGGTCCAGGACGGGTGCCGCCCCACGGCGTAGTTCAGGTTCCATTCGCTCTTGAACAGTGCGATGGGGTTCTGGTCCCGGTCCTCGACGCAGAGGGCGTCCACCTCCGCCTCGAACCGGGCGGGGTCGAAGTCCGCCCCCGCGACCCACCGCGCCACCTGGTAGGGCAGCCGCTCCAGCAAGAGATCCGCGCCGTACTCGTGCAGCAGCCGGTACTGCAGCACCTCGAGCTGCAGGGCGCCCACCGCCCCGACGATGGGATCGCGCATTCCCCCTCCCCGGGCGTGGAAGATCTGGATGGCGCCTTCCTGGGAGAGCTGCTCCAGCCCCTTCTCGAACTGCTTGCGCTTGAGCGCGTCCTTCGCCCGCACCCGGGCGAAGATCTCCGGGGAGAAGCGGGGCAGCTCGGCGTACTCGAAGGCCGCGCCCTCGCAGAGGGTGTCGCCGATGCGCAGCGCCCCGGTGTCGAAGAGCCCGATCACGTCGCCCGGCCAGGCCTCCTCGATCACTTGCCGGTCCGCCCCGAAGAGCTGGTGGGGCATGGAGAGGCGGATGGGCTTCTCCTCCCGGGGCAGCCGCGCGTCCATCCCCCGGTAGAAGCGGCCCGAGCAGACGCGCAAGAAGGCCAGCCGGTCGCGGTGGGCCGGGTCCATGTTCGCCTGGATCTTGAAGACGAACCCGGAGAAGGCTGGCTCGCCGGGCTGGACCGCCGTCCCGTCCACCCGCAGGCGGGGGCCAGGCGGCGGGGCAAGGCGCGCGAAGGCGTCGAGGAACTCGTCCACCCCGACCTCGGTCATGGCCGAGCCGAAGAAGGCGGGGGAGAGAGCGCCGGCGAGGATCCTCTCCCGGTCGAAGGGATCGCCGGCCGCCTCCAGCAGCTCGACCTCCTCGCGCACCCTCGCGGGCAGCTCCGTGCCGGGCGGCCTCCGCTTCCAGTCCCCGTCGAAGAGCTGGACCACCCCGGTGAACTCCGGCCCCTGCCCGAGCGGCCAGGTGATGGGGCAGGTGCGGATCCCCAGCACCTCCTCCACCTCGTGCAGGTTGTCGAACGGCTCCCGCCCCAGCCGGTCGAGCTTGTTGACGAAGGTGAAGATGGGGATGCCGCGGCGGCGGCAGACCTGGAAGAGCTTGCGGGTCTGCGCCTCCACGCCTTTGGCGCTGTCGATGAGCATCACCGCCGCATCCGCCGCCGCCAGCGTCCGGTAGGTGTCCTCGGAGAAGTCCTGGTGGCCGGGCGTGTCGAGCAGGTTCAGGCGGAAGCCGCGGTGCTCGAACTGCAGCACCGAGCTGGTGACCGAGATCCCCCTCTGCCGCTCCAACTCCATCCAGTCGGAAGTGACGTGCCTCTGCGCCCCCCGGGCCTTCACCGCCCCGGCCAGGTGGATGGCCCCCCCGTGGAGCAGGAGCTTCTCGGTGAGCGTGGTCTTCCCCGCGTCCGGGTGCGAGATGATGGCGAATGTCCGCCGTCGGGCGATCTCGGCGCGAAGTTTCTGCTCGTCCACTCGCGCCTCACAGACCCGCAAGGAGGTCGGGGAGATCCTGGGCCAGAAGGCCCCCCCGCTGCAGGTGACGGCGGCCCTCAGCGGAGAGACTGGGGGAGAGCCCGACCTTCTCGATGGTCCAGAACTTGTACCGGGGGAAGGCTTCGAGGAAGCGCATGGTGTGCCCCTCGAATCTCGCCAGGTCAGCCAGGAGCTCTTCTTCGGAGCGCTTGCAATTCCCCAGGCGAAGACGCTTTCCGGCCTTGTCGATCGCTACCAGGTCGATCCCGGTGTCAGCGCTGTCCCAGTAGCCATCGATCCGGTGCGACAGGGCGAAATCGCCGATCCGCTTCCTGCTCCGCTCTTCGTAGAGGCTCCAAGCTCGCCTCCGCTAGATTTAAAACCTTTTAAATCTCGCCGCAGGAGGATGCAACAGCGACGCGAAAGGGAGCCCGCCGGGAAGCCGATCGGCTGAAGGTCTGCAGTCGCGGACGTGGTGGACCTGACCGGGATCGAACCGGTGACCTCTAGAGTGCGATTCTAGCGCTCTCCCAGCTGAGCTACAGGCCCGTGGATTCGGAAAAACGCCGTCGCGCGGGGGAGATCCGAGCGGCGAGGGAGGGCGGGCTTGTACCTTTGGGGCCCCGGCCTGTCAAGGACGGCTTGACGACGGGGCGGGGGCGGGGGAGTGAAGGCGGGATGGGCATCCTGATCGTCGCGGCCGTGGCGACGGCGCTGGGGTTCCTCCTCATCTTCCTCATCGGCCGCGGCCAGCCGGTCTCCCCGGCGGCGCCGGAGAACCTGGCCCGGGACGGGCTGGGGGCGATGAGCTGGGTGCGCGGCTTCGGCATCGAGGGCTTCCAGCGGCTGCTCCTCACCCTCTTCGCCGAGATGGGCTTCAACCCCGAGCGCAGCGAGCGGGGCGCGGCCACCGTCGATCTCTACGCCAACGATCCCACCCCCATCCGCGGCGGCCGGCTCTACGTGCACGGCCTGTTGGGGCAACCGGGCGTGCCCACCGACGCCGACGAGGTGCGGAACATGATCGACACCGCGCGCGCGGAGTTCGTGGGCAAGGGGGTGCTGGTGACGCTCGGCACCTTCACCTCGGACGCGCGCGACGCCGCCCGGGGGAACCCCATCGACCTGGTGGACGGCGACGAGCTGGGGCGGCTGGTGCGCAAGCACATGCCGCAGGCGTTCGCGCAGAGGAAGATCTGAAAAAGAAAAACCCCGGCGGGGCCTGAGGCGCCCCGCCGGGGTCAACCAACCGCAGCCTACTGATCGAAGGAAACCACTTGCAGCCGCGCCGCCTGCCAGTCGGTGGTGGGGTCGAAGGTGAAGGCGAAGGGCGTGCGGTACTTGAGGACCACGGTGTGCGTGCCGGCCGGGAGGGTGGCGTGGTAGGCGCCGGTGCTGGTGGCGTAGCTGGTGTTGCCCACGATCATCTGCGTGCCGGGGACGATCGCGTCGTCGATCACCAGCTGGGTGACGATGTGGCCGTTCAAGGGAACGGAGAGGTTCCAGGCCACGTCCACCTGGCTGGCGTTGAGCAGCGAGACCTGCACGCTCAGCCCGGGCACCGCGTGCCAGGTGTTGTCGCTGTTGCTGTTCCAGGTGGTCAGGTTGACGGCCGACTGCATGCTGGGCATGCCGGCGGGGCCGGGAGGTCCGGCCGGACCCTGCTGACCCGCGGGACCCTGGGGGCCGGCCGCGCCCGCGGCGCCCTGGGCGCCGGTCGCGCCCGCCGGGCCCACCGCGCCGTCAGCGCCGGCGGGGCCTTGCGGACCTGCCGGACCGGCGAGGCCCTGCGGACCGGCGGGGCCGGCGGGACCCACGGCGCCGGCAGGACCGGCGGGGCCAGCGGGACCCTGGGGACCGGCCACGCCTTTCTCACCGGCGGGACCCTGCGCGCCGGCGGGGCCGGGGACGCCAGGAAGACCGTCGAGGCCGGCCGGGCCTTGCAGGCCGTCGGGGCCCATGGGGCCGCGCGCGCCGGCCGGACCGGCAGGACCTTGAGGACCGGTGGCGCCGGTCGCACCAGGCAGACCCATCAGGCCGGGAGCGCCCGCGGGACCCGGAGCACCCGCGGGACCGGGGGCGCCGACAGCGCCGGCAGGACCCTGCGGACCGGCGGGGCCGGCGGGACCCGGAGCGCCAGCGGGGCCGGCAGGGCCCTGGAGTCCAGGCGTGCCCGTACCGTCCTGCCTCCAGGACATCAGGGTCTCGTTGGGGAAGCACTTGTTCTTGGGGTTGATCACCCGGATGAATCCGATCGTCCGATCGACGCAGGTGTAGATCACACCGTCCACCACACCCACGGAATCGAGCCGGTACGGCAGGGCGGAGGCGGCGGTCGGCGCGGCCAGGACCAGACCCGCGAAGAGCGCCAACGACCGGAAGGAGATGCTTGGCATGGTTTCACCCTCACTGTGTAACTGCGGCGATGCTGGCAATGGTCCGCATGGCGCGTCAATGAGCCGGCAGGGGGCCATCTGGCGCGTTCTCGGTCGGTGCGCTCCCCGATGGGTGAAGGTGATCGGGGAGCGCACAGTGAAGGGAAGAGGCGCCTCTTGCTCAACTTCCCAATACCGACGACCGCTTCGGGGATCACCGGGAGGTGATCGCCATCACTGACGATTCAGGATCGCGTTTGGGTGCGAGGCTTCGGGATCAGTCCTGCATGCGGCGCAGGATCTGATCCTTGCGCCCTTCGCGGATCAGCCGGTCGTTCTTCCGCGCCTCGTCGAAGCTGACCCAGGTGAAGTAGCCGACGAGCAGCAGCATGAAGACGATGGGGATGTTGTCGGGGACCGACACGATCGCCCAGAAGTTCTGAAGCGGGCCCATGCGCCGCCACAAGTACCCGACCCGGCTGCGGGTGGTCAAACCCTGCGTCAACCTGTCGCACCCCGATCGGCTGCTTGACCGGTCGCGATCGTTCGTGTCAGGAAGTGTCCTCTCTTCTCAGCGGCTTGCAACAGAGGAGCTGAATTGCCGGGCGGAAATCCAGGCATCCCCGAAGCGGAGAGCGGCAACTTCATCTGGTCGAGGCGCGACATCCTGTCGCTTCTGGGGTGGGGAGCCATCCTCACCTGCTTCGCGGCCGCCGGCGGCGCGATCCTGCGACTGCTCTTTCCCCGGGTGCTCTTCGAGCCGCCCACCAGCTTCAAGGCGGGCCTTCCCACCGACTACACGGTGGGCGACGTCTCCGAGAAGTGGATGAAGTCGCAGCGGGTCTGGATCGTGCGCACGCAGGTCGGCTTCTACGCGCTCCTGGGAATCTGCACCCACCTGGGCTGTACGCCCCGCTGGCTGGGCCCGGAGAACAAGTTCAAGTGCCCCTGCCACGGCTCGGGCTACACCAAGGACGGCATCAACTTCGAGGGCCCCACCCCGCGCCCGCTGGAGCGGGTGAAGATCACCCTGGCCGACGACGGCCAGCTGGTGGTGGACAAGGCATTCCGCTATCGCTACGAGCTGGGCCAGTGGGACGATCCCAGCGCGTTCGTGAAGTTCACCGGCGTCTGAGGACATCGTGGCCGAACCCAAGGAAAGCCCCTCCACCCGCGGCACTCCCCGCCCGAGGATGAAGCTCGGCGAGGTGCTCACCGGCAACTACGTCTGGCGATCGATCTTCCGCCACGGCTACGCCGATACCCCCCGCAACCGCGTCCTCCAGGTCAGCGCCAACGTCTGGCTGCACCTGCACCCCTCGAAGATGCGCCGGCACGGGATCCGCTACCGGCACACCTGGTGCGCGGGCGGGCTCACCTTCCTCCTCTACCTGGTCACCGTGGTCACCGGCGTGGTGCTGATGTTCTACTACCGGCCCACCGGCGAGTACGCCTACTGGGACGTGAAGTACCTCGACTTCGACGTCCCCTTCGGAATGATCATGCGCAACATGCACCGCTGGGCGGCGCATGGGATGGTGATCTTCATCTGGCTGCACATGTTCCGGGTCTTCATGACCGGCAGCTACAAGCCGCCGCGCGAGTTCAACTGGGTGGTGGGGGTGAACCTGCTCACCCTCACCTTGCTGCTCTCCTTCACCGGCTACCTGCTGCCCTGGGACCAGCTGGCCATCTGGGCGGTGACGGTGGGCACCAACATGGCGCGGGCCACCCCGCTTTTGGGGAACGAAGGCCCCCTGGGGCAGCAGCTGGGCATGACCCCGCGCTACGACGCCCGGGCGCTGCTCACGGCGGGGACGGTGGTGGGGGCGCCGACCTTGCTCCGCTTCTACGTCCTGCACTGCATCTTCATCCCCATCATCGCCTCCATCCTCATGATCCTGCACTTCTGGCGCATCCGGAAGGACGGCGGCATCTCGGGGCCCCTGTAGATGGCATTCCCTGATCCTCGCTCTTGGGGGGTCCAGGAGGGAGCGAGCTCCCCCCTGGCGGAGGCGCCGGAGGCGCCGGATCGAAGAGCGTCACACCATGGCTGAAAACGTCAATCCGGCAGTGATTCACGATCAGGAAGAGGTGAAGGTGCAGTCGGGGCGGGCGCGGGCCGTGCTCCCCGCCGCCGACCTGCCCGACAAGGTGCACACCTGGCCGTACCTGGTGCGGGCCGAGTTCATCTCCGGCTGCGTGCTGCTGCTGGTCTTGATGGTGTGGAGCATCACGGTGGACGCTCCCATGGAGGAGCCGGCGAACCCCACCAAGACGCCCAATCCCTCCAAGGCGCCCTGGTACTTCCTGGGGCTGCAGGAGATGCTGGTCTACTTCGATCCCTGGATCGCCGGCGTGCTCTTGCCCACCCTGATCATCATCGGGCTGATGATCATCCCTTACGTGGACGTCAACCCGCGGGGGAACGGCTACTACACCTGGACGGAGCGCAAGTTCGCCATCTCCATCTTCCTCGTCGGCTTCCTCGGCATGTGGGTGGGGATGATCACCATCGGCGTCTTCTTCCGCGGCCCGGGCTGGAACCTCTTCATGCCCTGGGACTACTGGGACCCGCACAAGGTGGTGCCGCTGACCAACATCGACCTGCCCTACAAGTTCGGCATCCGCAGCGAACTGGGGGCGATGGTCTTCGGCGCCGTCTGCGTGCTCGGCTGGCTGGTGGGGATCCCCGGCGCGGTCTGGCGGTGGAAGAAGGATCATCCCTTCTTCCAGTCGCTGGGCATGGTGCGCTACGGGGCGGTGGCCACCCTCTTCATGATCATGGCGGGGGTGCTGGTGAAGATGGTCCTGCGCCTCACCCTGAACATCAAGTACATCCTGGTCATCCCAAATATCCTGAATATCTGACATGGCGAAAAAGCCCCTCGAGCTGCAGAGCCTGAAGTGGCCCTTCGTCGGCCTCGCCGTGCTCCTCGCCCTGAGCAGCCTCTGGGCGGTCTACGACGAGGTGGTCCCCCGCAGGCCCTGGAAGGAGTACCAGCGGGAGTTCTTCAAGCTGGAGGAGGCGCACCTGCGCGCCGACAAGGCGCGTGCGGAGAAGCGCCTCGAGGCGCCGGAGACGAAGAAGGAGCTGGACGCGGCGCGGGCCGAGCTGAAGGCGGCCACCGAGGCGATCAGCGGCAACCCGGAACAGCGCAAGGAGTACGACGCGGCGGTGAAGGCGGAGGACGACGGCCGGGTGAAGGAGGCGGAGGCCAAGCTCTACCTGGGCTTCGACAAGTCCGACCAGGACGCCGTCTACTACAAGCTGCGCGAGGCCCGGCACGAGAACGAGGATAAGGAAGAGCAGGCCCTGCAGGCGAAGTTCGACGGCTGGCAGAAGAAGATCGACGAGAAGACCCGCATCTACAACGACGCCATCGCCGCCCACCAGGCGGCCACTGCCCGGCGGCTCTCCTTCATCCGGCGGCGCGACGCGGCCCAGGCCAGGATCGACGCCATCGAGAAGCCCATCCTGGACATCGACAAGCGCCTGGAGGCGTACGGCGGGCTGGGGAAGTTTCCCACCATGGAGCAGTACTGGATCGAAAATCTCAAAAACTCCTGGGGATCGCCCACCGTCGACCGCTGCCAGAACTGCCACGCGGCCATCAACAAGGGCGGGTTCTCCGCTCCCTGGGAGGTGCTGGAGGCGAAGAAGGCCAACCTGCCCGAGGCGGAGATGAAGGCGCAGTACGCGCTCGATCCCGAGGTGATCGACGCCTACCAGAAGATCCGCGACGCCATCTGCGAGGACGTTCCCCGGCCCCCCGACGCCATCCCCATCGGCGGGTTCCAGCCGCCGGCGGAGCCCTCGCCGATGGATCCGGCCCAGGCCACCGAGTGCCGGCCGCGGGCGAGCTGGGAGAAGTGGACGGAGATGGCCAGGGCCTACTGCGGCCCCGGCGCCCGGCCGATCGTGACGACGAAGACGGTGCTCAAGGACGCGAAGGGCGCCGTGCTCCTGGAGAAGAAGCCCGAGCCGCGCGCCACCGCCAGCAACCCGGCGCTGTTGGCGATGAAGGGCGAGCAACCGGAGGGGAGGGCGACGGCTCTGCCGGCGCCCGGGCGGAGCCCGCAGGGCGGAGCATGGGACGAGGAGCAGGTGGCCCAGGCCTGCACCGACAAGGACACCCTGGCCGCGCTGGAGGAGGCGGCGAAGACCGATCCCTTCGACGTCAAGCCGGTCTTCCGCACCCACCCGCACCGCTTCGAGATGCTGGTCAAGAACCACAACCCGGAGATCTTCGGCTGCACCACCTGCCACGGCGGCCAGGGGGCGCAGACCAAGGGCGTGCGCCACCGCGCCTTCCGCCACGGCGAGGACGACCACGACTGGAACGACCCGCTCACCGACGAGGTGACGGTGATGGGGAAGAAGTACCCGGGCGCGTTCCTGCAGTCGAAGTGCAACAAGTGCCACACCCAGGAGCTGACGCTCTCGCACGCGCCCCTGCTCTCCAAAGGCAAGAAGCTCTTCATCGACGTGGGCTGCTGGGGCTGCCATCCCATCGAGGGCTACAACGACCTGGCCAAGCGCGGGCCCACCCTCACCAACATCGCCAGCAAGACCACCCAGGGGTGGATGCACACCTGGATCTCCTATCCCAAGGGGTGGAGGCCGGGCACGCGCATGCCCGACTTCTGGCCGGGCGCGGTGGACGCCGACGCGGTCGCCCACCCCGACACGCTCAAGCCGGAGCAGGTGATCGCCGAGCAGCGCAAGGTGCGTGAGCAGGAGGTCTCCGCCATCGTCGCCTACCTGTGGACGAACAGCGACAAGGCGCCCCTGCTGGTGACCACGGCGCCCAGGGGCGACGCGGCCAAGGGGAAGGAGACCTTCGACGACGTGGGCTGCCGCGCCTGCCACGTGACGGAGAAGGGTTCCACCGCCCGGCGGAGCGAGGCCAGCGAGGAGCGCGACTACGCCCCCAACCTCTGGAACGTGGCGGACAAGGCGAAGCCGGAATGGATCTACTCCTGGGTGAAGAACCCCAAGGCGCTCTGGCCGGACACCAAGATGCCCGACCTGAGGTTGAGCGACGCGGAGGCGGCCAACGTCACCGCCTATCTCCTCACCCTGAAGAGCGACGCCAGCTACCCGGAGCCGAAGACCTCGCCCGGCGAGCAGCAGAAGCTGGCCGCGCAGGGCAAGGAGCTGATCGGCAAGTACGGCTGCTTCGGCTGCCACAACATCAAGGGGTTCGAGAACGCACAGAAGATCGGCACCGAGCTCACCGAGCACGGGCGCAAGGCGGTGGAGCTGCTGGACTTCGGCGACGTGCAGTACTTCACCGAGGACCCCAAGCACCACCAGACCTACGCCAACTGGGTGTGGGAGAAGCTGCACGTCCCCCGCGTCTACGCCTACGAGCGGGTGGAGACCCGCATGCCCCAGTTCGACTTCACCGACGAGGAAGCGCTGGCCATCCTCACCTTCCTCAAGGGGCAGACGGGCGAGGTGCCGGACGCCATGTACCGCACCGGCCTCTCCGAGACGCAGGCGGCGGTGTTCAAGGGCGAGCGGCTGGTGTTCTGGAACGGCTGCCGCAACTGCCACGTGGTGGAGAGGCGCGGGGGGAAGATCCGCGACCTGTTCAACGAGGACACCGTCAGCTTCGCCCCGCCCATCCTCACCGGCGAGGGGGCGAAGGTGCAGCCGCACTGGCTGTTCGGCTTCCTCAAGGCCCCCATCACCCTCCGCCCCTGGCTGACGGTGCGGATGCCCACCTTCCACTTCACCGACGCCGACGCCACCGACCTGGTGCACTACTTCGCCGCCTCCTCCAGCAAGAGCTTCCCCTACCTGACGGCCGAGGTGCACCCGCTGCCCCCGGCCAAGGAGAAGGAGACGGACGGGCTCTTCACGGAGCTGCAGTGCATCAAGTGCCACGTGGTGGGCCAGCTCCGGCCCGGGCAGGACCCGGGGAGCGCGGCGCCCAATCTGCTCCTGGCCAAGGAGCGGCTGCGGCCCGACTGGATCCCGCTGTGGCTGAAGAACCCCCAGGCGCTGATGGACGGCACCCGCATGCCCAGCTTCTGGGACTTCAGCGACGAGGCGCACCCCACCTCGCCCAGCAAGGCGCTGGGCGGCGACGCGCGGCAGCAGATCGATGCCCTGCGGGACTACCTGATGACCTTGGAGCCGAAGAACGCCTCCCCGAAGACCGCCTCGGCGGCTCCCCCGCGCCGCGGGTGATCTGAACATTTACGATTTCCCTGCCGTCCAAGCCTTGACCCTGAAGGACGCGTTTGCTAGTCGCAGCGCGGACATTCAACGAGAGGACCTGAGATGACCCGTTCGAGATTTCTGGCCGTCGCCGCCGCCCTGATCGTTCCCGCCGCCGCAATGGCGGAGACCATCGAGGGCGAGGTCGACTTCAGCGGCAAGCCGCCGACCGCGGGCAAGCTGCACCGCGAGGCCGATCCCTACTGCGCCAAGAAGACCATGACCGACCCCACCGTGCTGGTGAAGGGCGGCAAGCTGCAGAACGTCTGGGTCCACGTCACCAAGGGGGCCAAGGAGGCCGCCAAGGTGCCTTCCTCCGTGGTGGAGATGGACCAGAAGGACTGCATGTACGAGCCGCGCATGACCACCGCGGTGGTGGGGCAGAAGATCCAGGCCAAGAACGGCGACCCGGTCCTGCACAACGTGCACACCTACCTGGGATCGACCACCCTCTTCAACAAGGGCATGCCCAACGACAAGGCCGCCCCCATCGAGTACACGGCCAAGGACGAGGGCATGATCAAGTGGAAGTGCGACGTGCACCCCTGGATGCGCGGGTACATCGGCGTCTCCAAGAGCGGCCTGCAGGCGGTGACCGGAGCGGACGGCAGCTTCAAGATCAGCGACGTGCCGCCGGGCAAGTACACCATCGAGGCCTGGCACGAGAAGTACGGCACCAAGTCGCAGGAGGTGACGGTGGAGGCCGGCAAGCCCGCCAAGGTGACCTTCAAGTACGACGGCACCGAGAAGGGCGGGGCCTGAGCGCGCATTCTCGCGTTGCTTGAAGGAGGGGAGACCGGCTAAAAGCGTCTCCCCTTCGCGTTTTCAGGAGCGCCGTAGCAGTGATCCGCCGCCTCGCCGCCGCCGCCGCCTTCTTCACCGTAATCCTGATCGTCGCCGGCGGCGTGGTCACCAACACCGACTCCGGCCTCGCCTGCCCCGACTGGCCCACCTGCTTCGGCAGCGCCCTGCCCAGGATGACCGGGAACGTGGCGGTGGAGCACACCCACCGCCTGATCGCCACCGCGGTGGGGTCGTGCACGGTGGCGCTGGTGGTCCTCACCCTGCGGCGCGCCCGGCAGGGCCGGCTGGCCGCGGCCCTCGCCGGATTCTCCGTCTTGATCCTCGGCGCCGCCTTCTGGGCCGGCCGGGTGAAGCACTTGAGCGATCAGCTTCCCGCGCTCCCCGTGGCCCTGGTCCTCGCCGGCTACCTGGGCTGCGCCTGGGTGATCGCCCGCGCGCGCGAGACGGACGGCAAGCTCGCCGCCGCCGCCCTGGCGGTGGTGATGTTCCAGGGCCTTTTGGGCGGGCTCACCGTGCTCTACCGGTTGCCCACGCTGATCCTGGTCCTGCACCTCGGCACCAGCATGATCTTCCTGGCGCTGGCGCTTCTCTTGGCGCTGCGCCTGAACGATGCCGGGGCGCGCGTCGCCGGGCCGCGCGGCCTTCTCTGGGCGACGGCCGGCGCGGTCTACATGCAGATCCTGCTCGGCGCCACCGTGCGCCACACCGGGGCCGGCCTGGTCTGCGTGGACCTGCCCTTCTGCCGCGGGGCGCTCTGGCCCACCGGCGTGCACCCGATGGTGCACCTGCACATGGCGCACCGCGCTCTCGCCTTCCTGGTCCTGGGGCTGCTCTGCTGGTCGGCGGTGCGGGTGGCGCGGGTTTCCCGCGGAGCGCTGCGCGCGCTCGCCTGGGCCGGGCCTCTGCTGGCGGTCGCGCAGATCGCCCTGGGCGTCCTCACCATCCTCACCTTCAAGGACCTGGTGCCTTTGACCGCGCATCTTCTGGTCGGGGCCTTGCTCCTCGCCGATCAGGTGGCGCTGCTCGCGCTCACCCGGCGCGCGACTGCGACCCAGGAGGCGCCCGCGGCCCTCGGTGTGGCGGCGTGACGGCCGCCGCCTCCGACCTCCTGCAACTTGCCAAGCCGCGGATCACCGCGCTGGTGGTGTTCACCACCGCCATCGGGCTCTG
>Ga0335085_10003002_pt1 | contig 30198 bp, 30 predicted proteins | sample Lox_Sample_45_FD_206712 | JGI IMG/M metagenome (GOLD analysis project Ga0335085, IMG submission 206712) | Soil microbial communities from Loxahatchee National Wildlife Refuge, Florida, United States - Lox_Sample_4.5 | ecosystem: Environmental > Terrestrial > Soil > Wetlands | place: USA... | reverse complement strand
TACAAGATCCCCTGGTCGCTATTTATCATTACCGCCGGGCGCTTGCCTTGATGCCCAAGGAAAACATCCTTGCGCGTGCGACGTTGCTCGGGGACCTCGGAAACACCTACCTGCTGGCTGCCCCGCCTTCCAAGGTAAGCCTTTTCACATCCATCGATTGTTTCCAGCAGGCTGCGGAAATCTACCGCGAATCCGGGAGATTAGACGATTGGGCCCGGGAGCAGCACAACCTTGGCAATACTTGGTGCGAAATGCCGGAGACGGAATTCCCGTCGAAGTGGGAAAAAGCCATTGGGCATTTCGAACAAGCTCTTGCGATCAGGACGCGCCAAAAACACCCGGAACACCACGCTGCCACACTTCAGAATCTTGGAACCGCGTACCGCGAGCTTAAGACCGGCAACCGCGCCGGCAATATTCGCAGGGCACTCCACTGCTACTGCGAAACCATGCGCGTGCTGCGCGCGTCGGTTGCGAGCAGAAGGTGGGCCGCCCTTCACCACGACCTGGGCAATGCCTATTTGACTCTGGCGTTCACGGGAGAGAGTCGGAGCCGCAATACCCGGCGGGCTATCCGACACCTGAATCGGGCCCTTACTGTACGCACGAAAATACAATCGCGGTTTGATTACGCGGCGACACAGTTAAGCCGCGGCGAGGTATTCCTGCAAAAGGCAATTGCAGACGTTGGGGACCCCTGCAGCCTGAATCAGGCGCGTGCTTGCTTCCAAGAGGCAGAGGATAGCTTCACCCAAGCTGGACGTATGGATCTTGCTGAGGCAGCGAGGGAGCGGCGGGAACGGGTCGGGGTCGGCGCAGGCGAAGGACTAGCCGCCGCCGCGCAATCTGATTCTTCCCATAGCCCGTCGCAAAGGTTGGAAGAGGAGTTGCGGCTTCACTGATGGAAGGCGGTAGGAAGTATGCCTGCTCGCTTACTCGTCTCGCTCCAATTCGTCAGCCTGCCGCCAAAGGTTGCCGATCAGTCTTCGTCAATTGTTTCTTGTGACCGCACGTTCACCGCCCGTCCACTAATCCGCGTTCCCGAGATTTGTTACCTAAAAGTCTATGCAAAGGAAGAGGACCGCAGGCAGATGGTCGGTCGTGTATCCTCATGCGTCCCGACTTAGCCCGCAATGGTTGCGTCGGTACAACGGGCCCATTTGCCATGAGTGCTGCGTTTTGTCGGGAGAAGGAACGCGCAGATTCCGTCGGGATTGTGCCGAACGCGATAGAGTCGGGGGGCCGAGAATAAGGGGAATTGCGCGTGGAGGTCCAACCATGAATCGCCGAAGTTTCCTCAAGACTTCTGTCACAACAATCGGAGCCATTCAAGTCGGGTTTTTGGCTCAGGCCGATGCCATCCCCGAGATCAATACAGTTTCGGGGCAAATTCCGGCTGGGAACCTCGGTCGGGTTTTAATCCACGAGCATGTGATGGAGGATTTCGTGGGCGCCGATAAGATTGCTCCAGGGCGCTACGATGCCGAAGAGGTCTTGCGCATAACCCTACCTCATTTGAAAAGTGTCAAAGCCCTTGGCTGTAACACCCTCGTCGAGTGCACGCCCGCTTACTTAGGCCGAGACCCCGGCCTTCTGGCTCAACTGGCAGATACAAGTGGCCTGCAAATCATTACAAACACCGGTTTCTACGGTGCGGCAGGGGGTAGGTACGTTCCTCGCTTCGCCTATTCCGAAACAGCCGAGGCAATCGCAGCACGATGGATTGGCGAATTCCGGGATGGAATTCCACCTAGTGGAATTCATCCCGGTTTTATCAAGATTGGTGTGGACGCAGGTCCGTTGTCGGATATCAACGCCAAGCTGATTACTGCTGCAGCTTTCACTCACCTGGAAACCGGGCTGGTGATTGCCTCGCATACCGGTGATGGAGTCGCTGCGATGGCTCAACTCTTACTGCTCAAGAAGCACGCGGTTCCCCCTTCCACCTTTATCTGGGCACATGCTCAGGATGAAAAGAACGCGAGCCTTCACCAGCGCGCGGCCGCCGAGGGCGCTTGGATTGAATTCGATGGTATTTCTGAAGAGACTTTGCGCCAAAACGTTGCGTGGGTTGTCGAGATGAAAAAGGCGGGATACCTTCGGCACATGCTCATTTCGCAAGACACCGGATGGTATCACGTGGGAGAGGCAGGGGGAGGAAGCTTTCGCGGTTACGACTTGTTGTTCACCAGGTTCCTGCCCGAACTTTACAACGCAGGGATGAAAGAGGACGACATTCGAACACTGATAATTGATAACCCCCGACGCGCTCTCACGCCTTCGCGCTGAAAGACAAATCGACACCTTTTAGGTGACCTTCCAGCGTGACGCTCAGATTATCGACTTTGAGAGCGAGGTTCTTCCACATTGTACTTGTCAAGGAGCGCGGCCTGATCCCCGCTGAACACGGATTCGTAGGCGCGAATCGCGCCCATCTTGACATCATGAACATCGCTCGCATCGACGGCAAAATCGAAATGAACCCAGGCCCGCTCCATCCGGCAATGCCCGAGAAAAAGGCAGTCGATTTCGTGGGGATTTGTATCCTCCAAATGTTTTCCAACGGAAAGTTCCTCCCATTTCGGGGGCCGTGTGTAGAACACCCCATGGACAGCAATGTCGGTGATTGCCTTGTGGAGGGATTGCACACCTTCACCGGCCGTCGTGATCACGATGACCGCGGAGGCGGCGCATGTCCCATGCTTCGAAGATTTCCTGTCACCTTTTCCGCCCAATTGCATTTATGCCGAAGAGGATAGGCAATGGGGGTGAAATCTCGGGTCTCCCGCCTTTAGGTTTGCAGCTGAGGAATTCAATGACGACTTTCACACCGAAACGTATTTTATGTCCGGTTGATTTCAGCGACCAGTCGGCTATGGCATTGCGGGTCGCAGGGGCGGTGGCCTTGGCATTCGGGTCGGAGGTGACGGTTCTGCACGTGCAGCGCCTCGAAGCCCCAGTGTATTTTACTGCCGCCCAGACGAAGGCGCTAGAGACACAACTCCGGCGAAGTGCCCGTTCGGCCAAGAAACATATCGGCGAGTTCGCTCAGGAACATCTTCCTCCAGACGTGGCGCGTCACACGCTGGTCGTCGAGCATGAACCGGTGTCTGCGATCCTCAAGCTCCAGAGTGAAATCGGGGCGGATCTGATCTCCATGGGCACCCACGGCCGGGGTGGCTTGGCGCGGGTGCGGCTGGGGTCGATAGCCGAGAGTATCTTGCATCAGGCGGGGGTTCCTATCCTCACCGTGGGACCGCGGATGAAGGGCGCACCCGCCATGGGGCCTATCCGCCGAGTACTCTGTCCGGTGAATTACATGCCTTCGGCCGAAAATTCCCTGGGGCACGCCGCAGCCTTGGCAGAGAAAACAGGGGCGGAACTGAGCGTCGCCCATATCGACGAAGCTCCCGTAGACCAAGATTCCCAGGACTCGTTGCGTCACCTCTGTGACTGGGTGCCAGCGACGGTTCGAGCCCACTGTGCCGTGAGGGAGGTCGTGAGGCGGGGAAGTGCTGCTGCACAGATCATCCAGGAGGCCGAAGAGTCTCACGCCGACCTCTTGGTAATCGCCGCGCAACCGCGGAACCTATTGGGATCGATTCTGCTAGGTTCAACCACCGAACTTGTAATCCGAAGCGCCCCGTGCCCCGTTTTGTCCGTGATTGACAAGAAGACGCCAACTTCAGACTCGAGTGTTGAGGAAGCCACCCATGCCCATGTTTGAGTATGCCTGTCCCCACTGCGGGAATGTCTTCGAAATGCTGGTCTTCAATCGCAATCAGGACCCGCCGGAGTGTCCGCGATGCGGATGGAAGCGTGTTGTCCAGCAGTTCTCAACGTTTGCCACCAGCGCCACTACGGGTAAGTCAAGTGGCACGTCCTGTGCACCGTCAGGCGGTGGTTGAAGGCTCCGATGAGGAAGCAGGCTGCTTCCTGGGACGCGCACCGGCAATATGGAACGCACTCGTAACGAACACGAAGTTGAACGGAGCTTCAGGGCGGCGTGGCCTGCCTATGAAACCACTGCGGAGCTTGACGTCCTTCGCGCGACGGAATACTCACGCCTGGACAAACTTGGACATATCTATCTCGATTATACGGGCGCCGGCTTGTACGCCAGTCGCCAGGTGTGCGAGCATCTAGACCTCCTTAAATCGCACGTCTTCGGCAACCCCCACTCCCAAAATCCAACATCGGCAACGATTACTGAGTTGCTCGAGCGTTGCCGGCGCAAAGTCCTCGATTACTTCCGGGCTTCGGATACAGAGTATGCCGTCATCTTCACTCCCAACGCTTCGGGAGCGCTGAAGCTGGTCGGCGAAGCCTACCCCTTTGGACCTGACAGCCACTACCTGCTGACCTTTGACAACCATAATTCAGTCAACGGAATCCGGGAATTTGCGCGCAGCCACGACGCTGCCATCACTTACGTCCCTTTAACGCTGCCCGAAATGCGTGTTGACGGAGATGTGCTTGCAGAACACTTCAATCTGGCGCGGCCAGGCGCCAACAACCTATTCGCGTACCCTGCACAATCCAACTTCTCGGGCGTCCAGCACCCCCTCGAATGGATTTCGCAAGCCCAAGCTATGGGCTGGGACGTGCTACTCGACGCTGCGGCATTTGTGCCGACCAACCGGCTTGATCTGAGTGCGTGGCATCCGGACTTCGTCTGCGTTTCCTTCTACAAGATGTTCGGCTATCCCACGGGTCTCGGCTGCTTGTTCGCCTCCCGGTCTGCCCTGGCCAAACTGCGGAGGCCCTGGTTCGCCGGAGGCACAATCACGGTGGCGTCGGTACAAGGCGACCGTTATTTCCTGGCGGAAGGCGCGTCCGCATTTGAGGACGGCACGCCTGATTTTTTGGCTATACCGGCGGTGGAGATCGGACTGCGGCATTTGGAGAAGGTTGGTCTCAACTTGGTCCACGCGCGTTGCCGGTGCCTCACATCGTGGGTGATTCAAGAGCTCTTGTCACTTCACCACGCCAATGGGCGCCCGCTAGTACGTGTGTACGGACCGCTGGATGACCGGCAACGAGGGGCGACCGTTGCGATGAATTTCTACGATTCGACGGAAAAGATCATTGATCACCGCCGCGTGGAAGAAGCAGCCGCAAATCACCAGATTTCCCTATGTTCAGGGTGCTTCTGTAATCCGGGAGGGGGAGAGACCGCGCTTCGATTGTCCAGATCGGAGTTGATCGGCTGCTTCCGCGAGCATGGAGAACCGAACTCACGTTTCACCCAAGAGGATTTTCGACATTGTGTCGATACCAAGGGAACTGGCGCAGTCAGGATTTCTCTCGGAATCGTCAGCAACTTCGAGGATGTTCGCCGCTTTGTCGAGTTCGCGGGCGAATTCCTTGGCTGACCAGGTTGGTAGATCTCGAAGCAAAATTACGGAGTTCCTCTGCCCGAAGAAGGCAGCTGGGAGGATAAGGAGGAGATCAATATGGATGTTGGCAAGCTAATTAACGCAATAGTTCTTGTTGCAGTCGTTATATTACAGGCCCCGGCCTCGTTTGCACGTGTTGAACCACGGCCGATCCATGTGATGTCGGCGGAATCCACGCGTGCTTTGCCCAACGGACAAGCTGCAGCGGCTTCATTGCCCGCTGAGGTGCCGATCAATGCGGAAGACTTGGCGAAGCTCCTCCAAGCGCCCAGCGGAGAAAAACCGATATTAATCCACGTGGGGTTTCATGTGCTTTACACCCAGGGGCATATTCCGGGCTCAGAGTACATTGGCCCCGCTTCTCAGGAAGAGGCTTTGCAAAAGCTCCGCAAGCGTGTGGAACAACTGCCCCGCAAGAAGTTCATCGTTCTGTATTGCGGCTGTTGTCCCTGGGATCATTGCCCGACTGTAAGTCCCGCTTACGAAGCTCTCCATAATATGGGGTTCTCCAGGGTCAGAGTGCTTTATATTCCAAACAATTTCGGTCGGGACTGGATCGACAAGGGGTTTCCCGTTGAAAAGGGCCAGTAACTTGTTGCCAAAAGCCCAAACAGCCCTTCTCATCTTGATCACGGCGATTGTTGCATCCATACCAGGCCGTGCGGACGATGTTCACGCTACTCTCGATCACGCCGACGAACTGGCGAAGGCTGGCAGACGTGAGGAGTCGAATCTGCTCTATCGCGAGGTCTTGAAGTCTGATCGCGGATGCTGGCAGGCATATCTGGGGATGGGCCGCAACGACTTCGCCGCGGGTGAATATGAAAGCGCGTCGGTAGCCTTCGCGCGTGCCGTTCAACTTCAGCCCAGCAATCCCGACCCATTCTACTGGCTGGGCCGAAGCTACGTGAGTTTTCGGCAAGCTTGCATGATTTCGCCTGACCGAAATTGGTAATGTCTGTCTTTTGCCCAGGTAGGGGCGAGGAGGACAGACATTAGCAACTTCCGTCAGATTAAGTCACGCAGCCTTGCCGGAAGGACACACGCGAACGGGGCAGCGGTACGCGCCGGCTCGGCTCATGCCCGCCAAAACGGCAAACGCCTGGGCCGGCCAGTAACGGTAGCACTCCACACCGACCGGGTACAGAAGCGGCATCGTAGGGTCGTTAGGTGAGAAGTTTTGCGAAGGAAATTGCAATCAAGCGACGCCGGAGATGGAATCAGAGGGCCTTTTTTTGAGTGGACGAGACGCGAGAGAGCTTTTGAAGAACTTCCGTGTCCATTCGGCCACCTTGGCAAGTAATGGCGTTACTGCAGTTGCCGAATGCCTGGCGCTGGCCGTAGCGGTCAACAACGCAAGGATCGCACCGGTTGGGTGCTGATGTAAGATGACCGATGGCGCCAGTGCCAGATCGAGCAAGATGACCATGGCCAACGTGATCGGTTCTATTTTCGGCGAGGTCTCAACCTTCGCCCCTCCCTGCGCGGCGGGAAGTGTCTCTGGGCTCGTCGGTCATAATCCGAGCATGACCCGGGCTTCATCGTATTGTTGGGCAGGCGGGATTTTGCGCGCCTTTAGCTCGAGTACGATTTCCAGGAGTTCCTCGACCGATTTTCCCTTGCTTTTCTGGGTTGCGATCAGCATGGCGGTTCGCATCCAGAAGCCCGCCTGGTTCCTCAGGTCCTCCGCAACGGCCTTTGGGTCCGGACGTTCCAGTATTTTTCGATACGGCGCTTGGAGCCTATCCTTTTCCACGGCTGCCGCTGCACGATGCGCTCGCTCGGCCATCCAATGTTGTCCTTCAGGAGAATCTTCCCAATTCCTTTTGGCTTCATCCTGCTGACGGCGCCATTGCTCCCACGCTTCCTGAGACTGCGGCTTCGCCGCCCGCTGTTTGCCGATCCGTGTTCGAAGCGCAGTGAAGCGCTCGCGAAGCTCGTGATATCGCTCCGAGTAGGCCGGATGGGGTGAGGCCGACAGAAGTTCTTCCAGTGCGGCCGTCCGCGCCTCCAAATCAAAAAGGGCAAAGCCGGAGAGACTCTTTGCTTGCGTCTCATTTTCCTGCGCCGCCAACTCGTCCCGTGCGCGCTCGTAGGCGGATTCCATGCGCTCATGCTCGGATCGAGCGATGGACCTCACATGAATCTTCCGGCTGCACGCCGTTATGTCAATGAGCAAACGGCTGTCTCTGCTGAGGAGTCGGCTTATGTTTTGGCGGGGCGGACCTTGGCCCTCGAGCAATTGATCAAACGCCTGCGTCAGGGCTGCCAAGCCCAAAGACGAAAAATTCCGTTTCAACACGTTCGCCACCATTTTCAGGTATTCGCGCACCGTCACCGGAGAGACGACCCGTTCGATTAGGGCAGATGCGATATCCGCCAGAAAGCACGCCTGAACGTCCGCAGGCAGTCGATCCCAATCCTCTCCGAAAACCGCTCTCAGCGCTTGCGGACTCGGCGGCCGCTCTTGATGGATAAGATCTTCCCATCGCTGTCGGCAAGCTTCCATTCTTTGGGTGTTGGTGCGAAGAAAGTACTCCTGCAACGCGGCTTTGTTTGGCGCGCCGCTACGCAAGCCCTCTATGGCCTGGATCAGGTCGCCTGCGGATTCCTCCGGAACGCGCGCCGCCCACGCACGGGAGAATGCTTCGCAGGAGGAAGCCGGGTTTTGACTCCCTTCCATCTCCTTCGCCAGCAACTCGGCCAAATCCCGTTTTGCCGCCTTCCGCTCGAACAGGGAAGCCAGCGTATCCACCGCCGTGTCCGTCTGCCCCAAACGCAGCTCTGCCCGAAGCAGATTCTGGCCCACTTCTAGGAGGTCTTTCCGGTCAGCCGATTCGAGGCCATTGGACTTATTCCACAACGACGCCCAGCATTCTGAAGCGCGGGCGTACTGCCGATTTTGGAAACAATACATCCCCTGTTCGTACAAAGCTCCCCAGGCTGGCCGTCCAATTTTCTCGAAGGTCTTTTCGGCGTCTTCAGGCCGCTGGGTATGCAAATATGCGATTCCCAAGGACTCTGCAACGAGCGGACCAGCTTTCGCGGTCCAGGCGGCTTCCAACTTCTCGACGGCATCCTGCCAACGCCCTTCCTGAGCCGCTACCATTCCTTGGAAGAATGGCCACGAAGGGTCCGACACGAGCTCGGCCTGAGCATCCGCTAAGCTCGCCGCGGAGGCCTGGACGGTTTGAAAGAATTCGCTCCGGCGGGCGGGCTCCAGCCACGCGAGTAACGAAGCAGCAAGGCCTAGCTGCAGGCGTGCCCGCGCAACGTCCGCCGGCGTGAAGGTGAGCAGATTCCATTGGCTTCGACCAGCGCCGCTTGCCGCAAGAGCGATTTCGGCGTCCTTAGCTTCTTGAAGTCCGGCTTGAAGGGCCTCCATCGCGCTGTGAAGGATTCCCTTCTTGCCGGTCTGACCGTACTCTTCGAAAAGGAATTCTGCCCTAAGCCAGGAGAATTGGGCATGTGAATCCAACACCAACCAGCGACACGGCCGAATGACAACTTCCAGCAGCGAATCGAGGTCCCTTAGTCCGGCGTCGATGAGGTTGTGCGCCTCGTCAGGTTGGCCGGCTTCGAGATACGCCCTCGCCAGCAACCTCCGAGCCTCCGCTAAACAATAGAATGGAGCTTGCTGTATCCAACTCTTCCTGGAGAGACCCTTTTCTTGTAGTGCAACGAATCGCTGCGCCACGTGGAACAGGCGGAGTGATCGAGCTTTGCGCTCCCCCACGGCCTCCTTTCCCCGGAGAGCATTGTCGATGCGAGCGAATGCTTCCAACGCGATCGCGAACTCTTCGCAGGAGAGCCAAGCTTCAGGCCCAGCGTCCAGCACACCATTGAGAATTTCTAGCGATTCTTCCAATTTCCCGGACTGGACTAGAGTGATCGCGGCATCTGTTTCCAGAATGATCAGCCATGGAGGGGCGCTAATCCAGTGAGCAGAGGAACCGGGCGTACTTCGTCTCAGCACGCGCCGAGTCGCCGCCGCGATATCCTGGTGCGACCGGTAGTATTTGAGCGTCATCTCCAGGAGCCAAGCTTCGTCCCGATTCGGGTTCAGGAGGTAAAGTCCCTGGTGCCAAACGACGCCGTCGAGGAAAAGTTGGCGGTCTTCGGAAGATTCGGCCGGCAGCGTTTGGAGAATATTCGGCGCCAGGCAAAGGCGTTCTTCATCACTGGGAAGCGAGCGCAGCAGGGCTCGATTGATTTCGATCCGCCCCCGCAGATGCCGGGCGGCCTTATTCACCTTATAGCTCACGGTAACTGGGATTCCTTGCCGCAGTGATTCATCGGCGTGCCGGTCCCCTCGGGTTTCTTTCCAATGGGTAAAGCTTGTAACCAGCATCGCCTCTTCATCCGGCGAGAGGCGCGTTTCCGAGACCGCGTCAGGGCTCAGGGAGAGAGCGCCTTTCGCGTTGACGACTATTGTGGCGACCACCTCAGGGATGCGATCGATTAGATCCGGGTTATCTCTTTCAAAAGCATCTATCTCTACGTCCGACGGATATTCATTGACCCGCTGGCTACCTCGGCCCAGCCTGGCAGTCTCGGACGGCTCCTGTGTTGTTCGGCTCAAATCCAACACGGGATTCACCTATATCACCTCCATCCCAACAATCGGATTCCGCCTCAACGGAGGCAGGACTGTTCAATGACGAGGGTCTGTTTAGGATTGGGGAGGCGCGCGTAAAGATTGTTGCGAAATAGCGCCGTTAAACTTCGGCAGGTCGGGCGTCGGGAAATAGGACTGGGATTGCTCAGTTACACTGTGGGGAGTTGGGCAAACATCGCACACTTCAGGCGATTCAGCGTGATCGACACAATTCTCCGGAATCCGGATAGTCCTGATGGTGTGGAAAGTCTTGCATTGATAAGAACGGAAAGAAATCCCCGGACCACCAGCAACGGTACCAATGGTCAACACCAAAAGGGCCATGACGGCGGATATCACACGTGAAATCGCCACACGTGGTCCCTTGCGCGATGCCTCTCGACGATACTCCATTTAGCGAGTCGCTCCCGGCTGACGACCTGTCCGCAGGTCGGCTTACTCATTGTACAGCCAGACCTGCCGATGGGACGCGAAATCAGAAAGAATCGTTGCCCACCAGTAGTTCTACATCGCAAGAACCGGCGACTTTCGGTCCCGCGCGGTACGGGAAGGTCTGCACTAAGCACTGGTCTCAGGAGGAGTCGCCAGTTAGATAGAGCCGGTTTTTCGTGCATCTCACCCACAGCGAACGCGCGGCAGAAACGAACATGCTTGCTTGGATCTCGTTGCGTTTTGAGATGACACGCCAACGGCTCCTGCTCCAGGAAGGCGCCGGAGGAGGCAGTTGATTTTGAAGGCCCGCGGGATGAGCAGGCCAATCCGGGGTTGCGTCACCGTCACTCCCGTTTCTCACGCCATCGAGTCTAACGCGGCGCGAGCCCCTCATTACTGACACAAGTCGACGATGTATGCACATTCGCGGCGAAGGCATCAGTACGCCGGCAGTTCCAGGCGGTCGGTCATGTCGGAGCCGAAGGCCAGGTCAGCAACCCAGGGAATAGAACAGAGGCTTACAACCCGATTGCGTACGCCGAGCGCCAAGCGCGATTTGGGCGCGAAGAACCCTGCAAACCGCAGCGCCGCCGTTTGCTTTTGCAGGACAAACGGGCTGAACCGTTCCTGGTAGCGGGCGAACGCGGCGTTATGATCTCCCTGGGCTCGATGAAGTTCGCCCGCCAGAATATAAGCCGCCACCATTGCGAGCGCCGCGCCCTGGCCGGCAAGCAGGGAGACGCAAAAGGCCGCATCGCCAATCAGCGTCACCCGGCCGCGCGTCCACAGACCATCGCGCGGGTACATCCGAATTTGGCTGACCCGATCGAAATAGAGATCCGAGCAGGAATCGAGCGCGGCCAGAATCTGCGAAGATTCCCAGCCGCCCGCCGCGAAGCGTCTGTGCAAAAGGGCTCTCTGCGCCGTCGCATCGCCCAGCGCCACGCCGCCCGGGTCGGTGTCGGCAAATGTGAACAGAAACATCGTACGGTCGCCACGCAGGGCAAAGCGCCCCACTTGCTGACCTACTTGGGTATACATCACATAGACAAGTTCATCGCGTGGCCGGTAACCAGGAGACTCAAACGCTGCTGCTTTGTAACCCAGGTACTGCTCAAAACCGTTTTGCGGGCCGAATACCAGCTCGCGGACGCGCGAATGCAGACCGTCCGCCCCCACCACCACGTCAAAGTTGCGCGCCGCGGCGCTCAAAGCCCACGCGCACGCCTTCCGAGGTCGGCTCGATGGCGGCTACGCTGTCCCCGAAAATAGCTTCAACCTTACGTTCAACCTTGCGGAAAATTGCTGCGGCAAGATCTCCACGCGGAAGGCTGACGTAGCGGCCCTGCGTGACCCGTCCAAAAACCTCCGCAGGGAATCCCGCCACCCGCCGGCCCCGCTCGTCCACAATACGGACCTCACGGATCAGATATCCCTTCTCCATGAGCTGCGGAACCAGCCCCATGCGGTCGGCGACCTCAAATCCTGCCCCCCAGAAGTCGATTACGTAACCGCCGGTACGGAGCCTCGGAGCGTTTTCTACGATCGTGACTTCAATCCCATATTGATTGAGCCAGTAGGCGAGCGTCGGCCCGGCAATTCCCGCACCGGAAATGAGCACCTTCATGAAAAAACTATAGCACCATACTGCGCCCGCTTGACAGTTTACATCGCGATCCTGTTGGTCAAAATCTGCCGATTTTGGGTTGTGCAGGCTCGAACAGACTGGACGATTAATCGCCGTGCCGGTGAGATGGCCAGGGCCAAAAGTATCGCTGAACAAACCTCGCCTGACTGTGTTATTCCCGCTGAAGTCGGACATCCCGTCTCACCTTGGGCGATTGTGTCTTGATCACGCCCTCGGAAACTGAACGGGCATTTCGCTGGATTTGGATATGTCCTTCCCACGCTGGAACCCCGCCCTAGCGTGTGGCAAGTTGGTGGGGAGGCGACTTTCAGGCTGAATACTCTACCACCCCGGAGCTAGCGCAGTGGTAGCGATTTGCAGTCCGATGGGCGATAGATTCTACTTCGACTACCCCCGCGGAATTTCCGCGTGCGCGAGGCCGGAGGTGAGCGACTTCAGTCAACCCGATAGCGTCACAGAGGGTCTTTCGCCTTTCGACCCTGCTCATTCCGTAATGAAAATCCCTCAATTGAGCGCGGGTAGATATCACAAAGGAAGCATTTGTATCGACTGTGAGGTGGCGGTCAGCAAATGGCAACAGGAGCCGCTGCTTTGATCAATCATCCCTTGGGGCGCTTGGCGTCTATGCGCTCGCAATCACACCGAACAGGAGCCTGCAGATCTCGATAAGGTGGTTCTCGGTAACCCTTATAACCGGTTTTGCTTGATGGTCGGCAGGCATGGTGGTAATATACCCATACTGGGTATAGGAATAAGGCCCAACTCACGTGGCAGGAGGATGCACGATGTTAAAGACCGACGCCCAAAAACGCCTGACGCTTCGCCTGCGGCGGATCGAGGGCCAAGTTCGGGGGTTAGAACGGATGGTTACAGAACCTCGACTTTGTGTCGAGTTGCTTACCCAGATCGCGGCGGTGCAATCGGCGCTGAAGGGTGTAGGAGATGAGATCCTTCATTACCACGTGCGGCGGTGCGTGCCGGAATCCTTTTCGCGGCGCCTGCGCACGAACGAGCGCGAGCGCTTGGAGGAAATGGAGAAAATATTTGTCCAGTACTGCAAGGAGCCGACGCATTCGGAATCCGTATCCCAGGCGTCGTCCGTGCTGGAAATATCTCGCGAAACCAGGGGGCGTAAGGGATCACCATCTGAGTCGGTGCGATCTCCGGGAATGGCTTTGAATCATCGGAGCCGAGCGAGGATGAGAACAACTGAGGATTGAGACGTGGACGAGGAGATTCTGCAAGGCCAGGTCAGAGAAAGATTGCGGGCGCTGGGGGAGGTCGAAATCATTGTGGGGATCCCCAGTTACAACAACGTACGGACAATTGGCTACTTGGTGAAGGCAGCCCAAGAGGGCCTGGCCCGCGCCTTTCCGCATCAGAAGATATTGATTGTCAACTCCGATGGGGGTTCGAAAGATGGAACGCCGGAAGCGGTCCTCAAAGCGGGCAATGACCTTGACTCGCTCATGGTCGTGGAGCACCCGCTCTATCCGGTGCACCGCCTCACGACGCCTTACCATGGTTTGCCCGGCAAAGGGAGTGCATTCCGGACACTCTTCCGGATAGCTGAACTAACGCAAGCACGCGCCCTGGCGGTAGTGGACGCTGACCTGCGGGGCATTACGCCGGAATGGTTCAGTCTTCTTTTGCAGCCGATTCTGGCTTTGGGGTACGACTATGTAGCGCCCCACTACCAACGGGACAAATATGACGGAACGATCACGAATGGCATCGTCTACCCGCTCACCCGCGCCCTTTACGGCCGCCGGATTCGCCAGCCCATCGGGGGGGAGTTTGGAATCTCCCGGCGATTGCTCAGCCGCTTTCTGACCCGCGACGTGTGGAGCACCGACGTCGCTCGTTACGGCATTGACATTTGGGTGACCACCACCGCCATTGCTGAGAATTTCCAAGTCTGCCAGACCTACCTCGGCGCCAAGATCCATGATGCCAAGGATTTCGGCTCCGATTTAAGCAGCATGCTTGCGCAGGTCGTCGGTTCGGTGTTTGAGCTCATGGAAACCTACGATTCTGTGTGGCGTAACGTTCTCGGTTCACTCCCGGCGCCCCTGTTGGGAATCCCGTTCGAGGCGGGACCGGAGCCGGTACCCATCGCCCTCGGAGGGATGCTCGCTTTCTACCGTCAGGCAATTCGGGACCTGCTCCCTGTCTACCAACGGATTATCTCCTCTCCTCAACTTAAGACACTTAATGCGAATGCGGCGTTGCCGGACAGTGAATTTACGCTGTCCGACGAACTTTGGGTGGCCGTCATCTACGACTTTGCTCTGGCCTACCACCGGCGCGTCATCGACCGTGATCACTTGCTCAAATCTCTCACGCCGCTCTACCTGGGGTGGGTAGCTTCCTTCGCGCGCCAAGTTGAGATTGAAACGGTTACGCAATTGGAAGGCCGTATCGAAAAACTCTGCCAAGTCTTTGAGCAACTCAAGCCTTACTTGATCAACCAGTGGGCGCTCCAGATCGGAGAAACGAGGTCAGCGTTATGAATGCATTTTGGAAACAGGCCATTATCGGTCCGTTGCGGGAGCTTGGCCAACAGGCCGTCGCCAGCCTCTCGAGTCTGATCGGAATACTGGCCCTCATCCTATTGGGCTTGATCCTGGGCTGGATCGCCAAAGAAATCATCTATCGCGTCCTGCGGGCTCTGCGTTTCGATCGGCTGTGTGATCGGTTAGGCGTGGGACTCGTTGTGGAGCGCACCGGCCTGGCGCGATCCAGTTCCTACCTGGCGGGTCAGCTCGTACAGGGTCTGATTATTCTGACAGCTTTGCTGGCGGGCCTGAACGCGCTCGGGACACCACTAACGCGGAACCTTGTGGAACGGTTCTTCCTCTACTTGCCCCATCTGCTGGCGGCACTTCTGGTGTTGGTGGTGGGGGCGCTGATCAGCCGATTTGTGGGTCGCAGCGTGCTCATCGCGGCAGTCAACGCCCAGATGCCGTCTGCGCGGTTTCTCGCCGGGTTAACCAGGTTCTTGGTCATGGCGCTAACGGTCGTCGCGGCACTCGACGAAGTGGGAATCAGCCGCACCACGATTATTGTCGCCTTCGCGATTCTGTTTGGAGGGTTGGTGGCGGCTGCCGCGATTGCCCTTGGCTTGGGCGCACGTGATCTCGCCCATGATCTGATGCAGTCGCAATTCCGCCCCAAGGTGCATTCTGAGGTGGACGACCCCAAGCGGCACTTGTAGGGAGCGGCGACACCCCAGTGGGGGGGCCACTTTAGTTCCCACTGTGGACCGGGAGGCTGAGGAGAAGCCCTAGCCGGCGACGGATTCTGGGAAAGTGAGTGGGAAGTTGAATCAATGAGAATAAGTCTTCGCCTGATCATCTCGCTGATTCTCGGTGTGACCGTGGTCGCGCTGCTTTTCGCCTTTTCCGAGGTGAAGGCGGAGAAGCGTGCGCTGCGAAACGATCTACAAAATCGGTCTGAACTTCTCGCCGATAGTCTGGCGCAGAGCGTGGAGTTGCTGCTTCAGAATCGGTCGCGAAAAGAGCTTCAAATTCTCGTGGATCGGTTTGGGAACCGGGAACGCCTGGCTGGCGTTGTGGTGTACGACAAGGCGGATAAGACCATCGCTGCGACTTCCGGATTGGCCAACCTGCTTGCCAAGCGCCCGGATGCGGTTGGGCAGGCAATTGTTCAGAACCAGGGAGTTGGCGAGTTTTTTACCTTTGGACAAACTCCCATGCACATCTTTGCTATGCCGTTGGACCAAGATGGCAAACCCGCGGGAACACTGGCGATTTTTCATAATGTGAGCTTCATTGACGCGCAGAGCGCGCGGCTCTGGCGCACCACCTTCCTCCGGGTTCTGGTCCAGACGCTTTTCATTGCTTTGGCAACGCTTCTTATCATCCGCTGGAGTCTCCTTAGGCCTCTGGCCAAAACGGCGCAATGGATCCGAGAGCTCCGGGCCGGCAAGCCCGGTGAGACTTCCAGCATCCCAGCGGCCGACTTGTTCAAACCGTTAGCACAGGAGGTAACACATCTCGCCAAGAGCCTGGAGACGGCGCGCGCGGCGGCCGAGGAGGAGGCACGCCTCCGGGCCTCTGGAGAATCCGTCTGGACACCGGAACGGCTGCGCGTTCACGTCCACGCGACGCTGCAGGGAAGACCTCTGTTTGTGGTCTCCAACCGCGAGCCTTATATGCACGTTCACCATGGGAAAAATGTGGAAGCCATTGTCCCAGCCAGCGGCCTAGTGACCGCGCTGGAACCGATTCTGCGCGCCTGTGACGGGACCTGGGTGGCCCACGGGGCAGGCGACGCCGACCAGGAAACGGTCAACGAGCGAGGGTCCTTGCGCGTACCTCCTGATGAGCCGCAATACACGCTGCGGCGGGTCTGGCTGACCAAGGAGGAGGAAGAGGGCTACTACTACGGGTTTGCCAACGAGGGCCTGTGGCCGCTGTGCCACATCGCCCACGCGCGCCCGACTTTCCGGTCCTCCGACTGGAAATACTACCAGCAGGCGAATCAGAAATTTGCGGAGGCGTTGCTGGAGGAAATGGCGGGAACCGAGGAACCCGCTGTCCTCGTCCAGGATTACCATTTTGCCCTGCTGCCGCGGATTCTCAAAGAGCGGCGTCCGGATGCGCGGGTCGCCATCTTCTGGCACATTCCCTGGCCGAATCCGCAGGCCTTCGGAATCTGTCCCTGGCAGCGTGAGCTTTTGGACGGCCTGCTGGGCGCTGATCTGGTGGGTTTTCACATTCAGGCCCACTGCAACTACTTTCTAGAAACCGTGGACGGCACGATGGAGGCCCGCGTGGACTGGGAACACTTCGCGGTCAACCGGCGCGGCCACCTCACCCGCGTGCGGCCCTTCCCCATCAGCGTTGCCATGTCAGAACCTACAAGGGATTCCCTGCCCAAAACTGGGTCGGTCTATCGGGACCGCGCGGCACTCTTTAAGGAATTGGGCGTGGAAGCAACCTTTATGGGGGTGGGCGTAGACCGGGTGGACTACACGAAAGGGATTTTGGAACGTTTTCGAGGCATCGAACGCTTCCTTGAAAGGTACCCCACGTACCAGGGGCAGTTTACTTTCGTCCAGATCGGCGCGCCCAGCCGCACCCATATCAAACGCTATAACGATCTACTGGCGGAGGTGGAATCGGAGGCGGACAGGATCAACTGGCGGTTTCGAAAAGGCAACTGGCGCCCGATTGTATTCCTCAAGCGCCATCACACTCACCAGGAAATTAGTCACTATTATCGGGCCACCGACCTTTGTTTGGTAACCTCTCTCCACGACGGCATGAACCTGGTCGCCAAGGAATTTGTTGCCGCGCGCGAGGATGAGAAGGGGGCTCTTGTGCTCAGCCGGTTCACGGGAGCGAGCCGTGAGCTGCGTGACGCGGTCGTGGTGAACCCATACGACGTGGAGGAATTGGCGGAAGCGATTCGTTTCGCCCTGGAATTGGATCCTGGGGAAAGGGAAACCCGGATGCGGCGCATGCGGCAGGTATTGCGGAAGTCTAATATTTACGGGTGGGCGGCGGATTTGATCAAGGAACTAGCGGAAATTCGTCTTGATCGTACCGCCACTGTTAAGTCCGACTGACGAAGTTTGATTTGCGCTCACGGGGACTGCCGGAGGGCGGTTACCAGAGCGGAAGGCCGGCGCTATGCCAACGAAACGGAAGCCGGATTCCCCAACGCATTTGATCGGCGAGGGCTTGATTGCCTGGAGGTGGACACCACGTGCTGCCGGCCGCCGCGGCGCGGCGCGCCATCTACTCGATTGCTGGCCGCAAGTTGCCCATGCGATCCGTTCCGCCCCGCGCTGGGCGCTTTTTATAGATTTCGATGGGACCTTGGTGGCGCTTCGCCGGCGACCCAGCGACGTGAAGCCACTGGACATACCTTTACGGAGAGTTCTTCGCCGGCTGGCAGGGCACAAAGGCCTCAGCCTCTACGTGATTAGCGGGCGGCCGCTGACACAGCTTCGCAGGCTAGTTCCAGTACGGGCCGTCGAGTTACTTGGACTGCATGGCTGGGAGGGACGTGATGTGTCCCCCCTCACGGAAGAACGGCGCCTCGTCCGCCTCGCCCGGCAACGACTCAATCAACTCCTTTCCAAAATGACTCAAATTCAGTTGGAGGACAAAGGCCTCGGCCTCGCTGTTCATTACCGGGGTGCCTCTCCGCCCGTTGTTCGCCAGGCACGGGCGATAGTGCTGGATGTTCTTAGAGCTCTTGGCCCGCGGATACACCTGTTACGGGGTCTCAAAGTGTGGGAGTTGCTTCCGCATCAAATTAACGGGAAAGGTTCGGCGGTCTCGGCGCTTCTCCCCAAGCTTCCCAAGCACACCCTCGCCATTTTTGTCGGTGACGACACCACCGACGAGTCAGCCTTCAAGGTTCTCCCCCGTGGTCTGACCATCCGCGTGGGCCAGAATCGTCGCACCAAGGCACGCTATTTCTTGCGAAATCCCGAGGAGGTGAAGATGTTTTTGCTGAAATTGGAGGCCGCAATCGTATGATCGCTGCTGAACATCCGTTTCAATTCGTCACCGCATCTTACATCACGCGCATTGGCAACGATAAGGCCATGAACCTCGCGGAACTGGCGGAAGGCCTGGAACGTTCCAGCGACCCCTCCGTCTTTTACCATACTTATCAGAGCCTCAGCCGTCACCACTTTCTGACGGAAGGCTTCTCTAATGACTTTGCACAGTGGGTGCTCGCGGCCTGCAATCGCCCGCAGTTGGCGGAACGCCTTGCTGGTCTTGACATCCGGGACTATCTCTCGCTCGCCGAACTTCGTAGTGATCTCCTGCGGACGGTGGTGGAGTACTGCGCGAACAACCCTGCCTATGCTCATCAAGAAGCTTTCGAGCCCTTCTTTTTCTGCGAGGCTATCGAAGTGGCATTGCCGTTGGGCGTGGCGGCCCACACCTTGGAGGAATTCCGCGCGGGCTTGGAAAAGTTGAGCCACGCGTCCTTCCACTACCATTTCATCGCCTCCCGGCTGCGGTTACACTTGCGGACCAACGACTTTTCAAACTGGCTGGAGAACAGTTTGGGCCTTAAGGTGCTTGCGCAACAAATCAACCGCGTGGACATATACACGCACACGCTCGATAGTGTCCGGGCCAAACTGGTCGCCCTGGTGGAGGAGGAACTGACTCGATGAGTGTGGGCATGCCTATTCCGCGTCTGATTCATCTTGACGACTACATCGGCGTTCTCGGGGAGGCGGAAGTGGCGGAACTGCGAACGCTGGCGGCTCCGCTTCAAGGCCGCACCGTACAAATGGTCAACTCAACGGCCGTCGGGGGAGGCGTGGCGGAAATCCTCACCCGCCTGGTTCCCATTCTTCAGGAGTTGGGGCTGGCCATCCGTTGGGACGTCGTCACCGGAGGAAACGATTTTTACGAAGTGACGAAGGCGTTTCACAATGCTCTTCATGGCGGTCCCTATAACATGCCGGCGGAAAGTTTTGAAGTCTTTCTCGCCTACAACGAACAGAATCTCGCTCGCCTGCAGATGGAGGGTGAGTTCACGGTCATTCACGACCCCCAACCCGCGGCTCTTATCAAGGCGCGCCGCAATCATTCCGGACATTGGATTTGGCGATGCCATATTGACCTGTCGAGGCCCAACCCGACGGTGTGGCAGTTTCTTGAGCCCTGGGTTAATCGTTACGATGGCGCCATCTTCTCTTCGGCCGAGTTTTCGCGACAGCTTTCCATCCCACAATATCTCTTCTACCCTTGCATTGATCCTTTGGCGGAAAAGAACCGTGAGATGGAGCCGGATATCGTGGCAGGAACCCTGCTGCGCTTCAATATCGACCCCGGTCGTCCCGTTCTGACCCAAATCTCGCGCTTTGACCGTCTGAAGGACCCCGTGGGGGTCGTTCGGGCGTACAAAATTGTGAAACGCTACTTTGATTGCCAACTGGTTCTGGCGGGAGGGGGCGCGAGTGACGATCCGGAGGGCGCCGTAGTCCTGGCCGAGGTTCAGGAAGCCGCGGCGGGCGACCCGGACATCCATATCCTGGACCTGCCCCCCTGGAGCAACACCGAGATCAACGCGCTGCAACGCGGCTCGACCATTATCATTCAGAAAAGCCTGCGTGAGGGCTTCGGCTTGACCGTTACGGAAGGACTGTGGAAGAAGAAACCTGTTGTGGCTTCCGCGGTCGGTGGAATCCCCACGCAGGTGATTCACAAGCATACGGGAATGCTCGCCCACTCGGTTGAAGGGACGGCCTATCAAATTCGCTTTCTGCTCTCCAACCCGGCGATTGCCGCCAGGCTCGGAGAGCAGGGTCACGAACACGTTCGGGAGCATTTCCTGATTACGAGTAACGCCAAGCGGTACCTAACCCTATTTCTCCACCTTCTGGCGAGTACGTGAGGCATCAACGGAGGTCATACTTTCGAGGTGCATTTTTTCTGAGATTTTAGACCTGAGACCCTCTGTCGCCTCAGGACGGGGATCTTCGGAGGGACGACGATGAAACTCAATGTGCGAGCCTTGGCGATCGTTTCAGCCGTGGTTTGGGGACTTGCGATGCTGCTGACCGGCCTGGCTAATCTCATCTGGCCGAGTTATGGTCACGATTTTCTTCAAGTCATGGCGTCCGTGTACCCTGGCTATCATGCCACACGCAGTTTTGGCGAAGTGGTGGTCGGGACGCTCTATGGGTTGGTGGACGCCGGAGTCGGCGGTGCCGTGGTTGCGTGGTTCTACAACCGCCTCGCTGGATAGCTGGAAGAGTCTGCCTAACTTGGCCTTGCGCGGATCAGTCGGGAGCGAAATCCAATCTGCGAGATTTGCTCGTCCCGCTCAGTCCGCCAGCCTCCTGTGGCCAGATACGCGGAGAGAGATACAGGTCGGCAGCCTCCTACGAGAGTTGGCGAAAGGGTATAGACCGACATCCAGATGCCTTGGATTAACCAGCTTGGCCGCGCCATGCCCAAGAGCACGAGGCGCCCGGCGGGCTTCAGGATACGCTTGAACTCCTTCAGCACCTCTTGAATGTCACTTGCAGACAGCAGGTCAAGCATGTAGCAGTTGACGATGGCATCGAAAAACTGAGGCAGGAAAGGCATTTGGCGGGCATCAGCCCGGCAAAGGGATGTACGTTCTATCCGCTGCGAGGCCAGCCTGCGTCGGGCGCGGCCGAGCATCGCCTTGGCCGGCTCGATGCCGACGCAACGCTTCAGGCCTCGGACCTGCGCGAGCTTGGAAAACAGGAGACCCGTGCCGACCGCCACTTCGAGCACCGACTCGCCCGGCTGAAAGTCTGCCACTTCGAGGGCGCGTGCCGCGGCCCGAGATTCCGTCAGGGCGCTCCAGATGTCGTATGATCGGGCAAGGCCTGGCCAGTTATAGAGACGCCAAGTGGCCGCGCGGGGCACTGAGTCGGAAAGGGTGATACTGCGTCTGTCGCTCAACGTTGGAAACTCCTCCGGCGGGCCGCCGCCGCCGGTGCCATGGCCAGACTACACTGTGTTGGAGTAAATTGTATCGCTCAACTGAGTGCGCCGGTAGCGACGAGTCCGGCTGCAGGTGCCCGTTGTGAATCGTGCCTACCTCGGCAAGCGGGAAGGCGTGCTTCTGCTTCCCGTGATCTGGGAAGCCCTTCGTCTAGCGGCTCAGAGGCGGTTCCAGGCAACCCCCCACATCCTGCTTGACCGCTGGTGCCTTGGGTGCGATTCTCACCGCGGAGTGTGCTGCGTGACGAGTTCGCAGAGGTCACTTATTCTCCCGACGACAAAACAGCCGCAGGAGGTCAATCGTGCAACGAGTGGAGATGAAGCTGACGGCGTCCGCCCGGGAAGAACTCTACAGGTCAGTCCTGGATGCCAGCCATTTGGATCTTGAATATGTGGCGATGCTGGCCTTTGCGGCTTTGATCGCTCTCTTCGGCCTGTTACAAAACAGCGTGGCGGTCATTATTGGAGCGATGCTCATCTCGTCCTTGATGAACCCTGTCCTAGCAGGGGCTCTGGCGCTGGTTCTGGGGGATTGGAGCCTTGGCCGACGAGCGGCCTCCGTGCTGGCATGGAGTATTGGGGGTGCGATTGCCCTCACGTGGTTGGTGGCATGGCTCACTCCGCTGAAGCAGGTGACGCCGGAGATTCTGGCACGGACGAATCCTAATCTCCTCGATCTCCTCGTGGCGGTACTTGCGGGGTTAGCGGGCACGCTGGCGTTGCGCGGCGGGCCAGTAAGCATGACGATCATCCCCGGCGTCGCTATTGCTGTGGCAGTCATTCCGCCTCTGGCCGTGGTGGGGTTCTCTCTCAGCACGCACCACGGATCGATGGCCTGGGGAGGCTTCCTGCTTTTCGTAACCAACTTGGTATCCATCATGATCAGCGCCGCCGTGGTGTTTCGGCTTATGGGGTTCGTTCCCCACGGGGATACCGAGGAAGGGAGGGCGAAGCTGCGCAGCCGAATGGCCGTCAGCGCCCTCGTCCTGGTCATTCTGGCCGTACCTCTTGTTCAGACATTGCGCAGAGCAGTGACCCAAATCGGCTTACGGGCAGACGTGGAGGAAGTAGTCAATCGCGGGTTTTAGACCGGGCATTCGACGGTTGCCGACCTGTCCTACGCCGAAGGGGGCGAGGGCGTCAAGGTCAACGCTACCGTGCGCACGACGCAGTACTTTGGAAGTGCCCAAATCGACGCCGTGCAGGAGGCGTTACGGAAACGCTTCGGGCCCAATACTCAACTCCTGGTAGACCAAATACTGGTCGCGCAGGGGGGACTCACCGCCGAGCAGATGGCGCGCATCAAGGATTTCATTTCGGGTGGAGTTGTCCAGCCCGGGCCAAAGCAGGAAACCTTCGACCTCAAGGCAACCCAGGATAAGATCACGGGCTACCTTCAGAAGCAGGTTGACGAGGCCCTCATGGGAACGCCGATCAGGTGCACGGGATCTGTCAAGGTCCTCCTGGGGGCCAGCAGCCCGCTGGGCCTCGATCTCCGCCTAGTCACTCCGGAGCCCTTAGAAGCGCAAACTGTAAAGCTGCTCGCGTCCCAGCTCTCTACCAAGGTCTCCTCACCGGTTGAGCTTCATGGTGTAATCGAGTTGGAAGCTCCAGATTACACGCTGGCTCTGGAGTTGCCCGACACCCAAAGCGGGCTCGATTGGAAGGGTCGGCGAAAACTGAATGAACTGGTCGCCACCTTACTCAAGCGCCCCGATCTCCAACTGCGGGCCTCACTGAGTGCCAAGGGCATCAACGCCGAGGCGCTCAAAGCTTCGATAATCTGGCGCGACGTGGACGGCATGCTTAAGCGAAGTCGTCTCAAGACGTCCCAGTGGTTGATGCAGGCAACTCCGGCCCCTGCCGTGGCGTCGGCAGAAGCCACACCATCTGAGGGTGAGTCACCCGTCCCCAAAGGCGAGGGCGCTGCGCGTCCTGAATCGCGCGGACCGGTTCGATGCATTTTCAGTGTCATTCAGGAATTCTGAAGTTCCAATGATGCCAGTGTGTCGGACGAACTAGTGGATCAGCCAGACGCTGCCCATGATGGTTGTGTGTTGGTGCTCGGGGTTACAGTCAATTTACTCGGAATCACCTTGGCTCACAAACCTCTATGATCGTTCAAACAAAGCCGCCCAAAGGAGTCACCGCGGTTGGCATCTTTTTGATATTTGGGGCAATCATGGCCTGTCTCGCGGGAACGACGCTTGTCTGGCGGGGGAGCTTTCTCGATCGCATGTGGGCGATTAATGCGCCGGCGTATAGCCGGCTTGCACCTCTCGGAAAAATGGTTGGAATTTCCTTTCTGGTGCTCGGCGCTACTCTGTTAATTGTCGGCACGGGCTAGTTCAAACGACGTCCTTGGGGGTGGCATCTGAAGGTGGCCGTCATCGCGACTCAGGTGTTGGGAGACCTGTTCAACGCCTTGACGGCTGATGTCATTAGGGGCGGCATCGGTTTCGTAATCGCTGCGGCTCTGCTCGTCTATCTTCTACGTTCACAGGTCAAAGCTACTTTCGGAGTTGGTAATGTGTCGGAGACTCGCTGACAAATTCGACTAAAATGAAAGTGGGGCGATTCTGAGATGACACCTGGCACCGCCGTGGAATTTCTAATCTGGTTACTTATCGCGGCCTCGATCATCGCCGTATTGGCAGAGCGTCTGCGAATACCTTACACGGTGTCGGGGGATTGTTGCTCGGCACAGTGCGGCTACCAATATTCTCTCCGCTTCTTGCAGGTCATCGCCCTGACTGGCTGACGCCAAATGTAATCGATAAACGTTGTTCCACACTGGAATCCAGCCGGCCGCAATACACTCAGCCAGCTGATGACTAGGCGCCTTTCAGTCCGAATCCCTGATCGCGCCATAATTGGCTGAGCGGTGGCACCTTCCCGTAACCCGACCAAATAGCTCCTCAGAAGATAACTGGAGAATGCCTCCCGAGTCGACCATGCGTCACGATACGGTGCAATCCGGAGAACTCGAGGGCTGACGAATCCGAACCGCCGCTCGTATGGACAGGCGTTACCGCCAAGGGGAGCGGACCATTCGGCGAACATCGTAATCCAGATTCCGTGTGGTTAGGGCTGTTATCGGCAGCGATTGGTAAACAGTTGGACTACCGAGAAGCTATTTCCTTGAACGCAGTTTCCGAATGGTTTTCGACTTCGCGACGGTACGCCCGTAACTTGTCGTTGCCTGCGATAGTATTGACCAATCGGCGGATCAATAGTAGTGTCGGTAAGATGGCATTGAAGGGACGCCGGACGAAAGCCGGAGACCTGACCAGAATAGGCAATCTGGAAGCCACTTTAAGGCTTCTGGGTCGTGCCAGCCCCGACGCGTTCTGTGGTTCCACCCTTGCAAGGGAAGCAGGCGTGAGTAAGGCTCTCTTCTCATCTTGCCAATATGGCTCGAAATCAACCCTACGCCTTGTTGCCATGTTCGTCAGAATCTCCCATTGTTCAAGAATTCTGGCTCAAAGACTCGCGGTACAAGGACGGTACAAGATAAGCATGTTCCCTAACGTTCCCACCGGGTCTTTACAGGGCATTCGTGAGCGACCGCTGCCTTGTATTTTCAACCAGTTCCGGCGGAAAATCGCCCTTTCACGGCGGTAACACGGGTTCAAATCCCGTCGGGGACGCCAAATCCTTTCAATAAGATACAGGCAGGTGTGGCATTTCTCACAGGCACAAAATAGGAACAAATTTCGGGACCTTTTGACCGACTATGAAGGAGGATTATCCTTTGAAGTAAAGAGACCCACTACCGAACTCTGCGCCTTCCGCTTCGCGGACGTGATTGCCTGCGTGTAGGTGTCCATCGTCACCCGGCTGGAGGCGTGCCGCAACAATTCCTGCATGACTTTGATGTCGACGCCCGCGGCCCTCAGGAGCGTTGAGTAGGTGTGGCGGAAGGTGTGCCACCCGATGCGCTTCGTAATCCCAATGCGGCGCGCCGCTGGCTGAACGTGGTAGCGCATCAGCGGCTGCCCACGGTAGGGTTTGCTACCCTTCGAATGGGGGCTTGCGAATACCCAATCGTCTGATCCTCGAAACCGAGTACGTCGCCGCCAACCGCGGAGTGCCTTGGCCAAACAGGAATCCAGGGGAACGGGTTTTTGCGATGCTTCGGTCTTGCACGGCCCTATAACCTGATTGACGATGGACCGAGTGACACTGAGTTGGCTTGACTGGAAATCTACATCTTTCCATTTCAGGCCAAATAATTCGCTCATTCGCAATCCCGTGCCGGCGGCCATCAACACCAGCGTCCGCTCCCGCGGATCAAGCGCCTGGAGCAGCCGTCGGAGTTCGTCCACTCCAAGCACCTCGGGGATTTTCTGGCGCTTAGCGCTCTGGCGGACTAGGCTGATCGGATTGCCAGCGAAGAGGTCGTATCTTCGTGCGTGGTTAAAGAGGACACTCATCAGGTTCCGAATTTTGGCGCAACTGGCTCTTGCGAGCCCAAGGTTTCTGAGCCAGTGCTCCACCTCGATGGGCCGAATGGTCGCCAGGGTGTAGGTCCCCCATCGTGGCACAATCCACTTCCGCAAATGGCCACGGTACGTTGCCTTGGTTGAGTAGGTCTTCCAGGTGTTATCAAGCGCTAACTCTCGTTGCTTGTAATGCTCAACCAGTTGAGCAAGAGTCAGCAGCCTGGGCGTCAACTGCGCATTGTGGGAGTTGATTTCACGCCTCAATCCCAAAATCGCCCTAACTGCGCGGGCTTCGTCTTGGAATTGATCAACTGTTCCAACGACGATGCGGCGATGTACCCTCCGTCCATCCGATCCCGGTTCTCTCCATCGAAATTCCCAAACGTTCGGACCCCTTCGGCGGGGCACCTGCATTAAACATCCGTTCTGCATTTGGCCTCCTTTTGGCCTCTCTCCAAGATCTGCGGAATTTACAAGAATTCCCGAATGTTGCCTAGGAGTCGTCGGGCAGATTCTGCCAATGAGGTGTCGGAAGGCTGGTAACGGCCGGTCTGTCAGCAGGTTACGGTTGACTCGGTGCGGCATTTGAAGTAACCGTGTGGGCTAGAGGAACTGCGAGATGGGTCAGTTCAGGAGCGATATAGGCACAAACGTAGGCACAACTCAGCGGGGCGGTTTTGCGCAGATCGAAGGATTTTGGGGATGATTATCGCTTTCCTGCGCGAGACCGGAGCAAGATTTCCCCAGAGGACAAGATTTGCTCTTGGTAGGCAAGTTTCTACAAGTGGGACAGACCCGCAAAGACTTCCTCGCCCTTCGTGCGCCGCTGACGGGAGGCCACCAATAATTACTAGCAGCGACAGCCGGCTTGGTTTTAAGAGGACCTGCTCTTGTCCACGCGTCATGATTTCGTTCTTCCGCGTGAGAGAATAACCACGTGGTGATCCCCTTGCGGTTGTGTCCATGCCACGAAGATCCGCCCTCCACTTCCAAGTGCTACGGTAGGGTAGGCAATCGAGTTTTCGCTGCCCGGTACTGGCGTGGGCAGGGAGGGACTCCCGCGCGGGTCAATTTGAACAACATAGGCTTGCGTCTCGTTCCAACTACCGGTCGAACTCGGAGGGCGACCCTGGAAGATGAGCCACACGGTTCCGTCCTCGGCGGTTTTCATGGCGGGATGGTTGGGATCCAGAATGTCCCGGGAAATGTCGATGGGAGCACTGAACGACTTGGCGCCGTCGGCGGAGCGGGCAAATCTTATACGAGGTCGTTCCTCCCGGCCCTCCGTCATCCAGGCGATGCACAAGACGCTATTTGATTCTGCCAGTGAGGCACCGCAATCGGGACAGCCATTCAGCTTCCAGCCATCATCATGAACGCGCACGGGATCTGCAAAAGTTTGCCCCCCGTCACGTGATGTGGAGACCACCATATCGCGGACTTCTCCGCGGAACACACGGCGCCACGCCACAAATACCTCCCCGTGAGCGCCAAATGCGAGGCTGGGACGGCAACAGGGGCAGGCCCCTTTCGCTACACGCACGTTCCGCCCGAACGTTGCACCCTGGTCGGTCGACCTTGCCAGATAGACGGAGGAGGTCTCCTCATCGGGTTTCGACGAATCTCGTTCGTCGAGCCAAATGGCGTAAACATCTCCATTGGGCGCAACACCGATGGAAGGAAAACCCCGATACCCAGGCGCGTCCTTATCCGAGACTTGGACGGGCTTCTCAAAACTCTCGCCCCACGACAGCGAGCGGGCGGACATGATCATTTCCGAGCGGTTCTGCCCCGATTGCTGCCAAAGCGCGTAAATCCCGCCACGAGTCATGGCCACGCTGGGGCTCTGTTCACCATGAGAGCCGATCGAGGCATCTGCGTCGCTAATGGGCAGCGCGGAGGGCGTGAGTGTGTCCCCACCGTCGTGGGAAGTGAGCAGGCCCAACCGGGACTTTGAATTCTGCAGATACACAGCGAACAGATACAAGGTTCCTGCTGTATCGACCGCGAGCGTTGGGTCCCACGACGCCGCAAGCCCGACACTTTCCAGCACTGGCCGGGGATGTATCTCAAAGACGCACGCCGGGGTCCGACGCGACTGCTTGCATCCGGTGACGAGCGCAAGTCCACTCAGCGCGAGCAGAACCAATCCAAGAGACCAGAACGTTCGATTCGCCGTAGCTTTGGTATTCGGGGGCATTTCTTGCCTGTGTTTTCTCAAAAGCGCACCTGAAATTCCGTCAATGCATTGATCGGCGAACCCGGGAAGATCACCGTAGGTGTGTTGCCGGATTGAAAATAACGGCGATTGGTCAGGTTCTGAATATTGACGCTTAGTTTGAAAAGCTTCTCATCCTTGTGGGAGGGCCCAAAGACATAGCTGGCCATTGCATCCAGGCGGCCGTAACCGGGCAGGACGACATCATCGGACGGGTCCACGAAACGGTAGCTGCGCGCCTGAACTCCACCTCCGAAACTCAGTCCGCTGAGCGCGCCATGCTGGACTTGGTAGACCGTCCAGATACTGCCGCTATGGCGGGGAGCGTTCTGAAAGGTGTTCCCCACTGGATACACCGGGTCCGCAGCGATTCGTGCCTCATTGTACGCATAAGCCAAGGTCACATCCCAGCCTGAGCGTAGACGCCCGGACGTATCCAGCTCGATGCCTTTCGATTCCGTCGTGCCAATCTGGATGGAGGCGAGCGGGTCGCCGGGGTTGGTAATGAGCAGATTGGAGGCGCGAATCCGATAGAACGCGAGCGATGAGGAAAGCCTGCCGTGAAGCTCCGAAGTACGGACTCCGGCTTCGTATTGATGGCCAAATTCCGGAGCGAAGGGTTGTCCGCCTGGGGTGAACTGCGCCGCCAGTGTGGGACTGAAACTGCGGCTCCAGCTTCCATAAAAGGTGAGCGGCTCGATCGGCTGGTAAGTGACGCCGATGCGCGGTAGCGTGGCCACATTATCCTGGCGATTATGGGTGTCATAAATCACTTCATCGTATCGCTGCGTGAACCCTTCGAAACGAGTCCCGGCGACAACCTTGAGTCCTGGCAACAAGCTGATTTGGTCCTCTAGATAGCCGCCATGCGTCATGAGCCGCGACGTCCCATCAAGCGGGAAATAGTCGGGAGAGGAGGGGTTGAAGAATTCGTCCGTGAGAACGCTTGGACTTGGAAGCGTCATGCTGAACGGAACCGGATTATAGAGGTCAATGGGGGGTGCATCGCTGAAGATGGCGTCCTGCACGACGGACTGCCTCCCGTATTCGAACCCAACGAGGAAATTGTGTTCGATCCTGCCGGTCTTGAAGACTCCTGTCAGGTCGGTCTGCCAGTCATAGAAGCGGAGCGGGTAGTCGGCGTCCTCGGAATATCGGGCGAGCGTGCGGTTGTCGGACTCCAGATAACCGACGCTCGTATCCAGATAATTCCAGTCGACGAGCGTTGCTTGAAAGCGGCTGCGCACCACCCACCTCCGGCCGAGAATGCGACTGAAATCAACTCTGCCCACCTCGTTCTGAAGGTGGGACCACTGCCACGGCTCCCCATAGTAGTTGCTGATCGGGACCGGCGCAGGCCGATCTCCAAGTGCAGGAATACCGTAGTCGGTGGTTGTCGCCCCGTGCTGATACTCGATGAGAAACCGAATGGCCGTTCGGTCGTCTGGCTTCCAGGTAAGCGCTGGGGCGAGAAAAAACCGGCGATCATGGAAGTAGTCCCGAAAGTTGGAAGAGTCCGCGAACTCCCCGTTCACTCGGTAGAGGAGTTTACCGCTGCTGACGATCGGGCCGGTGATGTCGAATGTCGGCCTCACACTCCCATATCGGTCCGCCTGGAATGAAACGACACCGTGTGCAACCGGCAGCGGCTCCTTGGTTATCAGCGTGACGATGCCCGCCGAAGCGGCGCGGCCGTAAAGAACGGAGGCAGGTCCTTTCAGGATTTCGACGCGGTCGACGTCCGTAGTGTCGGAGGGAACCATGCCGTCAAAAGGAAAGCTGTCGCGATAGTAGTTGCTGAATACCCCGAGGGGGAGCCCGCGAATCGTGAGCGCGCTCCCGATATCCCCGGCCGCCAGCACGTCGCGATTTACGCCGCTGATATTTTCGGCGGCATCGGCGAAGCGAATGTCCTGCTGGCTCTGGATGAGGGCCTGATTGGCAACTCCAATT
>Ga0335085_10003001_pt1 | contig 30217 bp, 31 predicted proteins | sample Lox_Sample_45_FD_206712 | JGI IMG/M metagenome (GOLD analysis project Ga0335085, IMG submission 206712) | Soil microbial communities from Loxahatchee National Wildlife Refuge, Florida, United States - Lox_Sample_4.5 | ecosystem: Environmental > Terrestrial > Soil > Wetlands | place: USA... | reverse complement strand
GCCAGGGGGGCGTGCGCCAGCGCGAGGGCGGCGAGCTGGCTCGCCTCGTCCTGGACGAACGCCCGGCCCTCGGCAACCGCCGGGATCGCGGCGGGATCACCGCCCGCGAGGATGACGCCGAACGGGGACCAGCGCGCGGGTTCCCCCGCTCCGGGCGCTATCTCCGCGGGCTCGGCCAGGCCGGGGAGGGCGGCCAGGGTGATCTTCGGCCGGGCGTTCCCGGCGGCGAGGGCTTCCTCCGTCTCCCGCAGCGTGGGGTCCGCGCCGATGGCGGCATGGAAGGCCTCGACGATCCAGCGCGGATAGCTGCGGGTGGCGGCCAGGTAGCCGACCGGGTCGACGGCCCGGTCCGGGGCGATGATCTGGAGCCATTCGGCCTGCTCCCGGGTGCTGACCCGGCGGAGCACCGCGTTGACGAAGCCCGCGGGCCGCATCCCGGCCACGTCCTTGGCCAGGTCCACGGAGGTGGCGACCGCGGCGTGGCTGGCCACGCGGGTGGCGAGCAGCTGGTGGGTGCCCAGCCGCAGGACCTCGCGGACCGGTGGGTCGACGTCGCCGGGCGAACGGTCGCTGCACAGGTCCAGGATCGCGTCGTAGGTCTGCAGGCCGCGCAGCGTGCCGTAGGTCAGCTCGGTGGCGAGGGCGGCGTCGCGGCCCTCGATACCCCGCTCGCGCAGCAGCGTGGGCAGCAGCAGGTTGGCGTAGGCGTCCCGCTGGTCCACGGCCCACAGCACGTCATAGGCCACCCGGCGGACGGGATCCGAGCGGGTGCGGCGGCGCCCGGGCGGCCGCTTTCGAGCCGGCACGTCAGCTGAACTTCGGGTTGGCCTGGTGCAGGCCGCGGGCCCAGTCGGCGGCCGGCGTGGGACGCTTGCCCGGCGGCTGCACCGGCCCGAGCCGGACCGGCTCGGTGGCCGTCCCGGCCAGCACGCGGTCGCGGGTGACGAATAGCTCGCCGGGGGCGAGAGCCGGGGGGCCATCCTCGGCGCCCGTGCTCTGGGCCGCCGCCCCAGCGGTCACCGGCTCGACCGGTCCCAGCTTCAGCCGGGCGCCGGCGAACTCGGTCCACGGGCCGGGCTCCGGGGTGCAGGCGCGGACCAGCCGGTCGATGGCCACCGCGGGCTGGCCCCAGTCGACGTGCGCGTCACCGGGGGTGATCTTGGGGGCGAAGCTGACGCCCTCGTCCGGCTGCGGCACCGCCCGGATCTGCCCGGACTCGATCCCGTCCAGGGTCTCCACGAGCAGCCTGGCCCCGGAGACGGCCAGCCGGGCCAGCAGGTCACCGGCGGTGTCGCGGCGGCCCACCGGCTCGGTGACGACCCCGTACACCGGGCCGGCGTCCAGCTCCTTGACGATGCGGAACGTGGTGGCGCCGGTTACGTCGTCACCGTGCAGCAGCGCGTGCTGGACCGGGGCGGCGCCGCGCCACGCGGGCAGCACGGAAAAGTGCAGGTTGACCCAGCCGCGCGGCGGGATGTCCAGGGCGGCCTGCGGGAGCAGCGCCCCGTAGGCGGTGACCGGGCAGCAGTCCGGGCCGATCGCCCGGAGCCGGCCGAGGAACTCCGGGTCGCTGGCCTTCGGCGGCGTCAGCACCTCGATCCCCGCCTCGCGGGCCAGCCGCGCCACCGGGCTGGGCTCCAGGTGGCGGCCGCGCCCGGCGGGGGCATCCGGCCGGGTCACGACCGCGGCGACCTCGTGGCGGGACGCCAGGATGGCCTGCAGGGCCGGGATGGCCGGCGCGGGCGTCCCGGCGAAAACAAGCCGCATCAGCTCACCGATCCATGGGGGTAACGCATCCGGGCGCTGGTTCAGAACGCCTTGCCGAACGTGGCGTGCGGCGAGGCCTTCACCTCGGGCACGGCGACGCCGGACCACTCCGCCTCCCGGATCGCCCGCATGGCCAGCTTCTTCTGCTCCGGGTCGAGCCGGTCGATGAACAAGATGCCGTCCAGATGGTCGGTCTCGTGCTGGAAGCACCGCGCCATCCGCGCGGTGCCCTCGAGCGTCACCGGGTCGCCGTACATGTTGAAGCCCTTGGCCACGGTGCCCCAGGCGCGCTTGGTGGGGAAGGCCAGGCCGGGGAAGGACAGGCAGCCTTCCTCGTCGGTGTCTTCGGCTTCGGAAAGGTCCAGCGTGGGGTTGATCAGGTGCCCCAGCTCGTCGTCCACGAAGTAGGTGAACACGCGCAGCCCGACGCCGATCTGCGGCGCGGCCAGGCCCGCACCCGGCGCGTCCATCATGGTGTCGGTCAGGTCCTTGACCAGCTTGCGCAGCTCGGCGTCGAAGTCACGGACCGGATCGGCAGCGGTACGCAGCACCGGATCGCCGAAAAGGCGGATCGGCTTCACGCTCACGAAAAGATCCTCCCCGCCCGCAACGGGCGTCACGTCCGCCCGGAAGGGCGCTGTTCACGCCCGTGACGGGCGTTCCTTACCTTGATTCCAGTCTAGGGGCGTCCATGGGGCGGCGGCCGCTCATAGCCGCGATCGGGCCTTGAACGCGGCCTTGCGCGCCGCCTTCGCCACCGCCGGCTCCGGGTGGTGCTCGCTCAGCGTGGTGAGCAGCTCGGTCACGGCCGGGTGCTCGACCCGCCACAGCCCGGCCACCAGCTCCGCCTGCGCGCGCGGCGGAAGGTCCGGCAGCAGTTCGGCGACCACGTCCTCCGGCGCGGCCTCTTCCAGCAGGCCGGCCCCGAGGTCGACCAGCAGCCAGGCGCTGTCCTCCCGGCTGAGGGTGGCCTCCTCCCCGTGCTCGCGCAGCCAGACCGCGGCGTGCGGGCGCAGCACGGGGTTGGCCAGCGCCCGCCGCACGGCGGGCACGGCCGCGGCGCCGACCCGGTCCATCACCGCGAAGGCGGCGCCGCGCAGTCCCGGTGATCCCTGGCTGGCGGCGTCGGTCAGCTCCTCGGCGGCACGTTCCGGGCTGCGCCGCCCGAGCCACGCCGCGATCTCCGCCTCGCCGTCGTCGGCGTCGTAGTCGGCCAGCACGGCGAGCACCGCGGCGGCGCCGCCGTCGGCGCTGCCGCCCAGGACCGGCACCCGCCAGCCGCGGGCACTGAGCCGGTCCCGGACCGCCCACACCCCAATCGGCGACAAGGTGACGGTGAGCCCCGCCTCGTCGTCGTCAGCGCCCAGCTCGACCACGCCGAGGTCGGCGAGCAGCTCCAGGCCCGGTTCCAGCCCGGGCGCGAACGCCGGGGCGGGCTCGGTGCCGGAGGGGGCGCCCGCATCAGGTCCGTTCGGGCTGGTATTCCCGTCATCGGCGCCGACGGTCAGTGCCCCGACCGCGGCCGCGTACGCCTCGAACAGCGCGTCGAGCCGCACCGGGCGACCGGCTGTGTAGAGCGCGGTGGCCAGCCCGTCCAGGCTCTCGTCGCTGAGCACGGTTGCCAGTGCCGCACACCAGGTGTCCAGGGCCTCGTCGGGACGGCCGGACTCGAGCACGCCGAACCGCTGGCCGGGGCTCGCCCGGTGCCCGGACACCGCCACCATGCCCGTCCCGGTGGCGACGGCCCACGCGGCGCGGATCTCCTCGGCGGACACGTCGAGGGCACCCGCCGCCGCCGCGGCGTCGGCCGCGGCGAGCTCACCCCCGGCGGTGACCGGCCGGCCCGTACCCGCCCAGGCGGCCAGGTCCCGTGCCACCCGCAGCAGCGGCGCCACCCGCGCCGCGGCCGTCAGTTCCTCCCGGGACGCCAGGCGGACAGGGGGCAGCCGGGTGAGGGTGCCCGAGCTCCGCGACCGTGGCGGCAGGCTCGCATCCGAGGTTGCCACGCATGCACCTTACGACGTTGGTCAACCTTCTTGGGGTCACCGCGCCGCCCAGGCTCGGCACGCCCGGGCCCGCGCCGATCCGCCGGGCCCGCTCAGATCAGTTCCGCCGGGTCGAGCTGGACCCGCACGGCGCCGTGGTCCTTGCGCGGGCTCCGGGTGGCCTGCGCCGACTGCAGCGCCCGCGCCAGCGCCGAGCCCTCGGCCCGGGGCACCCGGATCAGCGCGCGCACCGGGGTGGCGTCGGCGTCCTCGACGAGGACGGCCCGGCCCGCGCCGTCCGCGCCGCCCGCCCGCGGCCGCCCCGGGCCCGCTGAGCCGCCCGGGCTCCCCGGGCCCCCCTCGTCGTCGGGCACGGGGCCGAGCACCTCGGCCGCCGCCGGAAGGCCGGTCACGCCGAGCAGCTCCGCGACGGCCGCGGCGGGCCCCGAGACGGCGGCCATCCGGACGGCGGGCGGGAACGACAGCTGATCACGTTCGGCCAGTTCACGCTCGGCGTAGCCGGCCGGGTCCCAGCGGATCAGCGCCTGCACCGCCGCCAGGCCCGCGTCGGCGTGCACGATCACGTTCCCGTCCTGGCCGACCGGACGGACGAGTGCGGCCGCGTTGAGCCACCGGCGCAGCGTCTCCTCCCCCGCCCGCAGGCTGGGCCGCCCCAGCAGCGCCCAGCCGTCGAGGAGCAGGCCGGCCGCGTACCCGCCCGCGGCGACCGGTTCGGCGCCCGGCGTGGCCACCACCACGGCCGGGTCCGCGGGCACGGCGGCGATGACGCTGCGGCCACCGGAGAAACGGACCGGGACCGACGGGAAGGCGCGGCCGAGTTCTTCGGCGGTGCGGGCCGCCCCGGTGACGATCGCCCGGACCCCGGTGAACCCGCAGCGCGGGCAGCTCCAGCCCGCCGCGACCGCGCCGCACCAGCGGCACTGCGGGGTCTGCCGGGAGCCGGCGATCTCCAGCTGGCCCGCGCACACCGCGCAGCGCGCCTTCGCACGGCACCGGCCGCAGGCGATGGCCGCGAGGTAGCCGCGCCGCGGCACCTGGACCAGGACCGGGCCGTGCGTGAGCGCCGCCCGCGCGGTGCGGATGGCCAGGCTGGGCAGCCGCGCGCTCAGCGCCGCCTCGTCCCGGGCCAGCTCGCCGTCGTCGGCCGCGGGCCGCACCCGGGGGGCGGCGGCGCGTAGGGCAGCGCGGTCCCCCGCCAGTGCGCGGGCCCAGCCCGCCGCGACCAGCTGCGTGACCTCGGCGGTGCGCGCGAAACCGCCGATCAGCGCGGCGGCACCCTGCCGGTGCGCGCGCAGGGCGAGCACCTCGCGCGCGTGCGGGTACGGCGCGCGCCGTTCGGCCAGCAGGTCGTCGCCGTCATCCCAGAGCACCACCAGGCCGAGGTCGCGGACCGGCGCGAACATGGCCGCCCGGGTGCCCGCCGAGATCCGGGCCGACCCGCGCAGAACGCACAGCCAGCGCCGGTACCGTTCGGCCGGGCCCAGCTCGGCGGTGAGGCAGACGTGCTGGTCGGCGCCCAGCCGGGCGGTCAGGGCCGCGTCCACCCGCGCCAGGTCCTTGACGTCGGGGACCACGATGACGACGCCCCGGCCGGCCGCCGCGGTCGCCGCCGCGGCGACGGCGATCTCGTCGGGCCATTCCGGCCCGGGCAGCGCCGACCACGCGGCCCGGACCCCCCGGCCCGCGGCCAGCGCGGCCAGGAAGGCGTCCCCGGCCGGGTATCGCGGCCAGGAGCCCGCTGCGGGCCGGGCCGGGGGGCTCGCCGCGGGCGGCGACGGCGTGGCCTCGATGCGCGCGTGCCGGGGCGGGATGGCCAGGCGCAGGACGTCGGCGAGGGTCCCCGCGTACCGGTCGGCGACCGCCCGGGCGAGCCCGGCGATCTCGGGGGTGAGCACCGGTTCCGGGGACACCACGCGGTCCAGGTAGGAAAGCCTGCCCCGGTGGTCACTGGCGTCGGTGCGGGCCAGCACGAACCCGTCGACGAGCTGGCCCGCGAACCGGACCCGGACCCGGCAGCCGGGGACGGCGGCCGCGGCCAGCCGCTCGGGCACGAGGTAGTCGAACGGGCGGTCCAGGTGCGCGAGCGGGATGTCCACCGCCACCTGGGCCACCGGCCGCTGCCGGGCGGGCGCGTTGTCGCGCGCCGGGGCGCGCGCCCGCTTCCCGCCGGCCGGGGGGAGCTCCGGGCCACCAGCCGGGACCTGGTCCGCTGTGTCCTGGCTGGTCTGCGTCACGCTCCCGTCCTACCAGAACGGGGGCGATGCCAGCCCGCCCGGAGGCGGGAGGGACGCCGCCCCGCCCCGGCGCCGAGCGCGGGGCTCCGGGCTTGGGGGCTCCGGGCGTGGGGGCTCCGGGCGGGGGCTTCGGGCGGGGGGCTAGCTAGAACGCGAGCGCCTGGGCCCGGCGGTTGACCTCGGTGCCGCGGTGCCGGCAGATCGCCTGGATCGGCGTGCCCGGCAGCGTGTCGTCCTCGGTGAACAGCCAGCGCAGCGCCCCGACTTCGTCGAACCCACAGTCGAAGAGCAGCGTCAGCGTGCCCTGCAGGCCCTTGACGATCTGGGAACCGTCAAGGAACGCGGCGGGGACCGCGACCGGGCCATCGGGACGGGCGACAGCGAGGAGTTTCCTGTCACGGAGCAGTTGCTTCACACGGCCGGCAGGGATGCTGAGACGGGCGGCGACATCTGGAATCGGGAGCCAGTCACCCACGAGGGCGTCGACCGCGGTGTTGATCTGAGCCACGAATCCAATTTCCCACGCCACGGCCGAGGTGAAACACGCACGGGATTTAATTCAAGGCGCGGCCATTTCCGATGCCGCACGGCGGCGTTCAGACCTGCCCGAACCGGTCGTTGAAGCGCGGGTCGTCCTCCCACCAGGGGCGGTCCGGATCACCGGGGCCGGGCGCCGGCTCCGCTGGGGCTTTGGGTCCGCTGCCCGGCGCCCCCGGCGCCGCCCGCACGGCCGCACGCGCGTCCAGCTCGGCGTCGATCACGGCCGCCTCGGCCTCGTCCTCCCGGATGAACTGGATGAGCTGGGCCACCAGGAACGGCAGGCCGACAAGGTCGCCGAAGATCCACAGCGTCCCGCCGCCCAGGATCTGGTCGGTCTGCAGGCTGGGGCCCCAGGGCCGGGCCAGCGCGTGGTAGTACCCGGCGCCGATCAGGCTGGTGCTCGCGATCACGGCCAGGCCGAGGAACGCATCGCCGACCACCTCCACCGCCGTGATCCACAGCGAGACGCCGTAGGAGTAGGCCTTCGGCACCGGGTCGACGCGCAGCAGGGTCCAGAAGAACACGAAACCCGGCACCATCAGGGCGAGGTGGGTGAGCTCCCGCACCGCGCCGTTGTGGAACGCCGCCGTGTACCAGGTGGTGAAGTACATAACGAAGGGCACGGCGACCAGCGCCAGCGTGGTGATGGCCGGGAACGTCACGATCCGCGCCCCGCGGCTGTGGATCGCGCGGTCGATCCGCCGCCCGGCCGCCGGGAACACGGTCATGGCCAGGGTCAGCGGCCGCCCGAGGGCCAGGAACAGCGGCGCCAGCAGGAGCAGCAGGATCGTCTGGAACGCCCGCATGTAGAACAGGACCCCGGAATAGGTCCCGAACGACGACATGGTCGCGATGGCCACGATGCCGAGGCCGAGGCCGGCGAAGTTCACCGTCCGCCACGCCGACCACGGCTGCCCCCGGCGGCGCAGCCGCCGCACGCCGGCCAGGTAGCACCCGCCGAGCAGCAGCACGAGCGCGAGCATCCACGCGTCCAGCGTCCACTCCGTCAGCGCGCGCACCGCCGTCAGGTCGGGCGGCCCGTGGTAGCCGCCGGACAGCGCGTATGCCATGACTGCCACGCTATCGCCGCCGGCGGCCGCGCCGGGCCCGGCCGCCCGGATAACGCCCGGCCCCGCCGCCCGGCCGCGCGATAAGCTCCGCACCAGGTTGTTTAGCGAGCCGAACCAAACTGATACGGACGTTACGACAAATTTTCGCGTATCCGGGCGCAGGTAACGGAACAACATACTCCACGCCAAAGTCCAGGTAACCCCTTGCGCGGCCCCGGCAATGGCCCCCAAGGTACACGTAGCACCAAGACCTCTCATACCCCCTCAGAGGATGGGTCCCGTACATGCCATTGGTAAGCAAGCGGCTCAAAGCCGCCGGGACGGCTGCCGCCGCCGCCGCGCTGTGCGCGGGCGCGATCGCCGCCGCCTCGCCGAGCCAGGCGTCCTCGCCCCGCTCAGCGATCCCTGGCACGCATCCGTCGTGGGCCGTTGCGTCCACGCGGGTTTCCGCCGCCCCGGTCACCACGGGCACCGTGAACGCCCGCGTCTACCTGGCCGGCCAGGACGCGGCCGGCCTGGCCGCCTATGCGGCCGCCGTTTCCCAGCCGGGGAACGCCGACTACGGCCGCTTCCTGAGCCCGGCGCAGGTCGCAGCGAGGTTTGGGCCGACGAGCGCGCAGATCGCCGCGGTCAGGGCCTGGCTGACCGGGGCCGGCCTGACCGTGACGTCGGTCAACGACAGCGTCGACGGTTACGTGGCAGTGAGCGGCTCGGTGAGCGACGCCGCGAAGGCCTTCAGCGTGACGTTCCAGAACTTCAGGGGGCCGGACAAGCACACCGACCGGGCGCCCGCGCAGACGGCCACCGCCCCGGCCTCGGTGGCCGGCGACGTGCTCGGCGCGAGCGGCCTGGACAGCGCCACGCACCAAATGAAGCCGGGTGACACGCTGCCGCCGCCGGGGCCGAACTACTGGGTGGCCGGCCCGTGCTCGCAGTACTACGCGCAGAAGATCGCCACCACCGAGCCCACCGCCTACGGCACCCACCAGCCGTGGAACAACTGCGGGTACACCCCGGCTCAGGTGCGGGGCGCCTACGGCGTGAGCGCCTCGCGGATGACCGGCAAGGGCCAGACCGTGGCCATCGTGGACGCGTACGCCTCCCCCACCATGCTGAGCGACGCGAACCAGTTCGCGACGGCCGTCGGGGACAAGCCGTTCCGCCACGGGCAGTACCAGCAGTACCTGCCCAGCACCTTCACCGAGACCACGGCTGACCTGTGCGACGCGCCCGGCTGGTACGGCGAGGAAACCCTCGACGTGGAGTCGGTGCACGGCCAGGCCCCGGACGCCAACGTCCGCTTCGTGGCGGGCGCCAGCTGCGAGGACTCCGACCTGTACAACGCGCTGGCCTACATCGTGGACCACCACCTGGCCAGCATCGTCAGCAACTCGTGGGGCGAGCCCGCCCAGTACGCCACGCTGACCAGTGCGTACGACCGGCTCTTCATGGTCGGCGCGGCCGAGGGCATCGGGTTCTTCTTCTCCTCCGGTGACAGCGGCTACGAGTCCCCGCACGAGGACGCGGCGTCCGGCGTGATCCAGGCGGACTACCCGCCGTCCAGCCCGTGGGTGACCTCGGTCGGCGGCACGAGCCTGGCCATCGGCAAGGCCACGAACTACGAGTTCGAGACCTCCTGGGGCACCATCCAGAACCCGCTCGCGGCCGATGGCAAGTCCTGGTCGTCCACGCCGCCCGGGTTGTACCCGGCGGATTACGACGGCTCCGGCGGCGGCGGCGTGAGCACCGTGTACACGCAGCCGTTCTACCAGCGGGGCGCGGTGCCCTACAGCCTGGCCACGCAGCTGCCGGACGGCACGACGAGCACGACGCCGATGCGCGTGGAGCCGGACGTGTCGGCGCTGGCCGACCCGAGCACGGGCACCCTGGTCGGGCAGACCACCCTGCAGCCGGACGGCGCGACCTACGCGTTCGCGCTCAGCCGGACCGGCGGCACCAGCGTCGCCTGCCCGGTGTTCGCGGGCATCGAGGCCGACGCCCAGCAGGCCGCGGGGCACGTCCTCGGCTTCGCCAACCCGGCGATCTACGAGCGGTTCGGCACGGCCGCGTACAACGACGTGACCGACCACCCGCTGGGCCCGGGCTACCTCGCCCAGGTCCGCAACAACTACACCGCCCCCTACACCAAGACCGGCCCGCTCGTGACCTACCTGCGCACGCTCGGCATCAACGGCGAAGGCGCCGAGGCCCTGCCCGCGGTCAACGGCTACGACGACTCGACCGGTGTCGGATCGCCGAAGTACTACATCCAGTCGTACTCCCGGCGCTGACGGAGCAGCACAAAGCGGGGCGGCCCCTGAAGGGGCCGCCCCGCTTTACTGTGCGGCTTACCAGGCGGGCCGGACCTTGCCGGGCAGGCCCGGATCGCCGGCCGTCAGGCCAGGTGCTGGGCTACCTCTTTGGCGGCATCCTGGCCGTAGGCGCTGGCGAAGCGCTCGGCCAGCGCGGTGCTGGTCAGCTGGTACTCCTGGGTGCCGACCGTCTCCAGGGCGGACGCCGCGACCAGGCAGCCGAGCTGGGCCGCCCGCTCGAGCGGAAGCTGCCAGGCGATGGCGGCCAGGAAGCCCGCCCGGAACGCGTCGCCAGCACCGGTCGGGTCGATCGCCTGCACGCCGGGCACGGCGTCCACCGTCACCGGCGGCTGGCCCGCCCGCGTGATCCGCACGCCGTCCGGGCCAAGCGTCGTGACCTGGATCTGGACGTGCTCGCCGATCTCGGCGGCGTCCCAGCCGGTCCGCTGCTCGATCAGGGCGAGCTCGTACTCGTTGGAGAACAGGTACGCGGCCCCGTCCACCAGCGTCCGGGTCTGCGCGGCGTCCATCCGCGGCAGCTGCTGGGACGGGTCCGCGGCGAACGGTATCCCGGCCGCCGCACAGCCCGCCGTATGGCGGAACATCGCCTCCGGGTCGTCGGCCCCGATCAGGACGAGGTCGACTCCCCCGGACCGCCCGGCGACGTCGGTGATCGAGATGTCCCGCGCCTCAGCCATCGCGCCCGGGTAGAAGGACGCGATCTGGTTGCCGTCCGCGTCGGTCGTGCAGACGAAGCGCGCGGTGTGCGCCCGCTTCGACTCCAGCACCCCGGTGGTGTCCACACCGTGCGCGTCCAGCCAGGACCGGTAGCTCGCGAAGTCCTGGCCGACGGCGCCGACCAGCAGCGGCCGCAGGCCGAGGCAGCCCATGCCAAACGCGATGTTTGCGGCCACGCCACCCTGCCGGATCTCCAGCCCGTCCACGAGGAACGACAGAGAGACCCGGTCAAGCTTGTCCGCGATGAGGTGCTCAGTGAACTTCCCGGGGAACGTCATCAGGTGGTCGGTGGCGACCGACCCCGTGACCGCTATCCGCACGGATCAGTGGAACGAGTCGCCGCAGGCGCAGGAGCCGCTCGCGTTGGGGTTGTCGATCGTGAAGCCCTGCTTCTCGATCGTGTCCACGAAGTCGATGGTCGCGCCCATCAGGTAGGGAGCGCTCATCTTGTCCGTGACTACCTCGACGCCGGCGAACTCGGCCACGATGTCGCCGTCGATCGCGCGGTCATCGAAATAAAGCTGGTAGCGGAGGCCGGAGCAGCCGCCCGGCTGCACGGCGATGCGCAGCCTCAGATCGTCGCGGCCTTCACCGGCAAGCAGGCTGCTGACCTTCGCGGCGGCGCCCTCGGTGAGGATAACGCCCTGCTGCGTGGCCTCTTGCTGAACGGTCATCTGTTTCTAGCTCCCGCCTCGGGTATGGGTCCGGCGTGATCCAATGTGCCGTTTCTTCATCCAGTGTGCCTGACTCTTACGGACAACGATAAGGCCCGCACGGACATTCCGCGTCCTGGTGGTGCGAGGTTTCACATGCCCGGGCGATTTCACCGGCCGGGCCGGGCCGCCGGCCGGGCTCCGTCACAGCCCGGGCGCGCCCCACACGGGGAACCACCGGGACAGGTCCTGCTCCATCTTCAGGTCGCCCTCCACGGCACCCTTGATCTGCATCTCCAGCGCGTTGTCCCGGCGTTCGCCGGCCAGCGGGGCGAATGGGTAGAACGTGCCCCGCTTGAACAGGTAGACCAGCGCCAGCCGCCGCTGCGCGTCATCCCGGAAGGCGACGAGCGTGCAGAGCAGCTGGGGCCCGAAGCCGTTGTCCACCAGCGCGGAGTTCACCGCGTGCAGGTCGGTGACCAGGTCCTCGACCTCGGTGGACAGGTGGGAGCTGACCAGCCAGGTGAACCCGAAGGAGTCCCTGGTCACCTCGACCGGCAGCGTGCCGGTCTTCGCGCCGCTCATGTCGAGCAGTTCCCGGACGTCCTTCTCGACGTCCGCGAACGCCCGGCCCTCGACCGGCCGGAAGCAGACCGACCCGGTGCCGGTCGGGGTGAAACCGGTCGACGCCTGCAGCGTCACCGCCGCGGACGGCAGCTGGAACAGCACGTCCAGGTTCGGCTGGACCGGCTTGGTGCGGCCGAGCAGCGTGTCCAGGAAGCCCATTACTGCCTCGACAGCTGCTGGGAGATCTTCGCGAGCTGCGCCAGCCGCTTCTCCAGCGGCGGGTGCGTGGAGAACAGGTTCGCGATCGACGTCTGGCCCTCACGCGCGCTGAGCGCGGGGACGAAGAAGAACGCGTTCAGCGGCTGGGCCTCGCGCAGGTCCTTGGTCGGGATCCGCGCGATCGTGCCGCTGACCTTCTGCAGCGCGCTGGCCAGCGCGGACGGCTGCCCGGTGAGCAGCGCGCCGGACCGGTCGGCGGAAAGTTCGCGGTACCGCGAGAGCAGCCGGATCAGCAGGAAGCTGATCGCGTACACGACGATGCTGACGGCCAAGATGGCGAGGAGTATCAGGCCCGAGTTCTGGTCGTTGCTATTGCGGCGCCCGCCGCCGCCGAAGAGCTCCCCGTAGAACGAGAACCTGATCAGCAGGCCGGCGATGATGGCGAGGAACGAGGCGACCGTCATCACCATCACGTCCTTGTGCGCGACGTGGGACAGCTCGTGCGAGATGACGCCCTCGAGCTCCTCGCGGTCCAGCCGGCGCATCAGGCCCTCGGTCACGCACAAGACGGCATGCTTGGTATTACGGCCGGTCGCGAAGGCGTTCGGAATGTCCGTCGGGGCGATCGCGATCCGCGGCTTTGGCATGTCCGCCAGCGCGCAGATCCGGTCGACCACACCGTGCAGCTCTGGTGCCTGCTGCGGAGTGACCTCTATCGCTCCCGCCGTGGAAAGGGCGATCTTGTCCGAGTAGAACAGGGACCCGATCGCCAGGCCGCCGCCGATCACGACCGCGGCCAGCACGATCAGGGCGTCGGAAGCACGCACGGCGTTGAGGATGAAGACGATTGCGGCGACAAATACCACGAATACGAGCCCGAGCAGGAATATCGTCGCGGTCATGCGGGCCGTCAGTCCCCGGTCGGGCGCATACCTACTGCGCGCCACCACGTCACCTCCAGTTCAAGGGCCGGGACCGGCGAAGCCAGCCCCGGTGTCACTACTACCAATCTATCCAGGTGACGCTGGAAAGGCTCTGAACGTTCCCTACCCGTTCGCTGAGACCGGGCAGCGGCCGGCGCGCGCACGTGGCCGGACATCAGGGGCCCCGGCCTCAGCCGGGGATGAGCCCTTCGTCCGTCATCATCTTGCGCACCTCGGCCAGGTCCGCATCTTCGTACGGCAGGATCAGTTCCGATGGCTGCAGGCTATCCGGCGGAACGGGTGTCCCGGCCGCCCGCACCCCGGCCGCGAGCGCTTTCAGCGCACGGCGGAATTCCGCCTCGTCACCGCGGTCGATGGCGTCGGACAGCTTCGCATCCAGCTCATTGAGCCCGGCGGCCGCCGCATCGTCGACGCTAAGCTGGCCTTCGCCGAGAATCCTGACGATCATGTGCCGTCACCGGTCCTCGGTGGGTCGGCCGAGGGAATCGCCGACTCGCCCACGTCGGAGGCGGGGATCGTCGGCTCGGTGGCGGACTGCACCCCGTCCGAGGCCGGGGCGGGCCGCGCCGCAGGGCGCGGCGGCGCGTTGCCGGTCGCCGCGTTCCCGCCGGTACCGGCCTCCAGCTCGGGTGTGGATCCGCTGCTGAGCTCGCCCCGCAGCTTCTGCAGCTCGAGCTCGACGTCGCTGCCGGCGCCCATCCGGTCGAGCTCGGCCTGGATGTCGTCGCGCGGGGTGCCCGAGACGTCTTCCAGCGCACCGGAGGCCAGCAGCTCGTCGATGGCGCCCGCGCGCGCCTGCATCTGCGCGGTCTTGTCCTCGGCGCGCTGGATCGCCATGCCGACGTCGCCCATCTCCTCGGAGATGCCGGAGAAGGCCTCGTTGATCCGGGTCTGGGCCTCGGCGGCGGTGTAGGTGGCCTTGATCGTCTCCTTCCGCGTGCGGAAGGCGTCCACCTTGGACTGCAGCCGCTGCGACGCGACCGTGAGCTTCTCCTCCTCGGCCTGCAGCGACGCGTACTGCGCCTGCAGGTCGGACAGCTGGCTCTGCGCCGAGGAACGGCGGGTCAGCGCCTCCCGGGCCAAGTCCTCGCGGCCTGCCCCCAGCGCGTTACGAGCCTGCTTCTCCAGCTTGTTCGACTGCTGCTGGATCTGGTTCATCTGCAGCTCGACGCGCTTTCGCGACGTGGCGACATCCGCGACACCACGCCGGACCTTCTGCAGCATCTCAAGTTGCCGCTGATAGGAGTAGTCGAGGGTCTCACGGGGATCCTCCATCCGGTCCAAGGCCTTGTTAGCCTTGGAGCGGAAGATCAGTGTGACCCGCTTCATCACGCTCATAGACGCGGCCGTCCCCTTCGTGCCCTGTGCCCGCCTCCATGCCGCGGCTGCCGTCGTCGCGGCGTGCAGGGCAGGCACTGCCGCCCAATTATCAATTGGCATCCACCCTACGCGGTGCCCCGCGCACGGGCGACCATGACGGGCGGGCCGCAATATTCGCCCGGTCTGCCCGCACTATTGCCTGGCCCGTTCCACTAGGCTGATCGCGTGTTCCGACGAGGTAGCGCCGGGGCGCGCGGCAGTACCGCCCAGGATGACAAGGGCGCACAAGGCCTGAGCGCCCCGCAGACGACAAAGACGGCCGAACCCGGACGGGCCCGGCCGGAGGCCGAGGCGGCCAAGGGCCGGCCCACGCCCAAGCGCAGCGAGGCCGAACGGGGCCGGCGGCAGGGCATCACCAGCACGCCGGGACGGCCGCAGGCCCGGGGCGGGTCCGCGCGCGGCGGCGGGCGCAGCGGCGGCGGGCGCGAGAGCCGGGAGGACCGGATCCGGCGCAACGAGGCGATGCGGCGCGGCGAGGAGTGGGCGCTGCCGGCCCGGGACCGGGGCCCGGTCAGGGCGCTGGCCCGCGATTACGTCGACTCGCACCGGCGGCTGAGCGAGTACTACATGTACGTGATGATCGCCCTGATCGTCGTCTTGTTCATTCGCGCGTCCTCAGTGCAGCGGTACGCCGAGCCGATCGCCCTGCTGCTGATCGTCTTCGTCATCGCCGACGCGATCTTCCTGCGGTTCAGCCTGCGGAGGCTGATCGCCCAGCGGCTGCCCGGCCAGAGCACGCGCGGCGTGACCATGTACGCGGTGTTCCGCGCGCTGCAGATCCGCCGGTTCCGGGTGCCGCCGCCGCGGGTGGGCCCCGGCACCAAGGCCTGACGCCCGCCCCCTGACCAGGAGCCCGGCGGGCGGAAATCTGGGTCAGCTCGCCGGGCGGAGGCTCATCGGGCCGTATTCCTTGCGGTCGTCCTCGAGCAGCGTCACCTGGTCGACGCCCGCCTCCAGCAGGCCGCGCCAGTTCTCGCCGAGCCAGCTCTCGGCGTCGCCCTGGCTGGCGAAGATCGCCTCCGGAAGGTCACCCGACGAGACCACCGCGCCGTCGGTCTTCTCATAACGCCAGGTCCACGGCACGCTCGCGTCGCCTCCTCAAACTGATCGTCGCACCGATCGTGCGGCTAGCGACATTACCGAACGCCCGGGGCGCGGGTACACCGGCACGCGGAAGCGGTACCGGCCGGCCGGTGAGAAGGCGCCCGGCCCCACGAATGCGCCCGGCGCCAACGAATGCCTCAGGCGCAGAACAGGATGGCCCAGACGGCCTTGCCCCGGCCGACCACGGGACTCCATCCCCACACGTCGCAGAGCGCGTCCACCAGCTGGAGCCCCCGGCCGCATTCGGTCTCGCAGTTGGGCGCCCGCAGCACGGGCGCGGCGTCGCTCGGGTCGAGGACCGCGCACATCACCTCGCCGACCCGGCGGAAGAGCCGCAGGCCGATCCGGGCGTCGCCGCAGGCCGGGTTCCGGCCACCGGTGCCGGAGCCGGCGCCGGGACGGCCGTGGCAGAGGGCGTTGGCGACCAGTTCCGCCACGATGACCTCGGCGTCGTCGGCCAGCGGGTCGAGGCCCCAGCGGCCCAGCGTGGCCCGGGTGAAGCGGCGCGCGGTCTTGGCCGGCTGGGTCGCGGGGGTCAGCGCGAGCGCGACGACGGAGGGGGCATCCCACCAGTCCGACGGCATCCGGACGACACGTGGCCGGTCCGGCAGCGGGTGCCGGGGGGCGGACTCGGCGATCGCCGCTCGCGTCATGGGACGGACCCTGGTGCGCGTGGGCAGCGGAGCCATGTACGTGTCCCGGTTGTGGACGCTAACGACCGGGTTCGAACTTTCCGACCTCATCGCGACCCCGGGGAGCGCGGGCTTTCCGCCAATGTTGTGACGGACGGGCAGAGCCCATCTTGCCGGACATCTCATGCAAATGCAAGGCCAAATGCACGTTCATTTGATGCGTGCAGATGAGCAGTCCTTTCAGGGTAACCAGCTTTGGCACGTTAATGCCCGAAAGGTGCAAACGCCTACATTTTCTTAGCGCGCCCCAGTCAAGGGGCCGGGTGGCGCACGCCGGGGCGGACGGCTTACCGTTGCGTCGGGCGCATGTTGCGGCCTGCTTTTCGCGAAACTTTTCGGGAGTTGCCCATGCTGGTGGCCGGAGTGGACAGCTCGACCCAGTCCACGAAGGTCGTGCTCTGCCGGGCCGAGGACGGCGCCGTCGTGGCCACCGGCTCGGCGCCGCACCCGGACGGCACCGAGTGCGATCCTGCGTACTGGTGGGAGGCGCTGTGCCAGGCCGGTGACGGCCTGCTCGCCCGGGCCGGCGCCGTCGGCGTGGCCGCGCAGCAGCACGGGATGGTCGCCCTCGACGGAGCGGGCGAGGTCATCCGGCCCGCCATTCTCTGGAACGACATGCGGGCCGCGCCGCAGACCCGTGAGCTCATCGCCGAGCTCGGCGGGCCGGCCGAGTGGGCCCGCCGCACCGGCAGCGTCCCGGCTGTCTCCTTCACCGTGACCAAGCTGCGCTGGATGGCCGAGCGGGAACCGGAATCGGCGCGGCGGCTGCGCCGCGTCGTGCTGCCGCACGACTGGCTCACCTGGCGGCTGGGCGCCGGCGAGCCGGTCACCGACCGCGGTGACGCCTCGGGCACCGGCTACTTCTCCCCGGCCGGCGGCCAGTGGCTGCCCGATATCGCCGAGATGGCGCTCGGGCGGCCGGTGGCGACCCCGCGGCTGGCCGGCCCCGCCGAGGTGGTGGGGCGCACCCCCGGCGGGGCGGTGCTGTCCCCCGGCACCGGCGACAACATGGGCGCCGCGCTGGGCCTGGGCGTCGGCGAGGGCGACGTGGTGGTCTCGATCGGCACGTCGGGAACGGCGTACGCGGTGACCAAGGTGCCCGCGGCCGACACCACCGGCGCGGTCGCCGGGTTCGCCGACGCGACCGGGCGCTTCCTGCCGCTGGTCGCCACGGTGAACGCCGCGCGCGTGATGACGCTGACGGCGCGGCTGCTCGGCACCGATGCGGCCGGGCTGTCCGAACTGGCGCTGGCCGCGCCGCCCGGGGCGGGCGGCCTGACCCTGCTGCCCTACTTCGACGGCGAGCGCTCACCCAACCGGCCAGACGCCACCGGCGTACTGAACGGCATCACCAGCACCTCCCTGACCCGCGAGAACCTGGCCCGGGCGGCGGTGGAAGCCGTGCTGTGCTCCCTCGCCGACGGGATCGACAACCTCGCCGCCTGCGGCATCACCCCGGAGCGGGTGGTGCTCATCGGCGGCGCGGCCCGGTCGGCGGCGGTGCGGGCCATCGCGCCCGCCGTGTTCGGCATGCCGGTGACCGTCCCGGACCCGGCCGAATACGTGGCCATCGGCGCGGCCCGGCAGGCCGCGTGGGCGCTGTCCGGGGCCGCCGAGCCACCGGACTGGCCGGGGCCGGCGGCGGAGACGTTTACCGCCGACCCCTGTCCCGACATCCGCGACCGATACGCCAGGCTCCGGGAGGACACCGCGGGCTGGCAGGAAAGGAGCCGTCAGTGACCTCAGGTACATACGACCTTTACGTTCCGCGTCCCGAAGACAGGTTCTCGTTCGGGATATGGACGGTTGGCTGGCAGGGCGTGGACGTTTTCGGCGGCGCGATCCGGCCGCGGATGCCCGCCGACCGGGCCGTCCGCAAGCTCGCGGAGCTGGGCGCCTATGGCGTGAACTTCCACGACAACGACGTGTTCCCGTTCGAGGCGAGCGGCTCCGAGCGTGCTGAGCTGATCGCAGCCTTCCGCATGGCCCTCGACGACACCGGGGTGGCGGTGACGACGGCCACCACGAACCTATTCGGCCACCCGATCTTCAAGGACGGGGCGTTCACCGCGAACGAGCGGGAGATCCGCCGGTTTGCGCTGGCCAAGGTGATGCGCAATCTCGATCTGGCCGCGGAGCTGGGCGCGAAGACCTATATCTTCTGGGGCGGCCGGGAGGGCGCGGAGTCCGGCGCGGCCAAGGACATCCGGGCCGCGCTCAGCCGGTACGCCGAGGGCCTGAACCTGCTGTGCGAGTACGTGGCCGAGCAGGGCTACGATATCCGGTTCGCGATCGAGCCCAAGCCGAACGAGCCGCGCGGGGACATCCTGCTGCCGACGGCCGGGCACGCGCTCGCGTTCATCAACGGGCTCGCCCACCCGGACATGGTCGGGATCAACCCGGAGATCGGGCACGAGGAGATGGCCTCGCTGAACTACGCGCACGGCATCGCCCAGGCGCTATGGCACGGCAAGCTGTTCCACATCGACCTGAACGGCCAGCACGGGCCGCGCTTCGATCAGGACCTCCGGTTCGGCGCGGGCAACGTGCGGGGGGCGTTCTGGGTGGTGGACATCCTGGAGCAGGGCGGCTACGACGGGCCGGTGCACTTCGACTACAAGCCGCCGCGGACCGAGGACGACGAGGGGGTGTGGGTCTCCGCCGCGGCCTGCATGCGGAACTACCTGATCCTGCGGGACAAGGTGCGGAAGTTCCGTGCCGATCCCGAGGTCATCGGGGCGCTGGCGGCCTCGCGCGTCGAGCAGCTCCGCGAGCCGACCCTGGCCGCGGGCGAGACCTGGCGCGATGTCCGCGACGCGGCCGTCGACGTGCCGGCCCTGGCCGGCCGCGGGATGGGCTACGAGCGGCTGGACCAGCTCGCGCTGGAGCACCTTTACGGCGTCCGCTGAACGGCGTTCGTTGGCCATGCGGCCGGGACGGGGGTAGTTTCCGTTCCGGCCCCTTATGGCTTACCAGGAAAACGGGATATGCGGCGGGCGACGATCAGGGACGTGGCGGCGGACGCCGGCGTGTCCATCGGCACGGCCTCCAAGGCCCTGAACGGCCAGGGCCGGCTGCGCCCGGAGACCCGCGCGCGGGTCGCCGAGGCCGCGCGCCGCCTCCGCTTCGCCCCGAACCCGCTGGCCCGGGCGCTGCTGGCGGGGCGCACCTACACCGTCGGGATGATCACGACGGACAGTTTCGGGCGGTTCAGCATCCCGGTCATGCTGGGCGCCGAGGACGCGCTGGGGGCCGGCCGCATCTCGGTGTTCATGTGCGACACCCGCGACGACCCGGAGCGGGAGCGCCGCTACCTCGAGATGCTCACCGGCCGGCGGGTCGACGGGCTGATCGTGACCGGGCGGCGGACCGAGCCGCGGCCCCCGATCGGCGCCGGGCCCGGCATCCCCGTCGTCTACGCGATGACCCAGCCGGACGGCAGCGACGGGCCCGGGGCGCCCGGCGGGCCGGCCGGGGCGGGTGGGCCGGCCGGGGCGGGTGGGCCGGGCGGGGCCGATGGGCCGGCCGTGCTGCCGGACGACGCGGGCGGCGGCGCCATGGCCGGCACCCACCTGCTGGCGACCGGGCGCCGGCGGATCGCGCACATCACCGGGCCCGAGCGGTTCCTGGCCGCGCGCCAGCGGGCGCAGGGGCTGCGCGGGGTACTGGCCGAGGCCGGGACACCGCTCGCGGCGGGGGACGTTCTGTACGGGGAGTGGAGCGAGCGATGGGGCCGGGAGGCGGCCGGCCTGCTGCTGCGGCGGTCCCCCGCGACCGACGCGATCTTCTGCGGCAGCGACCAGATCGCGCGGGGGGCCGGTGACGCGCTGCGGGCCGCCGGGCGGCGGGTGCCCGGCGACATCGCCCTCGTGGGCTTCGACAACTGGGAACCGATGGTGCTCGGCGCGGACCCGCCGCTGTCCAGCGTGGACATGTGCCTGGAGGACATCGGCCGGGCCGCCGCGGCGGACCTGCTGGCGGCCATCGGCGGTGAGCCGGCCCGGGGCGTGCGCATCGTGCCCGCCCGGCTGGTGGTCCGCGCGTCGAGTGCCCCCTGCTGAGCGGGCCGTCCCTCCCGCCCGGGCCGCCTGCCCGGGCCGGGCGGCGATAGGCTCGCGGGGTGGACGACGCCAACGCCGCACACGACCGCACTCCACCGCAGTTCGACACCAGCGTGGCGCACAACGCCCGGGAGAACCGGCACTCCCCCGGGCGGGAGAAGAGCAGGAGAAAGAACAGGTGCGGGAGGAGGGGCGGATGCGGGTCGCGAGGTTGTACGGGGTCGGTGATATCCGGGTCAGCGACGAGGCGGTCCCCGAGCCCCGGCCGGGCGAGCGCCTCGTGCGGGTCACGGCCGTCGGGATCTGCGGGTCCGACCTGCACTGGTGGGACCAGGGTGGCATCGGCGACGCGCAGCTGTCCCGCCCGCTGGTGCTCGGGCATGAGGGCGCCGGCGTCATCGCGGATGGCCCGCGGCGCGGTGAGCGGGTGGCGATCGACCCGGCGATCCCGTGCGGCGTCTGCCGGTCATGCCGGGCCGGCTACCAGAACCTGTGCCCCCGGGTCCGGTTCGCCGGGCACGGCGGCACCGACGGCGCGATGCGCGAGTTCATGGCCTGGCCGGATGAGCTGCTGTTCCCGCTGCCCGACGAGCTGTCCGACGCCGACGGCGCGGTCCTGGAACCGCTCGGGGTCGCCCTGCACTCCTACGATCTGGGGCACCTGCCGCTGGGCGGTACGGCCGCGGTGGTCGGCTGCGGGCCGATCGGCCTGCTGCTCATCCAGGTGCTGCGCGCGGCCGGGGCGCGGTCGGTGGTCGCGGCCGACCCGCTGCCGCACCGCCGGGAGGCGGCCGCCACGTTCGGCGCGGACCCGGTTGTCGATCCCGGCACCGGCGAAGCGGAGAGCCTCGGCGTGGACGTCGCGTTCGAGATCGCCGGCACCAACGATGGCGTCCGGCTGGCGATGGACGCGACCCGGCCGGGGGGCCGGGTGGTGCTGGCCGGGATTCCCGATGACGACCGGACCACGTTCAGTGCCTCGGTTGCCCGGCGGAAGGGCCTGACGATCGCGCTGGTGCGGCGGATGAACGAGGCCTACCCGCGGGCGATCAGCATGGCCGCCCGCGGGCAGGTCGATCTCGGCCCGGTGGTCACGCACCACTTCCCGCTGAGCGATGTGGCCGGCGCGTTCGGCGCGGCGAACCGCCGGGCCGGCCTGAAGGTCATCATCGAACCGGGCCGCGAGCGCCCGGGAGCCTGAGTCCGCGGATGAGCGCCCGGTTGAGCCCGCGGATGAGCGCCCGGGGGCGCTAGCCTGGCGGTTATGCGTTCTGTGACCTGGGCAGCGGTGGCCGACGTGGGCTGTGTCCTGCTGTTCGTGGTGATCGGCCGGGCCAGCCACAGCAAGGGCGAAACCCTCACCGGCCTGGCCAGCACGTCGTGGCCCTTTCTGGCCGGGCTCGTGGCCGGCTGGCTGGCGGGGCGCGCGTGGCGGCAGCCGATCGCGGTCGTGCCGACGGGGGTCGCGGCCTGGCTCGGCGCGGTGGCCGTCGGCATGGTGCTGCGGGTGGCCGCCGGGCAGGGCACCGCGTTCGCCTTCATCCTGGTGGCGCTGGCGTTCCTGGGCCTGTTCCTGATGGGCTGGCGCCTGGCCGTCCGGCTGGTGACCCGGTTCCGGCCGTCCTCCCCCACCCGGACCGCCACCCGCTGACGGCCGTTCTGCCCGCCGGACCGCCACCCCCTGACGCCGGACCGCCACCCGCTGACGGCCGTTCTGCCCGCCCGGACCGCCACCATCTGGCACGCCAACCGGCTGCACCGCTCCACCGAGGAGGTCAACGCGTTCATCAAGCTGGCCCGCGCGCACAAGCTGCGGCTGTACCCGGTCTTGCGGCACCGGTACACCGGGGTGCCGGAGGCGTTGCGCCGCACCGTCATCGTGGTGCCGTCCCCGCACTTGCCGCACCGGTAGATCAGCGACCCCAGCCACTTCGGCGTGTTCCCCGGCGAGGTCTTGCGCGCCGGATCGGAAAACAGCGTGATCAACACCTGCCGGATGTCCTCGGGCAGGATCGGCTCATAGGCACTGGTTCACAAGTCGTAAGGCAGCAGCGTGAAGTGGTCCGCTCCCCACAGCGGCCGGAGCCGCCGGAAGTGCCGCTGGTCCAGAGTGAGCAGGCGCGTTGTGCGGTAACGGTCGGCAAGCACTACGTTGGCCGCGTCCGCGATTCCGATGTAATCGCTGTCATCTGAGTTCCGGTTGATGACATCCAGGGCCACCGAGTGGTCGGCCGCAGTCCATTCCGGCAGCTCATATGCCTCAGCGGCCACGTCGGCCGCGAACCGGCGTGCGGCTGCGGCACCGAGCCTGGTGAACAGCATGTAATCGCTCTCGGCGGCGACCATCGGCGAGACGACCAGCAATCCGTCAGCGCGAGCGATGACCGCGGCGATCGCCTCGTGCTCTGCATAGGCCTCGTCGAGGCTCGCCAGGACGGCGCTGGTATCAACGATGATCGCGGTCATTCCCCGAATCCGGTAGCGAGCTGGCCGTCAATCTCCTCAGCGGTTAGCGGCCGGCTGCTGCGGAACCCGCCGGTGGCGGGCCGTGGCCGCGGCGCGCGTTCCCTGACCAGCTTGTCGATCTCCTGCGCGAGCGTGACCCCGTCCGCGGCGGCCAGCCGGTGCAGCCGGTCCCGGGTGGCCTTCGGCACCTTGATGGTCGTCATAGTCATACCAGCGAGTATACCCGGAAGATCCCTGGTCCCCGCCACCGGATCCCGGCCAGAAACGGACATCGTGCGCACCATACACAGGCGCGTGAAGCGCCATTGACGCCCGCGCCGAGCCGACGGTCAGGATGCTTCCGCTCCGGAACACCGGTCGCGCTGCGTGACGATCGTTGGCCGTCTCGCTTGGGTCTTCCGCCCGGCCGGTTCCCGGCAGCGCGGCCTGGCAGTGGGGTCCGGTAATCCTGTGGATCGTCATGATCGGGTATGCAACCCGGCCACCGCGCACGCACTCGTCCGCCACGTGCGCCCTGGCGGCAGGCGTTCACCCCTCTGGATCTCCGCTGCCCGCGCTGATCCTCAGCTGGATTCGCGGGATTTGTCCCCGCGGAGCGGCGCTGCAGGCGATCATTGAGCGCAGCACATCAGGGAGGCGTGCGTGGATCTCATTGAGGCGATGACCACGACGGGCACGTGCCGGTACTTCCGGGATGATCCCGTCCCGGATGTCGTGTGCGCCGAGCTTGACGGGCTGCATCCGACCGACAACGAACTGGGCCGGCTCAGCGTAGTCGGTGGCGGGTCCATTTACCCGACGGTGCAGAACTTCTGCCTGGCGCTGCGGGCGCAGGGCGTGGCCAGCGCGATAACGACGCTGCTATGCCAGGTGACGGCGACGGCGCGTAGCAAGGCGCAGATAGCCCGCTTCTTCGGCGACCTTGAGCTCCTCGACCCAGGCCTGGTGCGGATCCCGCTATGGCGGCCGGAGTGGCCACCGACATCACATCCTGACCGCATCTGGATGTACGGCGGTGTCGGCGTCAAACGCTGAACCCGGCAGGCGGGCTCCGGTCGGGGGTGCTGCCCGCCGGACCCGCGCGCCGTGCTCGCCCGCAGATCCTGCCGTCGGCGAGCACGGCGCGCCGGGAGCGGCCGGCGCCCCGCCCGCAGTCGCGTTCGTCATCAACCGGGCGCTGGTACGGGACCCCGAACGGTTCGGCCGGAGGTGCCGGGCCGCGGCCGCGGCGCGCGGCTGGGCCCCGCTGTTCCTGCCCACCAGCCGGGAAGATCACGGTGAGGGGCTGGCCCGGCGGGCCGCCGCCGGCGGCGCGGGGCTCGTTTTCGCCGTGGGCGGCGACGGGACCGTCCGCGCGTGCGCCAGCGCCCTGGCCGGCACGCAGGTCCGGCTGGCGATCATCCCGCGGGGCACCGCCAACCTCGCCGCGCATGCCCTGCACATCCCGCACCGGCTGGGCGCGGCCCTGGCCGTCGGCTTCGGCGGCCATGAGACCATGCTGGACCTCGGGGTGGCCGACGGCACCGGGTTCACCGCGATGGCCGGCATCGGGCTGGACGCGGCGGTCGTCGGCGCGACCCCGCGGCGGCGCAAACTGCGGCTCGGGTGGCTCGCGTACGCCGCGGCCGGCCTCGGGCACCTGCCCGGCACGCCGAACCACTTCGCCGTCCGGCTCGACGGCGGGGCGCTCCTGCACCGCAGCGCCCGGTCGGTGGTGGTCGGGAACGCGGGGCTGCTGCCCGGCGGTTTCCCGCTGCTGCCCGAGGCCCGGCTGGACGATGGCCTGCTCGACGTCGGGATTCTCGCTCCGGCGGGCCTGGCCGACTGGGCCCGGGTCGGGTACCGCGTGCTGACCGGCAGCCGGCGCGACGACCGCTGCCTGGAACGCTTCCGGGCCCGCCGCGTGGAGATCACCGCCGACGCGGACCTGCCGCGCGAGACCGACGGGGAGATCATCACCCCCGGCCGGTCGCTGACCGTCACCGTTCACCCCCGCGCGTTGACCGTCCGGATCCCGGGTCGCTGATTCTCTGCGGGGAGTATGCAGCTTCGGCTCAGCCCAGATTCAGCCCGGGACGGCATCGTGGCTGGTGAAGAAGGCAGGAGCAGGCAGCGGATCGCGGCTGGCCCGGCGCCCCCGGGCGGACGCGGACCGCCCGGCCGCCGGGCAGGGCCCGTTGGGCGGCCAGTCGAGGAGGCCAGGGGCGATGATGCGGGACTGGGGAACCGGAGTCCACTGGTGGGCCTGGGTGCTCGGTACCGCCACGACGGCCGTCTTCTGGGCCCTGGTCATCTGGGCGATCGTGGCGCTCGTGCGCTGGGCCCGGCACGGCGGGAATGGGCCCGCGGCCCCGGGTGGACCGGACGGCCCGCGGGGCGCCGGCGGCCCCGGGGACGGCGATGACGCAGCGCAGGCCGTGGCGCGCCGGCCCGCAGCCGGTGAGATCGACCGCGGGGAGCATCGCCGGGGCGCGGAAGCCCGGCGATCCCGGCCCTACGCCAGCGCGGGATGGCCCTGAGACGCTCGCGCCCGCATACTTTGCCGGCGCGTCAGACGCGAGGGGATGGACAAGACCACCCCCGCTGATCAATCATTCAGGAAGCCGACACTTCGCCCTAAGCTTTGGCATCTTTACTATTGGCACTGGTTCAGGTTTTAGCGCGTAGATCAGGACCATCGCCTCACCGCAAAAGGGCATCGGCCACTGGCCCCGTTCCGGGAGCCATGGGGAAGGTGTGACCTGTCACTGGCGGTTACGCCATACATGGGAGGGGATTCACGGTGTTTGATCGTGCACGGGGATGGGACTTTGCATGGCCCGGGCCCGGCTTCGGGGCCGGGCTCAACGGGGCCGGGCTCAACGGCGCCGGGCTCAACGGCGCCGGGCTCAACGGCGCCGGGCTCAACGGCGCCGGGCTCAACGGCGCCGGGCTCAACGGCGCCGAAGCGAACGGGACCATGCCGAACGGAGCCGGATTGAACGGAGCCGGGCTGAACGGGTCCGGGCTGAACGGGACCGCGTGGAACGGGGGCGCCGCTGGCCCGCATGCGGCGGGAGGCCCGCCGGTCGTTTCGCTGGGGCTTACCCACCGCATCTACCCGGACGGGCACGCGGTCGCCGTCATCTGCGGCGAACTGGATGCGGCCACGGCTGACCAGGCGTATGAGTACGTGTGCCAGGTCATCGACCGCAGCCGTGGGCCGGTCCGCATTGATCTGGCCGGTTTGACGTTCTGCGACGCCCGGGGGCTGCGTACCCTGGTCGGGGTGGCCGCGCACGCGCGGAAGGCGGCCCGCCGGCTCAGCCTGGTCGCGCCCCGGCCCGCCATCATCAAGATCATGCGAATCACGGGGGTGGATGCGAACTTCCCGGAGCTGTGCCCGCCCGGCTCACGCGTCAGCCGGCCCTGATCGACACCCCGCACACGCCTCCGGCCGGCGCCGGCGCGGGGAACCGGCGCCGACGCGGGCCTTACGCGTGCACGGGCTCAGCCGCCGACCTCACCTCACCGGTGCGCACGACCACGACGGGGCAGCGCGCGGCGTGCAGGCAGTCCCGGGCCACCGGACCGAGCGGGGTCAGGGACCGTGACGCCGGCGTCGCCGGACCGGCGCCCGGCCGGGTGCTGCCCAGCACGAGCATCTCCGCCCCGACGGAACGCTCGATCAGGACGCGCGCCGGCGGCCCGTCGGCCAGTTCCATCTGGATGCCCGCCGGCTGCGTGCCGATGGCCTCCCGCACCACCGCCTGCAGGGTGGATTCGCCGGCGGCCTGATCGAGGCCGCCCTCGCTGGCCCGCGGTTGCGGCGCGTAGTGCGGCGTGGGGAGACGTTTGTCCCGCACGTAGACCACGTGCACTCGCATGCCGCGCAACTGCGCTTCCCTGGCCGCCCACCGGACGGCGGCGACCGAAGCTGGCGAGCCGTCGGCGCCCACCAGGATTCGTCCGGTGGGGGAAATCTGGGTTGGCATGTTCCCACCTTTCTCGCGATATCCGCTGATGGCCGCGTCTCTACGCTGATCCGCACGTACAGCAGAACACGCGGACGCCGCATAGTCCATCATGCACTTAGCGTTAGCTCCATGACCACTAAGAGTTAGCGGTAATGCGGTTCCGTGGTGAAAGATGGGAATTTCGTCCGTAAATGCGACGCCCGGCATTTGGGCGGGCGCTCAGGCGGCCGGGTTCTTCCGCGGCTCACCCCGGTACGTGCCGAACGACCACCGGTTGCCCTCCGGGTCACGGACCGCGAAGTCCCGCGAGCCGTAATCGGTCTCGTGCAGGCCCTGCAGGATTTCCGCCCCGGCCGCGGTGGCGCGGGCGAAGAGCCGGTCGGGTTCGTCGGTGACGACGTGGCAGCCGAACCGGATCGGCGTCGGAGCCGTATCCGAGGGTGGCGGTCCCCGCCGGATCCGGCCAGCCGGCTGGCGCAGCATGCACACAAACAACAGAAGTTATCACTCCGTGATAGCGCATCACGCTCGGTGAATTGTTTGAGCCGGCGCCCTCTTGATGGCAACTCCCGGATGACATAACGCACCACGGGACCGGGCCGCCGCCCCGGCGTGACCGCCAGCCGGTCGCCGCGCTTTCCTGCCGATGACCTCGCCCGCGCTTTCCCGCCGATGACCCGGCCGGTGCTTTCCCGCCGATGACCTCGCCGCGTTCCCCCGGGCGGCCTGTCTATGCGGGACCAGCATGCGGCGCCGACGGCACCCTCGGGCGGATTGGCAGTCAGGGGCGCCGACGCCGACGCCTGCCCCCACCCGGGATTCGCCCGTCCACGTGCGGAGACCTGCCACGCCGAGCACCGGAAGCCGCCGGGCCAGCCCCGGCCGGCGGCCGTCCCGACCGGAAACCGGCGGTCCCCCGCGGCATAACCGCGATCGCGTAATAAGCACGAAAGATTTACACGCGTGTCACAGGTGGGGCCCCGACGTGCGGCGTTAGAGATTGGTAATTGAGTTCTCACATCCCGAACGCGCAAACGGTACGAAGCGGACAGAGATATTACCGTTTTGATTTCGGCTTTTTCGCGCAGCCGACGGGTCTAGCGTGATCGCACGGGAGCCTTACCAAACATCATGGAGGTGGATTGAATGCGCACCGGGCATAGGCCCGCATGGCGCCGCCGCCCACAGAACCGCGCGGCGCGCATTGCGGTGCCCCTCGCCATCCCGATGGCACTGGGCCTGACGCTGGGAGCCGTACTGGCCTTCACCGGCGGGCCGTCGAGCACGACCATCCGGCAGGCGGCTACGGGCGCGACCGCCAGCCCGAGCGCGAGCGCCAGCCCGGGCGCGGGCGCGAGCGCCAGCGCGTCAGCGGCAGCCAGCGCCGCGGCGGCCCCGACGGGCACGGCGACCGCGCCTGGCGCCGCCGCGGCCGACAACGTGAGCTGCAACATCATCGTCCCGGCGAACCCGCTGAGCGCGCGGGGCCTGGCCACGCCGTACCGGCTCACCGGGACGGGCGGGATGACGCCGGCCCAGTCCGGGTGCACGATGGCCAACTTCGCCAACCTGGGCGCCTTCGTCCAGGCGACGATCCTGAACCCGGCCACCGGCCAGCTGAACACCTACGAGCCGCTGGTGATCACGCAGGGCACGGTGCCCGCTGCGAAGCTGGTCGTGCCGGCCCTCCCGCAGGGCGCGGTCGTCACCATCGACTTCGGGTTCAACGGCACCAACCTGACCCTGACCGGGGCGGGCGTCCGCCAGGGCAATTGCGTCAACGGCCTGAACGGGTCGATCTTCGGCCAGGTGGCGTTCTGCAACGGCACCAACTTCTTCCAGGCCGCCGCGAGGGCCGAGGCCCAGCGCAGGCTGACCGTTCCGGCGGCGGGCACTGCCACGAACATTGCCGGCATGGCCTGCCCGACCACCCGGTCGTTCACGATGATCGACCAGGACCAGAGCGACAACGTGACCTCGACCTACCTGCTGACCGGCAACGGCCAGACCGCGCAGGACAACGCGGCCAACGAGGGGGCTCTGGCCGGGGCGCAGAAGATCAACAACGGCAGTGACAACCTGCTGCTCGACGCCTTCATCGACCCGACCATCGGCTGCACACCGTTCACCGCGCCGGACCTGTCGCAGCCCGGCACCAACGGCACCTCGCAGGCCCTGGACGAGCTGCAGGCGGCCGGCAGCCAAACCGCCCCGATCGCCCTGGTCCCGGAGAACGACGAGATGGTGCTGGTCAACGATGCCTTCAGCGCGGCCAAGACCAACCTCTACCGCAGCAACGTCGGCCAGCCGCCGATCAGCAACGCCAACAACCAGGCGGACAGCCCGGCGAACTACTGCCAGAACATGGTCAACGTGCAGACGCCGTTCCTGGCCAACAACCAGGGCATGCTCGCAGGCGGGCCGACCCCGGTGCCCGGGACCGGCAACAACCTGCTGACCTTCCTGGCCAACCGGCTGAGCATGTCCTTTACCAACCTCAACTGCCAGAACTTCGGCCTGAAGAACCCGGTGACGGTCACCCTGGACGGCAACGGCGCGGCCACCGCGGCCACGTTCGCCACCACCCAGCAGACGGCCACCGCCACGGGCACCACCACGGCGCCTCCGGCCGGTCAGCGGAATGGCGGCCCGCGCCACCGTCGGCAGGCCCCGTCCGGAATGTGAGGCACCGGGCTGCTCCTGGCCGGCGACACCAGGCCAGGCAGCGGACCACCTTCATGACGCGGCGTCCCCGGGATCTTCCCGGGGACGCCGCGTCACGTCCGGCCAGGCCGGCCACGCGCCCGGACCTGGTGTTACGCACGGTCATTCCGGCCTTCGCGGTTTGGTGGCGCTGAAGCGCATGACGGTACCGCCGGCGGCTGTTCTTGTCCGCAGGCCGGCGAGGCCGAGACGGTGGAGGCCGGCTTCGAGCTGACTGGCCCGGAGTAGCGTGGTGTCCCGTTCGCCGAGGTGGATCAGCCGGATCGGCACGGTGTTGAGCATGTCGTAGCCGATGAGCACGCCGCCGGGCCGGAGCACGCGGACCGCCTCGGCCAGCGCCTTGTCCCACTCGATGACGTGATGCAGCATGGCGGCGGACAGCACCAGGTCGAACCGGCCGTCCGGGAACGGCAGCTGGGCGGCGTCGGCGCGCTGCACGCTCGCCCGCCGGCCGAAGCCCGCCAGGACCTGTTCGGCCATGCCCACCAGCTCGGTGTCGTAGTCGGTCGCGACCATGCGGAACTTCGGGAACACGGTCAGCAGCTGCGCGCTCATGGCGCCCACCCCGGCCCCGATCTCCAGGCCCTCCCCGGACGGCTGCACGCCCTGGAGGATCCAGGGGAGGATGATCCGCCGCGCGAGCAGCCGGTAGGGCAGGCTGGTCAGGGTCGCCTTGGCACTGGGCGGCATCTCGGGCATGACGCCAGCTTGCCACGTGCGCCGCGCTGGCGCTCCCACCGGCCGATATGCCGGTGGGGCCCGCGCACGGCGGGGCCGGGCACGG
>Ga0335085_10003000_pt1 | contig 30220 bp, 35 predicted proteins | sample Lox_Sample_45_FD_206712 | JGI IMG/M metagenome (GOLD analysis project Ga0335085, IMG submission 206712) | Soil microbial communities from Loxahatchee National Wildlife Refuge, Florida, United States - Lox_Sample_4.5 | ecosystem: Environmental > Terrestrial > Soil > Wetlands | place: USA... | reverse complement strand
AGAAAGCCGTAATGTCGACGACCGGTCAGGTCAAATTCTTCAACACCACGAAGGGCTTCGGATTCATCGCGCCGGAAGGCGGCGGCAAGGACGTGTTCGTCCATGTCACCGCGGTTCAGGCGGCGGGCTTGCGCAGCCTCAACGAAGGCCAGCGCGTCAGCTTCGACATCGAAGCCGACAAGCGCGGGCCCAAGGCCGTGAACCTCAAGCTTCTCTGAGCTTCGAGGGAATTGGGAATGGAAGCGGCGCGGGAGAAATTCCGCGCCGTTTTCTTTTGCACTAGGATGCGCCGATGAGCGAGAGCGAATTCGTCTTCGTCTATTCGACCTTTCCCGATGCGGAATCGGCCGCGCGCGTGGCCGAGGCGCTGGTGCGCGCGAAGCTGGCGGCTTGCGTGAACATCCACGGGCCGATGACGAGCGTCTACGAATGGCAGGGCAAGCTCGAAACGGGCCCGGAATTCGCCGCCTTCATCAAGACGCGCCGCGCGCTCGCGGACGCCGCGATCGAAGCGGCCCGCCCGCTGCATCCCTATACGGTGCCGTGTTTCCTGATCCTGCCGATTGCCGGCGGCAATGACGATTATCTCGCATGGGCGCGCACCCAGACGCGCTAGACTTGGCGGACGACTCGGGAGAACCGCAAATGAGCATGTCCCGCAGACTGGCAGCCGAATTCATCGGCACGTTCTGGCTGGTGTTCGGCGGATGCGGCACGGCCGTGCTGGCGGCGAATAGCGGCGCCATCGGCATCGCACTCGCGTTCGGCTTCGCACTGCTGACGGCGGCGTTCGCCTTGCAGCACATATCGGGCGCGCATTTCAATCCGGCGGTGACGCTCGGATTGTTCGCGGCCAAGCGCTTTGCCGGCCGCGACGTGATCCCCTACTGGATCGCGCAGGTGGCCGCGGCGATTGCGGCGGCGGCGGTGCTTTATCTGATCGCGCACGGGCTTCCCGCTTTCGACACCGCCAACGGTTTCGCGCTCAACGGCTACGGCTCGCATTCGCCGCAACACTATCCGCTGGCCGAAGTGCTGATGAGCGAACTGGTGCTGAGTTTTCTTTTCGTCACTGTCGCGATCGGCGCGGCATCGGCGCGCGCGGCCTCCGGCTTCGCGCCCATCGCGATGGGATTGGCGCTGGCGGCGATCTATCTCGTCTCCATTCCCATCACGAACGGAAGCGTGAACCCGGCGCGCTCCACCGGCGTTGCCGTACTGGCCGGCGGCTGGGCGATGGATCAGCTTTGGGTGTTCTGGCTCACGCCGCTGCTCGGCGGCGGCATCGCGGGGCTGGTGCAGCGCTGGCTTGTGCCGGAATGATCAGCCGAAAAATTCGAGCAACCGCTCCACGAGGCGACGCTGCGCATCCGCGCTTATCGAACCCAGACGCCGTACCAATCTTTGCTTGTCGATCGCGCGCATCTGATCGATGGCCGCTTCGCCGTCGCGTCCCTGAAAGCGCAGTGGCACACGGCTCGGATAAGCATGCGATGCCGATGTCAGCGGAACCACGATCACTGTCCTCAAATGCTGGTTCGCCTCGTCGGGCGAAACGATCACGGCAGGCCGGGTCTTGCGGATTTCCGCGCCGAGCGTGGGATCGAAATTGGCGAGATAAACCTCGAAGCGGCGTGGCGTTACCACGTCCACTCCTTGTCGTCCCATTCATTGGGCATACCGAGCCAGGCTTTTTCGTCTTCGCTCAACTCTTGCGGCTTGGCGCGTGCGAACTGCTCCTGCCATCCGGCCCGCAGGCGGCGCGACGGCCGAATGACGACCGTGTCGCCGCTGACCGTGAGCCTGACCTTGCCACTCAAGCCCGCTTGTTCGCGGATGGCCTTAGGGATGCGCACGCCATAGGAATTGCCGATGCGCACGATTTCGGCAGTGACGGTGGCGGCTTTTTTCATGATTACAATGTAATTACGTATCCGGTTGGCGTCAATATGCGTAAGCCGTCCTGTCTTGCCTTTGTGGGAGCCTGACCATTCTATGTCCTTTGCGGAACGATACGGAACAGGCATCTTGGGTCTCGAAGGCCCCGAGCATATCGAATTGATCGACGGCGACAAACTGCGCCGCGAGCTGACGGCGTTCGCCCATGACGACAGCGATTCCGCGCGGCTGCGCAAGACCGCGCTCGCCCATATCAAATCGGAATTCGCCGCCGCGCGCGGGCGCGTGAAGGATGCAATGGACGCGGGCCGCGTCAGCGGACTTCAGGCATCGCGCGCGCTATCCGATTTGCAGGACACCATCATCCAGGTGCTCTACGATTTCGCGACCAAGCATTTCTATTACGCGCAGAATCCGACCGAGGCCGAACGGCTTTGCGTCGTGGCGACGGGCGGCTATGGCCGCGCACAACTGGCGCCGGGATCGGACGTCGATCTACTGTTCGTTCGTCCTTACAAGGAGACGCCGTGGAGCGAGAGCGTCATCGAATTCATTCTCTACATGCTGTGGGATTTGGGTTTGAAGGTCGGCCACGCCACGCGCTCGCTGGGCGAATGCGTGCGCTTGTCCAAACAGGATATCACCATCCGCACGGCGCTACTGGAAGCGCGTTATCTCTGGGGCGATAACGGGCTCTACGAAGATTTGCGCAAGCGCTTCTGGGCCGATGTGGCGGGCGGCACGGGTCAGGATTTCGTGGACGCCAAACTCGCCGAACGCGACGAGCGGCATCTGCGGCAGGGCGAAAGCCGCTATCTCGTCGAGCCCAACATCAAGGAAGGCAAAGGGGGCTTACGCGATCTGCAGACGCTCTACTGGATCGGAAAATATCTTTATCACGTCGATGACGCGGCCGATCTGGTGAAGCACAATGTCTTCACGCATGACGAATACAAAACTTTCCAGAAGGCCGAAGCGTTTCTGTGGGATGTGCGCTGCCATCTGCATTATGCGAGCGGGCGCGCGGAGGAACGGCTGTCCTTCGATCTCCAGCCGGAACTGGCGCGGCGCCTTGGCTTCAATGGCGACAATTCGCGCCGCGCGGTGGAAGAATTCATGCGCGCGTATTTTCTCGTCGCCAAGGATGTTGGCGATCTGACGCGCATTTTCTGCGCGGCGCTTGAAGAACAGAACCGCAAGAAGCGGCCCTCGCTCGCCAATATGCTGCCGGGATTTTTGAAACCGCGCACGGGCGTGGAGGATTTCTTCGTCGAGAACGGGCGGCTGAATGCGCGCTCGAGCGCCTTCAAGCGCGATCCCGTCAATCTCATCCGTATCTTCCAGGTGGCCGACGCCAAGCACATCGACGTGCATCCCGCGGCGCTGCGCACCATCACCCGCTCGCTCGATCTCATCACCGAAAGCGTGCGGCAGGACGCGGAAGCAAACCGGCTGTTCCTCGACGTGCTGACCTCGCGCCACAATCCCGAATGGGCGCTGCGCATGATGAACGAAGCCGGCGTGTTCGGGAAATTCGTGCCCGAATTCGGCCGGGTCGTGGCGCTGATGCAATTCAACATGTATCACCACTACACGGTGGACGAACATCTGATCCGGGCGGTGGGTAATGTGGCCTCCATCGAGCGCGGCGAGCACAAGAAGGATCACCCACTTTCCACCGACATCATCAAGCGCATCAAATCGCGCGAGGCGCTTTATTGCGCGATCCTGCTGCACGATATCGCCAAAGGTCTGCCCGGCGATCATTCCGATGTGGGCGGGGCGATTGCCGAAAGCCTGTGCCCGCGGCTTGGGCTTTCGCCCGCCGATACCGCGTCGGTGTCGTGGCTCGTGCGCAATCACCTCATCATGAGCGACATGGCGCAGAAGCGCGATATTTCCGATCCCAAAACCGTGCGCGATTTCGTGGAAGCGGTGCAATCGCCGGAAATGCTGCGTCTCCTGCTGGTGCTGACGGTTGCCGATATTCGCGCCGTCGGCCCCGGCGTATGGAACGGCTGGAAAGGACAATTGCTGCGCGAGCTTTATTACGAAGCCGAAGCGGTGATGAGCGGTGGCGACGCCACGCCCGCGCGCTCGGCCCGCATCGTCGAAGCCAAGGAAGCGCTGACCGCGCGCATCAAGGATTGGCCGCCCGAAGCGCGGGCGCGCGCGCGGGACCGGCATTACGACGCCTATTGGCTCGCTTTCGACACCGATGCGCATGAACGCCACGCCAAGCTGATCGCCGAGGCCGATACCAAGGGCGAATTGCTGGCGCTCTCGGCGCAAAGCAACGCCTTCCGCGCGGTGAGCGACATCGTGATCTATACGCCCGATCATCCGGGCCTGTTCTCGCAACTCGCCGGTGCGATTGCGGTGGCGGGCGGCTCGATCGTGGATGCCAAGGCCTTCACCACCACAGACGGTTTCGCGCTCGACGTGTTCTCCGTGCAGGATCAGGACGGCGGACCGTTCGGCGATGCGCCCCGCATCGAGCGGCTGCGCCAGAGCATCGAGAAAACGCTGGCGGGCGAATTGCTGCCGCGCGCCGTCTTCGCCAAGCGCGCGCCCAAGAAGCGCACATCGGCGTTTCAGGTTCGCCCGCGCGTCGATTTCGACAATGAGGCGTCGGCCACCTCCACCGTCATCGAAGTGGAGGGGCTGGACCGGCCGGGGCTTCTCTATGACGTTACCCGCGCGCTGTTCGAAGCGGGGCTGACGATTTCATCCTCCATCGTGGCGACCTATGGCGAGCGCGCCATCGACGTGTTCTATGTGCGCGACGGTTTTGGCCACAAGATCGTCCATCCCGAGCGGATCGCCAGCACCAGGGCGAAGCTTCTGGCGGCGCTGGAAGGCCCCGCCCCTTGAAGCGGGGCGCTCTTGCGGGGCATAAACGCGGCCCGCGCATGAAGATCGAACCATGACCCGCCCCAATCTCGTCCTTTCCGGCATGCAGCCCACCAATGTGCTGCACCTGGGCAATTATCTGGGCGCGCTCAAGAACTGGGTACGGATGCAGAAGGAGATGCCCTGCCTCTTCTGCGTGGTCGATCTGCACGCGATCACGCAGGACTCCGGCTATGGCAAGCGCGAGAGCCTCACGCGCGCCACCCACGAAGTCGCCGCCGCCTATATCGCAGCCGGAATCGATCCGGCCAAAAGCCCGATCTTCAATCAGGCGCAGGTGCCCGAGCATGCCGAGCTTGCGTGGATATTCTCATGCGTGGCGCGGCTGGGCTGGCTTGACCGCATGACGCAGTTCAAGGAAAAATCCGGCAAGCACAAGGAACGCGCCAGCGTCGGGCTTTATACCTATCCCGTGCTGATGGCCGCCGACATTCTGGTTTACAAGGCCACGCACGTTCCGGTCGGCGAAGACCAGAAACAGCATCTGGAACTGGCGCGCGACATCGCACAGAAGTTCAACAACGATTTCAACGTGCCGGATTTCTTTCCGCTGCCGGAGCCGGTGATCACCGGGCCGGCCACGCGCGTCATGAGCTTGCGCGACGGCACCAAGAAAATGTCGAAATCGGACGAGAGCGATTATTCGCGCATCAACCTCACCGACGATGCCGATACGATTGCGCAGAAAATCCGCAAGGCGCGCACCGATCCCAATCCGCTGCCGGATTCGGAGAAAGGGTTGGAGGGGCGGCCCGAGGCCGAGAACCTTATCAATATTTATGCGGCACTGGCCGACGATCAGCCCGCCAATGTGATCGCGCGTTTCGCGGGCCAGCAATTCTCGTCGTTCAAGAACGAGTTGGCGGACCTCGCCGTGGCGAAGCTGACGCCCGTGGCCGCCGAAATGCGCCGCCTTCTCGCCGATCCGGCCGAGATCGACCGCGTCCTGAAAGACGGTTCGGCCAAGGCGCGCGCGCTGGCCCAACCCATCATGGCGGAGGTCAAGCGCATCGTGGGCTTCGTGGGATGAATCTCGGCCAGTCCTTCCGGCGCTGGCTGCGCGACATGCGCGCCCGCTCCGCCGCGCGGCTGCGCGAGCTCGTGAATCTGCTGCGATAGTCGCGGATTTGCGCTAGAACTTCGCCCATGACGCAACCCAAGACCGTTCTCGTCACCGGCGCCGCCAAAAGGCTGGGGCGTGCGATCGCGCTCGATCTGGCGCGCAACGGATGGGATGTGGCGATCCACTACAACACCGCCGAGCGCGAGGCGCGCGTGACGGCGGAAGACGCGAAGACCGCGCATGGCAAGGTGGCGCTGTTGAAAGCCGATCTGTCGCGCGAAGATGAAATGCGCGCGCTCGTTGGCCGCGCGGTGGCCGAACTCGGACCGCTGACCGCGCTCGTCAACAGCGCGTCTGTGTTCGAGAACGATAATGTGTTGAATGCATCCCGCGCGTCCTGGGACAAGCACATCGAAACCAATCTGCGCGCGCCCTTCGTGCTGTCGCAGGAATTTGCCAGGCAATTGCCGCGCGAGATGACGGGCGCAATCGTCAACATCATCGACCAGCGGGTGTTGAAACCGACGCCGCAATTTATGTCCTATAGTTTAAGCAAGGCTGGTCTGCACTGGCTGAATACCACGCTGGCGCAGGCGCTCAGCCCTCGAATCCGCGTCAATGCGGTCGCGCCCGGCCCAACCATCCGCAACGAGCGCCAGAGTGAGACCGATTTTTCCCGCCAGCGCGAGGCGACGCTTCTGGGCAGCGGCGCGGAACCGCAGGACGTTTGCGAGGCAGTGCGCTATCTTCTGGAGGCGCGCGCCGTCACCGGCCAGATGATCGCAGTGGATGGCGGCCAGCATCTGATCTGGAAAACCCCGGATGTGAGCGTGAAGGAATGAGCAAGAACGTACAGCCCCTTCGCATCGCCGATGCCGCGCGCGGAATCCGCCACGTCTTCATCCGCAATCTGGAAGTGCTGGCCAATATCGGCGTCTACGGCCACGAGAAGGGCAAGCTGCAACCGGTGCGGATCAATGTCGATCTCGCAGTGGAGGATCTGATCGATGTCGGCGACCGGCTCGAACAAGTCGTCGATTACGCCAGCATCGACGCCCATATCCGCGCCATCATCGGGGCGGGCCACATCAATCTCGCCGAGACGCTGGCCGAGCGCATCGCGCAAGCCTGTTTCGGCGATCCCCGCGTGAAGACCGCGCGCGTGCGTGTGGAGAAGCTGCATGCGCTGCCCGGCGCGGAATCCGGCGGCGTGGAGATCGAGCGCGAAAGACCGTAAACTCCCGGTCATGGATTCCGCGCTCACCGGCCCCGCCCGCATTGCCGCCTATCTGAAAACGCTGCCCGATGCGCCGGGCGTCTATCGCATGCTCGATGCCAAGGGCGATGTCCTTTATGTCGGCAAGGCCAAAAGCCTGAAGAAACGCGTGAGCTCTTACGCGCGAGGGGTCCCGCATGCCGACCGGCTGACCCGCATGATTTCCGAAACGGCGGAGATGATCTTCGTCACCACCGCGTCGGAGACCGAAGCGCTGCTGCTGGAGAGCAATCTCATCAAGCGGCTGAAGCCGCGCTACAATGTTTCCTATCGCGACGATAAATCTTTTCCGAACATCCTGTTGCGCGAGGATCATCCTTTTCCGCAATTGCTGAAGCATCGCGGCGCGAAGACGACCAAAGGCGTCTATTTCGGACCGTTCGCCAGCGCGGGCGCGGTGAACAGAACGCTGAACACGCTGCAGCGCGCGTTTCTCCTGCGGTCCTGTTCGGATTCGGTGTTCGAATCGCGCACAAGGCCGTGTTTGCTGTTTCAGATCAAGAGATGCTCCGCGCCTTGCGTGGAGCGCATCGATGCGGCGGGCTATGCAGAGCTTGTGCATGAAGCCGAGCAGTTTCTGTCCGGCAAAAGCCGCGCGGTGCAAGAGCATCTTGTGAAAGATATGAACGCCGCCGCCGAGGCGCTGGATTTCGAGCGCGCGGCGCGCTTGCGCGATCGCGTGCGCGCGATGAATCAGATTCAGCAGCATCAGGGCGTGAACCCTTCCACCTTCGCCGATGCCGATGTGTTCGCGGCGTTTTCCGAAGGCGGGCACACTTGCATTCAGGTGTTTTTCTTTCGCGCCGGGCAGAACTGGGGCAACCGGCCCTATTTCCCGCGTCATGATCGTGAGATTTCGACAACCGAAGTTCTCGAATCTTTCATCGGCCAATTTTATGACGAGCGCGAAGCGCCGCATCTGATCCTGCTGTCCGAAGACATTCCCAATCGCGAATTGCTGGCCGAGGCGCTCGCCATGCGCGCGCAGCACAAAGTGGAAATCTCGCTGCCCCGGCGCGGCGAAAAGCGCGAAATCGTGGAGATGGCGATCACCAATGCGCGCGAGCAGCTCGGCCGGCGCATGGCGGAGAACACCGCGCAGCGCGAACTTCTCGAAGGTGTGGCGGAAATCTTCGGCCTCGAAAATCCGCCGCGCCGCATCGAGGTCTATGACAATTCGCACATCCAGGGCGCCCATGCCGTGGGCGCCTTCATTGTGGCGGGGCCAGACGGCTTCGAGAAAGGCGAATATCGCAAGTTCAACATCAAATCCGAGGACCTTACGCCCGGCGACGACTACGCCATGATGCGCGAGGTGCTGACGCGCCGCTTTGCCCGTCTGATGAAGGAGGCCGACGAAGCGCGCGACAAATGGCCCGATCTGGTTCTCATCGACGGCGGACCGGGCCAGCTCGCGGTCGCCGAGGGCGTGATCGCCGACCTCGGCGTGGAGGATGTCGTGCTCGTGGGCATCTCCAAGGGGCCTGACCGCGACGCGGGGCGCGAGCATTTCCACATGAAGGATCGCGCGCCCTTCCGCCTCGATCCCAAATCGCCGGTGCTCTATTACCTGCAACGGCTGCGCGATGAGGCGCACCGATTCGCCATCGGCAGCCACAGGAAAAAGCGGTCGAAAGCCATCGGCGCCAATCCGCTGGACGAGATCGCGGGTGTGGGTGCTGCCCGCAAGCGCGCGCTCCTCACCCATTTCGGCTCGGCGCGGGCGATTTCGGGCGCCAGCCTCGCCGATCTGGAGGCGGTAGGCGGCGTCAGCCGGACATTGGCCAAGAAAATTTACGACTTTTTTCACCCCACGAACTGAGGTGCGTGCATTGGGCGGACGGGATGCTAAAGTCGCCCCATGTTCACGTTGCCCAACCTCATCACCATCTTCCGCATCCTTCTGGTGCCGGTGTTTGCGCTGGCCTTCGCGCTGCCGGGCGATACGGCACGGTTGACGGCGTTCGTCGTGTTCTGCATCGCGGGCGCGAGCGATGCGCTGGACGGTCTTGCCGCGCGCAAGCTGAACGCCTCCTCCAGCTTCGGGCGGATGCTCGATCCCATCGCCGACAAGATTCTCGTGGGCGTGGCGCTGATGATGCTGGTGGCCGAGGGCTCGGTGCACCAGTTCCTGCTGGTGCCGGGGTTGGGTGGATTGCTGAAACTGGTGCCGGCGCTGGTGATCCTGTCCCGCGAGATTCTGGTGTCGGGCTTGCGCGAATTCCTCGCCGGCGTTTCGGTGAGCATTCCCGTTTCCAGCATCGCCAAGATGAAAACCACCATCCAGATGATTGCTATCGGCGCGATGATTTTGGGGCCGATCGCCGACCGCTTCCTGCCGGGCGCGGAGGCGTTTGCCTATATCGCGCTGTGGGTTGCCGCCGCGCTGACCGTCTATACCGGCTACGCCTATTTCAGCGCGGGGCTTGCCTATCTGCATCCGCGCGGCGATTCCGGAGACGCGGCGTGAAACTCCTCTATTTCGCCTGGGTGCGGCAGAAAATCGGCCGGGGCGAAGAGGATTTGGCGCTTCCGGTGGGGGTGAAGACCGTGAGCGACCTTGTTGCGCATCTGTGTGCGCGTGGCGGCGGATATGCGGAAGCGTTTGCCGATGTGAAGCGCGTTCGCGCGGCGATCAATCAGGACCATGTGGGATTCGATGCGATTGTGCGCGACGATGATGAAGTGGCCTTCTTTCCGCCGGTGACGGGCGGATGAGCACGATCCGCATTCAGCGCGAGGATTTCGACGTTTCGGCGGAAACCGAAGCGCTGACGAAATCGCGCCATGACATCGGCGCGGTGGCGGCCTTCACCGGATTGGTGCGCGGCGATGGCGGGCTGACCGCCATGACGCTCGAACATTATCCCGGCATGACGGAGCGCGAGATCGCGCGCCATGTGGCCGAGGCGGAGAACCGCTGGCCGCTTTTCGGCGTCATCATCATCCATCGCATCGGGCGGCTGCTGCCGGGCGAGCGCATCGTTCTGGTGGCGGTGGCATCATCGCATCGCGCGGCAGCCTTCGAGGCGTGCGAATTTTTGATGGATTATCTGAAAACCAATGCGCCCTTCTGGAAACAGGAAGAGCGCGGAAGCGCCGTAAATTGGGTGGATGCGAAGGACTCGGACGATGAAGCTGTCAACCGGTGGCGCTGAGCTTCACCTGCGACACCGGCCGGCGCACTTCATCCGCATAATCCTGCATCAGCGTTTCGGTGATCTGGCCCGGCGTGAAGCGATAGGGCCCGATTTCCGATACGGGCGTGACTTCCGCCGCCGTGCCGGAGATGAAGCACTCGCTGAAACTTTCAAGCTCTTTCCGCTCGATATGCTTCTCGATCACGGGAATCTGCCGCGCCTTGGCGAGCGCGATCACCGAGCGGCGCGTGATGCCGTCGAGGAAGCAATCGGCGATGGGCGTCACCAGCTTGCCGTCCTTCACGAAGAAGATATTCGCGCCCGTCGCCTCCGCCACATAGCCCCGGTAATCGAACATCAGCGCATCGGCATAACCGGCCGCCTCGGCTGCGTGCTTCGACATGGTGCAGATCATATAGAGGCCCGCGGCCTTGGCCTGTGTCGGCGCGGTGTCGGGCGCGGGCCGCTTCCAGTCGGAAATCGCAAGCCTTATGCCCTTCATCTTCTCCTTGGGATCGAAGTATGACGGCCATTGCCACACCGCGATGGCGACATGGATCTTCGTGTTCTGCGCCGACACCGCCATCATCTCGCTGCCGCGGAAGACGACGGGGCGCACATAGCCATCCTCGATGTTCTGGGCCTGCGCTGCGGCATAACAGGCCCGGTTGATCTCGTCTTCCGTGTACGGAATTTTCATGCCGAGGATGCGGGCGCTCCCGAACAGCCGCGCGGTATGCTCCTCCAGCTTGTAGATGCGCCCCGAATAGATGCGCTCGCCCTCGAATACGCAGGAGGCATAGTGCAGGCCATGGGTCAGCACATGCGTTTTCGCCTCGCGCCAGGGCACGAGCTTGCCGTCGTACCAGAGCGAACCGTCGCGATCATCGAAGGGAAGCACGGAAGCCATTGAAAACCCTCGGAAAACTGCCTAAAACAAGGACGCAGCGGTGGTCTTGCCGCAAAACCCATCCCCTTTATACCTTGAAGACGCAGGCCGGAAGCAAGGCGTAGATTTGCAAAGCTCTCCAGGAATAGGCGCATGAATGTCGCGGAGCCCCATTTGCTTGTGGTCGATGACGACGAGCGTCTGCGCGCGCTCTTGCAGCGCTATCTGACCTCCAACGGTTTCCGGGTGAGCGCCGCCGCCGATGCCGCCGAAGCACGCACGCTGATGAAGAGCTTCGCCTTCGACCTCATCATCCTGGACGTCATGATGCCGGGCGAGACCGGGCTGGAACTGACAAAGGCCGTGCGGGCCAACTCGCAGATCCCGATTTTGCTGCTCACCGCGCGCGGCGAGCCGGAAGACCGCATCGCGGGGCTCGAGCAAGGCGCCGACGATTATCTGCCCAAGCCCTTCGAGCCGCGCGAGCTGGTGCTGCGCTGCACGGCGCTCATCCGCCGCACCGCGCCGCCGCCGCGCTCGCCCCATCGCGCGGTGAAAATGGGCGAAGCGGTGTTCGATCCCGAGCGCGGGGAATTGCGCCGCAAGGGCAAGCCCGTGCGGCTGACGAGTTCGGAAAGCGCGCTTTTGAAACTGTTCGCGGCCAATGCGGGGCGCTCGTTCTCCCGCGCCGATCTTTGCACACGATTGGGCGTGACGCTGGAGCGCTCCATTGACGTGCAGGTCACGCGCCTTCGCCGCAAGATCGAGGAAGATCCGAAATTGCCGCTCTATCTGCAAACCGTGCGCGGCGTGGGCTATGTGCTGGTACCGGATCGCGTGGTCTAGATGGCAGGCTTTCATCCTCTTCGCGCGTTGAAACAGCTCATGCCGCGCCGGCTGTTCGGCCGGTCGCTGCTCATTATAGTCACCCCGGTGGTGCTGCTGCAGGGCATCGTCACTTACGCGTTTTTCGAGCGGCACTATTCCATCATGACGGCGCGCATGGCGCGCGGGGTTGCGGCGGATGTGGCGTTCCTGATGAATATCGAGGAAACCTATCCGCCCGGCAAACAGCGCGATGCGCTGCTGGCGATGGCGGCGAAGAATCTCGAGTACCAGATTTCTTTCCAGCAGGGCGAGCATCTGGAAGGCCATTTGCGCCATTATCTGCCCGATCTGAAAGACGCAATCACCACGACCTTCACCAACCAGTTCGGCGCGGCTTATCCTTTTACTTCACGCTATCTCGGCGATTACGTCGATGTGCGGGTGCAGGCAAAGGATGGCGTGATGCGCATCCTGATCCCGCACAAGCGGCTGGATGCGTCGAATGTGGATGTGTTCATTCTGTGGATGGTGGGTTCGTCGCTGCTGTTGCTCGCGGTGGCAATTTTGTTTCTGCGCAATCAGGTGCGGCCCATCGAGCGATTGGCGCGCGCCGCCGAAGCTTTCGGCAAGGGCAATCGCGTCGTCAATTTCAAACCCTATGGCGCCACCGAAGTGCGACGCGCGGCGCAAGCCTTCATCACCATGCGCGAGCGCATCGAGCGCTATGTGCAGCAACGTACCGAGATGCTGGCAGGCGTGAGCCATGACCTCAAGACGCCGCTGACGCGATTGAAGCTGCAACTCGCCATGATGGGAACCGCCGACGCCGAAGCCATGCGCGGCGACGTGACCGAGATGGAGCACATGCTCGACGAATATCTCGATTTCGCGCGCGGCGAAGGCGCGGAGGAAGCCCAAACCTCCGATCTTGCCGAGATCGTCAACGATGCGGCTGTGTCGGCGGCGCGGGCGCGGGGCGACGGCGTGGAGCGGTTGAAGGTCGATGCCGAACCGGGCGTGCAACTGGCGGTCAAGCGCAATGCGCTCTACCGCTGCACGACCAATCTTATCGAAAATGCGTTGAAATACGGCAAGCACGCGCAGGTCACGCTGAAGAAGAATGCGCATGTGGTGGAGATCGTGGTGGACGATGACGGGCCCGGTATCCCGCCCGAACGCCGCGAGGAAGCGTTTCGCCCGTTTCACCGGCTCGATGAGGGCCGCAATCTTCAGGCCGGCGGCAGCGGGCTTGGCCTCGCCATCGCCCGCGACATCGCGCGCGCCCATGGCGGCGATCTCGTATTGGGCGATAGCCCGATGGGCGGCTTGAGCGCGGTGATACGGTTGCCGATTTAGTTGCTCAACTCGTCGGCACGTTTCCTTGCCGCTGCGATTGCCTGCGCCATGAGCGCGTTCAGGCCATCCTTCGCCATCAGAATCTTCAGCGCCGCTTCGGTGGTGCCGCCGGGGCTGGTGACGTCGCGGCGGAGCTGGGCGGCGTCGCGTTTGCCGGCGTCGAGCAATGCGCCCGCGCCGGCGATGGTGGCGCGCGCGAGTTTTTCGGCGGCGTCGCGGGGCAATCCTTGCGCTTCGGCGGCCGCCGTCATGGCTTCGACGAGCAGGAAAACATAAGCCGGGCCGGAGCCGGAGACGGCGGTGGCGGCGTCGATCAATGTTTCGCGCTTGAGCCAGACAGTTTCGCCTAGCGCCGAGAGCAAATTTTCCGCCAGCGCGCGATCCTTCGCGCTGCATTTGGGCGATGCGTAAAGTGCCGTGATGCCGCGCCCGATGGCGCCCGGCGTGTTCGGCATGGCGCGCACGATGCGGGCTTTCGGGCCCCAGGCTTTGGCGAGCGATTTGATCGAAGTGCCCGCGGCGATAGAGATCATCAATGCGCCGGATTCAGCAATCGGCTTCAGCGAAGCGGCTTTGGTTTTCAACACCTGCGGTTTCAGTGCGACGACGCAGGCTGCTGGCGCTATATTGGGCAATTCGCGATGAAGCTTGGCGTGCTTGGCAAGTTTCTTCAGCCCGGGCGGCGGATCCGGTTCGACAATCTCGATTGGACCAATCTTCTTCCGGGTCCAGCCCTTCAGGAGCGCCGAACCCATGCGGCCTGCGCCGATGAGGAGGATCGGCTTCTGCTTGGCGCTTACGCCTGCCCTGCGCATTCGAGCACGGCGGCGGCGACGGCTTCCTCGGCGCTCTTGCCGCCCCACAGCACGAACTGAAAGGCCGGGTAGTAATATTCGCACGCCTCCAGCGCCAGATTGAGCAGCGCCTCGCATTGCGAGGAACTCACCATCGCTTCGGGGAAGATCATGGCGTGGCGAAAGACCAGCGTGCCGTCTTCCGGCCAGAGATCGAAATGGCCGATCCACATCTTGGCGTTCACATACATCAGGAGATTCGACACATCCTGCCGGCGCGTACCATCCACCCGCATGTCGAAGGCGGATGACAAATGCAAGGACTGCATGTCCTCCCGCCAGGTGAAGCAGAAATGGTGGTCGCACCAGCGCCCCGCCACCGACAGATTCAGTTCGTCGCGGCCCGAGCGCTCGAAGGGCCAGCCATTGTCCTCCACGCTGCGCTCGAGCATGTCGAGCGGGTGGTGGGCGGTGAGCGTCTCTTCGTCATGATGTGCGACTGTCATTCCAGACTCCCGGAACCGGGTGCGAAAAACGAAGCACCCTGAACCAACCTGACACAAGATTTTGTGGTGGCACAAGAGTCCCGGCCCACTGCCTGTTGGGGGGAGTCAAAAATTCACAGCTTTCCGGAATCCGGACTCGTTTTGATCCGTGCTTCGAGTTCGGCGAGCCGCTTTTCCAGCCGCTCGTTCTCGGCGCGCGCCTTGGCGGCCATGGCTTTGACCGCTTCGAATTCCTCGCGCGGCACGAAATCCATGTCGGTCACCAGCTTCTCCAGCCGGTGGCGCATGAAGGTATCGACCTCGGTGCGCACGCTCTGTGCCGCACCGGCGGCATCGGTGAAGAGGCGGGCAAGCCCGTCGAGGATGGGGTTGTCGGTCTGCATGCGGGCACCTTATAGGGATAAAGGCCAAGAGCGAACAGCCTATGCACGAAGCCTATCTGATCTATCCCGACATCGACCCGGTGCTCGTCCATCTGGGGCCGCTGGCGATCCGCTGGTATGCGCTGGCCTATATCGCAGGCCTGCTGCTCGGCTGGTGGTTGATCCTCAAAACACTGCGCGACACGCGGCTCTGGGCCGGGCCGCCGTTTGGGGGCAAGCCGCCCGCCACCGCCGACGACATCGGCGATCTGGTGGTGTGGGCGACGCTGGGTGTGATCCTGGGCGGGCGGCTCGGCTGGGTGATCTTCTACGGCACGATCCTGTGCAGCGTTTCGCCCCATTCAAGCTATTGCCAGGGCCTGCCGATGGAGTTCGTCACCAATCCCATCCGGATCGTGGCGGCGTGGAAGGGCGGCATGTCGTTCCATGGCGGGCTGATCGGGGTGGCGGCGGCGCTTTATTTCTTCTGCCGGGCGCGCAAGCTCGATCTCTTGAAGGTGGGCGATCTGGTGGCGAGCGTGGCGCCGGTCGGACTCTTTTTCGGGCGCATCGCCAATTTCGTGAACGGCGAATTGTGGGGCAAGGCGACGGATGTTCCCTGGGCCATGATCTTCTGCAACGACACGATCCGCGCGGCCTATCGCGGCCTTTGCCCGGCGGGAGATTTTCCGCGCCATCCGAGCCAGCTTTATGAGGCGGCACTGGAAGGACTGGTGCTGTTCGCGATTCTGCAAATCGGCATTCGCGTGTTCAACTGGCATCGGCGCCCCGGTTTGACGGTGGCGGTGTTCTTCCTCGGCTATGGCGTGTTCCGCGCGTTCGTCGAACTCTTCCGCGAGCCCGATGCGCCGTTTCTGGGGCCGGTCAGCATGGGGCAATTGCTGTCGTTCTTCATGCTGGCGGTCGCGGCTTATTTCTTCTGGCGTGCCTACCGGAAGCCCGCGCCCGCGTGAGCGATCTCAAATCCCGAATCGCAAGGCTGATCGCGGCCGAAGGGCCGATTTCCATCGCACAATATATGACGCTGGCGCTGCATGATTCGGCAGGCGGTTATTATGCGACGCGTGATCCCTTCGGCGCGCACGGCGATTTCATCACCGCGCCGGAAGTGAGCCAGATGTTCGGCGAGTTGATCGGGCTGTGGATGGTGCAATGCTGGCGCGATTCCGGTTCGCCCTCGCCTGCCCGATTGGTCGAACTCGGTCCCGGACGCGGCACGCTGATGGCGGATGCCTTGCGCGCGGCACGCGCCGTTCCCGAATTTCTCGATGCCATCGAGATAGTGCTGGTCGAAGCCAGTCCGTTTTTGCGCGATGTCCAGCGCGAGAAACTTCCGGCAACAATTCGTTGGACTGATCGTTTCGATTTAAGCCTCACGGACCGCCCACTCTTCCTCTTCGCCAATGAATTCTTCGATGCGCTGCCGATACGGCAATATGTGAAGACGCAACGCGGCTGGTGCGAACGCATGGTGACGGAGAAAAACGGCGAGCTTGCATTCGCGCTGGCGCCGGTGGCATCGCTCGGGCTGGATGTGGATAAAGCAGAGGTTGGCGCGGTTTATGAAACATCGCCCGCATCCATCGCACTTGTCGAAGAAATCTCCCGCACGATTGCGGCGCAGGGCGGTGCGGCGTTGATTGTGGATTATGGCCATGACGGCGGCTTCGGCGACACGTTGCAGGCCGTGGCGCAGCACAAATACGCTTCCATTCTGGACGCGCCGGGCGAGGCCGATCTTTCCGCGCATGTGGATTTTGCGGCGTTGGCCGCGGGGGCGAAGCGTAGCGCGGCAACTGCCTTCGGACCCGTAGGCCAAGGCGTGTTCCTAAAGGCACTGGGATTGGACGCGCGCGCGCGGCAATTGATTCGCAACAATCCCCATGAAACAAAATCCATCGAAGCCGCTGTTGACCGGCTGACCGTGCAGATGGGTACATTGTTCAAGGCGCTCGCGATTGTGCCCGATGGCGCGGCAAAACCCGTGGGATTCTGATGCTGATTCTTCGCGGCCCCAATCTTTCATTGCCGGGTTTGGCCCACGGTTTTTTCGGGCGGACGGGCGGGGTGTCCACCGGCATTTTCGAATCGCTCAATTGCGGACCCGGCTCGGGCGGCGATCTGGAAAAGGTTGCGGAGAATCGCAGACGCGTGAGCGCGGTGCTGGGCGGTGGCGCGCTGGTGACGCTGCACCAGATCCACAGTCCGAATGCCGTGACGGTGGCTCAGACATGGGACATGGGCAAAGGTCCGCAGGCCGATGCGATGGTCACGGCTCAACCCAATATCGCGCTCGGCATTCTCACAGCCGATTGCGCGCCGATTCTGTTTGCGGACGCGGAGGCCCGCGTGATCGGCGCTGCCCATGCCGGATGGAAAGGCGCGATTTCGGGCGTTATCGAATCGGCAATCGACGCGATGGAAAAGCTCGGCGCCGGTCGCGCGCGCATCCGAGCCGCCATCGGTCCTTGCATTTCGCAGGCGAATTACGAAGTGGGACCGGAATTCCGCGAGCGCTTCGTCAGCGCCGATGCGGCCAATGCGCGATTCTTCGTCGGCGCCGATACGCAAGACCATTTCCGCTTCGATCTGGAAGGCTTCGCCGCGGCGCGGCTTGCCGCCGCAGGCGTGCGCGATGTGGCGTCACTCTCGGCCTGCACCTATGCGCGCGAGGCCGATTTTTTCAGCTTCCGCCGCGCCACCCACAGGAAAGAATCTGCTTATGGGCGGCAGATTTCCGCCATCATGTTGACGGGCTGAAACGCCGGTTTACGCGGGCCCCGCCCGTTGCTAGAACCCCGTCATCAAACCGTCAAAGGGGCCTTGGATGAGCGACGCTGCTTCAGACCTGCGCGGCATGAAGCTGATCGCGGGCAATTCCAACCGCGGGCTCGCCGACGCCATCGGCCAATATCTCAAGCTGCCTTTCGTCAAGGCCGTGGTGCGCCGCTTCGCCGACATGGAAGTGTTCGTCGAGGTGCAGGAGAATGTGCGCGGCGAGGACATGTTCGTCATCCAGTCCACGAGCTATCCGGCCAACGATCATCTGATGGAATTGCTCATTATGATTGACGCGCTGAGGCGCGCATCGGCACGGCGCATCACCGCCGTGATCCCTTATTTCGGCTATGCGCGGCAGGACAGGAAAGTCGGCCCGCGCACGCCGATCTCGGCCAAGCTGGTGGCGAATCTGATCAGCGAAGCAGGCGCCGACCGCGTGCTGACGGTCGATCTCCATGCGGGCCAGATACAGGGCTTTTTCGACATTCCCACCGACAATCTCTATGCGCAGCCGGTGATGGTGCGCGACATCCGCGATTATCTGGGCGGCGACAATCTGATGGTGATTTCGCCGGACGTGGGCGGCGTGGTGCGCGCGCGCGCTTTGGCGAAACGGTTGGGCGCCGACTTGGCAATCGTGGACAAACGCCGCGAACGCGCCGGCGAAAGCGAAGTGATGAACATCATCGGCGATGTGCGCGGGCGTTCGTGCATTCTGGTGGACGATATCGTCGATTCCGGCGGCACGATCTGCAACGCGGCCGAGGCACTGCTCGCCAATGGCGCGAAGGATGTCTGCGCCTATGCCACCCATGGCGTGCTGTCGGGCGGTGCGGTGGCGCGTATCCAGTCCTCGAAGCTGAAATCGCTGGTCATCACCGATTCCATCGCCGCCACCGAAGAGGTGCGCAAATGCAGCAATATAAGGCGCATCTCCATTGCGCCCCTGATCGGCGAGGCGATGCGGCGCATCAACAATGAAGAGTCGGTTTCGAGCCTTTTTGACTAGGATTCGGGCCCCCTTTCATTAAGCAACTGCAGATTGTATTCTGTCCTTGGACTAACCCACGGGGCGGAATATGCCGATCAAAATTCCTGCGAGAGTCGAGAACCGCATAACACAACAACTCAAGAAATATCAGGCCACCGTGAACGACGCGCGCAATCGCGACATCAACGAGGCAGATACCGCTCATTTGGTTATGGACATCCTGTGCGATGTCTTCGGCTATAAAAAGATTGAGGAAATTACATCCGAAAAAGCAATAAAGGGTACTTTTGCCGATCTTGCGGTGAAAGTCGGAAATGCTTTCCGCTTTCTCGTGGAAGTCAAAGCAATAAACACCGATTTGAAGGAGAGCCATGTTACTCAAGCCGTAAATTACGCAGCAAATCTTCCGGCAGATTGGGTAGTTCTCACAAACGGAGCGAGATGGCAGGCTTACAAAGTGAATTTCAACAAACCAATCGCTGGAACACTGGTTCTAGACGTAGATATTTGCACCGCAAATCTCAAAGACGAAGAGGTATTTGATCTTTTTGGCGGGTTGAGCCGAGAAGTTTTTACGCCAGATTCGATGTCTCAAATGTTTAAGGCCAAACAGGCCATGAACAGATATTCGATTGCACAACTTTTGTTGTCAGAGCCGGTCGTTGTGATGGTTCGCCGCGAACTTCGCAAACTTGCGGATGGATTGAATCCTGATATTGATGATGTACGGACTTTAATCAGAGATCAGGTTATCAAGCGGGAGCTTATAGAAGCGGATGAAGCGAGAATTGCAGCTAAAGCTGTAAAGAAATTGAACAAACCACAGCGTGCTGCAAAACAAGTTGAGGAAACAGGCATATCCGCTACAACCCCTGTTGTGGCTTCGACTGCCACGGAAGCAAAGTAACATCATCGGACGATAATAAAATCGGTGAATTTGCTATGATCGCCCATATCGATCCCACAAAAGAACAATTCGCGGCCTTCCGCGATCTGCCGCGCGAGGGCAAAATCCACATGCTCAATCTGGTGCGGCTTCGCGAGCACGCCGAATATCCCGACGGGCGCAAAGCGACGGGCCTTGAGGCCTATCGCGCCTATGCGCGCGCAAGCGGGCCGGTGTTCCGGCGCCTGGGCGGCAAGCAATTCTGGGTCGGCAAATTCGAGCACATGGTGATCGGACCCACGGACGAAAAATGGGATCTCGTCTTCATCGCCGAATATCCCAACGCACAAGCCTTCATCGACATGCTGCGCGATTCCGATTACCGCGAGGCTGTGAAGCACCGTCAGGCGGCAGTTCTGGATTCGCGGCTCATCCGGCTTTCGCCACGGGCGCCTGGCGAGAGTTTCGGGGAGTAGTCCTGCCCGGTTGCGCGCCGCCCCCGCATCCGCTAAAAGCCTCGCCTTTCCGGCCCTTCTGGCAGCTCGTAGGCGCAGAAATAAGGCTGTAATTTCAAGGACTTGATAATATGCGCGCGATCCAGGACCTCAAAGCCGAAACTCGTTCCGGCACCGGCAAGGGCCCGGCCTACCAGGCCCGCCAGCAGGGCAAGGTGCCCGGCATTCTTTATGGCGGCGGCGAGTCCGAGCAGGTGCCGCTTCAGGTCTCCGCGCGCGAGCTCGAGCGCCATGTGGGAACAGGCACGTTCCTGACCACGCTCTTTATGCTCGATGTGGACGGCAAGAAGACCCGCGTGATTCCGCGCGATGTGCAGCTCGATCCCGTCAGCGACCGGCCCGTGCATGTCGATTTTCTGCGCCTGCCCAAAGGCGCGATGGTGACGCTGGCCATTCCCGTGCGCTTCAAGGGCAATGAATCCTCGCCCGGCCTGAAGCGCGGCGGCGTGCTCAACATCGTGCGCCACGACGTGGAGATGCGCTGCCCGGCCGAGAACATTCCCGAATATATCGAGGGCGATCTGTCGGAACTCGACATTCATGACTCGCTGCACATCTCGGCGTTCAAATTGCCCGAAGGCGTGAAGCCCATCATCCAGCGGGACTTCACGGTTGCCTCCATCGTGGCGCCCACCAGCGTCATCGAAGAGCAGCGCGCTGCCGCGGCCGCTGCCGCCGCCGCAGCAGCAGCCCCCGTGGTGGAAGAAGAAGCCGTGGCCACCGGCGCACCCGGCGCGCCGGGCACAGCCCCTGCCGCGGGCGCACCTGCGGCGGGCGCCGCACCTGCCGCGGGCGCTGCAAAGGCCCCCGAAAAGAAGTAATCCTTCGGGGCATCACTTCGTGATGCACCTCAGGATGACGAAGCCGGAAATCACCGTCATGGTGAGGTGCGAGTAAAACGAGCCCCGAACCATGACGGACACGGCACTTCTTATTGCAGGGCTGGGAAATCCGGGCGCCGAATATGCGCGCAACCGGCACAATGCCGGTTTCATGGCGGCGGATGTTCTGCACGAAAGCTACGATTTCGCACCATGGCGCCGGCGCTTTCAGGGCGCGGTCAGCGAAGGCAAGATCGCCGGGCGCAAAGTCTATCTCTTGAAGCCCATGACTTACATGAACGACAGCGGCGACTCGGTTGCGGCGGCGATGCATTTTTTCAAGCTGCCGGTTTCGGCACTGACCGTGATCCATGACGAGATCGATCTGGCGGCGGGCAAGCTGAAGGTGAAAACCGGCGGCGGCGATGCGGGGCACAATGGTTTGCGCTCGATCACCGCCGCACTCGGGCCGGATTACCGGCGCGTGCGCATCGGTGTCGGCCATCCGGGCAGCAAAGCGCGCGTGCATGGCCATGTGCTGAACAATTTCTCCAAGGCCGACGAGGATTGGCTGGTGCCGATGCTATCGGCGATTGCGGAAGCCACACCTTTCCTTGCAAAAGACGACGAAGCGGGCTTCACAACCAAGATCGCGCTGATCCTCAATCCGCCTGCGAAGAAAGCGCCGAAGGACGAATAATGGGCTTCAAATGCGGCATTGTCGGATTGCCGAATGTGGGCAAATCCACGCTCTTCAACGCGCTGACGCAGACGGCCGCGGCACAGGCGGCCAATTATCCCTTCTGCACCATCGAGCCCAATGTGGGCGATGTGGCCGTGCCCGATGCACGGCTGGAGAAGCTCGCGAGCATCGCCAAATCGGCGCAGATCATTCCGACGCGCATCACGTTTGTCGACATTGCGGGGCTGGTGCGCGGCGCATCGAAGGGCGAAGGGCTGGGCAATCAATTCCTCGCCAATATCCGCGAAGTGGACGCCATCGCCCATGTGCTGCGCTGTTTCGTCGATGACGACATCACCCATGTCGAAGGCCGCATCGATCCGGTGGGCGATGCGGAAACCGTGGAAACAGAATTGATGCTGGCCGATCTTGAAAGCCTCGAGCGCCGCATCATTCCCATCGAGAAAAAAGCCAAATCCGGCGAGAAGGAAGCCAAGGAACAATACGCGCTGATGATGAAAGCGGTGACGCTGCTGCGCGAAGGAAAGCCCGCGCGATCGGCGCAACTCACGCCGGAAGAACGCGAGCCCTATCGCCAGCTCGGCCTGATGACCGAAAAGCCGGTGCTTTATGTTTGCAATGTCGATGAGGGCTCCGCCGCGCACGGCAATCAATATTCCAGGCGCGTCGAGGAAAAAGCCAAACGCGAAGGCGCCGGCGTCGTCGTGATCTCCGCGCGCATCGAGGAGGAAGTCGCCCAATTGCCGGAAAGCGAACGCGCGGAATTCCTTTCGAGCCTCGATCTGGAAGAGCCGGGGCTCAATCGCCTGATCCGCGCGGGCTACGATCTTCTCGGCCTCATCACCTTTTTCACCGCGGGGCCGAAAGAAGCGCGCGCCTGGACCGTGACGCGCGGCTCACGCGCGCCGCAGGCCGCGGGCGTCATCCACACCGATTTCGAAAAAGGTTTCATCCGCGCCGAAACCATCGCCTATGAGGATTACGTTTCGCTCGGCGGCGAAGCGGGCGCGCGCGACGGCGGAAAATTCCGGCTGGAAGGCAAGGATTATGTCGTGCAGGATGGCGATGTGATGCACTTCCGGTTCAACGCATGAACACGCTTTATTTCGAGGATTTTTCGGCCGGCCAGATTTATAAAGGCGGCCCTTACCACGTCACCAAGGAAGAAATCCTCGAATTCGCCCGCGAATTCGATCCACAGCCGCATCATCTGGATGAGGAAGCGGCCAAACATTCGCTGCTCGGCGGGCTTGCGGCTTCGGGCTGGCATGTCTGCGCAATCTCGATGCGCATGTTCTGCGATGCGATCCTTTCGCGCGCCGCCGCACTCGGCGCACCGGGCGTGGAGGATTGCCGCTGGATGAAGCCGGTCAGACCAGGAGACGATCTCACTCTCGAAATCGCGATTGTGGAAACGCGCGCGTCCAAGTCGAAGCCGCAACTCGGTTTCGTGAAGATGGATTGGCGCGTGTTCAATCAGCGCGAACAGGTGGCATCCTTCGTGTCCTCGCCGATGTTCGCGCGGAGGAACGGCCATGTGGTTTGAGGATATCGAGATCGGCGCCAAGCGCACGCTCGGCCACTACACGTTCCACGAAGCGGAGATGATCGCATTCGCGAAGAAATACGATCCGCAGCCCATTCACATCGATCCGGAGGCCGCGAAAAAATCGCTCTATGGCGGGCTGATCGCGAGCGGCTGGCACACCGCTTCGGTGTGGATGAAGCTCGCCGTGGCGAGCCGCATGATGGAAGTGGACGACAAGAAGCTCAACCGCTCGGGCATTTCGCCGGGCTTCGAGGATATGCGCTGGCTGAAGCCCGTGCGCCCCGGCGACACGCTTTATTATTCGAGCGAAGTTGTCGGAAGGGTGGATTTGAAGTCGCGCCCCACGCTAGGCTTGGTCAAGAGCCTCAACGAAGCCCGCGGTGCGGATGGCTCGCTCTATATGAGCTTCGTCGGCAAGGGCTTTGTGATGAAAAAACCAGCGGGAGAATGAGCATGGCGCGCGGGAAAATGATCCGGATGAAGATGAGCGATGGCGCGGAGATCGGCGTCTATCAGGTCGAGCCAAAAGGCGCGCGGCGCGGCGGGCTTGTGCTCATTCAGGAGATTTTCGGCATCACGCCGCATATTCAGGATTGCTGCGACGGTTATGCCGATGACGGCTATGAGGTGCTCGCGCCCGCGCTCTTCGACCGCGAAGCGCCGGGGTTGCAGGCGAGCATGGAGCCGGATTCGTTGCAGAAGGCGATCAAGGTGGCGCGCGAACTGCATCCGTTCGATCTGTCGGTGAAGGACACGCAAAGCTGTATCGACGCACTAAAGTCTAGAGGTCCCGTGTTCACCACCGGCTATTGCTATGGCGGATCGGTGGTGTGGGCTGCGGCTTGCCGTTGCAACGGATTGGCGGCGGCGAGCGGCTATTATGGAAGCTTGATCCCGGCACTCGCCAGCGAAACGCCCAAATGCCCGACCATCCTGCATTTCGGCAAGCACGATATGGGCATTCCGATGGAAGGCGTGGAGAAAGTGAAGGCCGCGCATCCCGAGGTGAAGATTTACATCTACGACGCGGGCCACGGCTTCAATTCCGACCGCGATCATTACGACGAAGCGGCTGCGAAACTCGCGAAGCAGCGGACGCTCGAATTGTTCCGCGCGAATGGTGGCTAGCGCATCGCCGCCTCGATATTCCCGCCATCGACGGTAATCACGCCCGCCGTCGTTTTTTCGGCATGGGCGAGATAGACAAAGGCTTCGGCCACTTCATCGGCATAGACCTCGCGGCCTAACAAATTGCCGCTCATATATTGGGCTTCCGAAATTCCGCGCGCTTTGGAACGGGCCGCCACCATCTCATCGGTTAGCAGGCCCGTGCGCACGCGGTCGGCGTTCACCGCATTGGCGCGGATGCCGTCCTTGCCGTGATCGAGCGCATATTGGCGCACGAGGAAGAGCGTCGCCGCTTTCGGCAGGCCGTAGGGCCCGAAATCCTTGCCCGGATTCACCGCCTGTTTCGACGTGTTGAACAACAGGCAGCCATAGGTGCCTTGGCGCACCATGATGCGCACGGCGTTTTGCGCGACCGTCTGGTGCGCAAAGAAATTGAGTTCGAAAGATTTGCGCAGCGTTTCATCGTCCACCGAACCGACAGTGCCTTGCCACGCCGCGCCCGCATTCGACACCACGATATCCACGCCGCCGAAGGTTTCCGCCACTTTGTCGAATGCCGCGCGCACGTTCGCCGGATTGGTCACGTCGCAGGCGAGCGCCAGCGCCGTCTTGCCGATCTTTTTGGCGACGGCTTTGGCCGCTTCCAGATCGCGGTCGAGGATAGCGACTTCCGCGCCCTCCGCGGCCATGGCGCGCGCGGTGGCAGCCCCGATGCCCGAGCCGCCACCGGTGATGACGGCAACTTGCCGCGCCAGAACCTTCTCGGCGGCTTTGCCGAGCTTGGCCTGTTCCAAGGACCAATATTCGACATCGAACATATCGGCTTCGGGAATGCATTTGTATTCGCCGATACCTTCCGCGTCGGTGATGACCTCAATCGTGTTCTCCGCGATGTCGGCGGCGATGGCCGCATCCTTCGCGGTCGCGCCGAGCCCGAACAAGCCCACGCCCGGCACCAGCACGACGCGGGGCAGCGGATCGAGTTCCTTTTTCTTCGGTTCGCTGCGTTCGTTGTTGCGGGCGAAATAATCGTGATAATGCACCACGAATTTTTCGACCGCTGCCGCGACAGACTTTTTCCATTCGTCGAGCTTGTCCGCTTGCGGCGCGGGCACGATCAGCGGCCAGTTCTTGGTGCGGATCGTGTGATCGGGCGTCACTACCCCGATTTGCGAATAGCGTGAAAGCTCCGCGCCATTCACATAATTCAGGATCGCGGGATTGCTGCGGAAGCAGAGGATTTGCCGCTTCACGGTTCCGGCAAGCTCGTCACGCGAGATCGCGCAGGCCCCGCGGATGATCGGCGCGATGCCGGCGGCGCCGGCGAGATTTTCCGGCAGCTTCGCCTGTTTCAGCGGCTTGCGGCCCGTCTGCAAACGTTTCTCGGCCATCGTCACGAATTCGATCATGCGCTCGTAAGCATCCTTCGCGGTTTGCGCGAAAGTGAAAATGCCGTGCTGCAGCAGCACAAGGCCCTCGACATCGGGATTCTTGTCGAAGATTTCGGCCACGCTTTTCGCCAGCGCGAAACCGGGGATCGTATAAGGCACATAGGCCACACGCTTGCCGAACACTTCGCGCGCGAGCGCCTCGCCGTCCGGCTGATCGGTGATGGCGAGCACGGCGGTGGAATGGGTATGGTCGATGAATTTGTGCGGCAGGAAGGCATGCAGCAGCGTTTCCACGCTGGGGTTGGGCGCGGTGGAATCCAGCAGGTTCACGCGCTGATAATTCACCATGTCCTCGTCGGAGAGTTTTTCGAGCGCGCGCAACCGGCGCAATGGCGCAAGGCGCACGGCGGGCAATCCCGCGGGCTCGATAGCGCCCATGTCCCAGCCCGAACCCTTCACGCAGATCACATCCACCGCGTCGCCGAGAAGATCGCGCGCCTTGGTCTTCACGCTGGTATTGCCGCCGCCATGCAGCACCAGTTTCGGGTCGGAGCCGAGCAGGCGCGTGGTATAGACGCGCAAGGCGAGGTCTTCGTTCACGCCCTTGGCGGCGTAGCGCGCGACGAAGTCTTTGGCTTCGGAATCGGACCAGCGGGATTTCATTTTTTCGTGCCTTCGGGAAAGAGCGATAATAGCGCATCCGGCGCGCAAACGCCGCGTTCGGTGATGAAGCCGGTGACGAGGCGCGCGGGCGTCACGTCGAAGCCGGGATTGGCGCCCGGCGAACCGGGGGCGGCGATTTCAATTGTCGCGATACCGCCGCCGGGCAAACGTCCGGTCATTTTCAAGAGTTCGTCGGCGGAGCGTTCCTCGATGGGAATGTCGCGGCCGGATTCGAGCGTCCAGTCGATGGTGGAGGATGGCAGCGCGACATAGAACGGCACGTTGTTGTCGCGCACGGCGAGCGCCTTGAGGTACGTGCCGATCTTGTTCGCCACATCGCCATTGGCGGTGACGCGGTCGGTGCCGACGATGCACAAATCCACCTGCCCCGCCTGCATGTAATGCCCGCCCGCGTTATCCGCGATGATGGTGTGCTTGACGCCATGCGCACCCAGTTCGTAAGCGGTCAGCGATGCGCCCTGATTGCGCGGGCGCGTTTCATCCACCCAGACATGGATCGGAATTCCCGCGTCATGCGCCATGTAAACCGGCGCAAGCGCGGTGCCCCAATCCACGCACGCAAGCCAGCCCGCATTGCAATGGGTGAGGACATTCAGCGTTGCGCCGTCCTTTTTCGCGGCAGCTTCGCGGAAAATCTTTAACCCGTGCGCGCCGATGGAACGGCAAACTTCCACGTCTTCGTCGCAGATCGCGGCGGCTTCCCGCCAAGCGAGTGCGGCACGTTCGTTGCGCGGATGATTGCGAAGATGATCGCGCATGCGTTGCAAGGCCCAGCGCAGATTGACCGCCGTGGGTCTTGTGGCAAACAACATGTCATGGGCGCGGTCGAGGCTCCCGTCGCTCGCATCTTCGCGCATGGCGAGTGCTACGCCGTAAGCCGCCGTCGCCCCGATCAGCGGCGCGCCGCGCACGATCATCGCCTTGATGGCATGCGCCGCGTCGGCCGCGCTCTTCAGCGTCAGCGTGACGAATTCATGTGGCAGGCGCGTCTGGTCGATGACCTCGACCGCGTGCCCGCCCTGGGGCCAGATCGTCCTGTAAGGTCTGCCGTTGATTTTCATGGGCGGGGATATGCGGCATAGCGGGTCTTTTCGCAACTGGCATTTGATTGTCGCGCAATCTGGCGGCGAACCGCTTCACACTTCGCCGGATTGCGCTCTAGCGCGCTTTAGCGCCCGTCTTCGCGCGTCAAATCGTAAATCGTCATGCCGGGCCGGGCGGGATCGCGCCCGGTCCAGCGGGGATCCTTCAGGCTGCGGTGGACATCGGCGCGCCCGGCCGCCCAATGATCCTGCATGGCGGAGCGCGAGAACAGATAATCCTTGGAATCGGTCTCGTGGAGTTTGGCGCGATAGATAAGATGGACGATGGCGATGGGCGTCATGCTGCGGGCGTGGAACTGCGCGAGCATGCGCACATCGGGATCGTCGCGCAGCGCCTCTGGCAGCTTCCGGGCCAAGCGCTCCAGCGCCTGACCCAATTCCTGATTGCGCCTGGCATCGTCGGTGTTGAGCCGCGTGCGGCTGGAGTAGCGGATATCCTTCTCGCGCTCGGCCGCATCGGTCAGCGTCTGCGGAACCTCCCCGCGCGCGCTGAAGAGATCGACCTGAAAGATGGTGGCGGGTGTGCCCGCATCGCGTACCTCCATCACATATTGCAGCGGTGTGTTGGAAACGAGGCCGCCATCCCAATAATATTCGCCGTCAATTTCCACCGGCGGAAAGCCGATCGGCAGCGCGCCCGATGCCATGACATGCTCGGGCCCGATCTTTTGCTTTGCGTTGTCGAAATAAGCAAAATTCCCCGATTTGATGTTGACCGCGCCGACGCTGAGGCGGGTTTCGCCCGAATTGATGCGCTCGAAATCGGCATGCTCCTCCAGCGTACGGCGAAGCGACGTGGTGTCGTAAACGCTGATGGCGGCCAGCGTTCCCGGTGGCTGAAGCTGGGGCGGCGGAATGCGCGGTACAAAGAAACCGGGTATGCCGAACGCTGCGATCCATGCGGCATTGGCGTGATCGGACCACATCCGGGGAAAGGCCGGGCTTTCGAACGTTTCCAGCACCACGCTTTGCGACATGCGCGCCCAGAAATCGTTGAGCTTCTCCACGCGCTTTTCCGGCGGATTGCCCGCGATGATTGCCGCATTGATCGCGCCGATCGACATGCCCGCCACCCAATCGACGCGCGCGCCGCAGGCGGCGAGTTCCTCATACACCCCGCCCTGATAGGAGCCGAGCGCGCCGCCTCCTTGCAGCAGCAATATCGTCTCAGTGTCTTTCGCCATGGCCTATTGCATGAACCAGCCGTGGCTGACGACCAGCGACTGGCCCGTGAGCGCGTTCGACGGGAAGCTTGCGAACAGCAGCGCCACTTCGGCCACGTCTTCGACTGTGGTGAACTGTCCGTCCACCGTGTCCTTCAGCATGACCTTCTTGATGACGTCTTGTTCGGAGATGCCGAGTTCCTTGGCCTGTTCGGGAATCTGCTTGTCGACGAGCGCGGTACGCACATAGCCGGGGCAGATGACATTGGCGCGCACGCCATGCTTGGCGCCTTCCTTGGCCACGACCTCGGCAAGACCGATCAGCCCATGCTTGGCGGTGACGTAAGCCGATTTGAGCGCGGATGCCTCCTTGGAATGCACCGAGCCCGTATAGATGATGCTGCCGCCTTTGCCGGATTTGTACATGTGGGGAATGCAGGCTTTGGTGGTGAGAAACGCGCCGTCGAGATGAATGGCAAGCAGCTTCTTCCAATCGGCAAAGGGAAAATCCTCGATCGGGTGGACGATCTGGATGCCCGCATTGCTGACCAGAATGTCGATGCCGCCCCACGCCTTCACGACGGAGGCGACGCCGTCATTGACTTGTTGCTCATTGGCGACGTCCATGGCGACAGCCATGGCCTTGTGGCCCTTGGCGTTGAAATCGCCGGCCACATCCTTGGCGGCGTCGAGCTTCAGGTCCGCGATGGCGACGCGCGCGCCCTCTTCGGCGAAGCGCGTGGCGATGGCCTTGCCGATGCCGCTGGCGGCGCCGGTGACGATGGCGGTTTTGTTCTCGAGTTTCATGGGTGACCTCGCTGGTTGGTTTGAAATCCACCCTGCGCGGCGCCACCTCCCTGTAAGACCTATATAGACCTCGCGCGCGGACATGCAACTGCATGCCAATATAACAAATGCGTAACGCCAGGCTTATTTCAGATTGGCCGGAGCCGTCGCCGCCATCGAGGGGTATTGCGCGAATTGCTCATACCACGCCGCGAGCTTGGGCCGCGTCGCGCGCCATCCGAGATGGGAAAGCCGGAAATCGAGATAACCGAGCGCGCAAGCAACGGCGACTTCGCCGATGGTGGGATGCTCGGCGAATTTGCCCGCCACGCGCTCCAGCATGTCGAGGCTTGCCACGATCGCCGCCATGGCACGGGCGACATTGCCGCCGTTGCGCCGCTCTTCGGGCAGCTTGCTTTCGCGCACGCAGGCGACCGCCGCATCGCAAATGCCGTCGCCGATGGCCTGCAGGCTGAGCGTCCGCCAGCGGCCTGCGCCCGTGCGCCACATGCTTTGCGACGGAATGAAATGGCCGTTCTTGTATTCGTTCAGATAGTCGCAAATCACGCGCGAATCGTAGAGCACCGAACCGTCGTCCAGAACCAGCGTGGGGATTTTCGACAGCGGATTGATGCGGCGGAATTCTTCGTTGGTCCAGGGATCGATGTCGAT
>Ga0335085_10002999_pt1 | contig 30238 bp, 23 predicted proteins | sample Lox_Sample_45_FD_206712 | JGI IMG/M metagenome (GOLD analysis project Ga0335085, IMG submission 206712) | Soil microbial communities from Loxahatchee National Wildlife Refuge, Florida, United States - Lox_Sample_4.5 | ecosystem: Environmental > Terrestrial > Soil > Wetlands | place: USA... | reverse complement strand
AAAATGGAAGAAGCGCTGCGTGTGGCATTATCCAAACAGCAGTTCCGCCTGCATTACCAGATCCAGGTCGATGCAGCCTTGCGCCCGATCGGGGCAGAAGCCTTGTTGCGCTGGGAGCATCCGGAACTGGGCATGATTGCGCCCATGCAATTCATTGAACTGGCCGAGGACACCGGTCTGATCCTGCCGATCGGCATGTGGGTATTGGAAACCGCCTGTGCGCAGATCAGGCAATGGCAAAGCAACCCGTTGTTCAACGAACTGAATATTTCGGTGAATGTCAGCGCGCGCCAGTTCCTCCATGAAGAATTTGTCACTCAGGTAGAAACCGCGCTGGGTAACAGCGGCATCAACCCAAACCGTCTGAAACTGGAACTGACCGAAAGCCTGATCCTGAACAACGTCGAAAACAGCATCAGCAAAATGGATCAGTTGAAGTCTATCGGTGTGGAATTCTCGATGGACGATTTCGGCACCGGCTACTCTTCTCTTTCCTACCTGAAACGATTGCCATTGGACCAGATCAAGATCGACCAGTCTTTCGTGCGCGACATCAGTACCGACTCCAGCGATGCGGCCATCGTGCAGACCATTATCGCGATGGCAGGAACCCTTGGGCTGATGGTGATCGCCGAAGGCGTTGAAACGGAAGCGCAGCGGGAATTTCTTGAACTGCGCGGCTGTCCGGCATTTCAAGGCCACCTGTTCGGCGCAGCGGTTCCGGTGGAAGAATTTGAAGCGTTGCTGGATACCTGGGAGGGAGTCAGGGAGGTGCTCCCGTGATATTTCGTGTTGGCAATCATGCTGCCAGACAGATTTATGTAGATTGATAATCCTCGTTTCACAGACTGGAATTTACACCAGCCCGATCAAAATGAAACAAATCCCGTTGCCCAGCCTGCTTGCCCTCATGATTGCTTTTCTTGGCCTGATCGGGATGGATTCCCAATCCCAGGCCGCCAGGCTGTCAAAAACTGCATCCGTGCCCAAAGCGGGCAAGATCATTCGGGACTGCAAAAGTTGTCCCGAGATGGTCGTCATCGCTTCGGGGAGTTTCGGTATGGGTTCGCCCGATGCCGAGGAAGGGAGGGGCGACGACGAAGGCCCCGTGCACGACGTGAGAGTTGCTGCGTTTGCGCTGGGCAAGACCGAGGTCACGCGGAGGCAGTTTGCGGAATTCGCGAAAGAGTCCGGTTACATCACCGGAGACAAGTGCTGGACACTCGAGAAAGGCAGTTATGCCGAGCGCAAAGGCAACTGGCGCGAACCCGGCTTTCCGCAAAATGACAGGCATCCTGTCACCTGCATCAGTTGGAACGATGCCGATGCCTACGCAAAATGGCTGTCGAACAAGACCGGAAAGATCTATCGGCTGCCGACAGAAGCAGAATGGGAATACGCCGCCCGTGGCAACACCGAGACTTCGCGTTACTGGGGAGACAAGCCCGACAAAGCCTGCCGGTATGCGAATGGCGCGGATAACACCGCACAAGCGAGGATAAGCGGCGCGCGTTCCTGGTCGATCCATCATTGCACGGATGGTTTTGCCTATACTTCTCCGGTGGGCCACTTCAGGCCCAATCGATTCGGTCTGTATGACATGCTCGGGAATGTGTGGGAATGGACAGAGGACAACTATCACGACAGTTATAACGGCGCCCCGGTCGTCTCCGCCGCCTGGCAAGGGGACGGCACCAAACGAGTGTTGCGCGGCGGTTCGTGGAACAACCCGCCCCTGGATTTGCGCTCCGCGGTGCGTTTCGGCAACAGGCCAGATGTCCGGTTCAGCAGCTTTGGTTTTCGCGTTGCCAGATCACTCAAGTAGCTCGGTGCCGAACGCCGTGATTCAGACTCGTTTCCTTGCGGTTATTTTAATGTTAGATTGCGAGCAGCGAATGGTTGTACCCCGTGATTGCCGGACGGGGAACAAGAAAGTTACGGGAATATTATTGCGGTATTGCAATTGGGCTGAAAATTCCCATTTTCCTTAACCTGTCTTCAAGGGCGGATACACGCATTTATAACTTGCGGTAAGTTGTTACGGTGGGAGCATTCGACAAGATCGCTGCTTGAAGCGGGCAAACCTTAGCCAGGGCCGTTCAAGATCGTTCCGGAATATGAAATCGTGTTGAGAAGAATCCGATTACTGTTGTTCGGCATCGCCTGTTTGCTTTCGATGCATGTGTCGTTTGCTGCTCGAGAAACCCCCGCTTCGAATGCCGACAAACAGGCAGCGAAGTCCGCACATGCTGCTTCGGCAGTGGTCCAGTCTGTTCCGGGTGTCCCCGTGCAATTTGCGGACACCCGTATCCTTGTTGTGACATCCAGCCCGGACAGCCCGGCGAACGCCGAGGATCGCGCGAAGTCGATAGAGAAGAATATCCAGAACTTTGCCGACAGTCCGACCGATGTGAAGTTGCTCAAGCTGTATACGTTGCCGGAAGGGGTCGGAATTCACTACCAGGACCAGGTGATCGTGGTGATAACCGACCGCGATGCGGCCATTGCCGGCAAGACTGCCAACGAGATCGCGACAGAGACTTTGGAACGTATCCGGACCGCTGTGGAGGCTTATCGATCCGAGCACGAGTTGAAGACCTACGGATTTGGGGCGGCTTATTCCCTGCTCGCCATGATCGGCTTGTGGCTGGCTTTGCGTTTGAACAACAAAGCATATATATGGCTGCTGAAAAAAGTGGCCAGTCTGGACCAGAATTGGAAGAAGGAACTCAGCTTCAGGAACATCAAGGTCGTTACCGCCAAGCAGATCGATTTCTACGCAAGGTCGGTCTTGAAGCTTTTGCGCATTCTGGTTGCGCTGCTGTGTCTGTATTTCTTTTTGCCGCTCATCCTGAGTTTCTTCCCCGAGACACACGAACTGGGGAAACAGATATTCATTTACCTGCTTATGCCGTTCGTGACGATCTTTCAGGCGCTGGTCAAATTCATACCCAACCTGTTTTTCATCTTCGTGATAGGGGTCATCACGTTCTATGTCCTGAAAGCGGTGGCCTACGTATTCAGGCTGATTGAACGGGGCGAATTGAAACTCGAATGGTTCTACCAGGACTGGGCCAGACCAACATACCAGATCGTCCGCTTTCTCATTGTCGTGACGGCCCTGATCAGCGCATATCCCTATATTCCCGGCTCAAGTACCAAGGCATTCCAGGGAGTGGGGCTGGTGCTGGGTGCGATCATTTCATTTGCTTCATCGTCGGCGATTTCAAATATCGTGGCGGGGGTCATCCTGACCTACACGCGCGCTTTCAGGCTGGGCGACCGGATCAAGGTAGGGGAGACGACCGGGGATGTGGTCGACAAGACGCTTCTGGTCACCCGGGTCGAGACCATCAAGAGCGAGGTCGTGACGATACCCAATTCCCTGGTCATGAATGCGCAGATCATCAACTTCAGTACCTCTGCGGATGGCGGCGATGGCGTGATACTGCATACTACAGTCACGATCGGGTATGACGTCCCGTGGAAACAGGTGAGGGATCTGCTGGTCGAGGCGGCGCGTGAAACCAAGAATGTGCTGGATAAACCAGAACCGTTTGTGCTGCAGACCGCGCTAAACGACTTTTACGTCAGCTACGAGATCAATGCCTATACCAAGGAACCCAAGTACATGGTGTTCACCTATTCGGAGCTGCACAAGAACATCCTGGACAAATTCGATGCCGCCGGTGTCGAGATCATGTCGCCGCATTACTATGCTCTGCGCGACGGCAATGCCGCGGCGGTCCCAAGCATACTGGCGGAAAAGGGCTACCAGCCGCCGCCGTTCCAGGTCAACACCGGTCCGGCAGCAGACTGACAACACTCTCTTGCAGGTGATGCGGCAATGAAGACAGCGACCCTATTCCTTGTTTTACTTTCCCCCTGTATTGCTGCCGGTGAAGTTTTCAAGTGCGTCAATGACGGTAAGGTGAGTTATTCGTCCGAGCCGTGCAAATCCGGCGCGGTTCCCTATGATGCCAGGCGTGCTACGGTCAATGATCAATCGGCAGATTCCGTAACTGTGGTCCGCGATGCACGTGGGGTATATTCTTTGCCCGGCTCCATCAATGGAAGAAGCGTGAATTTCATCGTTGATACCGGCGCATCATTTACGACCATCTCGGGCGATTTTGCCAAGACGCTGGGGATCAACGATTGCGTTCAGGTCGGGGTGACTCATACGGCAAACGGCGATACGCCCATGTGCCGCGTGAAAATCGCTTCTCTGTCGTTCGGCGGATTCAGTTATGCGGATATCAATATCAGCTTGAACCCCAACATGCAGGGCGTTGCATTGCTGGGCAACGATCTGTTGTCGGGGTTCAAGGTCAACCAGCAGGGTGGAGTGATGGTGCTTTCGAAGTGAAGTAGGGAGCGATGCTCGCGTCTATGTTCAGCACATGGAAAGCATGATGCTACTGCGCCTCGTGGAGAAAGCGCCCATCTCATGCGAACGGCCCATCAGCTTATCGCGCACAGCAACAATTTAAAGGCTGCACGATCGAAAGTTGACTCAACCGAATATGTCCACGATGTACGGAGAAAAGGAAGCTACCAATACCGACAAGGCAGCAAACCAGCCCAGTTCGTTGGAGAACAATATTTCATCGTGATGGAGTTTGATTCCTGATTTTAGAGACATGATGAGCCTCCTAAATAGAATTCCTGAAACGGAAATGACGATGCTGACTGTCACTACACTTTGCTTGGAATGACGCAAAATGCAGCGCCATATAAGCATATCCGAGTATATAAGTCAACTATTATGTTGGCTAAGCCTACCACTGGGATGAGTTGTTCGTTGTGGGAATTGCTCGATCGTCGCGTTGCATCCGCGACAACGTCGTCCCTTCGGGACCGCCTTCGGCGTCCTGCGCGAGCAGTGCTCGCTGGTGACCATCCTGGCCAGCCAACGCGCCTGCATGCGCGTTGTCGTTCGCAGGCTCGCAGCAGTGCTGCTCGAATTCCCTGCTCACCCCGCGTCCGTACCGGAGCGGATTAAATTCCAAACGTATCGCTATCAAAACAAAAAGCCCACCCGTAATGGGTGAGCTTTATGTTTTGTTGGTGGAGGCGGGGGGAATTGAACCCCCGTCCGCAAGTCCTCTACAGGCAGTTCTACATACTTAGCCAGGCTGTTTGATTTGATCCCGTACACGCCAACCGGCGGGCTGGTAAAGGACGAGTCACCTTGTTTTTAGCTCCGGTCAAAGTGGCCCTGACCGGCACGATTCCGTGTAAATGACCTCACTCATCGCAGCCTTGCGGCCTTGAGCCCCTCCACGGACGGCAGAGTGTGAGGTTTAACAGACTAAGCTGCTAAAGCGTACTTTTCGTCGTTTGCGACTAGTTTTTTCCAGCTGATTTACGAGGTGGCGGGTCCTCGGTATGCCCTGCGCTGCTTTGTAACCCACGTCGAAGCCAAGTCGCCCCCGGTTCGAAATGCTTTATAACCTACTGTGCAGCCAATCTGCTTTGTCGCGTGCTCGCTCAGACTTCGTCTATCGATTTAGATATGCCTCACTTCGCTGCACGGCTCCTTGCATCTTGGCTTGCTCGTAACGGTTCTAATAGCATTTCCCCGTTGCGAGCGAAGCAGATTGTAGCAGACTCAGAGGGCCAATAAACCCAGAAGTTCCATCGGTTTGTCGATGCTGGCGTGCGCATTCCAATTCTCGGCGGAGGCGTCGTGGCTGATATAGCCGTATTTGGCTATGATGCCGCGCATGCCGGCGGAGTTGGCTGCCTGCATGTCGCGCAGGTCGTCGCCCAGATAGATGCATTCCGCCGCGGCGACGCCCAACATTTGGCTGGCCTTGAGCAGCGGTTCCGGATGGGGCTTGGCGTGCGCATAGGTGTCGCCGCTGACCAGGCATGCGGCGCGTTCGGCATAACCCAGTGCCTGCATCAGCGGCACGGTGTAGCGGTGCGGTTTGTTGGTGACGATGCCCCACTTGATGCCGCGCTGTTCCAGCGAGTCGACAAGATCGGCGGTGTCGTCGAACAGCTTGGTGTGCACGCAGATGTTCCTTGCGTAGTAGTCGAGAAAGATGTCGCGTATCTCCTCGTAGCCGGGCTGTTGCGGCTCGATGCCCAGGCCTATCCTGAGCAGGCCGCGCGATCCGTGCGAAGCCTGGGGGCGCAACACTGCTACGGGCAGTGGCGGCAGTTTGCGGGTGGCACGCGCATGATTGAGCGCGGCGGCAAGGTCGGGGGCGGTATCGGCGAAAGTGCCGTCCAGGTCGAACAGGACGGCTTTGATTACACCCTCTCCCGCGCTGGCGCGCTCCCCTCTCCCGCGAGCGGGAGAGGGGCTGGGGGAGAGGGCGCTAATCACGACGGCAGGCAATCATGTAGTTCACATCCGTATCCCTGCCCAATGAATAGACTTTGCTCAGCGGGTTGTAGCTCATGCCGGTCAGGTCGACGAGGTTCAGCCCCGCATTGCGGCAGGACTGCGCCAGTTCGGAGGGCTTGATGAATTTGGCGTAGTCGTGCGTGCCGCGCGGCAACAGGTTCAGCACGTATTCGGCGCCGATCACGGCGAACAGATAGGATTTCGGATTGCGGTTCAGCGTGGAAAAGAACACCCATCCGCCCGGCTTGACCAGCTTGGCGCAAGCCGTGATCACGCTTTGCGGATCGGGCACGTGCTCGAGCATTTCCAGGCAGGTGACCACATCGAAGTGGGCGGGCTTTTCCACCGCCAATTCTTCCACGGCAACCTTGCGGTAATCGACCTGTTTGCCGCTTTCCAGCAGATGCAACCTGGCGACTTGCAGCGACTTGTCCGCAAGGTCGATGCCGGTGACATTTGCACCCACGCCAACCATGCTTTCCGACAATATTCCCCCGCCGCAGCCGACATCCAGCACGGTCTTTCCCGCAAGGCCCGCGTGGCGGTCGATATAACCGAGGCGCAACGGATTGATATCGTGCAACGGCTTGAATTCGCTGTTCGGGTCCCACCACTTGTGGGCCAGCTGCGAGAATTTTTCCAGTTCGACGGGGTCGGCGTTGGCCATGATTTACGGCTGTGATCCATTGGTTGGCAAGGTGCCGACTCTAACAAAACTCATGGCTTTAGGGAACCTCCGCCAGGGTTCAAGAATGCGGTTCGATACATTTGGCCGTGCCTCGAAACTTCGCTACGCTCGTTTTCCGTTCGTCCTGATAACCAGCCACTTGATTGCCGTCTTTTGGCAATTTAGTGGAATGGCTAGTAGCTTCATCAGTGCCGCGTTTTATGCGGTGTATCCAAGGAAGGAACGGGAAACGCTCACCGCGAACGGAGCTTACGCAGAGGTTCCTAAGGGTTGCATCGCTGTGCTAAAATGCGCGCTTTGTCACACGCCACTTGCGCCAGGTCTGATCACACCCATGGAACAACAATTCGCCAAAGAAACACACCCCGTCAGTCTTGAAGAGGAGATGCGCAAATCCTACCTGGATTATGCGATGAGCGTCATCGTCGGACGCGCCCTCCCGGACGTGCGCGACGGCCTGAAACCGGTGCACAGGCGCGTGCTGTTCGCGATGCATGAACTGTCCAACGACTGGAACAAGGCGTACAAGAAATCGGCGCGTATTGTCGGCGATGTGATCGGTAAATACCACCCGCACGGCGACACGGCGGTATATGACACCATCGTGCGCATGGCGCAGGATTTTTCGCTGCGCTATCCGCTGGTGGACGGGCAGGGCAACTTCGGTTCGGTGGACGGCGACAACGCCGCGGCGATGCGTTACACCGAGATCCGCATGGCGAAGATCGCCCACGAACTGCTCGCCGACCTGGACAAGGAAACCGTGGACTACGGGCCGAACTATGACGGCTCGGAAAACGAGCCTCTGGTTCTTCCTGCGCGCTTCCCCAATCTGCTGGTGAACGGTTCTTCCGGCATTGCGGTGGGCATGGCGACCAACATCCCGCCGCACAATCTGGGCGAAGTGGCGGACGCGTGTATCGCGCTGCTGAAGGATCCCGATCTGGATGTCGAGCAACTGATCGATTACATCCCCGCGCCGGATTTCCCGACCGCGGGATTCATCTACGGTCTTTCCGGGGTGAAAGAAGGCTACCGCACCGGGCGCGGCCGCGTGATCATGCGCGCGCGCACCCATTTCGAGGATATCGGCAAGGGCGAACGCCAGGCCATCATCATCGACGAGCTGCCCTACCAGGTGAACAAGTCCAACCTGCTGATCAAGATCGGCGAAATGGTGCGCGAGAAAAAACTGGAAGGCATTTCCGAGATCCGCGACGAATCGGACAAATCCGGGATGCGCGCGGTGATCGAGCTGAAGCGCGGCGAGAACGCGGACGTGATCCTGAACAAGCTGTACAAGGACACCCAGTTGCAGGACAGCTTCGGCATCAACATGGTCGCCATCGTCGACGGCCAACCCAGGCTGTTGAATCTCAAACAGGTGATCGATGCGTTCCTGCGCCATCGCCGCGAAGTCGTCACGCGCCGCACCATATTCGAATTGCGCAAGGCGCGCGAACGCGGCCATATCCTCGAGGGACTGGCGGTGGCGTTGTCCAACGTGGACGAGATCATCGCGCTGATCAAGGCCGCGGCAACGCCTGCCGATGCCAAGCGCGAACTGATGGCGCGCAGCTGGCGTTCGTCGCTGGTGGAAGACATGCTGGCCCGCGTCAGCGATGCGTCGCGCCCGGAAGGCCTGCTGCCCGAGTTCGGCCTGGTCGGCACGGGCAAGACGGCCGGTTATCATTTGTCCGACGCCCAGGCGCAGGCGATACTGGAACTGCGTTTGCAGCGGTTGACCGGGCTGGAGCAGGACAAGATCGTCAGCGAATACCGCGAAGTGATGGACAAGATCACCGACCTGCTGGACATCCTGGCCAGGCCCGAGCGCGTCACGCAGATCATCCATGACGAGCTGGTCGCGATGAAATCGCAGTTCGGCGACAAGCGCCGCAGCGAGATCATCACGCACACCCAGGACATGAGCATGGAAGATTTGATCGCGCCGGAAGACGTGGTGGTCACGCTGTCGCATGGCGGTTACATGAAGGCTCAGCCGCTCGACGAGTACCGCGCGCAGAGGCGCGGCGGCCGCGGAAAGCAGGCCACCGCGACCAAGGAAGACGATTTCATCGACAACCTGTTCATCGCCAATACGCACGATTACATCCTGTGCTTCTCCAATCGGGGCCGCGTTTACTGGCTCAAGGTTTACGAAGTGCCGCAGGGCAGCCGTATCTCGCGCGGCAAGCCGATCGTCAACCTGCTGCCGCTGGAGGCGAACGAAAAGATCAATGCCGTGCTGCCGGTCAAGGAATTCAGCGATGACAAGTTCATCTTCTTTGCCACTTCGGATGGCACGGTAAAGAAGACCGCTCTTTCAGACTACGCCAACCCGCGCAAGGCCGGCATCATCGCGATCAACCTGGACGAAGGGGACTATCTGATCGGTGTGGCGCTGACCGACGGCAAGCACGATGTGATGTTGTTCTCGAACGGGGGCAAGGCGGTGCGCTTCGACGAGAACGACGTGCGCGCCATGGGGCGCGCGGCGCGCGGCGTGCGCGGAATGAAGCTGGCGAAGGGGCAGCAGGTGATCTCGCTGCTGGTTGCCGAAAACGAGCAGCAGAGCGTGCTGACCGCGACCGAGAACGGCTATGGCAAGCGCACACCGATTACCGAATACACCCGCCATGGACGCGGTACTCAGGGCATGATCGCGATACAGACCTCGGCGCGCAACGGCAAGGTGGTTGCGGCAACGCTGGTGAGCAAGGAAGACGAGATCATGCTGATCGGCACCAGCGGGATATTGATACGAACCCGCGTCAAGGAGATACGCGAGATGGGCCGCGCCACGCAGGGCGTCACGCTGATGAACGTGGAAGAGGGTGAGAAGCTTGCCGGATTGAGCCGCATCGCCGAGCCGGAAGAAGAAAACTAGATATAAGGTACAAGGTACAAGAGGCAAGAATCGATCGATAAGCGGCGCAACGGTTCTTCTTGAACCTTTGCTCTTGTATCTTGTGCCTGATTTTTAAAACTTTGGAGTGTTGCACGATGACGATTTACAACTTCAGCGCCGGCCCGGCGGTATTGCCCAAGGAAGTGTTGCAGCAGGCGCAGGCGGAATTGCTCGACTGGCACGGCAGCGGCATGTCGGTGATGGAGATGTCGCACCGAGGCAAGGAATACATGGGCATCCAGGCCCAGGCCGAGGCCGATCTGCGCGAGCTGATGGGCATCCCGGTGAATTACAAGGTGCTGTTCCTGCAGGGCGGCGCCAGCCTGCAATTCTCCATGGTTCCGTTGAACCTGTTGCGCGGCAAACTCTCCGCGGATTATGTGAATACCGGCGAGTGGTCGAAGAAGGCGATCAATGAAGCGAAGAAGTTCAGCTATGTGAACGTGGCGGCCAGCAACGCCGACCGGAATTGCACCTACGTGCCCGCGTTCGGCACATGGGATCTGGACAAGGATGCGGCCTATGTGCATTACACGCCGAACGAGACCATAGGCGGCGTAGAGTTCAACTGGGTGCCGGATGTCGGCAATGTGCCGCTGGTGGCGGACATGTCCTCCAACATCCTGTCGCGCCCGGTCGAAGTATCCAGATTCGGTTTGATCTATGCAGGCGCGCAGAAGAACATCGGTCCGGCCGGGCTCACCATCGTGATCGTGCGCGATGACCTGGTCGGCCATGCCGATCCGCGCTTGCCGGCCCTGCTGGATTACAAGACCTATGCCGAAAACGACTCGATGTACAACACGCCGCCCACTTTCGGTATCTACATCGCCGGCCTGGTGTTCCAGATGCTGAAGCGCAAGGGCGGCATCGCCGAGATGGAAAAGACCAACATCGCCAAGGCCAAGTTGCTGTATGCCGCGATCGATGCCAGCGAAGGTTTCTACCAGTGTCCGGTGGCAGCAGCCGACCGTTCGCGCATGAATGTTCCGTTCACTTTGAAGGACGCCAATCTGGACGGCGATTTCCTCAAGCAGGCCGACGCGCGCGGGTTGCTGCAGCTCAAGGGCCACCGTTCGGTCGGCGGCATGCGCGCCTCGATCTACAACGCGTTGCCGCTGGATGGCGTGCAGGCGCTGGTCGACTTCATGAATGAGTTTGCAAAGAGCAAGGGATGACAATGGATACCTTTAGAAATTCATGTTCTCGTGATGGGGCACGACGCCGCGGGCGAGAGGGTCGCTATGCAGCGGCGGGGCACCCGCCGGCCTACTCCTTGCGGGGGGATGCGCTCGAAAAATGGATTTATAAAGGTGTCGGGCATGCCTAGGACTTTCCGGATACTGACACTGAACAAGATCTCCCCGGTCGGTCTGAGCCGTTTTCCCGCCGCGCGTTATGTCACCGGCAACGAGATCGCCGAACCGGATGCGATCCTGGTGCGCTCGCATAACATGCTGGAGATGCACATTCCCAAGACGGTGCTGGCCATCGCGCGCGCAGGGGCGGGCACCAACAACGTGCCGGTGAAGAAGATGAACGAACGCGGCGTGCCGGTGTTCAATGCACCGGGCGCGAATGCCAATGCGGTGAAAGAACTGGTGATCACGGGAATGCTGCTGGCCTCGCGCAATATCGTGCCCGCGCTGCATTTCACCGAGAGCCTGCACGGCGACGATGCGACGCTGCACAAGCTGGTCGAGGACGGCAAGAAGCACTTTGCCGGCACCGAGCTGCGCGGGCGCACGCTGGGTATTGTCGGCCTCGGCGCGATCGGCCGCCTGGTGGCCGATGCCGCGCTCGGCCTCGGCATGAATGCGATCGGGTTCGATCCCGAGATCACCGTGGATGCGGCGTGGAGCCTGCCTTCACAGGTGAAGAAGGCGAACAGCGTGGAAGACCTGCTCAGGCACAGCGATTTCGTCACGCTGCATGTGCCGCTGCTGGATGCCACGCGCAACCTGATCAACGAGAAGCGTGTCGCGGCGATGAAGGCCGGCAGCGTGCTGCTGAATTTTTCGCGCGACGCCATCGTCGACGAGGATGCGATACTGGCCGGGCTGGCCGGCAAGCATGTGCGCTATTACGTTTGCGATTTTCCGTCCAGCAAGACACAGAAGAATCCCGGCGTGATCGCGCTGCCCCACCTGGGCGCATCCACACAGGAGGCCGAGGACAATTGCGCGGTGATGGTTGCGGAACAGCTGCGCGATTATCTGGAGCACGGCAACGTGGTGAACACGGTGAATTTCCCCAATGTCAGCATGCCGCGCGAATCTGCGTTCCGTCTGGCGATCGCCAACAGCAACGTGCCGAACATGCTGGGACAGATCTCCACGACACTGGCCGCGGCCGGCATCAACATCCACAACATGATCAACAAGTCGCGCGGAGAGATGGCGTACACGCTGGTGGATACAGACAGCGCGATTCCGGCTAAACTGTACGCGCAGATCGCCGCCATCCCGGGTGTGCTGATGGTGCGCGATCTGCCTTTGTTGAAAGAGATGTGAACGTTACCTTGAAGCCATAAACGAACATGAGCGAGAAACTGAAACAGCTCCGCGAACAGATCGACAGGCTGGATGACGAGTTGTTGAAGCTCGCCAATCAGAGAGCCGCGCTGGCGCAACAGATCGGCCATCTCAAGGAAGACGGCGTGGTGCTGCGCCCGGAACGCGAAACGCAGGTGCTGCAGCGCATGCAGAAACAGAACAGCGGTCCGTTGAGCGATACCGCCGTTGCGCAACTGTTCGCCGAAGTGATGTCGCAATGCCGCGCGCTGGAAGCTCCGCTGACGGTCGCCTATCTCGGCCCGGAAGGGACCTTCACCGAAGCGGCCGCGCTCAAACGTTTCGGCCGCGCGATACAGGAGCAATCATGCGCGACCATCGATGAAGTGTTCCGTGCGGTTGCGAGCGGCGCAGCCCATTACGGCATGGTGCCGGTGGAGAATTCATCCGAAGGCGCGGTCGGGCGCACGCTGGATCTGTTGATGCAAAGCACGCTGCAAATCTGCGGCGAAGTGAACCTGCCGGTGCATCAATGTCTGCTCGGCCTGTGCCCGCCCGGCCAGCACAGGGAACTGAGTTCGATCAAGTCGGTTTATTCGCATCCCCAATCTTTCGGTCAATGCCAGGGATGGTTGAATAACAATCTGCACCATGCTGCGCGCATACCCGTGGCCAGCAATGCCGAAGCGGCGCGCCTGGCTTCGGAAAATCCGCACAGTGCGGCGATCGCGGGCAGCCAGGCGGCGGCGTTGTTCGGTTTGATGATATTGGCTGAGAACATCGAGGACGATGCAAGCAATACCACGCGTTTTTTGGTGCTGGGCAATCAGCAGGTCGCGCCATCCGGCAAGGACAAGACATCGCTGGTGATGTCCACTGCGAACCGTCCCGGCGCGGTGCATGATCTGCTGTTGCCGCTGGCCAGGCACGGGGTGAGCATGACCAAGCTGGAATCGCGCCCGGCGCGTTCCGGCCTGTGGGAATATGTGTTCTACGTGGATATAGAAGGCCACCAGGCCGACGCCAAAGTGGCCGCCGCGCTGGCTGAACTGAAACAGGTCGCCGCGTTCGTCAAAATTCTCGGTTCTTATCCAGTCGCGGTTTGAGAGTTGTGTATTGATGCCAAGGATGCTTCAGAAATTCAGAATTTCGGGATGCGGTGCCAGGAGCCGCGCAGCGAACAACGAGAAAACGAGCAAAGCGAGTTTCGGCGAAGACTTACCTTCAGGTTACGTCGGAGCCACATATCGAAATGGATAGGCGAGGCGTGAGCGAGCACGCGACAACGCAATGCGCCCGAGAAATGAATTTATGAAGGCATCCGAATGAATTATTCCGAACTGGCCCCGGCCTATATCCGCGCCATCGCGCCTTACCAGCCCGGCAAGCCGATCTCCGAGCTGGAGCGCGAGCTGGGCATCAGCAATGTCGTCAAGCTGGCGTCGAACGAGAATCCGCTTGGCTGCAGCCCGCGCGCCACCGCGGCGATGCAAGAGGCGATCAAGACCATCGCGCTGTATCCCGACGGCAACGGATTCGCGCTGAAAGACGCGCTGGTCAAGCGTTACGGCGTATCTCCCGAACAGATCGTGCTGGGAAACGGTTCCAACGACATGCTCGAACTGGCCGCGCGCGCCTTCCTCACGGTGGGCGACAAGGCGGTTTATTCGGATCACGCCTTCGCGGTGTATCCGCTGGCCACGCAGGCGGTCGGCGCGACCGGCGTTTCCGTTCCCGCGATCAACTACGGCCACGACCTGAAAGCGATGCTGAAGGCCGCCATCAAGCAAAAGGCCAAGCTGGTGTTCGTTGCCAACCCGAACAATCCGACCGGCACCTTCCTGGCAGCGGCTGCGTTGCTGGAATTCATGCGGGGATTGCCGCCGCAGGTACTGGTGGTGCTGGACGAGGCGTACAACGAATACCTGCCGGAAGGGTGCCGCTATGATTCGGTCGCGTGGCTGAAGGAGTTCCCCAACCTGATCATCTCGCGAACCTTCTCCAAGGCCTACGGGCTGGCCGGCCTGCGCGTCGGATATGCATTCTGTGATGCGCAGGTGGCCGACATGATGAACCGGGTGCGCCAGCCGTTCAACGTCAACAGCGTGGCACAAGCCGCCGCAGTGGCGGCATTGAAGGATGCCGATTTCGTCCGGCAGACCTTCGAGCTGAACCTGCGCGGCATGAAACGGATCATCGACGGTTTGACCGTGCTGGGATTGGAGCACATCCCTTCATACGGCAATTTCGTCAGTTTCAAGGTCGGTGATGCGGAACGCATTTACCGGCGTCTGCTGGAACTGGGCGTGATCGTGCGTCCGGTCGCCAGTTATGCGATGCCGGATTATCTGCGCGTCACCATCGGGCTGGAATCACAGAACGAAAAATTCTTGTCTGCGTTGCAGCAGGCGTTAACAGAAAAGCGCGCGTAGCGATTTGTTCGCTTCCTCTCCCGGGGAGTTAAGATTGCCTTTCTCGTTTGTCCTTTCTACCGCTTGCGGGAGAGTTGGAGAGAGGGGGTTTCGCAGGGGGAGAACGTAGCGAGGGGCCGAGGAGAGGGAAAAGGGAAACAAAATGATCATCGTGATGGCAAGGGACGTGACCGACGAACAGATCGGCGCAGTGGTAAACAGGCTGGAAGCGGCGGGGTTGAAGGCCAATATCTCGCGCGGAGTGGAGCGCACCGTGATCGGAGCGATCGGCGATGAACGGCCGCTGACCGAGGAAATGTTCACGCCGCTTCCCGGCGTCGAATCGGCGATGCACATCGCCAAGCAATACAAGATCGTTTCGCGCGAATCGCACAAGCAGGATACCGTCATCGACATCGGCGGCATCAAGCTGGGCGGCAAGCAGATCCAGATCATCGCGGGGCCCTGTTCGGTGGAGACACAGGAACAGATGGACCTGTCGGCGAAGTTCGTGCACGAGGCGGGTTGCCGGCTGATGCGCGGCGGCGCGTTCAAGCCGCGCACCAGCCCCTATACTTTCCAGGGCAAGGGCAAGGAAGGGCTGGACATCTTCCGCAAGGCGGCGGACAAATTCAAGCTGCCCATCGTGACCGAACTGATGGATATCCGCATGCTGGACACTTTCATGGAAAATGACGTGGATGTGATCCAGATCGGCACGCGCAACATGCAGAACTTCGACCTGCTGAAAGAGGTGGGGCGCGTCAACAAGCCGGTGATCCTCAAGCGCGGCATGTCGGCGACGATCAACGAATGGCTGATGGCGGCGGAATACATCGCGGCGGGCGGCAACCACAACATCATCTTCTGCGAGCGCGGCATCCGCACCTTCGAGACCTACTACCGCAACGTGCTGGACGTGACCGCGGTCCCGGTGCTGAAAAAGGAAACGCACCTGCCGGTCATCGTCGATCCCTCGCACGCGGGCGGCAAGGCGTGGATGGTGCCTGCGTTGTCGCAGGCCGCGATCGCCGCCGGCGCGGACGGACTGCTGGTCGAGATGCACCCGAATCCCTGCGAGGCCTGGTGCGATGCCGATCAGGCGTTGACGCCGCAGGAGCTGAAAGAGCTGATGGGAACGCTGGGCGGCATCGCCAGGGCGATCGGCCGCACGCTTTAAAGGAGCGCACCATGCCGGACATGGAATTCACGCTATCGCTCAACAGGCAACAGGATTACCGGTTCAATGTGCAGTTCGATCTTGCCGGCGTGCCCGATCTTTTGCTGGATGAACCGGCTCCGCTGGGAACGGGCGCGGGTCCGAACGCTTCGCGGATACTGGCGGCCGCAGTCGCAAATTGCCTTTCCGCCAGCCTGCTGTTTTGCCTGGGCAAGTTCAAGCAGGACCCGCACGGGGTTACCGCGAAGGTGAAGGGCGAGATGGTGCGCAACGAACAGGGACGTTTGCGCGTGGGCGGCCTGTCCGTGGAAATACGCCTCGAGCAGAAAGTTGAGCGCCTTGCGCACTGCGCAGAGCAGTTCGAGGAATTCTGCGTGGTGACCGACAGCGTGCGCAAGGGCATCCCGGTCAGTGTACGGGTCCTGGATGCCGCGGGACAACTGATACACCGGAGCGAATCGTGACCAAAAGGCTATTCCAAAAGATCGTCGTGTTCGGTGTCGGGCTGATCGGCGGCTCGTTCGCGCTGGCATTGCGCAAGGCGGATGCGGTCGGCGAAGTGGTGGGTTTCGGGCGCAGCGCTTCCAACCTGAGACAAGCGCTGGACCTTGGCATCATCGATCGCATCGGGCAGGAAGTTTCGGAAGTCGCCGATGCGGATCTGGTGCTACTGGCGACCCCGGTGGGGCAGATGGCGGAATTGATGGCGCGCATCGCGCCGCATATCGGGATACACACGCTGGTTACCGACGGCGGCAGCACCAAGAGCGATGTGGTGCGCGACGCCTACGCCAAACTTGGCGACAAGGTGGCGCAGTTCGTGCCCGCGCATCCGGTCGCCGGCGCCGAGTTAAGCGGCGCGGCCGCGGCGGGGCCGGACCTGTATACCGGGAAAAAAGTGATCTTGACCCCGTTGCCGGAAAATTCAGCGCATACGGTCGCGCGCGCGCAAGCAGCCTGGCAAGCCTGCGGTGCGGTCATCCACAAGCTCACCCACGCCGAACATGACGCCTTGTTTGCCGCGGTAAGTCATTTGCCCCATCTGCTTTCCTACGCGCTGGTGCATGACATCGCCCAGCGCGCCAACCGCGATCTGTTGCTGTCCTTCGCCGCCGGCGGTTTTCGCGACTTCACCCGCATCGCCGCCAGTTCTCCCGAGATGTGGCGCGACATCTGTCTGGCGAACCGCGAGGCGCTGTTGCGCGAACTGAAGCAGTACGCCGACGAACTATACGTCCTGTATCAGGCGCTGGATAAACGCGATACAGCCGGGCTCGACGAGATATTCACTACGGCATCCGAGTTGCGTGCCGGATGGGCAGAACAATAACCGCGATGTCCGGCCCGCTCTCCAACAAGCAGTTATGGGGCATCGTTTTAGCCGTCGCGGTGATCTGGTTTTCCAATCTCGAATACCGGAAGCTGATCAAGCCGGACGAGGGCCGCTATGCGGAGATCCCGCGCGAGATGGTGGCCAGCGGCGACTGGGTCACGCCGCGCCTGAACGGCCTCAAATATTTCGAGAAACCGCCGCTGCAATATTGGACGACAGCGGTCGCCTACGAAGTTTTCGGCGAGCACCAGTGGACTTCGCGTCTGTGGACCGCGCTGACCGGCTTCGCAGGCATCCTGCTGGTGTGGTTTGCCGGATTGCGTTTGTTCGGCCGCGAGGCGGCAAACTACGCCGCGATCCTGTTGGGCAGCAGCACGCTGTATGTGCTGATGGCGCACATCAACACGCTGGACATGGGCGTCACATTCTTTATTACGCTGGGTATCGCCGGTTTGCTGCTGGGGCAGGCCGAGACTGACCGGAAGAAGCAGCGCGCATGGATGATAACGGCCTGGGCCGGTCTGGCATTTGCCGTTTTAAGCAAAGGCCTGATGGGGCTGGTGCTGCCGGGCGCCGCATTGTTCATTTACATGATCGTGCAACGCGATTTTTCCGTGCTCAAGCGCATGCACTGGGCGCCCGGCCTGGCGGTGTTCCTGCTGATCACCGTGCCGTGGTTCTACCTGGTGATGAAGGCCAATCCGGAATTCTTCCAGAAATTTTTCATCTACGAACATTACACGCGTTTCACCACCAAGGAACTCGGGCGTTACCAGCCCTGGTATTACTTTGTGCCTATCCTGCTGCTGGGCATGTTGCCGTGGACCGTGCTGATGTTCGACACGCTGCTGCGCGCATGGCGCGCCAGCAGGTCGCCGGACAAGATGTTCAATGCGGGGCGTTTCTTGCTCGTCTGGTCGGTGTTCATCTACCTGTTCTTCACGGTTTCCGGTTCCAAGCTGCCGTCCTATCTGCTGCCGATGTTTCCGGCGCTGGCATTGCTGATGGGCAGACAGCTGGTCGATACCGGCGCGCGCAGATTGTTCTGGCTGACCGCGCCGGTCCTGCCGCTCACATTGCTGGGAGTAGGTTTTGCGCCGTTCACCGCGCGGCTGGCCGACACGCCGCTGCAGTTGCAGGGATACAGCGCGTACGCCTGGTGGCTGTTCGCCGCAGCGCTGACCTGGTCGCTGGGCGTGATCGCTGCCCTGATCCTGCTGCGCCGCCCGAATGCGGCCCCACTTGACGTCAGGGACCGGGACCGCAAGTTTGCCGCGGTGCTGGTGCTGGCGTTCAGCACCTTGCTGGCCGCGCAGCTCGGCGCGTCCGGTTACAACACCATCGCCAGGGAGCGTTCCGCCTACTACATCGCCGAAGCGATACGTCCCTATGACAAGGTGGGGGAACCGTTCTATTCTGTGGACATGTATGAACAGACGCTGCCGTTCTACCTGAAACGCACCTTCACGCTGGTGCAGTTTCAGGATGAGATGGCATTCGGTATCATGCAGGAACCACAGCGCTATATCCCGGACTACGCCAGCTTCGCGAAGGTCTGGCAGGCGCAGCCGGAAGCGCTGGCGATCATGCCGGTGGATACTTACAAGCGGCTAGGGCAACTGGATTTTCCCATGAAGATCATCTATGAAGATCCGCAATATATTGTTGTGAGCCGGTACTGATTTTTATTATGCGCACGAAGATCCTCGGGAGTTGTTTATGAACCTGGTCAGCTTTGGACTGATCCTTACCGGCGTGATGCTCAACGCCGCCGCGCAGATATTGATGAAGGCGGGCACCAATGCGGTGGGCCATTTCGAGTTCAGCATGGAGAACATCGTGCCGATAGGCTGGAAGCTGGCTACAGAGTGGCACATCGCCGTCGCGCTGTGCTGCTATGCGCTGAGCGTGGTGATCTGGATACTCGCGCTGTCGCGCGTGCCGGTCAGCATCGCTTTCCCGATGCTGTCGATGGCGTATGTGGTGAATGCGATCGCCGCATGGTATCTGCTGGGTGAAGCCTTCAATCCGACCAAACTGGTCGGCATGGGTGTGATCATTCTGGGCGTCATCATCATCTCGCGCGCCTGATGGCCATGGGCGCGCCACAGACCAACCCGGCCGAAAGATATCTGTTCCTGCTGGCGTGCCTGTTGTGCGGCTTGCCGGTATGGCTTCCTGATTTTCCGCCCATGGTCGATCTGCCGCAGCACGCGGCTCAGGTTGCCTTGCTGCTGAACTTGGGCAAGCCCGGGTTCCCGTTTTCCGATCTGTTTCACCTCAACCTGTTCACGCCCTACCTGCTCGGTTACGGGCTGATCGCCGCGTTCACACCCGTGCTGGGTATCGTTGCCGCTTGCAAACTGATCATCTGGCTTGCGCTGGCGGCCTTTGCGATTTCGACCCGCTTTCTTCTGCGCGAAACGGGCGCCGATCCATATTGGGCCTGGCTTGTTTTCCCGGTGCTTTACGGCTTCACCTATCAATGGGGATTGTTGATCTTTTTGATCGCGGCCCCGATCGGGTTGGCGTTTCTTGCGCTGGTATGGCGCATGAAAGCCCAGCCCGACCTGCGTTCCTCCCTGCTGTTGGCACTGCTGTTATTCGCATTATTTTTCAGTCATGCGCTGATCCTTGGTTTTTTCAGCCTGATCGCTTTGACCTACTGGCTGATTTCCGCTCGAAGTGTGCGGGACTTCATCAAATGTGCCTGGCCTTTGGCCGCCATAGCTCCACTGATCATCAACTGGTTGGTCCAGGCCAGCCATCACCCGTTGAGCAACTTTCCGATCGGATGGGATTTGTCCTGGTTCACGACCGGCGACTATTACTACTCCAACTTCGCCACCTGGGCAGACCCGAACGACCCGGGCTGGGGGCGCATCAACGGATTCATCCCGCGCCTGCTCGGCGTGCGGCCACAGCTGTTTTTCACCCTGCTGGGTATCTTGATATTTGCGCTTCCGTTCATTTCGGGCGGCCGCATCAGCAGATCACGCGAGCGTTTCATTCCATCGATTGCCATCACGATGGTATTGCTGCTGCTGCCCACCCTGATGTTTGGCAACATGTACACGTTCCAGCGTTTCACTTATCTGTTCATGCCGCTTTTCCTGATCATGATAGACACACCGGCCAGGACCGGCCGGATAAAAGGAAATCTGCGTATGCTGGCGCCCGCGATCGCGTTTGGATGGATAGGCTACATTTCCATGCATGCCCTTCAATTCAACAAGGATATGCAAGGCTTCGATACGATCCTGGCCAAGACCGAACCCGGAAAGCGTACACTCTCGCTGATCTTCAAACGCGACGACAGCAACTCGATCGCGCCTGAATTTCTGCATTTCCCGGCCTGGTATGCCGCGCTGAAGTCCGGTGTCACCGATCCCAGTTTTGCGGTCACCTTCGTGCAACCGGTAAGCTATAAACACGAATACATCCCCAAGGCGAAATTCGAGGGTTTTGAATGGAACCCCGAATGGTTCGAATGGAAAAAATTCGACGGACGAAATTACGATTACTTCATCGTCCGCGCTTCCGTGAATGCACACGACTATTTGTTCAATTCGGCCCCGTGCAAGGTCGAGTTGGTTGCACAGGCGGGACAGTGGTGGCTGTACCGCAAGGCCCCGGATTGCCCATCTTCAAATCCCTGATAGAAACGATCACAGTGTTGGCTTCGTCTTTGGCTCCTTGTCGCGCAACGGCGACACGTTACTGGCATAGCCAGCCGCTTGCGGGAGCCGTTGCTTTGCCGCCCTTCCCGCACCGAAGCTTCGCTCACCGTGTCAGGGCGGCATTTGTACTGCCTTCGTCGCCTCATCCTCGCCGCCTTGTGCTCCTTCCTATCAGAAATTTGATTCGGCCTGCTCTATAATGACCATGATCAAGCACATATAACATCGTTGTATCTTTTGAGACGCATATCATCGTGAACGACAAATTTCTTCCCTTCTCCAAACCCTCGATAGACGAAGCCACCATCGCCGCCGTCGGCGAGGTGCTGCGTTCCGGTTGGATCACCAGCGGACCCAAGGTGCAGGAATTCGAGAAACAGCTTTCCGCCTATTTCGGCGGGCGCCCAGTGCGTACCTTCAATTCCGGTACCTGCACGATGGAGATCGCGCTGCGCATCGCCGGCATCGGCCCCGGCGACGAAGTCATCACCACGCCGATCTCGTGGGTGGCGACCGCGAACGTGATACTCGAAGTCGGCGCGACGCCGGTGTTCGCCGACATCGACCCGGTCACGCGCAACATCGATCTGGACAAGGTCGAGGTGGCGATCACCAAGCGCACCAAGGCGATCATCCCGGTGTACCTGGCGGGCAAGCCGGTGGACATGGACCGGCTGTATGCGATCGCCAACAAAAACAATCTGCGCGTGATCGAGGATGCCGCGCAGGCGATCGGCTCGACATGGAAAGAGAAACCCATAGGCTCGTTCGGCGATTTCGTCTCTTTCAGTTTCCAGGCCAACAAGAACGTCACCACTTCGGAGGGCGGCTGCCTGGTGTTGAACGACGAGATCGAGGCGACGTTGGCGGAGAAGTATAGGCTGCAGGGCGTCACGCGCAGCGGCTGGGACGGCATCGAAGTGGACGTGCTGGGCGGCAAGTTCAACATGACCGACGTCGCCGCCGCGATCGGCCTGGGTCAGTTCGCCAAACTGGATGCAATCACAGCGCAGCGGCGCAAACTGGCCAAGCACTATTTCAAGACGCTGGGCGAGGATTTCGAGCAGCAGACCGGCGCGCAGCTGCCGCCGCAGGACTTCGAATCGACCAACTGGCATTTGTTCCAGGTCGTGCTGCCGGATCGCATCACCCGCGCCGACTTCATGGCGAAAATGAAGGAGAAGCACAACATCGGTGTCGGCTTCCACTATGCGCCGATCCATCTGTTCAAGCTGTATCGCGCGCGCGGTTTCAAAGAGGGCATGTTCCCGGTCGCCGAGCGCGTCGGCAGGCAGATCGTTTCGCTGCCGATGTTCTATGCGATGAACGAGGCTGATGTCGAACGTACCTGTAAGGCGATGCGTGAGGTGCTGGATGATTCGTCTAAGTTACGTTAGATTAGCAAGGAGAGTATGTAATGCCGGATATCCCAGCCTTTTGTGATAGATTGGAGCGATTTTTCGTTCTGGCATTGTTATAGGTGGGGGCACAGCTGCCTTTTTAGGTAGCAGGGCTGGACCATGTCCTGTATGTGGAGGCATGGGCACTATTCCAGACGGTGTTTATACAGCAGCAGGAAATGTACTTCGCCTACTTTCTGGGCCTCAAAAGACAATAGAGCAACTAAAGAGATTAGTTGCGGTTATTGTAGAAGCTAGGCGTACTCAAGAAGAACCAAATCGAATTGCTGAAAAGATTAAAGAAGAAGCTCCAGAATTAAGTTCCTTAGTGGATGCTCTACCGAAAACACGTTCAGAGTTATATAATTTTATTCTTGTTATATTAACCGCTGTCAGTGTTCTCATTGCTGCGGCAGCAGTGAACAAGAATAGTAACCCAAGCGATGCCGAAATAGAAAAAATGGTAGAAGAAGCCGTCGAGATGGCCATCCAACAATCTCAAAAACAACCACCAACTATCGAAAAAAAGCAACCTTACATAGCACCTGAGAAGCCGGGGAGAAACTCACCTTGTACATGTGGGAGTGGAAAAAAATACAAACACTGTTGTGGAAGGCTAATCTAAAAATTTGCTCAAGCGGGATGCTCATTACGTCGCGTCCAACCTACCAAAACAATTCCTGATTTCGTTATCCTCGCCCCATGCGGTAAAATGCCGCCCTTATGAGCGCTCCCCAATTATCGGTTGTCATCCCCGTCTACAACGAAGAGCAGGGCCTGCAAGCCCTGTTCGACCGCTTGTATCCGGCGCTGGATGAACTCGGCATCAGTTACGAGGTCCTGTTCGTCAATGACGGCAGCCGCGACAACTCCGCAGCGATACTGCGCGAGCAGTTCCAGAAGCGTCCCGATGTGACGCGGGTGATCCTGTTCAACGGCAATTACGGCCAGCACATGGCGATCATGGCGGCCTTCGAGCATTGCCGCGGGCAGCGCATCGTCACGCTGGATGCCGACTTGCAGAACCCGCCGGAGGACACGGCTTTGTTGCTGGCGAAGATGGACGAGGGCCACGATTACGTCGGCTCGATCCGCCGGCAGCGCAGCGACAGCGCATGGCGTCACATCGCTTCGCGTTTGGTGAACGGATTGCGCGAGCGCACCACGCGCATCAAGATGACCGACCAGGGCTGCATGTTCCGCGCCTATGACCGCGGCATCATCGACGCGATCAACAGTTGCAAGGAAGTCAGCACCTTCATCCCGGCACTGGCCTATACCTTTGCGCGCAATCCCGCCGAGGTCGTGGTGGGACATGAGGAGCGCGTTGCCGGCGAATCGAAGTATTCGATCTACAGCCTGATCCGCCTCAACTTCGATCTGATGACCAGCTTTTCGCTGATCCCGCTGCAGTTGTTCTCGATGCTGGGCATCACGATCTCGGTGCTGTCCGGTTTCCTGGTGGTGTTGCTGGTCATCCGCCGGATCGTCGTGGGACCGGAAGCGGAAGGTCTGTTCACGTTGTTCGCGATCGCGTTCCTGCTGATCGGTATCACGCTGTTCGGCATCGGCCTGCTCGGCGAATACATCGGCCGCATCTACCAGCAGGTGCGCCATCGGCCGCGTTACCTGGTCGAGGCGATTCTCGAACAGGACAAGGAACAAGATTCAAGAGACAAGTTGAAAACGGAGTCCGCAGTTCGAATATGAGTAGCGCCGTGGTTTTCGCATACCATAACGTGGGCGTCCGTTGCCTTTCTGTGCTGCTCGCCCACGGCGTGGAAGTGAAACTGGTGGTGACGCATCGCGACAATCCGAAAGAAAACATCTGGTTCGACAGCGTTGCCGATTTGGCCGCTTTGCACGGCATCCCGACCATCACGCCGGACAATCCGAATACGCCGGAAATCGTTGCACAGGTCCGCGACTTGCATCCGGATTTTTTCTTTTCGTTCTATTATCGCGAGATGCTCAAGCGCGAGTTGCTGGAGATACCGAAGCACGGCGCGCTGAATATGCACGGTTCGCTGCTGCCGAAATACCGCGGCCGGGTGCCGGTGAATTGGGCGATAATCCATGGCGAGACCGAAACCGGCGCGACCCTGCATTACATGACGGAGAAACCGGACAACGGCGACATCGTCGCGCAGCAGGCCGTGCCTATCCTGCCGAATGACACGGCGCTGCAGGTGTTCGAGAAAGTGACCGTCGCGGCGGAGATCGCGCTGAACGATGTGCTGCCCTCACTGCGTGCGGGCAAGGCGCCGAGGGTAAAGCAGGACTTGAGCAAGGGCGGATACTTCGGCGGGCGCAAACCGGAAGACGGCATCATCGACTGGTCGCAGTCCGCCCAGCAGATACACAACCTGGTGCGCGCGGTGGCTCCGCCGTACCCGGGCGCGATGACGCGATTGATGGGCAAGCCGATGCGCGTATTGCAGACATTGGTAATTGGGCAGACGCCGGTGGATCCGGGCAGCGCCGGTGGCGAGCCTGCGTTCTATGTCAAGGAAGGCAAGGCCTTTGCGACCTGCGGGCAGGGCGTGGTGCGCGTGGTACGGTTCGAGCTGGATGGCGCGGAATTGAGCGCGGCGGAATTCGCGGCGAAGTTCGGTATGGGAGAATTCGAATTTAATCTGTAATGTGCTTCGATACATTTTCCGTTCGTCCTGAGTGCCGCGCTACACGCGGCGTATCGAAGGATGAACTAAAAACACTCAGCACGAACGGGAATTAGTTTTCGGAATTTAATTGTTAAGGAAACAGAAATGAAAAAAGTACTGATACTCGGCGTGAACGGCTTCATCGGCCACCATCTTTCCAACCGCATCCTGAAAACGACCGACTGGGAAGTGTACGGCATGGACATGAGCACAGACCGCATCGGCGATCTGATCGGCAAGTCGCGTTTCCATTTCTTCGAGGGCGACATCACCATCAACCGGGAATGGGTCGAGTACCACGTCAAGAAGTGCGACGTGATCCTGCCGCTGGTCGCGATCGCCACGCCCTCCACCTATGTAAAGCAGCCGCTGCGCGTGTTCGAGCTGGACTTCGAGGCCAACCTGCCCATCGTGCGCGCGTCGGTGAAGTACGGCAAGCATCTGGTGTTCCCGTCGACTTCGGAAGTGTACGGCATGTGCCACGACGAGGAGTTCGATCCGGAGGAATCCGAGCTGATCTGTGGCCCGATCAACAAGCCGCGCTGGATCTATTCCTGCTCCAAACAGCTGATGGACCGCGTGATCTGGGGTTACGGCATGGAGGGATTGAACTTCACGCTGTTCCGGCCGTTCAACTGGATAGGCGCGGGACTGGACTCCATCCATACCCCGAAGGAAGGCAGTTCTCGCGTGGTCACGCAATTCCTCGGCCACATCGTGCGCGGCGAGAACATCAGCCTGGTGGACGGCGGGCACCAGAAACGCGCGTTCACCTACATCGACGACGGCATCGCCGCGCTGATGAAGATCATCGAGAACAAGAACGGCGTCGCCACCGGCAAGATCTACAACATCGGCAACCCGACCAACAACTTCGCGATCCGCGACCTCGCCGACATGATGCTGAAACTGGCGAAGGAATACGCCGAATACCGCGATTCGGCCGCCAAGGTAAAGATCGTCGAGACGACTTCGTCGGCTTACTACGGCAAGGGTTACCAGGACGTGCAGAACCGCGTGCCCAAGATCACCAACACCCGCGAGGAGCTGGGCTGGAAGCCAACCATCAACATGGCCGACACATTGCGCAACATCTTTGATGCGTATCGGGGCCAGGTGGCCGAAGCGCGCGGACTGGTAGATTGATACAGGCCCTCTCCCGCGCTGACGCGCACTCCTCTCCCGCTAGCGGGAGAGGGGCTGGGGAGAGGGGTGACGAATGAGCAAACAACTCGCCCTCAAGATCGATATCGACACCTATCGCGGCACCCGCGAGGGCGTCCCGCGTCTGGTCGAATTATTGCAGCGCTTCAATGCCCAGGCCACATTTTTCTTTTCGCTCGGACCCGATCACACCGGGCGCGCGATCAAGCGCGTGTTCCGTCCCGGCTTCATCGGCAAGGTATCGCGCACCTCGGTGGTGGAACACTACGGCATCAAGACGCTGTTGTATGGCACGCTGCTGCCCGCGCCGGACATCGGAAGGAAATGCGCGGGCATCATGCGCATGGTGAAGGTTGCCGGTTTTGAAACGGGCATCCATTGTTACGACCATATCCTCTGGCAGGATCATGTGGCACAAAAGGATGCCGCGTGGACGCGGCACCAGTTGCAGCTGGCCGTGGACCGCTATGCCGATATCTTCGGCGAGGCTCCACATGCCCATGCCGCGGCCGGATGGCAGATGAATCGCCACGCGTTGCGGCTGATGCAACAGCTTGGTTTCAAGTACAGCTCGGACACGCGCGGCACGCATCCGTTCATCCCGACCTGGCATGCCGAGATCATCGCCTGCCCGCAACTGCCCACCACGTTGCCGACTTTGGACGAGTTGATGAACCGCGATGGCATCACGCCGGAGAATGTCGCCGACCATATACTGAGACTGACCGAGGTATCGCCTCCCACCGGACATGTATATACGCTCCATGCCGAACTCGAAGGAGGGAATTGGCTGCCGATATTCGTGCAGTTGTTAAAGGGTTGGCAGGCACAGGGCTACGAACTCGTCTCGATGCAGCAGTATTTACAAGGCCTGAATGTGGCCACGCTGCCGCGCCAGGAGGTGGTGATGCGCGAGATCGAGGGGCGGGTTGGCAATCTGGCAGTCGCGGATGACGATCGGCTTCCCGCCACCGCTTGATCCTTTCCGATAGAGTTTCCATATTGCCGTTCTTGTTGCCGGACAATGCTCAGGATCCTGAAGCGCCGAGGGTTTCTCCGGATGTAATACGTGGGCATATCATATGAAGACATGGTGGAATTCGCTGGGCATCCAGATCAAGCTGCAGATCATCATCCAGCTGGTGCTGATCGCGGTATTGATCCCGACCCAACTCTGGATCGAGCAGCACTTCAAGGAAGAGATACTGAACGCGGCCGAGAGCCGCGCGCGGGTTTCCGCCGACGGCGTGATCAACGGCATGAACATGCTGATGATCAAGGGAATCATCAAGGATCCCGAGAGCCGCGCACTGTATATCAGGAAAATGGGCGCCTCCGAGGGAGTCAAGGAACTGCGCATCATACGCGCCAAGCAGGTGCAGGATCAGTTCGGCCCCGGGCTTCCGCAAGAGCAACCCGTGGACGACATGGACCGGCAGGCGATCGCCAATGCCAGGGAAGCAGTCCGTCGCGTCGACGACAGGAATGCGCCCGAACTGCGCGTGGTCGTGCCGTTCATCGTCAGCACCGATTTCCGCGGCACCAATTGCCTGGAATGCCACCATGTGCAAGCGGGCACGGCGAACGGCGCGGCGAGCATCACGATCGATCTCGAGCGCGACTATGCAAGCCTGGCGAAGACCAGCGAGTTGTTGTGGAGCGGGCAGGCAGCGCTGCAATTGATCCTGTTTTTCCTGATCGGGCGGTTCACGCATACCATCACGCGCCCGCTGGAAGATCTGCAAACGACGATGAGCGCTTTGCAGAAGGAAGAAGACCTGGCCCGCCATGTCGGGACGATGGCGCCGTTGCAGGTCACCGGAGGCGACGAGATCGGCAAGCTGAGCGCGACGTTCAACCGCATGGTAAGAACGCTGCAGCAGCAGATGATATCGCTGCGCATTTCCGAGGATATTCAACAGCAATATCTTACGCTGGGACGCGAGGAACAGGCGCGCCTGATGGCTTTGCTCGCGGTGATGAATGTCGGCGTGCTGTTCGTCAGCCGCGAGAACAAGATCCTCTATGCCAATCCGACCTTCTTCCAGGTGTGGCTCATTCCGCCCGGAACTGAACTGGTCGGCAAAGACATCGCGGAGATCCCGGGATATCTGGCTCATCTGCTGGCGGATGATAAAACGCCTTCCCGTTCTCTACTGGAGACGCCCGAGACCACGGACCTTTACCTGGCGGACAAGCGGGTGGTGATCCAGACCAGCTATGTCGTGCGGGATGTGGAAGCCCAGGTGGTGGGAAATCTTTGGCTTTATGAGGATGTCACGCACACGCGCCGCACTCCCGAACAGCGGCTGCATCTGGCCGAACGCGATGCGCTCACCGGTCTGTACAATCGCCAGCGATTTTCCGGCGAGCTGGAGCTTTCGATTGCGCATGCTTCGCGGTACGGAACCAGGGTGGGTTTGCTGGCATTTGCTTTGGATGATCTGAGCCGCGTCCGTGGCACTTTCGGAAGCGTCGCCGCTGACAAGATACTGGCAGGAATGGCCGAGGCAGTCGCCAGGAAAGTGAGGCGCAATGAGGTATTTTGCCGGCTGAGCGAGGACGAGTTTGCGATCCTGGTTCCCAATGCATCGGAGCAAGCCTTACACGTGCTGGCGAAGCGCATCGAAGAAGCCGTTGCGCAGCTGAGTTTCGATGTGAACGGACAAAAAACGCGTGCTTCTGCCTGTTTCGGTTTCGCCCTGTATCCGGATCACGGAAAAATCGGGGAAGAGCTTGTCGCACATGCCGGGTCGGCAATATCCCGGGCCAGGCGGGAGGCCGGGAAGAGCTGAGGGCCGGGCCTCCGCGGCGCCATCATGGGCAGCGAACACCGCAGCTGATCCGCCAGAGCGTCTAGTCCTTGCCAAACAGATCGCGGCTGTAAATCTTGTCCGACACGTCGCGGATGTCGTCGGTGATGCGGTTGGCAACGATTATATCGGACTCCTTTTTGAATTGAGCCAGATCGTTCACCACCCTGGAATGGAAAAACTCCGCCTCCTTGAGCGCCGGTTCATAGACGATGACCTCGATACCCTTGGCCTTGATGCGTTTCATGATGCCCTGGATGCTGGAGGAACGGAAGTTGTCAGACCCGCTTTTCATGACCAGGCGGTGAATCCCGACTATCCTCGGGTTGCGCTTGATGATGTCGAATGCGATGAAATCCTTGCGCGTGGTGTTCGATTCGACGATGGCATGGATCAGGTTTTGCGGGACATCCTGATAGTTGGCGAGCAGTTGTTTTGTGTCTTTGGGCAGGCAATAGCCGCCGTAACCGAATGAAGGGTTGTTGTAGTGATCGCCGATGCGCGGGTCGAGGGATACCCCCTGGATGATCTGTTTGGTATCAAGCCCGTGGGTGGCCGCATAAGTGTCGAGCTCGTTGAAGAAAGCCACGCGCATCGCGAGGTAGGTGTTGGCGAACAGTTTGACCGCCTCGGCCTCGGTCGAGTCGGTAAACAGTGTGGGGATGTTCTGCTTGATCGCGCCCTGCTTGAGCAGATCGGCAAAGATCCCGGCGCGCTTGGAGCGTTCGCCGACGACGATGCGCGAGGGATGCAGGTTGTCATACAGCGCACGGCCTTCGCGCAAGAACTCCGGCGAGAAAATCAGGTTGCTGCAATTGAACTTGGCGCGGGCTTTGACGGTGTATCCGACGGGTATGGTGGATTTGATCACCATTACCGCCTGCGGGTTGATGCTCATCACATCCTGAATGACCGATTCGATCGAGCCGGTATTGAAGTAGTTGGTCTCCGGGTCGTAGTCGGTCGGCGTGGCGATGATGACATAGTCCGCGCCGGTATAGGCTGCACGCTTGTCCAGGGTGGCCTTCAGGTTGAGCGCCTTGTGTTTCAGGTAATCCTCGATCTCGGGATCTTCGATGGTCGAATGCTTGCGGTTGAGCAGGTCGACCTTTTCGGGAACG
>Ga0335085_10002998_pt1 | contig 30241 bp, 20 predicted proteins | sample Lox_Sample_45_FD_206712 | JGI IMG/M metagenome (GOLD analysis project Ga0335085, IMG submission 206712) | Soil microbial communities from Loxahatchee National Wildlife Refuge, Florida, United States - Lox_Sample_4.5 | ecosystem: Environmental > Terrestrial > Soil > Wetlands | place: USA... | reverse complement strand
ACTTTCGCAATCGCGAGACTGGCTTTGTATGGCAGTTTCATTATCTGTTGCCGGAGTTTACGGCCGCAGAAAACGTTGCCATGCCCTTGCTGCTTCGGGGTCAAACCTGGAAGCAAGCCGAACCGGAAGCCTTACGCTGGTTGCGTGAGGTCGGATTGGAGCAGCGGGCGCATCACCGGTCCGGGGAACTTTCCGGCGGCGAGCAGCAACGAGTCGCTCTAGCCCGTGCGCTCATTACCGGCCCGAAGCTGTTGCTGGCGGATGAGCCAACCGGGGACTTGGACGGACAGACTGCGGAAGCCGTTTTCGCTTTAATTGCGCGACTTCATCGCGAGCATCAACTCACCTCCCTCATTGCAACGCATAATTTGTCGTTCGCCAGACGTTGTCAACGCGTGCTGCGGCTTGGACGCGGACGAGTAGAGGAGATTTCGCCGGAGATGTTGCCGGCGTAGAACGTGGAAAAGCAGCCCCTTAAAGGGCCGAATGCAAAAAAGGAGTAGATCGGGGTTTTAGTTCTTAAGGCAAGATTGTTTCGATAAAGTGCAAGGAGATGGTTCGGAATCAAGGCCGAAGGGTAATGAGAGCGATTCTTCGGTAACGTGATCAAGGGAATGGCCCCGGTTTTCTCAGCTTGGGTTTCATGGCCTGTTGATTGCATAATGTGTTAATTAAGGTAGGGGGCCGGGTCGAGGGCTCAGGTTCAGTCTTCAGCGGGGTCGGGACACAGTTCCTCACCCAGGAAGGTCAAAGGGCAGGGCATTATGTTTGAACGTTATACGGAGAAAGCCAGGCGCGTCATCTTTTTCGCACGCTACGAGGCCAGCCAGTTCGGGTCTCCCTATATCGAGACCGAACATCTCCTCCTGGGACTTCTGCGTGAAGACAAAGCCCTGACGAATCGTTTTCTGCGCTCTCATGCGTCCGTCGAATCGATCCGCAAGCAGATCGAGGGACACACAACCATCCGGGAGAAGGTTTCCACGTCGGTCGATCTGCCGCTCAGCAATGAATGCAAGCGAGTCTTGGCTTATGCCGCGGAGGAAGCCGAGCGGTTATCGCACCGTCACATTGGGACCGAGCACCTGCTTTTGGGGCTATTAAGAGAAGAGAAGTGTTTCGCGGCTGAGATATTGCATGAGCGCGGTCTGCGGCTCTCGACGATTCGTGAGGAACTTGCCAGGACGACGCAGGAGAAAGCACAGCCTCAGCGTCAGCGGGAAAGCTCGTTGCTGGCAGAATTTTCGCGTGACCTGACCCAAGCCGCGATGGATAGCCAACTTGATCCGCTGGTCGGGCGTGAGGGTGAGGTCGATCGAGTCATTCAGATCCTCTGCCGCCGGACGAAGAACAATCCAGTTCTCATAGGCGAGCCGGGCGTTGGAAAAACAGCCATCGTCGAGGGGCTCGCGCAGCGAATTGCTGATGGGGAAGTTCCTTCATTCCTGGCGGACAAGCGAATCCTGGCTCTCGATCTTTCTCTGATCGTTGCTGGTACGAAGTATCGCGGTCAGTTCGAAGAGCGGTTGAAGACCATCATGAAAGAGTTGATGGAGTCGCAGAATTCCATCATCTTCATTGACGAGCTCCACACGTTGGTCGGTGCGGGATCGGCCGAAGGATCGCTCGACGCCGCGAACATTTTGAAACCCGCGCTATCGCGCGGCGAGATTCAGTGTATCGGTGCCACGACTCCGGGCGAATACCGCAAGTCCATAGAGAAAGATCGTTCGCTCGAGCGGCGCTTCCAGGCTGTGAAGGTTCCGCCACCGAACGAGTCGGACGCGATCAAGATTCTGTTCGGGATCAAGGACCGGTACGAGAAGTTCCATGCGGTCACGTATACCGACGAAGCGATCAACTTCGCAGTTTCGCACTCGAACCGTTACATTCCGGATCGCTTCCTTCCGGACAAGGCGATCGACCTGGTCGACGAAGCCGGAGCTCGCGTGAAGCTGCGCCAGACTTCACTGCCGGAAGAGCTGACGGAAGTCCAAAAGCGCATCAAGTTCATCGTGCATCGCATGGAGAATGCCATTGCGAATCACGAGTTCGAGAAGGCACGTTTTTACTCCGACGAAGAACGGAAGGAGCGCGAGAACCTGCGCGCCCTGCGCGAGAAATATCATCTCGACGAATCTTCGACGGGCGTGGTCAACCGCGAGGACATCGAAGATGTCGTCTCGCGGTGGACCGGCGTGCCCATCACCTCGATCAAGGAAGAAGAGACGCAGAAGCTGCTGCGCATCGAGGAAGAGCTGCACAAGCGGATCATTTCGCAGGACAAGTCGATCAGCGCACTGGCTCGCGCCATTCGCCGCTCGCGCGCCGGCCTGAAGAATCCGAACCGGCCCATCGGCTCATTCCTGTTCCTCGGCCCGACCGGCGTCGGCAAGACGGAAGTCGCCCGCACGTTGGCGCAATTCATGTTCGGCACCGAGAAAGCCTTGGTCCGCTTCGACATGTCCGAGTTCATGGAAAAGCACTCGGTCTCGAAGCTGATCGGTTCGCCTCCCGGATACGTCGGCTACGAAGAGGGCGGACAGCTCACCGAGCGTGTGAAGCGTGCTCCCTACAGCGTGGTTCTGCTCGACGAAATCGAGAAGGCGCATCCGGATGTCTTCAACATCCTGCTGCAGGTCTTTGAAGACGGCCAGTTGACCGACGGTCTCGGCAACACGGTCGACTTCAAGAACACCATCATCATCATGACTTCGAACATTGGCGCCCGCCACCTGCAAAAGCGCGAGGGCCTCGGCTTCCAGTCGACGAAGGAAGAGGCGATTGCTGAGAAGGTGGAAGAGCTGGTGAAGAATGAAGTCAAGCGCACCTTCAACCCCGAGTTCTTGAACCGCTTGGACGAAATCATCCTGTTCAACGCTCTGGGCGAGAACGACCTGATCCAGATTCTGGAACTCATGGTCACGCAGCTCAACACGAACCTGGCGCAGAAGTCGATCACGGTCACGGTTGCGGACGAGGCCAAGAAGTGGATTCTCAACCAGACCCTGACCGACCGCAGCTATGGTGCGCGTCCGTTGCGCCGAGCGCTGCAAAAGTACATCGAAGACCCGCTGTCCGAGGCGCTGATCCAGGGAACCATCACCATGCGCCCCGCGTTCATCGAGGTCTTCCTCGAAGACAACAAGCTGTTCTATCGCCCGGTAGATTCAGAAAAGGCCGAAGGCGTGTTGTTGTACGAAAACTAACTCGCGTAGGGACAGCCGCCTCGGCTGTCCCTACGCGAGGGCATTCCAAGCCGTCGGCAAAAAGCTGGCGGCTTTTGCTTTTTACTGACCCATCGACGACAATTCCTTCGCGCACTCGTTCTAGACTAACCCCACCATGTACGTAAGGACCACACTCTCTGGTTTCGCCGTCGCGCTGTTTGGCGTAGCCCTCGTTGCCCTTCTCGGAACACAGAACGAAGTTGCTGCGGTCCAGTCCACGCAGAATGTGCCACCAACATCCAAGGCAGCGTCACATAAGGCTACCACCTTCGAGGAATTTGTCGATGCCACCATCGCACAAGAGCGCCGGTTGGCGAAGCTCATGCGCAACTTCAAGCCTGTCATCGAGACCTATATCCAGGAGGAGAAGACAGACCCCGACGATCAGACATCGCCCAAAGCCGATGTCTATTTCTTGAGCCGTATCCGTTTGGCTGGAAACGAGCTCGATGTTCGAGAGTTTGAGACCCGGGAACACGCCAAACCGGAGCGGAAGAGATTGCTCGTGAAGGCCAGGCCCGCGGCCTTCGCCGCAGCAGACTTCGCTCAACCGATGTTCCCGGACTTGGGCCACTTCGATCGTCAAAACTACGAATTCAATTTGGTTCGTTGGGAGATGGTGAACGAAGTGCGCTGCATTGTCATCGATGTGACGCCGCGCGAAGACGCCGGCAATCGCGGCTTCACCGGCCGCATCTGGGTCGAGGACGAAGACAACAATATTGTCCGCTTCACCGGAATACACTCCACGAAGGCGCACTCCAAGCGATCATTTCACTTTGATAGTTGGCGGCTGAATGCGCTGGGTAACATGTGGATGCCGGCATACATCTATGTCCAGGAGTCCAATCCAAACGACCCCACGAGCCACAACGTCTGGTTCAAGGCCCAAACTCGAATCTGGGGCTACGATCTGCAACAGGCAGGGGATCATCGCGAGTATGCGAAGCGTCTGACGGACAATCCAGCCGCGGCCGATCCCGTCCGCTCCGAAGCCTCGCAGGATCTGAGTCCACAGCTCACAGTTGGCGAACCCGCCTATACACCCGAAGACAAAATAGTGGAACGATTGCAGCTTGCCGGTTTGATGGCGCCGGACGGAGAAGTGGATCGCGTGTTAGAGGCCGTCACCAACAATCTGTTGATCACGAACAATCTCGACATCGCCGGCGTGCATTGCCGAGTGCTGCTGACCACGCCACTGGAATCCTTCGTCGTCGGCAGAACGATTATCGTGAGCCGCGGATTGCTTGACGTGCTCCCCGACGAAGCCTCACTTGCCGCCGTTCTGGCGCACGAACTTGCACACATCGTGCTGCATCATTCACTCGAGGATCCTTCGCAACACAGCGTGCCTTTTTCGGATCTTGAGATCTTTGTGAAACTCAGGTTTCGTTTCGATCCGGCGAAAGAATCCGAGGCGAACAAGGAAGGCCAAAATCTCTTTTCGAAATCGCCTTATAAGGACAAAGCTGCAAACGTAACTCGCTTTTTTCAGGCGCTGCAAGTGCGCTCCCAACAGATACCCAATCTGGTGCAGGCACGCTTCAGCAACAACTTTGCGGCCAGTCACTTGTTCGGAACGCAAGCCGTCGCCAATTCTCCGATACCGAATCAGCCGGACCAGATTGCCGCATTGCCGCTTGGCTCGCGAATCAAACTTGATCCGTGGTCCGACAGGATCGAGATGCTCAAGAGCAAATCGCCGCCTCCAGCTTCAAGTTCCGAGAACAGACCATTCGAGGTTTCTCCCTTCTTCCCGTATCTCAAGCGCCTCCAAAATTAGTGTAGGAGCGCAGCCATTGCTCCGCCCCGAATCGCGAAGCGACGAGCGAAGGCTGCATGAGTCGGCTCAGCTATTCATCTCGCACAAAGTCGCAGTCATGGCATTTCGCCAAAGCCGCTGTCGACATTCGAAGCGCGCGAAAAGCACCACACAGGTGGTGAATTTCAACCACCCCTGGCAGACTGCCATGCATCCTCCAAATCCCGCTCTGGACGCGGAATTCCGCGCGATTCTTATTGACCCGCGTTTCAAGCTGTGATTAGATGCCCGAACAGCGCGGGTTTCGCGGCACAGCCCGCCATCAATTTGGGGTGTGCGACCGAGGTGATGTATGAAGCGCAGGTTGCTGTTTGCCCTTCTGGCAGTATCCCTTCTCACTTTCTCTCTGAGCGCCAGCGCACGTGATGTCGTCGTTCCCGCCGGCACTCTTCTGCAGTGCACGTTGAATGAGCCCAATTTTTCTACCGCCACCGCCGATGTTGGGGATCCGGTTCTCTGCCATCTTCGCGGGGTAACCGAGTTTGGTCAGCAGGCATTTCCGCGTGGAAGTTATCTGGTTGGCCATCTCGAGGCGGAAAAAAATCCCGGCCACTTCGTGGGCAAGGGATATTTGAAAATTCAATTTGACCGCATCGGCGTGCCCAGCGGCGATCTTCCGCTCGAAGCGAAGGTGATCGCTACTCGCGGCTACAAGGTCGACAAGCAAGGCAAGATCGATGGCAAAGGACACCCCAAGCGCGACGTTGCGGAATGGATGCTCCCGCCGCTCTGGCCGTGGAAGGTGATCACGCTTCCAGCTCGCGGACCACGTCCAACTCTGAAGGGAGAGACGGTGCTGAGCCTGCGTCTGATGGACGACGTGCAGATCCCGCAGGTAGCGCAGACCAATGGCCCGGGGTGGCATTTCTTCGGAGGAGTGCAGCGCAATTCCTATAACGACGCGCAGCTCAATACCGCGCCGCATTTTGCTGGGCCGGGAGCTGATTCCTCGGTGCCGCAAGCCAGTTATGCCAGCTTCGTGACACGCGGAGTTTCCGCAGATGTTCCCACGAATGTGGAGAGCGTTCCGGGCATGCCAGTGTTCGTGCTCAACAACGGATCAGTCCTCTCGGTGAGCGGCTACGGCTATTCGGATAGTCGCATTACGTACACGTTGGTTGGCGGCGGCAGTGGTGTGATCAGCACCGATGACATCGACTGGAGCGTCACCACCAGGACGAACAACCAGCGCGGCGTGCGTGTCTCCCTCCACAGCGGACACATCGCTCAAGGTACGCCGGGTCTCTGAAGGTCGTGCAGGGGCGGAGCCATTTCTCCGCCCCAAAAGTGACGAGGGCTGACGGAATCGATCGTCCCAGCACTCGCTGCATTTCCCAGCCATGTGCACTGCGCTACCGCGCAACCCTCGGAGGAATGCCCAGGGCCACATTTTTTGCGACCTTTCCGTTCTCTCACAATCCCTCTTACCATGCCCAAAGTGAACATCGCCGAAAAATTCTCCAGGATCACCGAATACTGGAAGCCCTACGTCGCCGCCGAGCTCAACGGTCAGAGCGTCAAGCTCGACAAGATCAAAGGTGAATTCATCTTTCACCACCACGAAAACGAAGACGAACTCTTCCTGGTGGTGAAAGGCCGCTTCCGCATGGAATATCGCGACCACCACGAATGGATCGAAGAGGGTGAGTTCGTGGTCGTTCCGCGCGGCGTCGAACACAAGCCGGTCGCCGAAGAAGAATGCTGGTTCCTGCTGTTCGAACCCTCCTCAACGCTGAACACCGGCAACGTAGTGAACGAACGCACGCACGCCGAACTGGAGCGCGTCTAGCCAGCCTGTATAGGGGGTGGAGCCATCGCTCCGCCCTAGTCGCGATGCGACGAGTCCCGACGTCCTGGGCGCCCGGTTCCGGCAGTAGTCCGGTTGACCGATCGCGCCTTCCCACGTAACCCCGACAGGAAGTAACCCCCGTACATCCCCTTCAGTACCGTGGCCAACCCGCACCAAAAGGCGGAAGATAACCACTCCAAGCCCCGCAATTGCAGGTAAAACCCTGGAAACACAAGGGCTTGGAATTGAGTACCGAGCGCCCTAAGTCGTCACTCATGGCCGAAACACTTCAGACCGAACCTCCCGACCCCCTGCCCACCAGCGACGCCTCGCCGGAATCCAATATTGTTTGCGACAGCTGGCAGCAGATGATTCAGGCCGTCCTCGGGTTGGTGATGCTCCTTGGCGCGCTCGCCATGTTCCATTATTACGGTCCCATTGCGGATCAGGGTGCACCTCCCGATGATCTGCAGAAACAGGTTCACGCACTGACAGCACAGGTCGAGCAACTGAAGCAGGATCAGGCCATGCCCTCCATGGTGCTCAACCGCTATCGCAATTCCATCGGATACATTTACGGCGTCTACCACATCGGCTTCCCCAACCAGCGCCCGTCGATTCGTGCGCGCGTCTCCGGTACAGGATTTCTCATCGGCAACGGTCTGCTGGCGACCAACCGTCATGTCGCCGAGCCCTGGTTTGGAGACTCCGAGGCACAACGGATGATCGATCAGGGAGCGATCGCCACGCTGGAGAGTCTGGTGATCTTTTTCCCGAGCTCGCCGACACCTGTGAACCTCTCGCTCGCGTCGGTCTCCAAGACTTCCGATCTCGCCGTGCTGCGCGCGGAAGACACCAAAGCAATCCGCAATCTGCCCGTTCTGCCTCTCGCCAAGACCGCCGGAACGCCCGGTCAGCTGGTCGCGGTGATCGGATATCCGATGGGCATCGCCGGAATGGTGGCAAAATCTCCTTCTGGAATTTACGAGCGGCTGGCATACCGCCACAACGACATCAACGCAGCCAGCGAATTGGCGGCGCTGTCACTGATTCGTCCCTCCACCACCTGCGGACATCTCGGCGACGTAGTCGGAGACAAGCTCATCTACGACGCTCCCACAGCCCATGGTGGCAGCGGCGGTCCGGTCTTCAACACAAACGGCGAAGTCATCGGCGTGAACGCCGCCTACATGGACGGCTTCACCGGCGGCACGCTAGGCGTATCTGTGGATTCGCTCCGCCCCCTGCTAGCAGAAGCTAAGACCTCAAAGTAGTGTAGGGCGCCGACATTGCTCCGGCCCCGAGTCGCTGGGCGACGAGTCTACGCGGCGTCAATCACCACCGCTCTTGCCCGTCCACTCACTCTGTTATCGCGCGCTACATGCCGAAAATCCCTCCAACGCATTACAGTATCTGCATGCGTAAGACCCGTCCGCTGATTGCCGTCTTCTTTCTGCTGGCATTCCTCGCTCTCGCCGACACGCCGATCCAAACCACTCCCTACTGGGCCTACTGTCTGAACCCCAACTCTTCCTCCGTCCCGAAGCCGGATACCCGGCTTCGGCACGTGCCGGGAACCACGACTACCTTTACCGTGACGCAGACCCAGGACCTCTTCAATCCCCCCGATTGGCACCCGGCGGCCCATCCCCCCATGCCCGAAGTCGTATCCCATGGCCGCAAGCCTGACCTCTACGCCTGCGGCTATTGCCATCTGCCCAACGGATTGGGACGTCCGGAGAACTCCAGCCTGGCCGGATTACCCGCCGACTACATCGTTCGCCAAATCACCGATTACCGCAGCGAGGCGCGCAAGAGTTCCGAGCCGAAGTTCAAGCCCGCTTTCAATATGGTCGAGCGCGAGTGCAAAGCCACCGACCAGGAAGTTGCCGTCGCGGCCAAATACTTTTCGCAATTGCCCAGCAAACGTTGGATTCGCATCGTGGAGACCAACACCGTTCCTAAAACGCACGTGGCCGGCTGGATGCTCGTTGCCGATAAGCCTGCCGCGACCGAACCGATCGGCCAACGCATCATCGAAATGCCGGAAGATCTGGAGCGCACCGAGCTGCGCGACGACACATCGGGATTCGTTGCGTACGTGCCGGAAGGCAGCCTGAAGAGGGGAAGACTTCTCAGCACGATCCGAGGCGGTAGCAAGTCACCGTGCTCTGAGTGTCATGGTCCCGGCCTGCGTGGCGGAAATGCCCCGCCCATTGCCGGACGTTCTCCCAGTTACATCGTGCGGCAGTTGTTCGACATCCAGTCGGGTGCGCGGGCGGGCGCACTTTCCAAGCAGATGCGAGATCAGGTGGCGAATCTCAGTCTGGACGACATCATCGCGATCTCAGCTTTCGTCTCGTCACTGAAACCATAACAGTCAGGCATCGCGCGTTATGAGATTCATCCACACCTAGTATTCGCAGTTGTATTTACCCGTTCTCTCGAATGCAGTCATCTGGACGGGGAACGTGCGCCTGTCGAGACGTCCTCGCATTGATCTGGCCTGCTCATGGGTGAAATACAGGCTTCCCACCGCAATTTTCCACAGGCTCTGCTTCTGCCATCTCGCTTCCATAATCCCGGCAAACGAGTGGGAGTGAGTCCCAAGCAGCAAGTGGCCGAGCTCGTGTGCCGATACGGCTGCGAGTAGCGGTACCAGCGGAACGTTCGAACTGGACACAGTTTCCACAATCCGATCGAAGAAGACATCGCTGTACTTGCCCCCTCCATCCTCGCCTAGAAACGCTACGCCGAACACCGAATCGCTGACTGCCTGTCCTGTGTGGACAATGTGCAGCACAAATCGGTTCGTGCCGTGGATCCGGCAATCCTCCACGTCTTCCTGGATGGATCTGCCGCAGTTGCGCCACTCAATCTCGATTCCGGCATGCTCAAAAAGCCTGCCAGCTTCATTCTCCGCACGCAGCAGCAGCGACGGCGTGACGCCGACCGCGTCGTTGACCACCACGGTAATATGTGCCGTCTCCTGGCTCGTTGCGGCTGCGCCCAACAACAAAACAGCCAGTACTCCCCCCCAAAGCCTGTTGCTGAACCCCATGACCCCGCCCTCCGTATCACCACAACATGGTTCGCGCGGATGGGTACCTCAACACTCGGCGGGTAACGGGACGATGAAACGTCGGTGACAAGCTAACATCTAGCGCGTCAAACATTTACACAGTGGGGTGACATGGGGAACCAGGCGCTCAGAATGCTCAATTTGCCGGCTGCGGGGAACTCGAACGGGAATGACGTGTCTCCGACGCTCCGCTTTGGTGTGTTCGAACTCGATCTGCGTGCGGGCGAATTGCGCCGCAACGGGATGAAGGTCAAGTTGCAGGAGCAGCCCTTCCAGGTCTTGTCTGAGCTTGTGGAGCGGCCCGGACAGGTGGTTACCCGGGAAGACTTGCGGAATCGGCTCTGGCCCGCCGACACCTACGTCGATTTCGACCACAGCTTGAACGCGGCTATCCGCCGGTTGCGAGACGCCCTCGGCGATTCAGCCGAGAATCCCACCTTTGTTGAGACCGTGGCTCGCAGAGGCTACCGCTTTCTCGCGCCCGTCAGTGAAGTCCCGGCCAATGGCAATCGAGCAACGGAACCGGCGCATGTCACCGAGACCAAGCCCATTCCGGATGTCAGCTCATCGCGTGCCCGGCGATGGTGGATCGTGGCCGGAATCAGCGCCGTCGTTCTGCTCCTGCTGGGCCTTGCCTTGGGATTCTTTCTCGCACCCCATGCTCCGGCTCCCGTGCGAATTACGCGCCTCACGGCGAATCCGGTCGACGATCCCGTCAACGCGGCGGCCATCTCCCGTGATGGACGCTATTTGGCCTATTCCGACGAGACCGGTTTCTACCTGCGTCAGATCGATACCGGCGAGACTCACCCGCTCGCTCTGCCGGAGGGCGTGGCGACCACTGACATCAGTTGGCTTCCCGATAACGCTCACATGGTGATCGCCCTTGCAAAAGGGCATGATTTCAGCCTCTGGGAAATTTCGGCGCTCGGCGGATCTCCTCGCAAGCTGATCGAAGACGGACGCTCGCCAGCAGTGTCTCTCGACGGAAAGAAGATCGCTTTTGTTGCCGGCAAGGCTCTGAAGCAGCGAATCTGGGTGGCTGAGATTTCCGGAGAACAACCTCGCGAACTGGCCGGGGAAGATAGCGACATGTTCGGCTCGATCTGCTGGTCGCCAGACGGAAAGAAGATCGCCTATACGACTGCAAAGTTCACATACGGCTATGGCGCCAAGGGAATGATCGACATCCTCGATGTCCAGAATGCCACCGCTGGACGAGAGCGGGCGGCGCCATCAAATGTTCTCTCGCTGTTCGGTCTCAATGCTCCTCTCGCCTGGGCTCCCAACGGACGCCTTTATTTTTCCCAGGCGGAACCGCGCCCGCGACAAGCGGATTCCAACCTGTGGTGGATCCGCCTGAACAGTCAGGGAAAGCCCGACGGAGCGCCGGTTCGCCTTACGAATGATCAGGGTGCGGTCTTCAGCATCAGCGCATCGAGCGACAGCAAACACATCGCATATGTGCGCGGAGTTCCTCAGCCCGATGTCTACGTCGCGAAACTTGGCCCATCCGGCATTCTCGACGAACCCCAAAGACTGACGCTGGATGATCACCAGGACCTGCCATTTGACTGGACTCCTGACGGCAAGAACGTCATCTTCGTTTCTGATCGCACCGGAACATTCGATATCTACAAGCAGGCGCTTGATCAGACCGTGCCCGAGTTACTGGTCTCAGGTACGCAGCACACGGTGGAACCTCGCTTGAGTCCTGACGGCACGCAGATCCAGTACCTGTTGAACTCCAATTGGGGCGAAGCCGGCTATGAAGTCCCGCTGATGACCGTGCCGCTCGCGGGAGGCCCTGCGAAGCAACTCGTAAAAGCAAAGTGGATCAGCAACCATCAATGTGCGCATGCGCCAGCCGCGATCTGCCTTTACAGCGTCATCTCCGAAACCGGGATCACTTTTTACACCTTTGATCCGCTGAAGGGACCGGGCGCGCAGGTCTATCAGGTCAAGGACGACCTTGCCCAGATGTACAACTGGACTCTCTCACCCGACGGAAAGACCCTGGCTATCGCGAAAGGAAAGTTCGATGAGGAAGAACCCAGGATTCACCTGGTTTCAGTGAGCCGTGGTCCGGAACGATGGTTGAACATCCATGGCTGGCCGGGTGTCCAGGCACTCGACTGGGCGGCGGACAGCAGGAGTCTTTGGGTGACGACAAGCGGAGAAAAGGACAATACCCTGCTGCAGATCGACATGCGGGGCAATGCCCGTGCCGTATGGCGTCCGAAGAAAGTCTCTGTAGGCTGGGCAATTCCTTCCCGCGATGGAAAGTATCTGGCCCTTCACGTCAACAGCAGCAGCGCCAACGTCTGGATGTTGGAAAAGTAGCCGATGTCATGCAGCCGCGGAGGCATTCCTCCGCGGTTGCGCGAAGCGCAATGGCCACGGTTTGCAGCGCCTCGACTCTCTGAGTCAGTTCTAGAACGCCCACCGCAGCGAGAACTGAATCAGTCGTGGGTTTCCTACCGTCTGCACGATTTTTCCGAATGGACCATTCTCCAACCCCGCCGTCTCGACGTCAGTCACACTGGGATTTCCAAAGTTCGTGTGATTCCAGATATTGAAGAAATCCACCGCGAACCGAACGTCATTCCGCTCCCCAACTTTGAAGTGCTTCAGGAACGAGACATCCCAGTTCTCCTGAAATGGTCCGTGATAAATGTTCCGCCCCAGATCGCCGAAGCCGGTGGTGCAGAAGTTCGGGTCGACTTCGCAGTCGGCAGGATCTACCAGAGGTGCCGGTGCAAATGCCGCTGGATTCAAGTACCCATTCGCAACTCGGTCTCGAAGGTCTCCGCTCGAGAGCCCGCTACCGATACCGGCGCCCGGCGCAAGACTGGCTCCCAACAATGGCGTGCTGCCCTGTCCCAGGAACGCTGTTCCCGCGCTTGAATCGAAGATGGAGAACGGAAGTCCATTCTGGAAGATCGTGACTCCACTAATCTGCCATCCTCCAAGCACTGCGTGCTTGAAGCCAGTAGCATGCTCAAAGAAGGGGAGGTCGTAGGCGTAGCTCACCGCGAGACGGTGCGGCCGGTTGAAATCGGAAATTCCGCGAGACGCGTCGACGTTGCTCTGATCGTTGTACGCCGTATTGAACGCCGTATTTCCGGTGGAGGTCGCATCGATATTTTTCGAGTACGTGTACGCGGCCTGGAAGTAGCTTCGCGCCCAACGACGCGACACCGTTGCCTGCAGCGCGTGATAAATCGAGTACGCGTCGTTGGCGAAGATCTGGTATCCGCTGTATCCGTTCAACCCGGGAGTGGGCGTACGGGCGATCGCGTTTCCGAACGTGTTTGTGGTGATGGTGTAACTGTTCCCGCTCGTATCGGTCACAGTCAACGGATTCTTAGTGGCATCCACAGACTGAATGCCATCTCGCGTCTCACGCAGGTGAATCCCGCGCGTTCCCACGTATCCTAATTCGACCACCCAGCTTCTGCCGAATTCCCTTTGCAGTGTGAGGTTCCACTGCTGCGTGTTCGGTACGACGAAGTGTCGTGGCACTTCCAGTACGAAAAGATTCTGCGTGCTGTTCACGCCGGGCCCGCTGCATGCGCCATAGGTAGCGGGGCCGTTAGTATCCGGAAAGCTCGTCAGCTGCGCCAGGCACGGCAGCCATAGCGGCGACAACTGTCCGGCCGGCGGCACCGCGTTCGCATTCAGCGCCGGAATGTCGTTGAAGAAGTTGGTCAGGTTATATCCGGGGGTCGTGCCGAAGAACACGATCGGGATGAACGGCGATTGAAAGCTCAACTGATCCACAGCGCCCACGTCCTCGCGGACGTAGTAAATACCATAGCCTCCGCGTAGCGTGGTATTGTGGCTGCCGAGCACGTCCCACGCGAATCCGACGCGCGGTCCCCAGCCAGTGGAGACGCTGTTCCGGAACGTAGATCCTGCAGCGTTGCCGCTAAGGCCATCGACCCCGAGCTTGTTGACGCAGCTGGGATAGATGAACGGATATTTATTCGATTTCGTCAGGTCCGATTCGATGTTGCCGATGTGGCAGTCACCGTCGGTCCATGCGCCAAGAAATTCGGTGCGCAGGCCGAGGTTGAGCGTCAGGGTGGAGTTCACCTTCCAGTCATCCTGCGCGAAAACTGCATAGTTGCTCTGGCGGTAGGCATGGTTGTACACGCCGCCACCGCCAAAACTGAACTGCGGTGTTCCGCCGACAAAGTTGCCGAAATCCGAGGTGTCTCCGGTGTTGGTGAAGAACAGCTGCCCGTTGAACACTTGAGGGAATGACTTGTCGAGCATCACCTTGGTGTATTGCCCGCCAAAGGTAAACGTATGCGCACCGTGCACCCAGCTCAGGTTGTCGACAATGTTGTAGTTATTCTGCGCCTGCGCCTGGTTGGCCTGTGGCGTGGGTCCGAACTGGAATCCAGACGTAAGAAACGTGAATTTATAAATGCTGCTGGTCAGATTGTTGGTCGGCCGGCTGATTCCCACATCGTCTACTGTTACGGGATTCACATTGACCGCCGTGTTATTGATGTGAATCAGCCCGAAACGAATGTCATTCACTAACCGCGGCGAGAAAACGTGCGTCTCAGACAGAATGAAGAGCCGGTCGTGAATTGGCAACTGATACGGGAAGTTCAGATCGGTGCCACTGGCCGCCGCGCCCAATGAAGCCTGCAATCCCCCGGCGCCGAATGGAATGTCTTGCTCGGAATCCGAATAGAAAAACCGCGCCGCAATGGAGTCCCTCGAATCGCGGAACTCATGATCCCAGTTTGCCGTGAACTGGTCGTCAGTGAATTTTCCGGGACGGCTCACAGTGAATTGGACCAGGTCGCCCGGATTGGCGCCTGGAGCATTAGGCAATGGAAACAGATATCCGTTAGCCGGTGCCCCGAACTGATTGCTCTGAAAGGAAAGCAGGCTTACCGCCACAGGATCGGCCGTTTCCACTCCGAAATCGGCAGCCAGAGCGTCCGCATTCGCGGCTCCGCGATCTGACGCCGGCACATACGGAACGAATGTGCTGATTAACGTTCCCGGCGAATCGCCGCTGCGCTGGCGAGTTCCCTGATAGTTGACGAAGAAGAATCCAAGCTTGCCTCCTGGACTCACTGGGCCCCCAAGACTGCCGCCAAAGATGTTTTGCTGAATGACAGGCCGTTCAGATCCGGTCTGCTTCAGGAAGTACTCGTTCGAATCGAGCACCGTATTGCGGAAGAACTCGTATACGTCTCCGTGCAAGATGTTGGTGCCCGTCTTGAGAATCGCATTGATGTTGCCACCGCCATTCCGGCCCTGGCTGGCGTCGTACAGCGACGTCTGGACTTTGAATTCATTGATGACGTCAGGATTCGGCAGCGGCGTATTCGTCAGTTGGGCAACGTTGTAGTCGGTGACGCTGACGCCCTCGATCAGATAGTTGTTGTTATCATCGCGCTGTCCGTTTACCTGGATGCGGACATTGCCCCGTCCCAACTGTGCGGCGGCATTCAAATCGCTCTGCGCGCCGGTCGAAAGCGTCAGCAGTTGCTGGAAGTTCTGCGTGGCCAGTGGTAAAGCCCGGATCGTCGAACTCTCAATCGCCTGTCCAGTTGTGGCATCGCTGGTGTTGACGGTCTGCACTTCCGCCTGTACTTCAATTTTCTGCTGTACGGCCTGCGTGGTCAGCTTGGCCGTCATGTGAGTGGTCTCGGTCACACGCACAACAATGTTGGTGAATTTCGCGTCGGCGAAGCCCGACGCGTGAACGCTGACCGTGTATGTTCCCACGGGCATCAGCGGCGCCGTAAATACACCATCGGGCCCGGTCATTACCGAGCGCTCCAATACATTCGTATCCTGATTTGTCACGCGCACGTCGGCATTTGCAACCACTGCACCGCTCGGATCCTGTACGGTACCCGTGATGGCGCCCGTTGCGCCTCCCTGGCTGAAAGCCGCGGTACCTGGCGCCAGTACGACGACACCAAGAGCGATGAACCTGATCGTAGACCCCATCATGTTGGCATCCCCCATCTTCGAATACTGGAAATTAGTTAGTGTTTACAGAAGAAAGCAGCGACAACAGCCGGCAGTACTCGCCTCGGCAAGGACATGCGTGGTCCGCATCCGTTCGCGATGTCCAAACAAGATAGCTCTTTGTGCCAAAGGCATTATGATTCCAGTTCTGCCGTGTCGATGCTTCAGTGGATTTGGGGAAGCTTACTCAATCTGAGCGGCGGTTTGCAAGGTCAGACATGGGAAAAGGTACAACCAGGGTTCCGAGTGAACACAATAACGATTTAGCTATCCCTCGCCAAACTCGCGGTAGCGGTCCAGCACGTCGCGCTGTGTGATAACGCCTTCCAACAACCGGAAATCCGCCCGGCTCACGACCGGAACCAACGGCCAGCGGTCCACGTATCGCAGCGCCAGTTCCAATGGATGATCCGGATGCAAGTAGGGAACGCGAAATTCGTCGACCAGTGATCCCAGGGTGGTTTCTCCCTTCCCCTCCGCTGCCATTTCCGAAAGTCGCTGCTTGCTCACACTGCTCCATCCGCTCGGACTCAATCGCACGAGGACATGATCGCTATTCGATCGATCCAGCGATTGCGTGGCATGCTCAAGTGTCTTCTCCGCGTCCAGCACGGTACCGTCTGCAGGCTGCATGGCATCTTCAACGCGCAGGATCCCCTCTTCACGCTGCTCTTCCATCGACGGCAGTTCCAGCCCGTCTTGCCGCGTCAGCAGATCGAAAATCGGTGTTGGTTGCAGCCCTCGCGAAATTACGTACGCGAACGTATTCGCCACGATCACCGGCACGATGATCGAGTAATTCCCGCTCACTTCCAGCACCATGAACACCGAGGTCATCGGAGCTCTCAGGAATCCCGCGAACAGCACTCCCATGCCCACCAGGGCGTAGGTCCCGGCCGATCCGGCAAGATGAGGCAGGAACGCATGCTGCGCGCCACCCACCGCCGCACCCAGCATCGCCCCAATGAACAACGTCGGCGCGAACATTCCGCCAGGTGTTCCACTGACAAACGAGAGCAGCGTCGCCAGAATTTTCAGCCCCGCCAGGATCGCCAGAAACTGCCACGTGAATTGACCGTGCATCGCCTGATCGATGTACTCGTAGCCCGCGCCCATGATCTGCGGCGCACCCAGCATCGCGATGATTCCAATCAGCAATCCCGCAATGGCCGGCTGCAGGTATTGTGTCCAGAGCGGCAGAGCCTTGCATCGCGGACGCAGTGCGGAAATTCCACCGGCAAATGCCACCGACGCCAACCCGCCCACCACCCCCAGAATCACGTACGCAATGAGTTCCGCCGGGTGCTTGAGTTCTACCGCCGGAATTCGGAACAATGGCTCCGATCCCAGGAACCAGCGCATCACCACGACGCTCGAGATTGCCGACAGCACTACCGATCCCAGAATCCCTGCGCTCCACCGGCCGATTACCTCCTCGATCACGAACAGCACCGCAGAGATCGGCGCATTGAACGCTGCCGAAAGTCCAGCGGCCGCCCCTACCGGCGCAATCAGACGCATGCGGTCTCGCGACAATCGCATCTTCCGCCCCAGCACCGAAGCTAGGCTGGCGCCAATTTGCAACGACGGATCCTCGGGGCCCAGAGAATGTCCCGAGCCAATCGCTAGCGCCGCCGTAATAAACTTCCCAATCGCGGTTCGCACCGGGATATGTCCGTTGAAGATATACAGCGCCGCTTTCGTCTGGTTAACACCGCTTCCACGCGTGGTCGGAAAGAAGTGAATCACAAGAACTGCGATCACAAGGCCCGCCAGCGTGGGCGCCAGCAGCATCCGTGCGGGAGTTAATTGAACCCCGGTTCCCAGCAAATAGATCCGCGACCAGTCAATCGCGTAACGAAAGCACACCACTGCGAGTCCGGAAAATACTCCGATGAACACGGAGAGCACTAGGAAAAACCGATCTTCGCGAAACGCCGACCGCCACATCGCCCCCGGCGAGTGTTCGTTGAGCCACGCGGCCGCCGGATGGATGGGTCGCTCTTCCATCGCTGCACTGATTTCCGTGCTTGAATTCGATCCCACGTCAGTTTCCTTCATGTAACTTGGCAATGAGTAACAGCGCTTGGTCGGCCCCGGTCGGCATCCCGCACTGAATGCTCGTTTCTCGTTCGATGCGAAACACCGTGTCCATCGCGGATTCCACCAGGTCCGCATCCCGCCGCAATCGCATCTCCGTCACTTTCGGCTTCAGACTGGCCCACTCGTCAATTAGAGTAGGGCCCGATCCCGGAGCTGGCCGCACCGGACACGACTTCAGCCTCTGCCCCGCCAACTCAAACGCCGTCACCACCGCTCGGCTTCTCTCTGCCCCAGAAATCTGACGGCGGAACGGATCCATGCGCACTACCATCTGGACCATCTTCAGCCGCTCCGCACTTTCTGTGTCGTCGGGGTTTTCCTTAACTGCTTCCTGCAAGTACCGCTGCGCCTGTGGATACCGGCCCAGTTCCAGCGCGGCATGCCCTGCTCCTGCCATCGCAGCGGCATTGTGTGGACTGGATCGCAGACTCACGTGATACGCCGTCAAGGCATGTTCGTAGTCTTGCGCGCGCAGGAAGAGATCGCCAATCTTCTGCTGTTGTGCCGGATCCTCGCCTGCGTTTTCCGCAAGTGCAATCAATTCCGACTGCGCCTGCGTTGTAGCGCCAATGCGCAAAAGCAGTTCGATCAGTTCCAGCCGCGCAACCAGTCGCATCCTCTCTTCGTCAAGCGTCCAGACGGCGTATACCGCGTTGTGGTAATAACGTATCGCCTCGTCGGTTCTCCCCTGCCGGCTCGCGATCCGTGCCAGTTCCAGATTCACTAATCCATTTTCCGGTTCACGATCCCAAAGGTTCAGCAGGTAAGCTGAAGCCTCCCGGGTGTGCCCCATGCCCAGCAGCGCCTCGGCAAGGTTCAACTGATAAAAGTAGTTATCTCTTGAGTACAGAAGCGCGGCTCGAAACTCGGTAACGGCAGAGTCGAACCTTCCCCCCTGGAGATCGCCTACTCCGCGGTTAAACCATCGGTTGCCCAATGATTCCCTCTGCGCCCGGTACAAGCGCGACAATCCCGTGACGCCGGCAAAGAATATTGCCGCCAGTACCAGAAGCACGGCCAGCATGACAGGCCTTTTCCGGAGATACAGCCTGTATCTCGCGATCGTCTCTGACGCCACTCCCATTTCGAGTTCTTCCGCTGAGATGGTTTCACTCATACTATCCAACAATCACCCATCTATGAGGACTGCCGTCCCGCACCAGTAACGGTCTGCACGAGACACATCCCCGACTCACATCAGATTGGAAGCACAGAACGGCGGGTTGGAATGGAAATCAGCAGCGAAGATTGGAATTGCAGTGGGGTGAAGCGCAGCCGTAAACCGAACTCCGGTTGCCCCATTCCCACCAAAACGCCGCAAGCACAAACGACGCGAATGCGACAATACTCCAGAGAATGGTCAGGGCCGCGTGCACGATCCCTAAGCGCAACACGGACGCGGCGCGAATCGAAAGCAAGGCCGTAACCGGGCCGTTGACGGCCGAATAAGGTCCTTCGATGCCGGGGAAGAAGAAAACCGCAAGTACGCAGATCGCAGCCACGATAGCCAGCGCGCACGCAATTCGAGCAGAACTCACCACGATTTCCCCGGTCATTCTATCGCGAAAGATCATGGTCGAACCACTCGCACATTTCGGAGCCGACTGACCCCTAGCCATCCAGGTTCCCGGAACTGCTCGTCGCGCAGGCGTCGTGAACGTGCTGCCAGAATGGCTGCGCGTCCAAGGTATCCTTTGATGTTGCGCTCATCCGCTCGATCCACCACAGGCAAGCGCCCCACGTCCTGACGCAGCATCTTGGCCGCGGCTTCCGAGACCAGTTCGTCGGGATAGGTTACTATCAGCTTGGTGCTCCCGGCTTCCTGTACGGTCATGACCCCCGTCGAGTCGGTATCGAGTGCGCGCAAAAGATCTCCACGCGTGATGATTCCCGCCAGCTTGCCCGCCTCATCGACAATCAACAAGGCCTCATGCCGCGCCACGGCGGGATCGTGCTGCGCGATCCGTTCTGCCAGTTCTCCAACCTTGGTCCCAGCGCTGATGAGAGGTGCATCCTGTTCCATCGTCTCGCCGACGCTCGCCTGCGTCAGAACATCCGCTTCGTAGTCCTGATGCACCTGTAGCCCGCGGCGTGCCAGCTTTTCGGTCATGATCGAACTGCGTGGCATGAGCAGCATGGCAATCCCGTCAGCAATGACGGCAGCCAGCATCAGCGGCAGCACTGAGTTGTAGTCACGCGTAATCTCAAAAGCAAAAATGATGAATGAGAACGTGGCTCGCGACGCCGCCCCGAACACCGCTCCCATCGCCACCAGCGCGAACGCTCCAGGGGACAGGTGAGCCCCGGGAAACGCCAGATTCCCGACCATGGCAAACAGGCCGCCCATGGCCGCGCTCCACATGAACGTCGGCGCAAGCAGTCCACCCGATGTTCCTGATCCCAGCGAGATCACCAGTGCTGCAAATTTCGCAATCATTACAACCAGCAGCACTTTCCACGCGAGTTGTCCATTGAGGATTGCACCGATCGTGTCGTAACCTACTCCAAACACGCGCGGCACAAAGAAGCCGATAATCCCTAGTCCAAGGGCTCCGATGGCAGGCCACCACAGCTCGTTCACCGGAAGCTTTTCGAACTGGTCTTCCACCCAGTACAACACCTTGCTCAAGAAAACTGCCGCCAGCCCGCAGATCGGGCCCAGCACAATGTAAAAGGGCAGCGCGTGAGGAATGCCGTAGTCGACTTGTCCCACCTGAAACATCGGCCCCGGCCCTAAAAGCTGCATGTGGACCGCCGTTGCCAGCGTGCTCGCAATAACCAGCGGAATAAACGAGCGCGACTTGAATTCGAAGAGCAGTAATTCGATCGCAAGTATCACGCCCGAGATCGGTGTGTTAAACGTCGCCGACATTCCGGCAGCTGCGCCACAGGCGAGCAGCACCTTTCGCTCTACCGCAGTCGTGTGCAGAATCTGGCCGACCAACGAGCCCAGCGCGCCTCCGGTCTGGATAATCGGACCCTCTGCGCCAAACGGTCCGCCGGTGCCAATGGCAATCGCCGCCGAGATGGGCTTGAGCAGCGCAACTTTCGGCTCTATACGGCTTCGGTTGACCAGTACGGCTTCCATCGCCTCCGGAATTCCGTGGCCCTTGATTTTCGAGCTGCCATATTTCGCCATGACGCCAACGATCAAACCGCCCACTACAGGAACCGCAATCACCCATGCACCTAGATGATGCCCGCCCACGCTGCGCAGGATCGTTGTTGCCTCATGAAAGAAGAAAAGATTGGTGAACAGCGCGATCAGCTTGTAGAGAATGTAGGCCACCAGGCCGGCAATCAGGCCGATCGCGGCGGCCAGAAACGACATCAGAACAATACGAAATCCCGCGGCGGGAGGGGCTGTCAGCGGAAGCCCGCCGGAGGCCGCGAACGATGATTCTTGGGGGTTTTGAGACGTGTAATCGTGATCGCTGTTCATTCTTGCGGAAAGTGGCTCTTCAGATTGCGTTGTTCTTTCTTTGTCATCACTCGACGCAACGCCGCCACCAGCCTTGGCGCGGCCTCCTGGAGTTCTTTGTGATGATGCAGCGCCAGTTCTTCCAGGACTTTCTCTCCTTTCGACGAGAGGACCAGTAGTACTTCTCGCCGATCGTTCTGCCCACGTTCCCGCCGGACGTAGCCACCAGCCTCCAGGCGGTTAATCAACTCCACCGCGCTGTGATGCTGGATGTGCATCCGGTTGGCGAGGTCACGGATTCGCGGCCGCATTCCGTCAGGAATGCCCTTGATCAACAGCATCAGCTGATACTGCCCGCGCTCCAGTCCCGCTTCCTCCACTGCCTCTTCGCTGAAGTGCAGGAACTTGCGAATCTGAAACCGAAACTCTGCCAGGGCCCGATAGTCGGCCAATGTGAGCTTCCTCATGCCGCCATTGTATCGTGACCCGATAGGGCACTCTTTCATTATATCGTGAAACGATATATTATGGAAACTATTGGCTCTAGCCGCACCGCGACCGCCGAGGGGGCGATCGCGGTTCTCCCCACTTCCCGTAAGGTCCTCGGCGCGGGAAGTGGTTTTTTGTTGGATTCGTGGCCGTCAAAGCCACTTCCCTCAGTGTCTCCGTGGTGAAAAGTCCGCACGACCCGGTGATAGAATCCTCTGTCCACACCGGACAGGAGCCCACACGTGATCCCCCGCTACACGCGGCCTGAGATGGCCCGCATCTGGAGTGACGAGAACCGCTTCCGCACTTGGCTCGCCGTCGAAGTAGCAGCCACTGAAACGCTCGCCGAAGCCGGTCTGGTACCCAAAGACGCTGCTAGGGCGATCAAGGAACGTGCCGATTTCCGGATCGAGCGCATCCACGAGATCGAAGCCGAAGTCCGGCACGACGTCATCGCCTTCACCACCGCGGTCGCGGAAATTGTCGGTTCCCACGCCCGCTGGTTTCACTACGGGCTCACCTCCAACGACGTCGTCGACACCGCCCAGGCCCTGCTCATTCGCCAGTCCTCGCAGGTGATCGCGCAAGATCTACAGCGCCTCGCCGAAGTTTTGGAACGCCGCGCCTGGGAGTTCAAAGACACGCCAATGATCGGCCGGACGCACGGCATCCACGCCGAGCCCATCACCTTTGGATTCAAGATCGCCAACTGGTATTCGGAAACGCAACGCAATATCGCACGCTTCATGGCCGCAGCCGAGGATATGCGGGTCGGTAAGTTCTCCGGCGCAGTCGGGATCTTCGCCCACCTCACTCCGGAGTTGGAAGAGAAGATGTGTGCGCGCCTCGGATTGAACGCAGCGGCCGTCTCCTCCCAGGTAATCCAACGCGACCGGCATGCCCACTATCTCGCCACGCTGGCGCTCATCGCATCGACTCTCGATAAGATCGCGACCGAAATCCGCCACCTGCAGCGCACCGAAGTCCGCGAGGCCGAAGAGTACTTCAGCGACAAGCAGAAGGGCTCGTCGGCCATGCCCCACAAACGCAATCCTGTAACGCTGGAGCAGATCAGCGGGCTCGCCCGCGTCGTCCGCTCAAATGCGCAGGCAGGCTTTGAGAACGTACCGCTGTGGCACGAGCGTGACATCTCGCATTCATCGGTCGAACGCATTATTCTCCCTGATTCGACCACGCTCATCGACTACATGCTGCACAAGACCACCAACATTGTGGACACCATGTTCGTCTATCCCGAACGCATGCGTGCCAATCTGGAGAGCACGCGTGGACTGATCTTCAGCGGCCAGCTTTTGCTGGATCTCGTCGAGCATGGCATGACCCGCGAAGATGCCTACCGTCTCGTGCAGAGCCATGCCATGCGCTCCTGGAAAGAGGGTCTGAACTTCCACGACGAAATCCTTGCCGACAGGGAAATCACCAGCAAGGTTCCGCGCAGGCAGATCGAATACGCATTCGATTTGCCGCGGCAGCTCAAGAATGTCGATAAGATCTTCGCCCGCGTCTTCGCCAAGCCCAGGGCTGTCAGAAAACCGCCAAGGAAGGCAAAGTCCAGGTAGAGGGCAGACACGCTCCTGCCAATTCCGGCGAAAAATGCCACTCAGCCGGCTGTGGACGGGGCTCTAACGCGTTCCGGAAGCAACCGGCGGTGGCCCCGGCGCGGTGCTGTTCCCAGCTTTCAAGCTTCCCTCAGAAGCCGCCTTCTTTCGGTTTTTCTCCCGGTCCGAATCCGTGTCCAGATTCAGGAACGGCATGATCGACGGCACGCCTTTGGAGTTCACAATCACCAGCATGTAATAGCCCGGAGGAGCGATACTGCCGTTGGCCGGTGCTGTCGCTTTGATGCTTCCCTTGTCGAGCGTGAATGTCAGGTCGACGTACCGTTGGTCGAAGTCATTCGCATGCGTAGTCGCTCCCGGACGGACCAGGGCTACCCGTGTGACCGTGGACGCGTCCGGAGTAGAGATGTGGAACGTCGATCCATATAGAAGAGACGTCGGCGCCGACTTGATGCGGGGGCGCGTCCCCTTGAACAAATACGGTGGGCTGTAAATTTCGTAGGTCAGCTGCGTGGTCTCGTTGTTGTCGGAGCCAGCCGAGAGCACCCGTCCGTCGGGCAGCAGCAGCGCCGTCGAATGATACGTCCGCTGAATCGCTTGTGACGCCATGACCGTCCACTCTCCTGTCGTCGGATTGTAGAGCTCCGCGGGGAACACTGGATTCACATACTGTCCGCCTCCACCGCCTCCTCCTACCACGAGCACAGTCCCGTCCGCTAGAAGCACCAGGTTCGAGTTGTAGCGTGCGTAGCTCATTGCGCCGGTGTAGCTCCACGACGGAGTCGCGGCCGACATGTCAATAATCTCTGCTGTGTTCGTAGCCGAACTCCCTCCGTTCGATTTCGACGGGCTGCCCCCAGCCACCAGGACCTTCTCCTGTCCCGGCAACAGAACGTGGGGAGCGAAGAAGCGGTCGCCAAAATTGTTGGCTGCCACGAACGTCCAGGTGTTGCTGCTGGGATTGAATTGGTACGTCTGCTGTGAGGGTGCGGTCAGCAGCACATTGCCACTCGGCATCAGCGACACACGTGCATAAGGATCGTTGGCAACGCCCGGCACATTGGCGGATGTGGGCAGTCCGGTCCATCCGCCTGTGTCGTAGTTATAGGTCTCCATCGCCACCTGGAGTGCGCCCACCTCGCTCGATCCGGTTAGTTCTAACTCCGTGCCGTCGCTAAGCTCAACCGTGCTCGGATACCAGCGTGCGTACAGCATGTCCTGCCCCAACGTCCACGTCTGCGACGCTGGGTCGAACAGTATCGTCGTGGTTGTGCCGTAGTTGTTTTTCACCTCGCTGTGTACGTGCGGTTGGGAGCTGGTCGGAATGACCCCGCCCGTCACCATCACCTGCCCGTTCGGAAGAATCGTGAGACCGGAGCAGAAGATGTTTCGCAGAAATGTCAGCGACACCCACGTGAGATTTCCCGTCACCGGATCGAGCACCAGAGCCTGAGATCCATTCTCCGGGTTGGGCGGATAGTAGTAGATCAGCACTTTTCCCGTATACATCAACGCCACATTGACACCCACGACGCACGGCTTTCCCGCGCAGAAGTAGACCGGCGCCGACCACTGCCCCACGGTTGCCGGGCTTGCCGGCAGAGTCGCCGCAGCCTTCGTCTGCCCTTCCAGAACACTGGGCGCGAAGGCGCAGCAGACGATCAGAATAGAGACGAGCCGCATCCATGCGATGCGGGTTGAAGTTCGATCAGCACTGCGACACACTAAGACACTAAGGCGACGACGTGGCATCAACATTTGGCAGATCCCCCCGAATCTCCCAAGGACTTGCACGGCAGGTACAGCCCAAGCGTGCGCCGCGCACGTTATCACAGCTTTTCACTGAGGGCAACGAGAAGTTCGTCTGTATAACAACAGGTTAAATCATCCAGATGTGCAAGTTCCTGCACAGAACAGCGCCATCCGCTGGATGCGTTGTGGAAGAGCGACGAGCCTTGGCGCTGCCTCCCAGCCTCGCTGCGTTCCCTGTGTCTCCTCCTGCTGCAGTAGAAAGAGCGGCGCTTTCAGCGCCGCGTTGCGGGTGATTTGCTGAGAGGGCTTTAGCCCCCGCGCAGAACACTCTTGACCAACCAAAGAGCCCATCGTCTAATAGAAACCCAATAGGGCCAACGGTTCGTCGCTAGATGAAGTACCACTGCGATGGAACGACCGACGATCCTGGTAAAACAAGAGAAGCGCGGCAACAACCTTATCTACAGCCTCACAATCTCCCACGGCCGCGATACAGGCAGCGCTGTTGTAGCAGAGTTCGTGGACGTCGCCATGAAGCACTCTCTGCCTCCCGAAGGCGGATGCTTTGAAGTGAACGCCCACTCCATCGATCGTGGAACCGTTCATTTCCTCGGCGGAGTGTACGTCCAATCAGAAAAGCTGCACGCCGTGCTTTCAGATCTCCGCTCGCGCGGGTACAAGATCGAGCATCAGGCCGCGGCATAGCGCTTCTCATCTTCAACAACCCCGCGGCAACGCGACGACTTCATCCGGCGGCCCGTAGCCGCGATGATGGGCGCTGCTGGAAACCTCGCAAGTTTTCAGTTCGTCCGAGTTCCAGCGACTGGAGATATGCGGCGAGCGGCAGGAACAATAGAGTGTCCACGCCTCCCACGATCCTTGCGAAACCGGCACCAGGTAAGAGCCGTTGCGATAAGGACTGAACCCGACAAGGTACCGGGTACAGCACTTTGGACACTCCACGCAATGGCGCACGCGAAATCCCATACCCCACCAGCGATGGTCGCAACTTACCGGAAAAGTTCGCCGGGAGTTGGACGTTCCCGGACTTGCATCAGTCGAATCAGACGTTTTCGGACCTTGCACCCTGCATCCGATCGCGGTCCGAAAACGTCCATAGTTTCTTGAAAGATGATCTATTCTGGTTGAACCTGACCGCTGGGGACGTCCACAAATCTGCCATGGTACTCGACTGGAAAATCTGTTCGCGCGCAAGGCTGTCGCGCGATCCCCGCTTCGATGGCAAGTTTTACATCGGGGTCATCGGCAGCGGTGTCTATTGCCGTCCGATCTGTCCGGCGCCCACTGCAAAAGAAAAGAACGTCCGTTACTTCCCGACAGCGGCGGCCGCGGCCGAGGCCGGATTCCGTCCCTGCTTGCGATGCCGCCCCGAGTCCTGCCCAGGAACCCCGGCATGGCTGGGCACCTCGAACACAGTCTCGCGTGCGCTTCGCCTGATTGACGAAAGCGGACTCGAAGATGGCGGCGTCGAGTCTCTTGCCCACCGACTCGGCGTCGGCTCCCGTCATCTGCGACGACTATTCGTCCGCCATCTCGGCGCCACACCGATGGCGGTTGCACAAACCCGCCGTCTACACTTTGCGAAAAAGTTGATCGACGAGACGAAGCTGCCCATGAGCCATATCGCGCTCGCCGCGGGATTCGGTTGCGTCCGCCGCTTCAACGCAGGAATTCGAAGCGTGTATCACCGCACCCCAACACAAATCCGGCGTCTGGCACGGCAAAAGGAAATTCAGACCAGGAACCAATATGTCTTTCGCCTGAACTTCCGCCCGCCATACCACTGGCGCGGCATCTTGGATTTTCTAACCGTCCGCGCCACACCAGGCGTCGAATCGGTGTCTGGCGAGGTCTACCGCCGCACCATCTCTACCAACGGCTTCGACGGCCACTTCGAAGTTTCATTCGACCACCACAGCGATGCGCTGCTCGTGCGCATCGACTTTCCCGATCCGCGCTCGTTATTTCCTATCGTCGAGCGGATTCGAACCATGTTCGACCTGAACGCCGACTGGGCCTCGATTGTGAAAACGCTCCGCCACGATCCCATGCTCGCCGCCTGCCTCCAGGCCGAGCCCGGACTGCGCGTGCCCGCTTGCTGGAACGGCTTCGAACTCGCCGTGCGCGCGATCCTCGGACAACAAGTCACGGTGAAAGGCGCCACTGCTCTCGCCGGTAGGATTGCCGACACCTTCGGAAAGCCCTTTGCCGGACCTGCAGCACTGTCTCGTCTCTTTCCCACGCCGGAGGTTCTCGCGAACGCCAAGCTGACATCGGTCGGATTAACCACAGCCCGCTCGGAAACGATCCGCACGCTCGCGCGTGCCGTCGCAAGCGGCAAACTCAAATTCGAAGGCGTCGTCGACACCGGCGAATTCCTGCGCCGGCTCTGCGAGATTCCCGGCATCGGAAAGTGGACCGCACAGTACGTCGCCATGCGCGCCCTCGCCGAACCGGACGCGTTTCCCTCGAGCGATCTCGGGCTGCTGCGCGCCGCTGGAATTGAAGATTCGCGTCACTTGGACATTCGCTCAGAGCCGTGGCGTCCCTGGCGCGCCTACGCCGCCATGTATCTCTGGAGGATGGCAGCGCCCGAAAAAAAGAACAGGGACGGCCGTGCGCGAAGCCTTGACGTCGCGTCGGCCCCCACGTTCTCGCCGATCACAGCTACTTAGACTCGGGCACAGAGAGGAAAGGGCCCCAATCGTTGGCGCGAGGTTGGCGCGACTTGAGGCCCCTGGTGGGTCACTGGCAGATTGTGGGCGGAGCTCCGCGAAACGTTCCCTGGCGGCTTGCTCCGAGGGTGGCAGGTTCCCGACTTCAGTCGAGCGGTGGGCGCGCCGGGCCCCCCGAAAACAACGAATATCGAAGGTATAGTGCGGCCGAAGCGGAAAACGTTTCTCGGTAGCCGCGAAGCGCAATGACGCACCGGATGCATAGAGCCGCCGAAGGTGCCCACTCCAGCCGTGTTGTTTGCTGCTGGAGTGGGGACTTCGGATCGTCGTCAATCCAGCGCGTGCAACCTATGCCCTCGTCGTACCAACCCCCGCGCCCGACCGAGCCTCTGGGGTATCCCGATCCCCCGAGCCCCGCAGCAACTCCCAAGCCTCCAGGTAAGCCGCATACTTCTGCCGCTTCCCGCCAGGCGTGAAATGCACCGTACACTTCTTCCCCATCGCCTCATACGGAATGATGTACCACTGATTTACCGGAATCAGATACACCGCAAAGAAGTCCACCGACCCCTTCCGATACTGCTTCCGTCCCGGCCCCATCACATTCAGGCTGTACTCATTCCCCCGACGGCAATAGATCGTCGACTTCACCTGCACACGCCAGATCTTCTCCCCGCTCAGCACCCCAACATCAAACCGCAGCGAATCTCCGAAGGGCTTCAGCACGCCCATCCCAAGCCCCGCCGCCCGCGCCATGAAACAAAGTTCCGCCCACTCCCCGCGCTCCTTGCATCCCCTCACCCAATTTTCTCGACCTGACTTCGCCCTCATACACTCCCCGTCCTACCGCCAATGAATTTAGGAGCAAAAAAGTAATCCTCCTGAAGGAACTTCCAAGTTCAAACCACTATTCTTTTTCTTGACGCCGAATGCCCGCCGCCTGCTTTTCCCTTGACCCCTGAAAACAAAAAGCCTCCACCGGACCCTGAGTCCGTGGAGGCAAGCCGGACAAACGGCTACTCTAATTTTTCAGAAGATGGATGGCAATGTCGGTGATGACGATCACCGTTCACAGTGAACACAATCACGGACTCCACCCGTACCGGAGGGCCCATGCATCTGAGGGTGGCCCATTCTAGCCGCGTCGTGTGCGGCTAGAGTGGGTCCCGTAGTCACCGCTTGAACCAATACAACAAAATCCCATATCCCACGCCAGCCGCATCCGAAGTCCGCGCTGTCTGAAATGCCATAAACCGCCCATCCGTAGAAATCACCGGATTCGACGCCTTGCCGCCCTCATAGTCATTGAAGTGCGTAATCCGCGTGAAATCTTTTCCGCTCCCATCCAGTCGCAGCTTCCATATATCGATGTTCCCCGCGCCCCTCTTCCCGCCCAGTTCTTCGCACTGACGATCCGCCTCCACCGCCGCATAAAGACCGTCAGGAAAAATTCCTTCCACTTCGTTATAAGTCCCCGGAGCCTTCGAAAAATTCGTCACCGCGCCGGTCTCCAGATCGATACCCATCACCGACGCCCGACCCTCGGGCTCATAACAAGTAAAAGTCATCTTGCGATCGTCATCGTAAAAATCCTGCGCCTCAAGCGTGCAGCTGCGATCCTTGCTCTCATAAACAGTCTTCGCATGGATCAACCGCGGCGTGCCCGACAGATCAACATCAGCCACGATCAACCGCGACGCCTCCGCCGCAAGATCCGGAGCCTGCGCCGCCGTCTGCGCAAACGCAATCTTCAATGACTTCTTGGAAAGAGCCGCGCCCTCATTCATCTTCTGCCCAAGCTTCACAGGCTTCGCCCCGCGCTCCTTGCTGAGAAACCAAAGCTCGTTATCCCGCGCCCGGCTGGTCCGGATATCTTCAAAATGATCAGGCCCAATGAGAATGTAATCTCCGGTCGACAGATGCATCACGCGCAGAAAAGCCGCCCCAGGAACATTGCAAGTCAGACACGAAATCACGCGCGACTTCAAATCGACCACCATGGCATCCCCAAAACTCTTCGCCATGAAAGCCACGCGCAAATTGTCCGGAGAAATATCAGCCCGCTCCCCAAAATGTGTAAGCACTTCAATATTGGAAGGCAAATGCTGCAAAGGATCCTCGGGAGATCGCTGTCCAAGAGGAAGCATCAAACAAGAAAGAAGAAGAAAGCCAGCGCGTAGCATCGAAAAATCCTATCACCGAGACCTCTGTGCAACTCTGTGGCCCCCGTGGTGAATGCCCTTCCTCGGTGAACCTGAGTGTCCT
>Ga0335085_10002997_pt1 | contig 30245 bp, 30 predicted proteins | sample Lox_Sample_45_FD_206712 | JGI IMG/M metagenome (GOLD analysis project Ga0335085, IMG submission 206712) | Soil microbial communities from Loxahatchee National Wildlife Refuge, Florida, United States - Lox_Sample_4.5 | ecosystem: Environmental > Terrestrial > Soil > Wetlands | place: USA... | reverse complement strand
CCAGCGTGCGTTTCGCCGTTACGCATCCGAGGTAAGAGCCGTATGAGGTAATTCTTCAAGTACGGATCCGTGCGGGGGGCGTTGGGTAACCAGCGTCCCTACCGCGACCGAACCTGACTTTCGGGGGTAAAAACGTGCAAAATCAGGAAACGAACCCAACGAACCCAAGAAACGAACCCGAGCTTCGCCCGGTGGTTGGGCGTGAGTCGAGTCGAATCCTCACACGTGTGGCCAGACGTTCGCGTGCCTGGATTCCCGCCCACGTGGGAATCAGAGCGAAGCGTTGCGCCATCCGGAGCGTTCTGGAATTTGCAAAATATTACGAACCAAACCCAGCATGTTGTTGAAAATAAAGAGTCGCATTTTTGATAACCCAGCATGTTATTTAAAATAAGTATGTTATCGATTGAAACCCAGCATATTATTGATAAATTTGCGTTTATCATGATTTATCATCCCAAAGTCAGGGCAAATCCAGCGTTGCGACGTCATGGCGAGACCTCCGCACCCAAGCTCCGAGCCGACCGCAGACGGGTTCAGTTTGGTTCATCCTGGCGGGCAGCCGCGGACCAGGCAACTGTCCTGTGTTGCCGATTGCATCCGGCAAGGCTTGCCCACTTTGCCTACTATTCGAGGACCCAAAGACCCGGTCTAGAGCATGGCCGATATCCTCATAAATAACTAATAGTAAGTGGTTTATTTTAGATCTGACGATTTCAGAAACGAGGTGCGGAAGGGTTTGGCCGGGCATGTGCACTCTCTCGGGCCGGAACGAACTGATGACTGCACCGTCGATCCAACTCGCACCGAGCATGAGCGCAGAGAATATGGCTGCAAGCGTTCACGCCTTTGAGACCAGCGTAAGCGCCGGCGCCTCATTCGCTGAGCATCTGGACCGGGCCGCGCAGTCAAGCTCTCGCCCGGCTCCGCGTCCGCAGACGCAGCCCTCTGACGTGAGGTCTGCAGCTTCTGACTCGACGCCGCAAACTCCGCGCACGGCCAACGCGCGCTCCAGCGCTCCTCAACCCAAGCAAAGCGCAGGCGCCGGCAGCCGGACGAACACCAGCAGTAAAGCTCAGAACTCGGACCCTTCTCCCGTGCGAAAAGACGCGCAGCGCCAGCCCGTGGGCGTACGCAGCAGAGATTCACGGCCGTCGGATAACTCACGCAACTCAGGTAGGCGACAAGCCGGAGACAAAGAAAATTCGGCCAACAACAAGACTTCCTTCACCCAAGCCGTAGCCCAGAGTGCCGCATCACAGTCAGAAGCCTCTTCTACGACGCAGCCGGCGGAAACCGCCGCGCAACCTGGCGACGCTTCCATGCCCGCCGCTTTGCTGGCGTTGCTGCAAAACTCGGTTACAGCCGCCCCCGCACAAGCTGAGACCCCTTGCGGCAATGCGCAAAACTCGACGGATGCCGACTCCGCGACGCCGTCCAACCTGTTCCAGTCGCTGAATTTCGGTACTTCAAACGCAGCCTATCAGGCAGCCTTGATGGATTTTCAAGCTTCGGCGTCTGCGGCCCAATCGACTTCCTGGAACGGAACCGCGTCCGCCGGCGTGAGCCGGCCCAGTGCGCCCGCAAGCAGCGTGAATTCCCTGCTCGCGGCCGATCAACAGACGTCCGCGGCCAGCGCCGATTCCGAAGCCGCTGCAACCGGAAGTTCAGCCTCTGCCAGCCAGGCCGCTTCTGAGAACAATCCGTCTGTGCCGCTGTCAGTTTCGTTGCCGCAAGTCGCTCCAGCCGTTTCAACGGATTCCACGGAAAATCCCGCGATAGCCGCAGCGTCTGCCAGCCCAGCCGCCAATACAAGCTTGGTGGCTTCGACGGGAGCACCGGCCAGCCAAGCTAACGCGGCCACGAGTGCTGCGCACGCCGTGCTTGTCGCAAACGGACAGCCGCAGGCTGAAACGCAGCCGACACCGGCTAGCCTTGTCAAGAATTTCGTTGGTCAGCACGAAGCAGCCAAGCCAGCCCTCGAAGGACTGAGCGTCGCCGCCAGGACTAAGCCGGAGCCGGTGGCCACCGACCTTCAGCAGGCCGTCACGAGCTTAACCGTCGTCACAAATCATTCCAGTTCACCGGCACTAAGCCGTCAAGTCAGCGCCAATGATTCCCAAACCGTAACAGCGGGTCAGGACTCGGGGTCGCAAGCGGTATCGGCAGCCCAGGGCTCCACATCCGGTTGGGCGGGTGATTCAAGCGAGGACTCAGCCGGAAGCGATTCCTCCGCACAATCAAGCAGTGCCTCTCAGGGATCGAACAACTCCAAGTCGAGTGGCAGCACGGTTGAGTTTCTCCACAGCTCCGCGTTCAACAGTGACGCCGTAGGCGGTGTGGCGCCGGCAGCCGTTCACGCGGTCGCGGCGGGCACGCTGCAGTCAAACACCGGATTCGACAACGCGGCTCCGAAAGCGCCCGAGAACGTCGCGCAAAGTTTCAATTCTGCGGCTCAAGAAAAGGCCTTTGCGGCCTGGCAAAGCGTCTCGGCGCAGATCGGGCGAGTTGTCAACACGGCCGCACTCAATGCACTGCAGAACGGAACCGAGATGCGCGTGCAGCTTCGCACCGACGCCTTCGGCTCCATGGACATCCGCGCCACCCTGGAAGGTGGAAAGGTAGGAGCGGCCATCGGCGTGGAGAGCGCTGAGGCCCACAACGCCTTACTCAGCCAGCTCCCGGCTCTTCAGCAGTCGCTCAATGAACGTCAGGTGCAGCTTGACCAGATCTCGGTGGTGAGCAGCAACGGGCAGAACGGAACTGATTTTGGAACGGGTTCAGGAAGGCAAAACGGCGATCCTACGCCGTCCGGCGGCTATCATCAGCAGGCTTCAGGACCCGAGCAGGTGGTGGAACCGGTCTCCACGCCGGTCACCGAAGCCTGGCGACCGGCAACGTCACGTGGACGGCTGAGCGTACAAGCTTAATTAGGCACGTGAGATGTTAGGGTGGCGCCGCCGAACTTCTTGTTCAGCCACTTTTTCGGCACCGATCAGGCCAATGTCGCTGCGCAGGAGCAGCCAGACACCCAAAAGCATTGCCGCTCGACCCAGCAGAATTTCGCCTCTCATTCACACAGGATCTGATCCAGATTTGATCTGTATGGGCTACCGCCACAAGCAGGTTGCCAACTAATGCCGTCTCCGAGACTCCTCGGACTCATCGTCGATGGTCCACAAATTCGGCAACTGATCCGGTGTTGCCGACTGCGCCGGGCAAGGGTTGCCCACTTTGCCTACCTGCATCGAAGAGCGCCGGTTCTGTTGCTTGTCGTAAAACCCAAGATAAATGACTGAGCTTTCGATAGTTATAATTCGTTTAGGAGTTTCATTTCAGGTTCTCGGAAGTTTGGCCAAGCGTGTGCTTTTTCTCTGGCTTGGAACGAATGAAATGTCGATCCAATTCGCAACCGGCTTGAGCGCAGTGAACAGGCAAGCCTAAGCAACAAAGGAAAGGATTCAAATGAACATCCAAGGCATCCATTCAAACGTCTTCCCGATGGCAGCGACCTCGAACGGGTCAAGCAACTCCACGGGTTCCACGAACTCCAGCAGCTCGACGAGCTCCAGCAGCTCCACGAGTTCGAGCAACAGCCAGCAGCTTACTCAAGCCAATTTCTTGCAGCTCATCGCCACGGAGCTCCAAGCTCAGGATCCAACCAATCCACTTGATCCCAGCCAGTTCATGGGTCAGCTCGTGCAGTTCAGCACGCTCGATCAGGTTACGGGCATCTACAACATCCTGGCTCAGGGCGCGGCCACGTCGAGCGCGACCTCTGCGTCAAGCCCAGCAGCTTCATCAGCCAGTTCTGCTTCACCGTCCAGTTCGTCGGCCACACAGGGCCTGTAAGGAAAAAACTTTTAAGGAGAATTAACATGGGTTCATTTGCAATTCCGCTGTCAGGGCTCCTGGCAAGCCAAGAAGACCTCGGGGTGATCTCGAACAACCTGGCGAACCTCAACACGTCAGGCTTCAAGGGAAGCGCAGCCAGCTTTAGCAACCTGATCTACCAGCAGTTGGGTAGCGACGGCGCTGGCGATCCTATCCAGAAGGGTCTTGGTACACAGGTTGGATCAACCTCCATCAACTTCACAGAAGGAAGCATCCAGAACACGGGTGTGGATACCAATGTGGCCATCCAAGGCAATGGCTTCTTGCAGGTGCAGAACAACGGCGTGACGCAATACACCCGCGACGGAAACTTTTCCATCAACTCGAGCGGCAACCTGGTGGCGTCCGACGGCTCGAAGGTGATGGGATACGCGGCCGTGAACGGCGTGGTGAACTCCAGCGGCTCGCTGGTTCCGCTGCAAATCAATTTGGGCCAGACAACGCCTCCGCAGGCGACGGCCAATGTGGCCTTGGATCTGAACTTGGACGCGAACGCGGGAGTTGCGGCCAGCCAGCAGACCGGCATCGGAATTGCAGCCGGCACCACGCTGGCAACGGGCAGCACCCTCACCTTCAACGACGCAACCGCGGGCCCCAACACCTTCACCTACACGACGGCGGCGGGTGACACCTTGCAGACGGTCGTGAACCAAATTAATGCCAGCGGCAACTTCACGGCCAGTCTCTCCGGCAACTCTTTGGTGATTACCGCGAACAGCGGCACCCCCGTCACCTTCACGGCGAATACGCTGACCGACGCCGCCACCGGCACCGCGGCCGAAACCTTCGCAGCTTCGGGCCAGGGCGCCTTCAGCTCTCCCGTAACCGTGTACGATTCGCTCGGCAACAGCCACGTGCTGACCTTCAACTTCAGCAAGACGGCGTCGAACACGTGGGATTACCAGATCTCGCTCCCAGGCAGTGATGTGACGCCGGCCTCAGCCTCGCCGGTGGTTCTGGGTAGTGGAACTCTCACGTTTAACGCAAATGGAACCTTGAGCTCACCCACCAGCAATGTCGCCGGCATAACCTTGCCGGCAGGCGACACCATGGCCGACGGCGCCAAGAATCTTAACTTTAGCTGGAACTTGTTAAACGCCTCAAACACGCCCGTGGTGACTCAGGTGGCGGAAGCTTCCGCTGCCTCGGGTATCCAACAGGATGGCTACGCGGCCGGCAGTCTGCAAAGCTTTGCCATTCAGCAGGACGGCACCATTCAGGGGTCGTACAGCAACGGGGAGGTAAACAAGTTAGGCCAGATGGCTCTAGCCGACTTCCCCAACGAACAGGGCCTGCTCCAAACCGGCAACGGAAACTATTTGGCGACTTTGGCCTCCGGACTCCCCAGCGTAGGCGTACCGGGAACCGGCGGACTCGGCACCCTTCAAGGTGGTGCGCTCGAGGGTGCGAACGTCGACATTTCAACCCAGTTCTCTGACCTGATCCTGGCGCAACAAAGCTATGAAGCCAACGCGCGCGCCTTCAACATCGAGAGCGGCATCTTCAGCAACAGCACGATGCAGCTCGGTATCGGCCAGTAAGCAGTAAGCTGACTGATTGAAGTTCTCAACCCAACCGAATCCTCAACCCCCATCCACCCTTTCCCGAGCCTCCTCGGGAAAGGGTGGAAATTCTTCCTAAGCAGAGTTTAATAAAACTCGCACAAGCATTTTGCCCGCTTGGCACGCCACCTTGGCAGACAGGATTTGTGCATCCTGTAAGAACCTCAAACAACTGAAAATAAATCCTTTGTCAAGCTTTTATCTTGCCCTTCTCTAATTTTGGTTCGAAAGTTGCACTGTCGGGGTCGTGCCCAACAAACCTCAGGCCGCAAAAGGGAAGCCGAAGTCTAAGTCGAAGTCGTCATCCCTCCTTGTCTTCCTGCTGTTAGCTGCCATCGGGGCAGGAGCGTACTGGTTTGTCTCGCGGCGGCACGCGGTTGAGGCGGCATCCAGCGCGCCCAAGCCGGTTTCCGTCACCTCGGTGATTCATCTCGACAGCTTCGTGGTGAATCTTGCCGACCGCAATCAAAGCTCGTTTCTCAAAATCAGCATTGACCTTGGGGTGACTTCGGCTCCGGCCGAAGGGAAATCAGGAGACCCCAATGCGGCGGTCACTCCGAAAATTCGCGACACCATTCTTTCGGTGCTGTCGACGTGGCAATCTGGCGGGTTACTGGCCCCAGACGGCAAAGCGAAACTGAAAGAACAGATTCTCGACGCTCTGCATCAGCAAGTTCCAACAGTTCCCATCAAAGAAGTCTACTTCACCGAATTTCTGGTGCAACGGTAAAACATGGAAGACACGAAGCCCACACCCGAGACCCATTTGGCGCACGCCCAGGCCCCATCCCGCTGGGCAGTTGCCTCGCTGTTGCCTTGCACGTTGAGTGTGGACGTTGGCGCTCCCGGGTTCACGATCGGGGACATGCTCGACCTCGAAGTGGGATCCATCATCAATACTCGTCACGCCAGCGGTAACCCGGTACCTGTTTGGGTTAACGGAGTGAGGATTGGGTGGGCCGAATTTGACGTCCTTGGCAAGCACGTCGCCGTGAGAATCACCGAGGTTTGCTGAAGCCGCGCATGAAGCCCAATCTCAAAATCACGGCCAAAGGGTCCGCACCGGCAAAGCCGAAGTCGTTGCGGGAAGTTTTCCAGACGGCCTTGACCCACTTTCTGAGCTTCGGGGGCAAGCTCTCCGTGCAGCGCCGGAAGAATGACCTCCGTCTCTGTGAGACTCTCTCGCTCGGCGACAAGCGGTTTCTGGCGGTGGTGTTAGTTGATCAGCAGAAGTTCCTGGTTGGCGGGGCGGGAAACTCGGTTGCGCTCCTGGCCAAACTCTCTTCCTCGACGTCCTCAAGACGAGACGAGGTGCACCTCCTGTGACATCCTGGGCGAGTCAAGCAGCCAAACAGTGCGGGGGATTTCTGCGAGGAAGAAAATGGAGCCGGTTGGCCCTGCTTCTCTGCGTGTGGGCCTGCGGTAGCGGACACGCCTTAGCCGGGCCGCCACCTGGGCTAGCGACCGGAGGAGGGTTTCCCTTGCCAGGCGCCGCCGGTGGCAACACTCAGGTCACCTGGATCATCCTGGTCCTGCTGACCGCGCTCACGCTGATCCCGGCGCTGCTGGTTGCTATAACACCCTTTTCCCGGATCCTCATCGTCTTTCACTTTCTTCGCCAGGCGCTCGGCACCCAGACCGTGCCCACCAACCAGACCGTTGTGGGCCTGTCACTGTTCCTCACCTACTTCATCATGCAGCCTGTGGGGGTGCAGGTATACGACACCGCGGTCGTCCCCTTGCAAAAGGGCTCGATCACGGCCATTGAAGCCGTGGATTTGAGCTCCAAGCCCCTGCGAACCTTCATGCTGAAGTTCACGCGAGAGCAGGATTTGGCTCTGTTTGTCGAGCTTACGAAGTCGCCCCGGCCGAAGAACCCGGACGATCTGCCCATGCGCGTCGTAATTCCCGCCTACATGATCTCAGAGCTGAAGGCGGGCTTTCAGATCGGCATGGTGCTGTTTCTGCCCTTCTTGGTCATAGACCTGGCAGTCGCCTCGATTACGACCTCGATGGGCATGATGCAACTGCCACCCGTGATCATTTCGACGCCCTTGAAGATCGTCCTATTCGTGGTCGTGGACGGTTGGCACCTGGTAGTAGGTTCGCTGATGAAAAGCTTCTATTAAAGGCAGTGGTTAGTTGTTAGTGGTTAGTGGTCAGTGGCTAGAGGTTAGTGGCCGGTAGATGAGCTGAGAACTGGAAGTCCGAGTCAGCTTTGTCTAACCACTAACCACTGACCACTAACAACTGCTTTTGAGGTTCCTATGCCTGCAGATCACATTATTACTCTGGCGCGGATAACCCTTGAAAATACTCTTTGGCTGACCGCGCCGGTCCTGATCGTTACGCTGATTGTGGGCCTCACCATGAGTATTCTTCAGACCATGACCTCTATCCAGGAGTCATCGATCAGCACCGTTCCACGCTTGCTCTCAGTCGGGGCTACGGCCTTCATTCTGATGCCATGGTTTCTCAAAAAACTGTCGTACTTTGCGGTGCAGTTGCTGTCTGATTTCCACCCTTACCTCCGCTAGAGTGTGCTGTTTAACTGAACCGCGGAGGCGCGTGGGAACGCAGCAGACCAACCGCCGACCGAAGGGGCTAAATCACTGTGCATCAGTAAGGTGACGGATTAGCTAAATAAGTAGCCTGGAATCATCTAGATGGCGGGTTCGTTTGGAAATAGTGTTGATAAATTTTTAGATAACCCAACATCCATCAATAAGTTAGCTTCACCGAGCGTCCAGCCTGTGCATGATTTCTGTCTCATACGTCCAGAGCGATTCTTAACGCTTGCGACAGGCGCGCAAGCTTCGCGGGTGAGAGACGACCGATGAAGTCAGTAAGCCCGGCGAATCGGGAGTGGAACAAGCCGTGCTCTTAACCCTTTGTATTTTTGAGGCCTTGCAGGAATTCGTACTGTCGCATTGCAAAGGCGATCTCCAGCCGGAGCCCATAGAAACTTGGAAGCTCTTATCCAGCCATCACTTACGAAGCTCCTGTTCATCGGCATTCGTGTCAGCCTGGTGGTGCTGTTTCTGCCGTTCTTCGGCAGCGGTGGGATTCCCAACAGGATTAAAGCGGCCTTAACTATCGCGTTGACGGCCTGCTTGTATCCGGCCTATATGCCGCCCGCAGCCAGCTTAGTGAACGTGAACTGGCTTTCTGTGTTTTTCGGCGAAACCCTCATCGGCCTGGCCTTGGGGCTTAGCGTGCAGTTTGTATTTGAAGCCGTCGAGTTTGCCGGCGGCCTCTGCGGGGTACAGCTCGGCTACTCGCTTGAAACCCTCATTGACCCGCTGTCAAAGGCGCAGAGCCCCGTCATCGCCACCTTCTATAATATGATTGCAATCCTTATTTTTCTTCAACTTAACGTACATCACTGGGTCTTGCGCGCGCTCGCGGAAAGCTTTGACTATCTCCCGCCCGGAACCATCATCAACGGCCATGCCATGGCCGCGGAACTCATCCGGGCGTCGGGCGTCATGCTGAGCACCGGTATACAAATCGCCGCCCCCATCATGCTGGCCGCCTTCATGATCGATATCGCCCTGGGCTTTGTCGGCAGGGCCGCGCCACAAATACCGGTCATGCTGGTGGGAATTTCTGTAAAAGACCTGGTAGGACTGACGATGCTTGGCAGCACACTTGCTTTCTGGCCTAGACAGTTGGAAGCACACTTTGCCGCGGCGATTCGGACCGGGGAGCACTTAATCCGGCTGGCGCATTAGGGATAGGAAACAAAGACTTTGGCGCAAGATAACCGCACAGAAAAAGGGACTGGCCACCGGCGGCAGAAAGCCCGCGAGCAAGGCCAAGTTGTCCGCAGCCGCGAGCTTTCGAGCGCCCTCGCCCTGCTCTCCACAATCATGATCATCGCCTGGCAATCCATGCTTTCCTGGCGCGACCAATGGAGAGGCTTGTGGTCTAACCTCCTGTCTCAAGCCAGCTCTGGCGATATCTCGTCGATCACCCCTCTACTGCGGGAGACGGCGTCATTGATAGCTCGCTGGACGATCCCTGCCATGTGTGCGGCCTTTGGAATGTCTGTGCTTGCGAGTATCGCTCAAACGGGCCTGGTCTTCACGCCCAAGGCGTTGAAGCCGACATTAAGCCGGTTCAACCCCATCAGCAACATCGGCAAGCTGTTCTCATTCGGCGGACTCAGCAACATCTTGAAGGGCCTGGTCCCCATGGGTTTTGTGAGTTATCTGTGCGTCTCCATTGTGCGCCGGGACTGGGCTCAGATGGCTCTCTCCACCTATTCGACGCCTGCCGCCTCCGCGGCGTGGATCCTGAGCCACCTTTTCGAAGTGGCCTGGAAGGCCGGGTTGATCTTTCTCGCCTGGTCCTGCGTTGATTACATGTTCCAAAAGCTCAACTACGAGAAGAGCTTGAAGATGACCAAGGAAGAGATCAAGCAGGAAGGTAAAGATCTCGAAGGCAACCCCGAAAACAAGAAGAGGGTGAAGAGAACCCAGCGCAAACTCGCCCGGCGCTTCCGGATGAAAGACGTGGCCCGCGCCACGGTTGTGATCACAAACCCGACTCACTACGCCGTGGCGCTCGAGTACCGCCTGGAGTCTATGGCTGCGCCGGTGGTGATCGCCAAAGGCCAGAACCTGCTGGCCCAGCAGATCAAGGAATACGCGCGCTGGCACGATGTGCCGATTGTGGAAAACAAGCCTCTGGCGCAGGCGCTTTACAAGGCCGTTGAAGTGGGCGAGACCATCCCGGAGAAACTGTACACCGCGGTGGCTGAAATCCTGGCCTTCATCTTCAGAACGCAGGGACGCAACATACAATCGCCCGCCGCCCAGCGAGGCTAACGGGAAACTGAGGAAGAGTTTAAATGGCCGCAAAACCGAATACACCGGCAAAAAGGAAGTTGGGTACGGACTGGGTAGTCCCGGTACTCGGGGTCGCCATGGTCTTTGTCATGATCGTGCCCTTGCCGGCCTTTCTGCTCGACCTGCTGCTGGCTACCAGCATCACCGGCAGTGTTCTGGTGCTGCTGACCTCCATGTATATTGAACGGCCGGTGCAGTTTTCAGTCTTCCCTTCCCTGCTCCTACTGTTGACGCTGTTCCGCCTTTGCCTGAACCTCGGCAGCAGCCGGCGAATTCTTCTGCACGGCAATGAGGGATCGGCGGCCGCCGGCCACGTGATCCAGGCTTTTGGGCAATTCGTGGTGGGCGGAAACTACGTGGTGGGCTTTGTACTCTTCATCGCCCTCATCGTGATCCAGTTTGTGGTCATCAACCACGGCGCTGTGCGTATCGCCGAAGTTACCGCACGCTTCACCTTGGATGCTCTCCCTGGCAAGCAAATGGCGATTGACGCGGACCTCGCTGCGGGCTTGATCGACGAAAAACAGGCGCGTAGCCGCCGCGAGCAGCTTGGACGCGAATCCGAGTTCTATGGCGCCATGGACGGCGCTGCGCGCTTCAGCCAGCGCGACGCCATGGCCACCATTTTGATCACGGCCATCAACATCATCGCCGGTTTTCTGATCGGCGTCTTTTATCTCGGAATCGCCTTCCAGGACGCTCTCAAGACTTACACCATCCTGACCGTAGGCGACGGTATCGTGACGATGATTCCATCGTTGCTGATCTCCGTGTCAGGCGCCATGGTGGCCACTCGCGCCTCTTCGGAAAAGGGTTTAAGCGCCGACCTCGGCGGCCAACTGTTGGTTCACAGCCGCCCGCTGTGGATCGCTTCGGGCGTCATGTTCACGCTGGGATTGATTCCTGGACTCCCGAAGATTGCGTTTTTCACGCTGTCCGGCGTCGCAGCCTTATTGGCGTCACGCGCCAAAGGCAAATCGCCGGCTGAGGCCAAACCGGGAACGGCCGGTGCAGCAGGAGCGGCGGCCGGCGACAAGGCCGCGGCGGAGGCGACTCCTATCTTGCCGAAACTCGACGAACTCTCCATGGAAGTCGGCTACGGACTTGTGCCGCTGGTCGATCAGGGTCAAGGCGGGCAGTTACTGCAACGCGTCCGCGCCCTGCGCAAGCATCTTGCTGCGCAACTCGGATTCGTCGTGCCCCCCGTGCACATCACGGATAACCCGCAGCTCAAGCCTCGCGAGTACGTGGTGCGCGTCCGCGGCGCAGAGGTGGCGCGCTGGGAGATGTATCAGGACTACCTGCTGGCGATCAGTTCGGAGATGGTGGGGCAGCAGATTGAAGGTAAGACCACCCGCGAACCGGCCTTTGGCGTTGAGGCTAAATGGATTCAGGCTACCCAGCGCGAGCGTGCCCTGGCGGCAGGCTACGCGGTGGTGGATCAAACTTCCGCCATGGCCACGCACTTGGCAGAAGTCATTAAACAGCACGCCTACGAGCTGCTCACCCGGCAGGAGACCAAGCGGCTGCTCGACTCGATGTCTGACTCCCAGCCGAAGCTCATGGAAGAGCTGGTTCCGAAGATTATGACCCTGGGCGAAGTGCAGCGCGTGCTGCAACAACTGCTTCGCGAACAGGTCTCGATCCGCGACCTTACCACCGTGATGGAAACGATGCTCGACACGGCCTCGGTGAACAAAAACCCGGTTGCTCTGGTAGAAACCATTCGCCAGGCTCTGGGGCGCAGCCTGGTGCGGCCTTTCCTGGATGATGAGGGAAAATTAACAGTCATCACGGTTGACCCGCAGATCGAAGAGCAGATCTCGCAAGCTTTTGAGCCACAACAAGCCTCCAATAATCGTCTGGGCGTTTCCCCGACATCTTTTCTGAAACGGCTGGTGGACGGGTTGCGGCAGTTCATGGGAGGCCAACTGGGTTCGACGGCGCCCACACTGCTCTGTAACTCGCCTGCTCGCTTCCACTTACGGCGCATGCTGGAACCCCTGGTACCCAAGATCGTGGTGCTGTCACCTGCTGAGGTCCCAACAATTGTACAGATTCAGTCAGCCGGGGTACTCCGGTAATGGAATTGCATGGAGTCTAGTTGAATGACGACACAGGCCAAGACCGCTCGGGAAAGTTACGCGGCGATTTCCCAGCTCGATCAGGAAGAACGCGACCGCCTGGTGATGGAAAATCTATCCCAGGTGAACTTTATCGCCCGCCGCCTTCATAACCGGGTTCCGGAACAGGTGCAACTGGAAGACCTGATGAATGCCGGTATTGTCGGCCTTCTCGAAGCCATCAACCATTACGACCCCAGCCGCGGCATCAAGCTGATGACCTTCGCCAAGCTGCGCATCGAAGGTGCGATGCTTGACAGCCTGCGCGATCTTGACTGGAGCCCACGCGAACTCCGCAAGAAGGGCCGCCAAGTGGAGCAAGTGATGAACACGCTCCGCTGCAGCCTGGGACGAGCTCCTTCCGAGACTGAGATCGCGGGGGAAATGGGCATCACGCTCGAAGGCTTGCAAGGCCTGCTCTGTGACTTGCGCGGGGTAGATCTCGGCAGCCTGGAGGGGCTGGCGGCCGGCAGCGAACGCGACGATCAGATCTACAACTACGTTCCAACTTCGCGCGAGGAAGATCCGCTGTTTCTGTGTTTGAAGTCGGAGCTTCATGAGTGTCTGACGCAGGCGATCAGCGAGCTTCCTGATCGCGAGCGTCAAGTGCTGGCGCTCTATTACGTCGAAGAGCTGACCATGAAAGAAGTAGGAGCGGTGCTGGGCGTGGGCGAAGCGCGTATTTCACAAGTCCACTCGGCGGCGCTGCTGCGTCTGCGCGGGCGGCTGCAAGAGCTTTTGTCCTTACACCGCACCTCAGAACCCGCGACCGTAGCAGCGGCTTAGACGACAGGCATGGAAAAGATACTTAGCCAGACCGAAATTGACGCCCTTTTACGCTCCGCTCGAAGCGGGCCGCAAAAGAGGGCGGAGCGCCAAAGTGCATCCGAACTTGCCACCGCCTTTGTCTTCGGCCAGAGCGGCGGCATCACTTCACATCAACTCAGCGCCATCAATCTCTTGCACGAAACCTTTGCCCGCAACCTCACCCAACGCGTTTCCGCCCACTTGCGGAGCATGTTTGAGGTCACCCTGGTGTCGGCAGAACAGCTTCCTTTTACGGAATTTCTGCAGCAGATCGCGGAGCGCAGTTATCTTGCTTCCGTCCGCACCGAGCCTCTCAACGCCACCGCGCTCTTTGAGCTCGACCTGGCGCTGGCATTCCCCATCGTCGATTTGCTGCTCGGCGGCGACGGGCAGGTGGAGGTCCCTAAACGCGACCTTACCGAAATCGAGGACCTGATTCTTCAGAGCGTGATCCAGATCATCTTCGAGGAACTGCAAGGCGTTTGGGAAAACCAGGTGAGCATGAAGTTCGCGCTTGAACAGCGGCAGCAACAGACCCAGGTGATGCGTTTGCTGCCCTCGAATGAACGCATGTTCGCCATCAGCTTCGAGACCCAGATCCAGGGTTGCCGCGGCACCCTCACCTTCGGCTTCCCGGCTGCGGTTTCCGGAGCCCTGCTACGAAAGATTTCCGGGCAATCGCTGGTGCGCAAGCGGGCGATCGCAGCCGATTATGTGGCGGAACGCCAGCACCGGGTTGAAGAATGCAACTTCGCCGTAGAAATGAAACTGCCGGAGATCCCAGTTTCAGCTCAGCAGTTAGCCCGGCTAAAACCCGGCCAAACCCTGGTGCTGCAGCATCCCATTGACGATCCGGTCCTCGTCACCGTGGCGAACAAGAAATTGTTTACAGGTTATCCTGTGCGCGCGCGCAACGCGCGGGGCGCGCTGATCCAAACCCTAGTGCCCGTGACTGCCCCGTCCTCCCAGGAGATCGCATGAGCGCAACCACCGCTCCAGCCGTGAGGCTAACCCCCGAGCAATACCAGCAGGTCTGGATGGACAGCGCCCGCGAGGTGCTGGGCCAGATCTCGGGCGATTCCTTCGAAGGCGAGATTGCAGGCTTCGCGGCAAGCTCAGGTCCGGCTGCGGACTCGACGGCCCTTTGCATGAATTTTTCGGTGGGCGCTCCTCTGGGCGGCGAGCAGGCCCTGTCACTGGCAGCCTCCGATGCTCTAACGCTCTCCCAGTTGCTGATGGGCGAGCCGCTTGACCCGAGCGGAGCTTTCGACTCCGACCACCGCGATGCCCTCGGCGAGTTGTTCCGGCAGATTGCCGGTTCAGCCAGTCTGGCTCTGGGGGCTAAACTCGAAACCGAAGTGCAAGTAACCCTCACCGGTACCGAGCGGCCCGCGTGGCTGTCTTCATCTCCGGAGGGCGCTCATCTTAAGCTGACCAGCTCCCAGTTTCCAGGCCTGTCCCTGTATCTGCAGCTCAGCTCCGAGCTGCACACTTGTTTGGTTTGCCCAAATGCCCCGGCTACGGAAAGTAGGCACGAAGAGGCTGCGGGCCACGGCCAACGCGAACCCAATTTTGATTTCCTGAGAGACATCGAACTTGGGGTGACGCTCCGTTTCGGAAAGCGCCAGGCCCTGTTGCGTGACATTCTCGAGATTGTGCCGGGTTCGGTGGTCGAACTGGAACAACAGGTTCAAGAGCCCGTTGAACTGCTGGTTGGGAAAAAGGTCATCGCCCGCGGCGAAGTGGTGGTGGTAGGCGGGAATTACGGCCTGCGAATCACGGAAGTGATCAGCCCCGTCGATCGAATCGAATCCCTGCGAAACTGATAAAAAGCAGTGGTCAGTGGTTAGTGGTTAGCGGCCACTCCATTTTCGGTGGTTTCGTGCGCTCAAATTAAAGTAAGTCTTTTAGTATCAAAAATATCGTGGGATATTCCCCCAAAGTGCTTTTTAACACCTTTGTTTTCATAGGGATCGTGGGATATTCCCAAAGGCTATTTTTAACTATCTTGTTTTCAATAACATCGTGGGATATCCCTCGCTTTTTCGCGGCTGCACGAACCTCTGATCTCGCAGCTAAGGCAGCCGACCACAAGGCTCGCCGCCGGGCAACACCCACTGAATACAGGCGGGCGGTCCTAAAAACCAACGGCACGTTTTCAACCCGGTTTTCAGGCCGCAAGCCGATGGACATCGTGAACGCCTCGGTTCATTATCTGTTCATTATAACAGATATTTAAACCATTGTCCAGTTATTATAAATATGATACATTTTCAGCCGCAATTTTCGAGGTGTCCGGTTTAGCAGGCTGCGGAAAAACTCGTCCTACTCGTGCCTAACAACTGGCCAAGGGCTCCGCCCTTGATATCCGGATGTAGGGCCGGGGCTTGCCCCGGCCCAAGGCCGACCCAAGGGTCGGCCCTACGACGACGAAACGAGAACAAAATTCACGTTTCGATGCGCATAACGGTCTAACGCCTGGCGCCTAACGCCCCGGTTCACAGGCTACGCCACTAGCCGAAATGAAGTAAGGAGTCTGGCCATGAACGAACTCGATGACATTGTCAAAGAATTCCTGGTTGAGAGCAACGAGAACCTCGATCAATTAGACCGCGATCTGGTCGCTCTCGAGACCGAGCCCACTTCGCACGAGCTCCTCTCGCGGATTTTTCGCGCCATCCACACCATCAAGGGCACGACGGGCTTCTTAGGCTTTTCGAAGCTCGAATCCGTAGCCCACGCGGGCGAGAACCTGCTCAGTAAACTGCGCGACGCTGTTTTGACGCTGAACCCCGAAATCACGAGTGCATTGCTGGCCACGATGGACGCCGTCCGCGAGATGCTCAGCCGCATCGAGACCACCGGCCAGGACGGCGACCACGACTACACGCCCCTGATCGGGCGCCTCACGGCCCTCCAAACCGCAAGCCCGGCAGGCTCCGCGCCAGCGCAAACCCCCGCCGCGACCGTTTCGGCCCCAGAACAGGCTGCCGCAAAGGCAGAACCGGCTCCCGAAGCCGCTGCGCCGCCACCGAAACCTGAAACCGAACCTGCTCCCGAGGCCAAGCCGATCGGAGAGATCCTCGTCGCCAACGGGCGTGCCACCCCTGACCAAGTCGCCGGCGCGATTGAGCAGCAAATGGACGGCGACCCCCGTCACGTAGGCGAAATTCTGGTGGAACATGGCGCCGTGCAACCCGCCGAAGTGGTCGAGGCCCTGAAAACTCAGAACGAATCCCGCGCTTCGGCGCTCGCGGCCAGCAACATCCGGGTAGACGTAGGCCAGCTTGATAAGCTGATGAACCTGGTGGGCGAGCTCGTCCTGGCCCGGAACCAGATCCTGCAGTTCAGCGCCGCCCAACAAGACGCTGCCTTCCTCGGCACCTCGCAGCGGCTAAACCTCATCACCACCGAGCTGCAGGAAGGGGTGATGAAAACCCGGATGCAGCCCATTGACAACATCTGGAACAAGTTCCCACGGGTCGTCCGCGATCTGGCGATGTCCTGTGGCAAGCGCATTCGCGTCGAGATGGAAGGCAAGGAGACCGAGCTCGATAAAACCCTGATTGAGGCCATCAAAGACCCGCTGACTCACATCGTGCGCAACTCGGCAGACCACGGCATCGAGCGGCCGGAGCAGCGCGAAGCTCAAGGCAAGCCTGCGGAAGGCCGGCTGTTCCTGCGCGCTTACCATGAGGGCGGCCAGGTCAACATTGAAATCTCGGATGACGGCGCGGGCATCGGCGTGGACCGCGTCAAACGCAAGGCTGTCGATCGCGGCCTGATCACCCCGGAGCAGGCGGCCCGTATGGGTGAGCGCGAAGCTCTCAACCTGATCTTCCTGCCCGGACTCTCGACCGCCGAAAAAGTCACCAACGTCTCCGGCCGGGGCGTGGGCATGGACGTGGTGAAGACGAACCTGGAGAAGATCGGTGGCACGGTCGATATCCAGAGCCAGGTGGGTAAAGGCACAACGCTCAAGATCAAGATTCCGCTGACGCTGGCCATTATCCCGGCCTTAATTGTGACCAGCGGCGGCGACCGCTACGCCATTCCCCAGATCAGCCTGCTGGAACTGGTGCGCCTGGAAGGCGACGAAGCCCGCAAAGGAATTGAATCCATCCACGGCGCTCCCGTCTACCGCTTACGCGGAAATCTTCTGCCCCTGGCTTACCTGAATCACGAGCTCGGCCTCGAAACGGCCGCAGGAGAGCAGGATGTGATCAACATTGTGGTGCTTCATGCCGATGACCGCCAGTTCGGGCTGATCGTCGACGCGGTGAATGACACCGAGGAAATTGTGGTGAAGCCGCTCGGGAAGCAGCTCAAGGGCCTCACCACGTTCGCGGGCGCCACCATTATGGGGGACGGCCGGGTGGCTCTGATTCTGGATGTTTTGGGCCTCGCCCATCGCGCCAAGGTGATCTCTGAAGTACGGGAGCGCGCCCTGGCGGACGATGGCGGGACCCGCGAGAAGGCAGGCTCCGAAAATCGGCAGACGCTTTTGCTCTTGCGCAGTCAAGGCGACGGGCGCATCGCCATTCCCCTCGGCCTCGTGACCCGCCTGGAAGAATTTCCCCGTTCGGCGATCGAGAAGACCGGTAACCAGACGGTGGTGCAATACCGCGACAGCATCCTGCCCCTGGTTCGCGTCGCGGACCTGCTGCAGGAGAGGCGCGGGAAGACGCGAGCCCCACAGGAAGGTCCACCGGACGCTCCCGTCCAGGTGGTGGTCTATTCGGATGAGGAACGCAGCGTAGGCCTGGTGGTGGATCGCATTCTGGACATTGTCGAAGAAGACCTGGCCAAGCAACAGCCGGCCAGCCGGGAGGGCGTGCAAGGCTGCCTCGCCATCCAGGGCCGGGTGACCGAAATTCTCGACCTCGAGGGGCTGGTCCGCACCCACGCCGCGCTCCGCTCCACCAAGGATTCTCTGCAGAAAGTGAGCGTCTAAACCATGACCGCACAACAACAGTTCTCAACGTTCTTTGTTGACCGCCTCTTTTTCGGCGTCGAAGTTGAAAAGGTGCAAGAGGTGCTGCGCCACCAGGAAATGACTCGCGTCCCGCTGGCCCCGCCGGTGGTGCGCGGCCTTATCAACTTGCGCGGACAAATCGTTACGGCCTTGGATCTTCGGCGCCGTTTGGCGCTGTCGGAAGCGCCGGCGGACCGGCTTCCCATGAACGTTGTCATTCGCACGGCAGACGGCCCCATCAGCCTGCTGGTGGATGACATCGGCGACGTGGTGGAAGCGGGCACAGATACGTTTGAGCACCCGCCCGACACGCTCAACCAAAACGCTCGTGCCATGATCCGCGGAGTTCACAAGCTGAACGATCGCCTGATGCACGTTCTCGACACGGAAAAGGTGGTGAATCAGGATACGTCCGGCAAGTGATGGACTGACATCGACCCTCACCCCAGCAATGACTCATTGAGGCGGCGCTCATTGTGAGACTCCGTAGGTTCAAACCAAGCCGCGTGGATGTGCGGAGTCAACTTAAGTAGTGCAGGAGGCAAAATGACGTGGTTTCGTAATCTGAAGGTGGCAAACAAGATCATGCTGGTGGTCTCGGCTGTTCTGGTGTTGACCGCCATTCTCGGGCTTCTTTCCATCCAGAAACTGAAGGCCGTTAACGGCTCGACCACCGACATCGCAACCAATTGGCTACCCAGTGTCGCTACCCTCGGCGAAATGGGCACTGCCACACAGTCCGTTCGCCGGTTGGAGCTTCGGCACATTCTTTCCACAAACAAGGCAGATAAGGACAGCACAGAAGCACAATTGTCTTCGACACTTGAAGACCTCAAACAGGCCGAGGCCCGCTACGAGCCCATGATCGCCTCTCCCGAGGAGCGCAACCTCTACGACCAATTTCGACAGAGTTGGGACGCGTACATGGCCGAGCAGCGAAAGATTCTGGACCTTTCACGCGCCAACAAGACTGAAGACGCCGCCAACCTTGCCGACGGGTTGTCGAAGGAAAAATTCGCTTCGTGCACCGACCTGCTGACCAAAGACGTTGCACTCAATCACAAGGGATCTGACGAGGCCGCCAAGCTTGCGCAGAGCAATTATGAGGCAGCGCGCCTGACGGTTATCGCACTGTTGATCGCCTCGGTTCTGGTGGGATTGGTACTGGCACAAGTGGCTGCACGTGCCATCAGCAGACCTGTCCAGCGCACGGTGGAGGCGCTGAAGTCCGTCGAAACCGGGGACCTGACGGAACGGCTTGAGGTGGATTCTAAGGACGAAGTGGGCCAGATGGCTGCCGCCTTGAACAAGACCCTTGACCAGCTCAGCGCTGCCATGGCCTCGATCGGCCGGAACTCACAAACGCTGGCCAGCTCCTCTGAAGAACTCACGGCCGTCAGCCACCAGATGGGTTCCAACGCCGAAGAGACCTCCGCCCAGTCGGGCGTGGTCGCCGCAGCCGCCGAGCAGGTGACCCGAAACCTCCAGACCGTGGCCACCGCCACGGAAGAAATGACCGCCTCCATCAAGGAGATCGCCAAAAACGCCAATGAGGCCGCCAAAGTGGCGACCGCGGCCGTGAAAACCGCCGAAGCCACCAACCAGACCGTCGCCAAGCTGGGGCAGTCGAGTGAGGAAATCGGGCAGGTACTCAAGGTCATCACCTCCATCGCCCAGCAGACCAACCTGCTCGCCTTGAACGCCACCATCGAGGCCGCTCGCGCCGGCGAAGCCGGCAAGGGTTTCGCAGTTGTGGCGAACGAGGTCAAGGAACTCGCCAAGGAAACGGCCAAGGCCACCGAAGACATCACCGGTAAAGTCTCAGCCATTCAAACCGACAGTTTGGGAGCGGTGCAGGCGATCGGGGAGATCAGCCAGGTGATCACCCAAATCAACGACATCTCCAACACGATTGCGAGTGCGGTGGAGGAGCAAACCGCCGCTACCAACGAGATTGCGCGCAACGTGGCCGAGGCTGCACAGGGTGGCCAACAAGTAGCGCAGAACATCACCTCGGTGGCCACTGCCGCCAAGAACACTTCCAGCGGCGCCTCAGATACCCAAACCGCGGCCGGCGAACTTTCACACATGGCCGCTGAGCTGCAATCCCTGGTAGCGCAGTTCAAGTACGACGGCGCCGCGACTGCGATGGCACACTCCATCAATTCCGCTGCAACCAGACAAAGGCAGCAGGTGAGGGTCGCCTGAAAACCATCGCACCTCGAAGGCCTATGACCACAGACAAGCAAGGGGAGTAACGAACATGACGATACGAACAAAAATCTATTCGCTGTGCGCGGCTTATTCCCTGGCCGGAATTGCGACCACCTTCCTGCTCATGCACCGCGCCACCACCGCGACCGCAGAGACGGCCGAATTGATGACCGCTCAGATCCACCAGCGGGACACGGCCCGGCAAATGCAGGTGACCTTCAAGAAGCAGGTCCAGGCCTGGAAAGATACCCTGCTGCGCGGCTACGACCCGGCAAATCTCGAAAAGTCCAGGGCTGACTTCGCCCAACAGGACGCCGCCGTGAATAAGTACGCCGAAGATCTTCAGCAAAGCCTCGCCGATGCGGAGTCCCGGGCGTTGGCGGCCCAGTTCGCTTCCGCGCATCAGCAGTTGGACCGGGACTACCAGGCAGCCATGGATGCCTTTGTCCAAAGCGGCGGCAAGGATTTCAAGACCGCGGATGCCATGGTGAAGGGCAAGGATCGCCCCCCCACCAATCTCGTTGATAGTCTGGTGGAAAAGATCGCGGCGCATGGCGACCAGGCAATCAAATCACAGCAGGCTTCCCTGGCCTCCGAGGCAACCGTGGTGGGAATCGTAACTACCGTTTTGTGGCTGGCGCTTCTGGCTGTCGGTTATGTGCTGGCCCGCACGCTCATTCGCCCCTTGAACACGGTCGTTGAGATCCTGTCGGAGGTCACCGCCGGTGATTTGACCCAACGCGTAAACTTCACCACCCAGGATGAACCCGGGACGATGGGACGGGCGCTGGACCATACCTTGGAGACGGTGAGTGAGGCGATGCGCTCCATTGGCAACCACTCACACACCCTGGGGAGCGCTGCCGAGGAACTTTCGTCCATCAGCCGGCAGATGACCTCGAACGCCGAAGAAACTTCCACTCAATCGGGTGTAGTCGCCGCAGCCGCCGAGCAGGTGACCACCAATCTTCAGACCGTGGCCACCGCTACCGAGGAGATGACCGCTTCCATCAAGGAAATCGCCAAGAACGCCAACGAGGCCGCCAAAGTGGCCAACTCCGCAGTCAAGACGGCAGAAAACACCAATGCCACGGTGGCCAAGCTTGGCACCTCCAGCGCCGAGATCGGCCAAGTGATCAAGGTGATCACCTCGATCGCTCAACAAACGAACCTGCTGGCGCTGAACGCCACCATCGAAGCCGCCCGGGCCGGCGAGGCCGGCAAGGGTTTCGCGGTGGTCGCCAACGAGGTCAAGGAGCTGGCCAAGGAAACGGCCAAAGCGACGGAAGACATTAGCCGGAAGATCGAGGCCATTCAGGGTGACACCAAGGGTGCGGTGGAAGCCATCGCCCAGATCAGCCAGGTGATCGCCCAGATCAACGATATCTCCAATACCATCGCCAGCGCCGTGGAGGAGCAAACCGCCGTTACCAACGAGATCGCGCGCAACGTCACGGAAGCGGCCCGGGGCGGCCAGCAGGTGGCCGAGAACATCACCTCGGTAGCTACGGCGGCCAAACACACTTCGAGCGGCGCCTCGGATACTCGGAAAGCCGCCGCCGACCTTTCCCGCATGGCGGCCGATCTGCAAAGGCTGGTGAGCCAGTTCAAATACGACAGTAGCGGGAAACAGGCGGCCGCAACCGCCGCAGCGCGGATGGTGGCTTAGAGGCTCAGAGGGGGATCCCCTCTTCCGCGGCGGGGGGGGTGACTTCGTTGGATTTTATGGGCTTCACTCCACCGCCGTCATTCCCGCGCAGGCGGGAATCCACGAATCTTCACACGCTCTTCAGGCAGGCGCGTTCGCGATGGCAGACCGCTTTACGAACACGATCTTTTAGGAGGAAACCATGCTAAAAAATGCGACCGTCAAAGCAAAGCTGTTTATTCTGGGAGCCGCTTTCGTGGTTGGGATGGCGATATTTGGCTTCGTCGCCTACGGCACGCTGAATCTTGTCGAGATTAACGGTAGCCTGTACCAGCAAATATCGCTCGCCAAGGATGCCGACGCGGATATCGTCCCCCCGGCAGAATCAATCCTGGAACCCGCGCTGCTTGTCGCCCGCATGGCCCAGGCGAAGGATAAATCTGAGCTACAGGGTCTTGTTGACCAGCTTCGCAAAGACAAACAAAGTTTCGATACGCAGCACGCTTACTACGTCAAGAACCTCCCGGAGGGCCAGCTCAAAGAACTGATGACGGTAACCGCTTATCAGCCTGCCATGAAGTGGTTTGACCTGGCCGAAGAGCAATACATTCCCGCGATGCTGAACGGCGACACCAAGAAGGCGGCGGATATCCAGGCCAATCAGATGACGCCTTTATACCAGGCTCACATGCAAGGGATTCAGCAGGCCGTCCAAGTCGCGCTCGACTGGAGCCAGAAGCAGGAGACAGCGGCGGCCAGCACGGTTTCCTCTCGAACCTTGATCATGATCGTGATTGCGCTGGTCATCATTGCCGTTGTTGGTGCGCTGAGTTGGGCTATTGCGCGCGGCATCCTGACGCCGCTGGGGCAGGCGGTGGGAGTGTTGGGGGTAGTCGCGAACGGCGACCTTACCCAACACCTCGAGGTTGACAGCAAGGACGAGATCGGCCAGATGGGGAACGCCCTCAACCAGACGCTTACAAAAATGCGCGAAGCCATCAAGGCGATCGGTCACAACGCACAGACGCTGGCGAGCTCCTCGGAAGAGCTCACGGCGGTGAGTCAGCAAATGACCACGAATGCGCAAGAAACTTCAACTCAGTCGGGCGTTGTCGCGGCCGCTGCCGAGCAGGTGACCACCAACCTCCACACCGTAGCCACCGCCACCGAGGAAATGACCTCGTCCATCAAGGAGATCGCCAAGAACGCCAACGAGGCCGCCAAGGTGGCCACCTCGGCCGTCAAGACCGCAGAAAACACCACGGCTACCGTCGCCAAACTCGGCCAGGCCAGCGACGAGATCGGCCAGGTGATCAAGGTGATTACCTCCATCGCCCAGCAGACCAACCTGCTCGCTTTAAATGCCACCATCGAAGCTGCTCGCGCAGGTGAGGCCGGCAAGGGATTCGCTGTGGTGGCCAACGAAGTTAAAGAGCTGGCTAAGGAGACCGCCAAGGCCACTGAAGAGATCACCCAGAAGATCGAGACCATTCAGAGCGACACCAAAGGGTCTGTGCAAGCCATCGCGCAGATCAGCCAGGTGATCGCCCAGATCAACGATATCTCCAACACCATCGCCAGCGCAGTGGAGGAGCAAACGGCCGTCACCAACGAAATCGCCCGGAATGTAACCGAAGCGGCGCAGGGTGGGCGGCAGGTGGCGGAGAACATCACTTCGGTAGCCACGGGAGCCAAAAACACATTGAGCGGCGCCTCCGACACCCAGACGGCCTCAACCGAGCTTGCTCGCATGGCGGCCGAGCTGCAGCAGTTGGTAGGCCAGTTCAAGTATGACGGCGCCGGAGCCGCCATAGCGTCGTCCGCTCGTCCTAAGACAGCAACAGCCAGAACGTATGCCAAAACCGCTTAGCGTGGACCCCCGCTTCCGCGGGGATGAGGAGAAGATTCTGTGTTCCATGAAGGGCCCGGACGTTCAGCAAATCCGGCGGTAGTGTCGCCGGCGGCGTCCGCAGCGGCTCGCCTCGCCAGTACAGAGCAGCAGCGGGCGGAGGAGTACCGCGACCTGCTGGCGGCAATTGTGGATAACTCTGACGACGCCATCATCGCGACCACGCTTGATGGAGTCATGGTGACCTGGAACCGGGGCGCAGAGCGGCTCTTTGGCTATACGGCTGCTGAGATTGTGGGCAAACACGTCTCCGCCATACGGCCGCCGGAGCGCGCCAACGAACTCCCCGAAGTCATGGAGAGGATCCGGCGCGGCGACAGCCTGAAGCATTATGAAACGGTGCGCCGCACCAAAGACGGCCGCTTGATTAATGTTTCGCTGACGCTATCCCCAATCAAGAATGCACTGGGACAAATTACCGGAGCCTCCAGCATCACACGCGACATCACCGAATACAAGCTGGCGGAGGAGTCGCTGCGCGAGCGGGAAGCCAAGTTCCGCGTGCTATTCGCCAACAACCCTCTGCCCATGGCGGTGTACGACCGTGAGACCTTCCGGTTCCTGGAGGTCAACCAGGCCTGCGTAACAAATTACGGGTACTCCCGGGAGGAGTTCCTGGGGATGCCGATCACCCATCTGAATGAGCCCGAAGACCTTCCGCTCCTCCAGCAGTACATGGATTCAGATTCAACCCGTGAAAACTTGCGGGAGAGCGGCCCCTGGAGGCATCGGCTGAAGGATGGCCGCATCATCTACGCCCAGACCACGAGCCACCTCGTGGAATGGAACAACCGCAAGGCTACCCTGGTGATCGCCCAGGACGTCACCGTGCGCAAACAAGCCGAAGAGGCTATGCGAAAGGCCAAGGAGGCTGCCGAGGCTGCCGATCGGTTGAAAGGCGAGTTCCTGACTAACATGCGCCATGAAATGCGGACGCCTATGAACGGCATCCTGGGCATGGCGGAGCTGGCGCTCGACACCGAGCTGACGCGTGAACAGCGGGAGTTCCTGGAGGCCATCAAGGCTTCCGCCGATACTCTCTTAACCATCGTTAATGACCTTCTGAACTTCTCCAAGCTCGATGCTGGAAAGCTGGGCCTGGAGTCCGTTCGCTTTAATCTTCGTGACGGCTTGGGAGAAACCATAAGATTGCTGGCTCCGGCCGCCCACCGCAAGGGTTTGAAGCTGGCTCTGAACGTCTCCGCCGACGTTCCTGAGTTTGTTCACGGCGACCCGGCCCGCCTGCGCCAGATCATCGTGAACCTCGTAGGAAACGCCATCAAGTTCACGGAACGTGGTGAGGTTTTGCTCAACGTCGACGCCGGTTCGGCAAGCGGAGATTATCGCTGGCTTCACTTCTGTGTGCGCGACACGGGTATCGGCATTCCGCGAGACAAGCAGGAAGTGATCTTCAAGGCCTTTATCCAGGCGGATGCTTCGCTCACGCGCAAGTTCGGTGGCACGGGCCTCGGCCTGGCGATCGCCGCCGCTCTCATCCAAAAAATGGCCGGCCGGATCTGGGTGGAAAGTGAAGTAGGGTTAGGCAGTGAGTTCCACTTCACGGCCCGCTTTGGCACCCCTGAGCCGGAGGAGCCTTCTCCGGCACCCGATGGCGCCTCGCAAGAGTGGCACCGGTTTGGGTTGGCCTAAATGTTGGTTATCCCCACCACGCCCTTGACATCAATTCATAAATACATAAAAATGTTTCTATGCGTACAACAATCGATCTTCCTGACGATCTGTATCGAGCGCTCAAAGCTCGCGCCGGCCTTAATGGCGTTAAGCTGCGGCAGTTGATTCAACGGCTGATCGAGCAAGGTCTGCGTTCGACGAGCGGAGAGACTGCCGCAAGGAAGCACGGTCCCCCGCCAGTTATCATTCCTCGCCGTGGAGTGCCGATTCCCGCGGTGTCTCGTGCCGAACTGGCTAGCATCGAGGAGGAAGAGGACGAAGCAAAGCATGCGCGACTTGCTTGATGCCAGCGTTTGGGTGCCGCTGAGTGCGCCCGATCATGTGCACTATGCCCGTGCTCGGCGCTATTGGGATGACGAGGCTGCCGACGAGCTGGCATTTTGCAGGATTACCGCGCTGGCCCTGATGCGCCACCTCACAAACGCAAAGATCCTCGGCGAGGCGGTCATGACTGGAGGTGCGGCTTGGCAGGCGCTCAAGACTTGGCTCGCGCTGCCACAAGTTACCTGGCTTGGTGAGCCAGCCGGCTTGGACGAGTTATTGGGACAATGGGCCGGGCAGCTTGACTTGCGTGCGGGAAAGTGGACCGACGCTTATCTTGCAGCCTTCACGGCGGCAAGTGGCTGCCGGCTAGTTGCCTTTGATGGCGATTTCCATCGTTACCGAGGCGTTGAGTTTCTGCATTTGAGGCCTTAGTTCCATGGTCAATGGTCAAAGAGAATGAGCATCGACAGGGAAGGAGAGTTGGCCCGATTGTGGAACTCTCAGACTCTGGGCCACAAAATCAAGCACTGCTGCGATCTGCTCCCGCGTCACGTCGAATTGCTCCATTACTTCTTCAACGCTTAGATCCTCAAGGTTCTCAATCACCGTGCCCTTCGCATACATGCCCAAAAGGGCGGCATGTATGCGCCACCCCGGCGCAACGTCGCAGACTTATCGAACGGTCGGCGCTACGCCTTTTTCACCAATTTCACCAAATGGTGCTATGCTTTTGATTATGAAGCGCGCCACAGTTACTATTCCAGACGACCTCGCCAAGGCCGTGGACCGTTACGTTAAGGCTCAGGAGGCGCATCCTCCGTTAACGGCGGTGGTTCAGGCGGCTTTACGCCACTACCTGGGCGACCGGGGTTATCTGGTGGGGGGCAGACCGCTCCGCATCCGCCCGGCAGCGCGCGGAAGCGGTCACCGCGACGTGAGCCAGGCCCACGACCGCTACTTGGCGACGCGATGAGTCGCGAGGTTCTCGCCGATAGCGGCCCGCTTTACGCCGCTGCCGACCCCGAAGATGCACACCATAGACGCGCACATCGCGAGCTGAAGCGGCTTGCCCGTGAGAAACGGGACGTGGTGGTGGCTTACCCGACTTTGCTGGAAGCTTATACCCTGGTGCTGTATCGTCTCGGCAAGCAGGCCGCCTCGAATTGGCTGAACGACATCCTGAGCGGTTCTACCTTGTGGAATCCCAATCCTGAAGACTACCGTGCCGCCGTCCGCACGCTGGCCGGCGTCGAAGATCAATCGATCACCTTGTTCGATGCCACCCTGGCGGCGATGTCTGACCGCCTCGGACTCAAAATCTGGACTTATGATCACCGCTTCGATTTGATGCGGGCGGCAGTGTGGCGCTAAACGGTGAGGTTGGTACAGAACGTTCGACGGTGGCCTATGAGGTTCTCTGTTTATCTTTTGCTTCTAGCGTGGCTCACAGTGGCGGGCGCTTGGCTGAGGCTGCGATTCTTATCGGGTTCATCTGTCTGTCGCATTTGCGATGCTGAACCTACGGTGCTCGCTCGTAGTGCGGTAGCCGGTAGCAAGTAGCGCAAGAGGTAAGCGCAGTTTGCGTATCAGAGCTTGGTGGCATAGACTAATCAGCATTGGGGAAGCGCCATGACTTCATTGACCATCGAGCTGCCGGAAGAGCAGAACGCCGCGCTCGCAGCCAAGGCGCGCGCGAAGGGCCTTTCAGCCGAGCAATACGCCCGCGAGGTGCTCGAACACGATCTGGTTCCGCAATGGCTCCGGAGGTCCTGGGAGACCGCTAGCGCAGCCGGCCTCCACCAACTTTCGGCCGAGGAAATCGACGCGGAGATCAGCGCGGCGCGAAAGGCACGGCGTGAAGCAGGACTGCAACCGGCCTCATGATCCGGGCCGTTCTCGACACGAACATCATCATCTCGGCCTTGCTTCTCGAATGCGCTCAGGCTGCCAGGGCGGATTATCTGGTGACAGGCAATCTCAAGCACTTCCCTACATCGTGGACCGAAACCCGCATTGTAACAGCTCGTTGGCTGCTCGACAGATCGCAGACCCTACAGAACAAGGGTCTGCGCCAGCCGGCGGCGAAGCGCGGTCGGCGGGGCAGACGATCTTTGGTCTGTGGGATGAGCCTGAACACGCTTCCACAGCCGAAGATCATGCCTCCAGATGTGGTGTATCGCAAAGGGCCCTTTGCTGTAGAGCAGGCCTCCATACGTGCCTGCCTGCTCTCGTTATTGCGCGCAATCCCCACAGCTAGGAAGTGTGTATCAACCGTTCTGGCTTAGGAGGCTTAACCTGATAGCGGTCGATTAGCTTCCTTCGGAGATGCTCTTTGTAGTGCTCAAACTCCTCCCGCATACGCACCAACTTATCGTCCAGTTTTAGGCGGCCTTCGTAGTCAGAAAACAAGGTGCGCTCCATGGTGAAGCAGGTTAGGAGCATCGAAAACAGAGACATGGCCCACATCCGCTGTTCGACGCCCGTGTAGTTGAGCCTGAACTCCACTCCCTCGTCCGAGCGCACTTGCACGAACCGGTCACAAATCGCATTCAGATTCGCGTGGGACCCCGTCTCGGAAAGATGACCCCAGGCTTTGTGTAACTCATCCAGTCCCTTGAACACATTCTGCTTTTTATGACGCTCGAATGCGTCTTTAAATGCTTCCAGAGCATCTTTTTCGTGATCCTTGTCGAGCCAGATCGTTTGGAGTTTGCTGTCATGCCGCATCGCGTGAGCGTGTGCAGCAAACTCGATGGCATCCCTCAAAATCGACCGTGCCTCCGCCAAGCAGCCCGAAAAGCCTAGCTCGATGCTGACGCGAATCTTCGCGTGGGCATTGAAATAAAGCACCAGAGGAAACATGAGGTTTGGATCACGGGCCGTCTTGAGATCGTCAAAATCGCGGAGCCATATTGCGTCTAGCAGCGTGTAGTACTTCCATAACTCCGGGAAACCCTGAATCCCGGCAAAGAAATTGTTGCGCTTGGTCTTGTAGTACTCCCGATAGCGCTGAGGGATGTTCTGTATCTCGAACGGGACCAGCAGATCACTCTCCTCAGGCTCGGTTTTGGGTCTAGCTGCCATACTAGTAGACGAGTGATGCACCAGCGCCCCACGCTTTGCTTACGAAAATGTGGGTAATGCGTGGTCGTGCATGTAGTACATGGTCCGATTGCACCCCAGCTAAACTGTCGATCTTTGCGATGAACGCTTGTGGCGTTTTTTCGTCATTGAATCCCAAGGTAAAGATCGCCTCGGCGTCGAGGGGGTCGTTCTCTTGAAGCTCTACCCCGGCTTCATGCGCCCGACCATGTGAGGCGTAGCGGGTTGCGTATTTGTTGGGCCGGGCACGGCTGAAATCGTACTCCGGAAGTATTTCATCCAAGGCAACCTTGGCGATCGACCTTGCCTTACGACGTTCCTTTTTCATAATCTCTCCGCTCGCGTGGCGTCGCACGGCGTGCGCTGATAAGGCGAATGGCTTTGCCTCGCTCAGCAAACATCACCGCGAGCAATCGCTGCTGACATGAAACACCGAGTAGGACATAGCGCTCTTCGTCCGCGGAATGCCTCGGGTCGGTCGTGATGCGGCCGAGCCCATCTCCGAATACACTCTCGGCCTCCTGAAACGAAATCCCATGCTTGGCGAGATTCTTTGCCGCTTTCTGCGGATCCCATTCGAAGTTTAGCGCCACGAGCCCCAAAACCAGTCTACTACGCACCATAACACGGAACGAAGAATGACGGCTCGGGGAGCGCTGGTCAACTGGGCCGACTGACGCCGAGCGCCCAACTCTGCGATTCCGTGAACTCACGAGCCGCCAACCCCCGCGGCACGCCGCTGTGGAATGCGCGGGTGGCGCATACGTCGCGTGCTTTTTCGCGATGTATGTCACTTAGCGCCCCTGGCCCGGGGCTGGCGATCGCGGTTGCCGCTCTGGCTTTAAGATCTCGCGAAGCGACTTCTTACTGCTGCTTTGCTACGTCCAACCTCCATGCAGACCCTAAGAACACGGGCTAAACTGGACGTTCAGCAGTCCCCGCCTTAGGCTCAACGCTGTTTTCGAGTTTTTCGACCTTTTTGCCGCTTTCGACGCTCTACTTCGAGGGGACCCGCTTTGAATGTGACGACTGAGTTGAGTATTCTCTCCAGGGGCTTGTGAAAAAGGAAAAGAGCCACTAGTATATCGTTTCATTGAAGTATATCCATTATTGAGTGAGGCCCGAGAGTGCCTCAAATTTCGTCCAACGATGGACCACCGGACAAGCATTAATTTCCGCGATCCCCTTGAGGATGCGATCGC